>Ga0134126_10011140_pt1 | contig 11332 bp, 12 predicted proteins | sample KB31752_FD_96881 | JGI IMG/M metagenome (GOLD analysis project Ga0134126, IMG submission 96881) | Terrestrial soil microbial communities with excess Nitrogen fertilizer from Kellogg Biological Station, Michigan, USA - KB3-175-2 | ecosystem: Environmental > Terrestrial > Soil > Unclassified ... | reverse complement strand
CGAGCTTCAGCTTAGCCGGTGCATGACCGAGGTTGTTACAGAAATTGCCGAGTTGCAGCGGGCGGTAGCTCGTACTCAGTGAGCGGTCGCGCAGCCGTCGTGGAACGTCAGTTCGCGGGCGTCTCGCTGAGAGCGGCTCGCACTGCGGCGCGCCGGCGTCTGCTGGTGACGAGAGTGGTGCCGTCGCGCAATACTACCGCGCCTCGGCGAATTTCCTTGACCCTGCTGCAATTCACTATTGCGGAGCGATGAACGCGCACGAAACGACCACGCGGCAGGCGTTCTTCCAGCGATGCGAGCGATTCCCGAAGCAGATAGTGTTTCGACCCGACGTGCAGGACGGCGTAGTAGTCGTCAGCGCCGATCCAGTCGATCTCGTCCGGATCGATCCGCAGCACGCCCTTTGCTGTCGTCACGAGAAGCGGTTGACGGATTGCGGGGCTTACCTGGGTCAACAGGGCTTGCAGCTCTGCGACACGGGCGATGGCAGCTACCTCGGTCTGGCGCTCGCGCACGCGGCGCATCGCAGCGGAGAACCGCTCGGGCCCAACAGGCTTCATGAGGTAATCGACGGCTGACGCCTCGAAGGCGCTGACTGCGAACTCATCATATGCCGTCACGAACACTACGGACGGAACCCGCTCGACACCGATTCGCCGGACGACTTCGAATCCATCCATCTCCGGCATCTGTACATCGAGAAAGAGCAGATCCGGTGAGAGCGTCTGCACAGCCGCAAGCGCCACCGAGCCACTGGGACATTCGGCAACGATCTCCGCATCGGGATGGTCGGCCAGCAACTGACGAATGCCGCGCCGCGCGAGTGGCTCGTCATCGACTATCACCACGCGCATCAGACCGCCTGCAGTGTCATGTCATCATCACTGATGACGGGTTCGTCGCCGTGTGCCGCGGCTTCCTTGTAGGGAATGCTCACGGTGGAGATGGTTCCGCCATCATCTCTCGCACGTATTTCGAGAGAGCCCTCGGAGCCGTAGAGGGTCGTGATACGCAACGCCGTTGCCGAAAGCCCTGTGTGCTCGATACGCCGACGCTCCCAACCTGCCGTGAGTCCAGGACCGTTATCCGACACTTTCAATTCCAGCGTGTCGCGACCGTCCTGATTGGTGAGAACACGTGCGTCGACGCTGAGCGTGACGTGCCGCAGTGTGTTCGCCACCGCATGCCGTATCACGTTCTCGGCGAGCGGCTGGGTTACGAGTGCAGGAACGCCGGCGCGGCTGGCGCGCGAATCGACGCTTATGACGACTGTCAGTCTGTCGGAGAAGCGTACTTCTTCTATCTCCAGATACAGACGCAACAGCGCGAGCTCGGTACTGAGGGGAACGATCTGGGGAAGCGAGCCGTCCAGCACGCGGCGTAGCATGGTGCTGAGCAGCTCCAGCATTCGCGTCGAGCGGTTGATGTCTCCGTCGCGAACGAGAACGGTGATCGCGTTCAACGTGTTGTACAGGAAGTGCGGATGAAGGCGGCCCTGCAGTGCAGCGAGGCGCGCATCCGCGAGCTGGCTTTCGAGACGGAGCGCATCCTCGCGGCGCTGCTGCGCTTCGCGGAAGTAGCTCATCGCATGCGCGACACCGACGACCGCAAAGTACGACAGAAAGGCAACCGCGAGACCGCTCAGCCACCAGGACAGAAACATGCGCTCGACGCTCATCGCCAGAAGTTGAGCGGAGTCGGTAGCGTTCCGCGTCAACTGGGTCGCCGCGGTATCTACAGCCGCCGCGACGGAGCCGGCGAGAATGGCGCCGCAGACGTGCAGGGCGAGGTGGGACCGCAGGGACGGGGCTCGGAGCGGAAACCGGTTCGCGAGCCGGAATATCAGCGGGGCCAGCACGCCGTAGGCGGCCCACGTGGCCGCCTCGCGCAGCACGATCGACGGAAGGGAGAATGGCCGCCCGCTCGTTCGTGCGAATGTGTACGTCTCGATGACAGCGAGCGCAGCCGGTATCGCCCAGACGGCGACGAGGATGACATCGAAGGGGACTAGCCGGCGCGGATGGCTTTCTTCGGGAGCATTCGGAACGATGACGGGCATTATCGCGAGGCTAACATCAGTGCGCCCGGTTCACAAGATCGGATCGGCGGGCAGTTCGTCCCCGGCCGCGACCCGCTCGTCCCGGTATCGTCGACAGCCGATGTCGCGACAGCTACCCATACACTGAACTTACGCGTCCTGTCTCTCACTATAGCTTCATGCAATGAGCGTCTCCTGGTCTCGGCCCGCGATCGTCGCCGTGGTCGCCACCGCGCTTGGCCTCCTGCTGTTCGGCTATCACTACCTCGATTTCGTGACGCGGGGAGTGTCCGCGCCGATGTACGATCCTCTCATAAGCGAGATGACCGGCGCCTGGGGTGCGGCTGTGCTGCTGATGGGTCCCGCGCTACCCCTCGTGCGCAGGATCCAGAAGCGCGGGGGCCCACTGGCGATTCCGAGTCATCTTGCGGTGCTGATCGGCTTCTCGCTCGTGCACACGTCGTGGAATGCGGTGACGCGCCAGCTCATTTACACGATCTTCGGACTCGGCCACTACGACTACGGAATCATGCCGACGCGCTACTTCATGGAATTTCCCATGGACGTGATCGCGTACGCGCTGTTCGTCTCGCTCGTGACGCTGGTCGATCACTACAGCGCATCACGCGATCGCGAGGTGCAGGTGGCACGATTGGAAGGCGAGCTGAACAGTCTGCGTCTCGCGACGCTGGAGTCGCAGCTGCAACCGCATTTTCTGTTCAACGCGCTCAACACCGTGTCGTCGGTGATGTACGAGGATCTCGGTGCGGCGGACAGCATGCTTGCCTCTCTCGCCGATCTGCTGCGTCGTACACTGCGTCCTTCCACGGGACCCGAAGTGCCGCTGCATGATGAACTCGAGACGCTGGATCTGTATCTGGGGATCATGCGGGCGAGATTTGCGGAAAGACTCAAGGTCGACGTGGACGTCGACGACCATGTGCGTTGTGCCGCCGTGCCGCCGCTGTTGTTGCAGCCGCTCGTCGAAAACGCGCTCAAGCATGGCGATCCTGGACCTTCCGTCGACGCGCATGTTGCGCTGCGGGTCCGACAGTCCGGCGGTGATCTCCTGATCGAAGTTGAAGACAATGGTCCCGGAATCTCCGGATCTCCCGAAGCCGCGTTCGGGAAGGGGATCGGGCTCGGAAACACGAGGCGTCGGCTGGACCATCTCTACGGTGACGACCACCATCTCGTGCTGCGCAACAGGCCATCGGGCGGGCTCAGCGTGACCGTTCAGATCCCGTTTCGTCGCATCGTGTCGGACGCTGCGTCATGAGCGATGCAAGCGGTCTCAAGGTGTTGATCGTTGATGACGAGCGTCCCGCGCGACAGAAGTTGCGCAGGCTGCTGAGCGGCGATCCGGAGATCGCGGCGATATACGAAGCGTCCGATGGCGTCGCGGCGATCGAGACGATTCGCGCGGAAGCGCCCGACATCGTCTTTCTCGACGTTCAGATGCCCGGAGTGGACGGATTCGGTGTCGTCGATGCGCTGCCGCCGGATGCGCTGCCACATCTGGTCTTCGTCACCGCGTTCGACGTGTACGCGGTGCGTGCGTTCGACATGCATGCTGTCGATTACCTGCTCAAACCGTTCGACGCCGAGCGGTTTGCGCGAGCGCTGGTGCGTGCAAAGGAGAACTTCGCGAGCAGGCGAGTGGGCGAGGAGCGCGACCGTTTACGCCGGTTGTTGGATGACACCGAAACTGCGCGTCCGCAGCGAGCGGAGCGAATTCTGGTGGAGTCAGGTGAGCGCGTGCTGTTGATCGCGGTGGAGAAGATCGATCGCATCGAGTCGGTGCGGAACTACGTCCGATTGAGAGTCGGGCCGGAGGTCTATCGTGTTCGCGGCACTCTCACGCGGTTCGAGAGCCGTCTCGATCCTGCGAAGTTCGTGCGGATCAGCCGGTCGGAGATCGTGAATCTCGATCGTGTCGCCGAGCTCCGGCCCTGGTCGCATGGCGATTATGTCGTCGTGATGCGCGACGGCTCGCAGACGCGTCTGAGCCGTCGTTACCGCGACGGACTGGATCGTTTCGGGCTGTCCTGACCGGGGTTTCCGGTCCGCCGGCTGCTGCCCGACGGCCGGCCAGACCGGCGCTCAACCATATGTATCGGCCGCTCGCCGCGCGATAGCTGTCATCCGCGGGCGCTCCGCCAGATGACCCGGTGCAGAGGCCATATTTATAGCTTGTGGTGTATCTTCGCACTGTGGGCATATCATGACATTGCAACTCCCAATTCGTACTCCTGCGCGCAGGATATCTCAGAGCGTCCTTCAGGTTGCTCTGGCCGCGACGCTGCTCGTAGCCGCCAGGCCGGTCATGGCGCAGTCGGGTGAGGGAATCGCGGTCGGGACGGCTGCGCCGGCGGTGACTGTCGCAGACATATCGGGCAAGGCCGTTCGCGTCACGCCGACGATCGGGCGCCCCATGCTGATCGAGTTCTGGGCAACCTGGTGCGAGTTCTGCGAGCGTCTCGAGCCGACGATGAAGGCGACGTACAACAAGTACGGCGACAAGGTGCAGTTTGCGGCGATTGCCGTGAACGTGAATCAGTCGCCCAGGCGCGTCGCGAAGCACGTGAAGGACCGGTCGCTCAAGTACCCCGTGTACTACGACAACACCGGCAAGGCGACCGATGCATACGACGTCGCAGCCACTTCGTTCGTCGTGGTCATCGACAGGAAAGGCAAGGTCGCATACACGGGTGTCGGCGACAAGCAGGATCTGGACGCAGCGATTCGCGGCGTTCTGTAAACCGTTCTCCAATTCACTCCGCAGTTCGTTCGTAACACTCCAGCAGCGAGCCGATGACAATGTTGAAAATGATGAAGTTCCCAGCAATCGCGATGTTGATCGCCGCACCGTTCTGTTTGCAGGCCCAGGGATCGATGGCTGGGATGACGATGCCGGCCGCAACGGCAACAGCCGCACCGGAAGTCGGCACGATGGCACCCGACTTCACGGCGCAGGGCGCCGATCAGTCTGGTACGCATGCAGTATCTCTGAGCTCGCTCCGCGGACACGTTGTCGTGCTCGCGTTCTATCCGGCCGACCGGTCCAGCGGATGCACGCACGAGCTCAACAAGTTCCGCGACGAGTACTCCAAGATCTTCGGATCCGACGTGACGGTGCTCCCGATTTCGCTCGACAGCCTCCAGTCGCACGTGAGCTGGGCGCACGATTCGAAATTCCCGTTCACGCTCGTCGCCGACAACGGCGGCAAGATCGCGACCACTTACGGATCGTTGATGAGCGGCCGCCCGTATGCCAGCCGCACCGTGTTCGTGATCGGCAAGGATGGAAAGATCCTGAGCCGCAACATGAAGTTCGGCGCGCTGGACCAGCACGCCTACGACGATCTCACCGCTGCCGTTGCCAAGGCGAAGACCGAATAGCGCGATAGTCGCGCAACTGTAGCTCAACAGGAATGGATCTGTCGCAGATCGGAATGCGGCTGTCGCAAAGTCCCGCGACAGCCATTCCGATCCTGTTCTTCACCGGCGTCCTCACCAGCCTGACGCCGTGTATCTATCCAATGATTCCGATCACCGCCGCGATAGTCGGCGGTCAGTCCGTCGGCCGCAGCACCCGGCGCGGCGTCGCGTTGACGCTGATGTACGTCTTCGGCCTCTCGCTGGTCTACGCGCTGCTCGGATTGCTCGCGGGGCTCACGCAGACGTTGTTCGGCACGGTGAGCGCGAGCCCGTGGGCAGCGCTCGTCACCGGCAACCTGCTGCTTCTATTCGGACTCTGGATGCTCGACGCAATCCCGCTCCGAATCCCGTCCGCACTACTCGGCGGACGCACGGAATCCGTTTCATCGCTCGGTGGCGCGTTCATAATGGGATGCGCGTCGGGACTCGTCGCCGCACCATGCTCCGCGCCCGTACTCGCGGCGGTCCTCACATGGGTCGCTGTGACGAAGAGTGCGGTGCTCGGCTTCGTCTACCTGTTCGTATTCTCGATCGGAATGTGCGCGTTGCTGGTCGTCGTCGGAATATTCGGCGCAACGTTTGCGCGATTGCCGAGATCGGGGATGTGGATGGTGTGGGTCAAGCGATTGCTCGCGTTGGTGATGCTCGGTGCGGCGGAGTACTACTTCGTCCACGCCGGACTGACGATGTGATTGGGTGATTGGGGGTCAGGTCTTGCCCCGTGCGCCCGTCCCGGTTGTTGCAGTCTTTTGCTACACCGAGCAGTGAATTGACCGCGCACGGGGCAAGACCTGACCCCACCATCATCCCGCGATCGCGCTCGGATCCATCCAGAACACTTCCCAGTGGTATCCGTCCGGATCGTAGAAGCTCCAGCCATACATGAAGCCGTGATCCTGCGGCTCGGCCGCGTGCGTGCCTCCGGCGGCGATGGCCTTGTGCACGATCTCGTCCACCTGCGCGCGGCTTTCCATCGCGAAGGTGAACAGCACCGACGTTTCCTTGCGCGGGTCGCCAGCAGGTCGTTTGCTGAAGCTCGCGAACTTGCCGTGTTCGAGAAGCATGAAGTACGCGTCCGTGCCGACGAGCATGCACGTCGCCGCGGAATCGGTGAATCGCGGATTGAAGGCGAATCCGAGCGCCTCGAAAAAACGGATCGAGCGCTGCAGGTCGCTCACGGGAATGTTGACGAACAGCTTGCGCGGTGTGTCGGGCTCCGTGCGTGCGTTCGTGATTACCGGAGTAGTGACCACCGTCGTGTTGGTTGCAGACATGATCGTTTCCTATCTAGGCGATTCAACGCGTTGAAACTTGTTGACGAGCACGCCGGAGGGGAGTGTCTGGCTGCTAACGAGACCGAACACGCGCGTGTCGTCGACGTCCTCGAATAGGCGTTTGCCGCGGCCCAGCAGGACTGGGTAGACGAGGAGCACCAGCTCGTCTGCTAGTTGCTGCTCGAGCAGCTGGGCGGTGAGCATCGCGCTTCCCCAGACGACGATGTCGGGACCCTCTTCCGACTTGACGCGACGAATGCCCTCGATGACATCTGCGCCCAGCTTCGCGGTCGGTCCCCACTCGAGGCCGTCCGGACGGTGCGTCGCGACGTACTTCGTGGCGGCATTCAGCCCGTTCGCTATGGGACTGTCGCCGGCCTTCGGCCAGTAGCTGGCGAACATGTCGTAGGTGCGCCGGCCAAGCAGCAGGTCGAACTTCGAGCCCTGTGCTTCGACGACGGCCTCTGCGCCCGCTGCGCTACCATACGGTGCGGTCCATCCGCCGCGCGGGTAGTCGTCCCCGCCTTCGTTTGGTCCGCCGGGCGACTGGATCACGCCGTCCAGCGAGATGTGCTCGATGATTCTGATCTTTCTCATTGGAGTCTCTTCAGTTGGATGTAGAAGTCTTGCCTGCGTCGTTCAGTGATTTGCGCCAAGCACGGTGCGCACGCGTGCATCGCGCAGATAGAGCGCGGCCCACATGATGATTGCGAGGTACACCGGGGTGAGCGTGGCCGAAAACATCGGTTGGTGCATGCGCAGATTCGTTTCGACGGCGCCGCCCAGGTATCCGGTCCAGATCAGTGCACCGAGCGGTGCCGTACGCGGAATCATGTAGAGCACGAGCGCCGCGATGCAGATGACGCCGAGCGCGAAGATCTGTCCGGCGCCGAAGCCGAGCTGCGTCATTCCCTTCATGACGAAGTCGGGCTGAATGACCTTTACTCCGGCGTCGAATGCGAGGTAGAGGACGGCGAACGCGAACAGTACCCGGCCGGTCCAGCGTGCAAGTGTGGAGGTGGCAGCGTTGCCCAGCTTCAGGGCCGAATGGTTTCTGAGAATAGCGGCGGACATGGTAGCCTCGGTATTGGGTTCATGCCCATAGACTGAGGCATCCTCCGAAACTCATCGGTCCCGCGAAAAATTCTTCTGAACCTGCTCAGGCCACCAGCCGCATGGGTACGCCAAAACGTGGAAAAAGCGTCTCCACATCGAGGTACGATGTCATATTTGTGATCTTGTGGTCGTCCAGCTCCAGCAGTATGAGCGCCCAGGGGTGCGCGCCGCCTTCGCGGTACTGGGCGAAGGCCGGCGTGCCGCCGCATGCAGCCACCGGCACCAGCCGGGAGCCCTTGCATCCGATGCCGAAGCTGAGCAGCCACCGGGCAATCGACTCGTGTCCCTGGAGCCAGAGATCATACGGTGGCATCGACAGGGTCGCCTCCTCGTGCAGCAGCTGAGTCAGCGCCGAAACGTCGTACGCCTCGAACGCCTCGACGTACCGGGCCACGAGACGCGTCTGCTCGTCCGAAAGCGCGCGTGGCACGACGGCCGGGTTTCGCGTGTCGAGCGTCGCACGCGCACGCTGCAACGCGCTGTTCACCGCGGCTACGCTCATGTCCAGACTCTCGGCCACCTCGGCCGCGGACCAGTTGAGGACCTGCGTGAGGAGCAGCACCGCACGCTGGCGCGGGGGCAGATATTGCAGCGCCGCGACGAATGCGAGACGGATGCTATCACGCAGAATCGCATGCTCCTCGGGAGAACAATCTTCCGGGGCCGGCAGCGCTTCGGCATCCGGGATGGGCTCGACCCAGTATTCGCGCGGCCGCTGGTTCAGGATCAGATCCTCTCTTACGACGCCCGGCTCCGCGGACTCGTCCAGCGGCCGAACGCGCTGGCGGTTCGTCGCCGAGAGCGTATCGAGGCACACGTTGGTGGCTATGCGATAGAGCCACGTCTTGAGTGACGATTGCTCCTGAAAGCGCTCGATCCCTTTCCAGGCGCGGAGCATCGCCTCCTGCACTGCATCTTCTGCGTCGACGACCGAGCCGAGCATGCGATAGCAGTGGCCCGTGAGTGCGGGACGGTACTGTTCGATTAGCGCTGCGGAAGCCATCCATATAGGCTAGCATCGCAGCTTGGCGCGCACCATCCCCCGCGTGTCAGGAATTCGTCAGGAGTGCGCCGACACCATCGTGATGGAATGCAGGGCCGCTAGAATGCTGCCGGCAGCAGGTGGGCCGGCGGATGGAACGCCTTGTGACCACTTCGCGTGTCGTAGGGCACGTCGCGCGGTGCGCCGCCGTTCGGCCAGTCCAGCTCCTTCCCGTGCGAATCGCGCCGCGCATGCGACACGACGAATGCCGCGACGTCGTACGCTTGCTGATCAGTCAACACACCAGCCGAATCGAACGGCATGTTGTGTCTGATGAACGACGCAGCGCGCTCGATGCGCGCCAGCGATGCACCTATCGAATACGAGTTCGGTCCCCACAGCGGGGTCGCGGGCGGGATTCCCTGTCCCTCGACACCGTGGCATCGCGCACAACGCGCAGTGAATATCGATGCACCACGCGAGGTGTCGCCGCTTAGCTGTGGCATCTTCGGCAGTCCCTCACCGGCAACGGGCGATCCCACCGCCACACCGTGCGACACGAGCGCGAGATACGCGACGATGTCGTTCATCTCCTTGCTGCCCATCGGAATGTTTCTTCCTGCCATGCTGCGTCGCATGCAGTTGTTGACGCGATCCTGGATCGTGATCATGCGTCCGTCGCGCGTGGTATAGTTGGGATAGCGCGCGTATACGCCCGTCAACGGAATCCCGTTCGCTCGCCGGCCGTTGTCTATGTGACAGCTGAAACAGCGCAACGAGTTGCCGACGTAGCCGGGCAGACTGTCACGCGTTGCGGCGAGAATCGCGAAGCCACGTCGCGCGGATGCGCCTGCCGGTCCGGACGGATACGTCGCGGAATCGTACAGCGTTACCGTAGGTTTGGGTGCGATCGTGGCAGCGCCACTGGTGCGTGTGGTGTCGCCCGTGCTGTCGCGAGTGCTCGCAGCATCGTTTCTGCCACCGCCGCACGCAACGCATGCGATAACGATTGCGCATAGCCCGATACCGAGCACCGACCCTCTGCCGGCTTCTGCCATAAATCTCCGTGGAGCGCCACAACGTCCCCAACGATGGGAAAGTAACGCTCCACGGATTTACTGCATGACCGCCAGTGGCGCAATTATCGCCGGCTACGCGAGCATCAATGCTCCGCCGGCAACGCGAAAGCCATCACGTAGTCTCCGGCGCCGAATTCCTTTCCACCGCCCGCCGTCACGACCACATATTGTCGGCCATCCTTTCCGCTCACGTAGGTCATGGGCGTCATGCGCGCGCCAGCCGGAAGTTGGGCGTACCAGAGCTCGTTGCCGTTCGCCGCGTCGTATGCTCGCACTCTGCGGTCGAGAGTGCCGGCCTGGAATATGACCCCGCCAGCGGTGACGATCGGTCCGCCGAGCGAGATGCCGCCCCATTTTTCGCGTCCCGGCCCGCCTGTCGGCCAGCCGCCGAGCGGAACTTCCCAGCGCCGTGCGCCGGTGGACATGTCGAGTGCGATCAGCGTTCCGAATGGCGGCTTGACGCACGGCACGGAGTCCGGGCCCACCAGCAGGGACCGGCGCCGCATGACGTACGGAGTTCCGTGCATGTGTGTGTATTCGTAGCCCAGCCGTGAGTCGGCGCTGCTGACGCCGTCGCGCATGTATGCCGCGGAATCGATCAGCTGAACCATGGCGGGAACCCGGTTCGCCGGAACGATGACCGTGTTCGTCCGAGCGTCGAAGGCGACACCACCCCATGCTGCGCCACCGACGTTGGATGGACGCTGAATGGTGCCGCGCAAGCTCGGCGGCGTGTACATGCCGTCGTTGCGTAAAGAGCGCGTCATTGCGCGACATGCGGCCAGTCCTTCCGGCGTATCGCTCCAGATATCTGTGGAGTCGATGCCCTGCGGCGTGAGCGGCGCTATGACCGTGTTGAACGGCTGCGTCGGCCAGCTCTGTTCGCCTGGGACGTCGCTGCGCGGCACTGGACGCTCCTCGACGGGGAAAACTGGTTTTCCGGTTGCTCGATCCAGTACGAAGAGCTGGCCCGTCTTGGTTGCCTCGACAACCACGTCGAGCTTGCGGCCATCCTTCGTGATCGTGAGGAGTGCCGGCGGCGCTGCGTTGTCGTAATCCCACAGATCGTGATGCACCGTCTGGAACTCCCAAACGACCTTCCCTGTGGATCCACGCAACGCAACGACGGAATTTGCGTACCGGTTGTCCCCCAGCCGCTCGCCACCGTAGTAGTCGGGGCTCGGACTCGTCGTCGGAAGAAAGACCAGATCGCGCGCGGAGTCCACTGCCATCACCGACCACACGTTTGCCGCGCCGGTGTTGTGTCCGTTGGGCCCGCCCCAGCTGTTGTAGTGGGGATCGGACGGATCCTGGGGGACGGGATCGAAGGCCCAGCGACGCACGCCAGTGCGCGCATCGAACGCGCGTACCTCGCCGCTCGGCTTGTTCGTACGGCCGTTGT
>Ga0134126_10011139_pt1 | contig 11333 bp, 8 predicted proteins | sample KB31752_FD_96881 | JGI IMG/M metagenome (GOLD analysis project Ga0134126, IMG submission 96881) | Terrestrial soil microbial communities with excess Nitrogen fertilizer from Kellogg Biological Station, Michigan, USA - KB3-175-2 | ecosystem: Environmental > Terrestrial > Soil > Unclassified ... | reverse complement strand
GCGAAAAGTTATCAAAATAAGAATCGTGATTATTTGTTGGTTTACTGGCTAAAAGAATATCCCGTCAATTTATTTTCTCCCAATCGAAATAAAGATTTTAATACCTTCACAAAAACAATTATTTATGTCAACGCGCAGAACATTTATCAAACAAACGTCACTTGCTACTTCTGGTTTACTCCTGATGAAAGATCGCTGGCTTAAACCGGGTCAGCTAATCGGTTTACAGTTATATACTGTTCGTACGGAGCTGGATAAGGATGTAGAAGATACTATCGCCAAAGTAGCCGGAATCGGGTACAACTCGGTAGAAGTATTTGGATATGGCAATGGGAAATTTTTTGGAAAAACCCCCGCGGAGTTTTTAGCCATTCTCAAAAAGAATCACCTTAAAACGCCCAGCGGTCATTATTCGATAGACCCTTATTTAGCAAAAGACGATAAAGAAGATTTGAAAAAAACGCTGGCCGTGGCGGCGCAAATGGGACATGAATTTCTTGTAATCCCATACCTGGCCGATAATGTGCGTACCAGCCTGGATGATTATAAAAAACTGGCTGCTAAATTTAATAGTGCAGGGGCAATTGCAAAAAGCGCCGGATTAAAACTGGCCTACCACAATCATGATTTCGAATTCAAAGACTGGGGCGGAGGAAAAACAGGTTATGAGGTACTTTTAAAAGACACCGATCCTTCATTGGTGAATTTTGAAATGGATATTTACTGGGTTGTAAGAGCAGGCCATGACCCGGTTAAAATTATCAAAGAGAACCCGGGAAGAATAAAAATGTGGCACTTGAAAGATATGGCATCCAAACAACCGCCTTCTTATACCACTTCAGGCCCACAATTTTTCGCACCCGTAGGAAGCGGCATCATCAATTTCAAGGAAATCTTTAAGTATAAAAAAGAGTCTGGTATGAAGTATTTCTTTGTAGAACAGGATCAGACAGAACTTCCAGTATATGAAGCCATCACTAAAAGTTTTGCAGACGTAAAGAAACTTGCTGAAGGGTAAGGGCGGCTTGCGCATTTAAAAAATCTCAGCAGCAAATGTTCTCTGACTAAAGGCGGGGTTACTGTAGCGTCCATGTTTTGCCTCCGACTAAAGTCGGGGTTCAAAATCGGCCATGCCTATGGCATTAGAAGAAGGCGTACATTTATGAAGTGCAAGTGCCAGCGGCACGACTGATTTTGTAATCCCGCATAGGATGGGAGAATTTATTCCTTTGCTATTTGATGTCAGGAGGCTTTGATGACTGGGTACTCCGACTAAAGTCGGGGTTACGGTACCGTCCATGTTTTGCCTCCGACTAAAGTCGGGGTTACAAAATCGGCCATGTCTATGGCATTGGAAGAAGGCATACATCTATGAAATGCAAGTGCCATCGGCACGACCGATTTTGTAATCCCGCATAAGGCGGGAGAATTTATTCCCTTGCTACTTTCCCTTGCTACTTGCATGACTAATAGTTATATTACAGGTTCAAAAATTAAATCAAAACTAATGGCTAATACTTACCATCAAATGTACATTCAGGCAGTATTTGCGGTAAAATATCGCGAGGCTGTAATTGAAAAAAAATGGAAGGAAGAATTATTTAAAGTAATAGGAAATCTGATTAACGAAACAGAGTGTAAAACCCTTCTTGTAAATGGTGTGGAGGATCATGTTCATTGTTTCTTTGGATTGTTACCGAAGACTTCTGTCTCGGATGTATTGAAGAACGCCAAGGCTAAATCTTCCAAATGGATAAATGAAAGTGAGTTATTAAACCACAGGTTTGAATGGCAGAAGGGGTTTGGATGTTTTTCCTACAGCCACTCTCATATTGACAAGGTATTCAATACATTCAAAATCAGGAGGCACACCACAAAAGAGAAACTTTCAGAGATGAGTATATCAGGATGCTGAAAGCCTTTGCGATTCCGTATGACGAAAAGTATCTTTTTGATGATTTGATTTGATGACAGAGAACTCCGATGACTGGTTACCTCCGACTAAAGTCGGGTTCCAGTGTCATTCATGCGTTGCCTCCGACTAAAGTCGGGGTTACAAAATCGGCCATGCCTATGGCATTGGAAGAAGGCGTACATCTATGAAGTGCAAGTGTCATCGGCACGACTGATTTTGTAAATCCCGCGTAGGATGGGAGAATTTATTCCTTTGCCATTAGCTGACAGAAGGCTTTGGATGCCTGGGTACTTCGACTAAAGTCGGGGTTACTGTAGCGTCCATGTTTTGCCTCCGACTAAAGTCGGGGTTCAAAATCGGCCATGCCTATGGCATTGGAAGAAGGCGTACATCTATGAAGTGCAAGTGCCATCGGCACGACTGATTTTGTAATCCCGCATAGGATGGGAGAATTTATTCCTTTGTTATCCAATAGTTGATTGTGACCTCCGACTTCATGGGCAGCACTTTCTCATTTCACCTTTGTACAAGTTTATCATAGCTTGGAAAATTAATGACACCTTTTTGTTTTTCAATGTACAGTTCCTTCAGCACGTCGGCAGCCATTTCGTGATCGTACAAATCTATTTGAATATTCTGTTGATATTCGGGAGTTCCATTCTCATTGAGTTCGCTTGCCAGGCTTTCAATCCTGTCTTGAACCGCCTGTATGGCGATACATAAAGTTTTAAGGTTAATTTCTTTCATTATGCTGCAAAGTTATCAAAATAAGAATCGTTGGAATTTGTGGGTTTACTGGCTGAAATATTGTCTAAAATAGTTAAGATAGAGATATGGTTGGGTTCGGATTTTGGTTCGCAGATGTGGTTGGTAGCCTTGCCATATCCTGCACATTTACCATTGCATAAATAGAAGGCATACAATAAATAATAATCTTTGGCAGTTACAATAATAATTCTATTTTTAGTAGTCAATTATTTTTTTCTGTCATTTCTAACTGTACAATAATGCTTCCCCTGGGAAAAAGGGTTTTGCTTTCTATATGTTTTGTTTTGTTGTTTTTTTTTCAATGCAACGCTCAGAAATCACCTTCTGATACAGGGCAATTTTACGGGCGGCCGAATTCATTAACGAACCAGGCATTTAAAAATCCTTCGCCGTTAAATAGAAGTATTCCATTTAAACAAAGTCCCTTTCTAAACCGGCAATCTTTTATCGGAAAACAGTTGCCAGTAAATCACAAAATATTTTCCCGAAAAAATGAATATAAGATTGGCGGTATGCCTTCCGGCCCTGTATGTATTGATACCAGCCTACGGCTGGTTTACCGCAAAGATTCATCATGGTTTGCCAATGATAATATTACAAAAACAAAGGATGGCAACATCTTAATTCCTGGTTGGGATTATAATATTTACACGCGGGAGCAGGATGCGCACCTGGTAAAATGTACCCAGCAGGGAGATACATTATGGAGTATATCAATACAGGGCGGATATCCTAATTTGTCTATAGATGCATACAAAGCTTTTGAATTAAATGATGGTAGTATCTTACTTGCGGGAAACATAGATGTGCCTATGCCTATTAACGGCCGTTCGGATTTTATGATGCTGAGAGTAACTGCAACAGGTAATCTTATTTGGGAAAAAACTTTAAAATCCAAATTTTGGGATTCGGATACCACAAACGGAAGCATAGATATCTATGACTGCATACAGGATGTTGCTGGTAATTTGTACCTCGGAGGCAATATTCATCATTTGGGGCCATCCCGGGCTGCGCTGGGTTTTAAAATGGATCTTGCAGGAAACATCTTGTGGAGTAGGGGTTTTGTTTTAGGGTCTGCGCCGGTCATAACCGGTATTAATATTGTAAATCAAAAAGTGACTTTTTTTGGAACTGCTTTTTCCGGTATTGGTGACCTGGATTGCTTTGCAATTGCAGCGGATGCTTTTACCGGCGATACGCTTTCTTCGAAGTATCTCGTACCCGGCAATAATGATGGCTTTCATTCTTTCTTTGAAAACAATATGGTGAAACTTAACAATGGAAATCTCGCCTTGTTCGGCCCGGGCGGATTAGACAATGTAATCTCTCCCGTTTCACAGGCCGTTACCCATGCCGGTATAATTGAGGTCACACCGGATTTTGATTTTGTGCGATCTTATCTTTTCAGGTCGCAGATATCGGATGTTGCCTATACAACCAGGATCACTGTTTTTGGCGATGGAAGCGCTGCCTATGGCAGTTCGGGTGTTTTAGGATCCAATCAGGATGTGACCTTGGGTAGTTTCAAAAACGGGCAGGTTATAAAAGAAAGGGTGATTCCCTATCGGGGAATGAGTGTGGGCTGGATGTCTAATTTTATACAATTGGATGATGGTGGACAACTGCTTACCAACTTTACAAATGATGCTGCTGCTCAGTCAAGCTATATAGAAATGCTGAGGCTTCATAATAGCGATACTTCCGGTTCCTGCCTTGGAACGGATACTGTCAGTACTTTTATCGAAGCCCAAACCTTTCACGCTGCCATTCCATATATTGATAGCGTAAGCGTGGATATATTAAGCGAAGACCCAAGGCCCTTTAAGGGGGTCTTCAATGATCACTTTATTATAAACAGCAATTGCAGGCAAATAAACTTCTGTGATACTTTACATTTGTCAGTATCACGGGATACAGTATGCGAAAATGTGCCGGTGAATATCAATGTAAAAAAGAATAAAGAATGTGGAACGAATCCTTTATGGACTTATGATACTACTGCCGTTTCTTCTTTTTATAAATTGAATGACAGTACGATGCAGGTGGTATTTAATAAACCATGGCAGGGAATTATAACAGGCATTATTGACGGATGCAAAACGCTTGCAGATTCCGTAAAGCTAACTGTATTGGAAGCTCCTGCAAAACTGGATATAGGGCCTGATACAACCATATGCCCTGGGAATACTATTTTGCTTAATGCCAAACGGGGATATAAAACTTATAAATGGCAGGATGGCTCAGTAGATTCAACATTTACAGTATCACATCCGGGAACCTATTACGTAACCACCACAGATGCCTGTGAGGGAATATTAAGTGATACGGTTCATGTGGTTTCTCACCCGCCTATCCCTTTTGATATAGGGCCTGGCGTTTTTATCTGTGAAAACGATACGGCTATTATTGCCGCACCGTCCGGATTTATACATTATCAGTGGACTTCGTATAATATCGTTGGTGATACAGACCAGGAAGTGAAAGTATTTCCTGCCATGAGTTTCATGTATAAGGTGGTTGCCGAAAAAACACCAGGATGTTTTGCAACTGATTCGATTTACGTAACTGTAAATAATGTCCCTTCTGTGCATCTTGGAAATGATACCAGCTTTTGTGCAAATCAATCGGTGACTCTCGATTCCGGGAGCGGCTTTGATTCTTACGAATGGAATACAGGAGATTCGACCGAAAAAATTGTGGTAAATCACCCGGGCACGTTTGTAGTTATAGCAACTCTAAATGGATGTTTCGCTGACGATACGATAAAAGTCTTGAATGTTTATCCCTTACCCTCTTTTTCATTGGGTGAGGATACGGTATTGTGCGAAGGGAAGCAGCTTCAATATAATTTTAATCTTCCCCAGGCCACATATATGTGGAGCAACGGGAGTACTTTAAATACCGCCACAATTAACGCACCGGGTACATACTGGCTGAAGGTTACACAGATGGGATGTATCAATAAAGATACCATTCGTGTGAAATATAATCCTTCACCAATTGTTGTGCTTGGTGACGATACCGCCTTATGCGAAAAACAAACGTTGCAGTTGAGTGCTTATAATAAAAACGCTGTTTACGAATGGCAGGACGGTAGCAGTGGTGCCGATTACCTCGTGAAAAGTGCCGGCACCTATTTTGTAATCGTTAATCTTAATAATTGCGTAGCATCCGATACAATAAACATCTCTTACCAGGCAATTCCCTTTTTTACACTTGGCAGGGATTCTTTTTTGTGTACTGGGGAGCAATATGTATTGCAACCAACTATTAATACATATGCCAATTTGTTATGGCAGGATGGAAGTTCGAATCCCTCATTTACGGTGATAAAAGATGGGCTCTATTTTCTGACTGCCACAAATGAATGCGGGAGTTTTATTGACTCGGTGACTATCACCACCGGTTTTTGTAATATTCTTATGCCAACGGCTTTTACTCCAAATAACGATGGGCTTAATGATGTCTTCAGGGTCAAATATCCTTTTGTTGCCAAAGTCTTTCACATGGCTGTTTATGATCGTTTTGGAGAAAAAGTTTTTGAAACAAATAATATACACGATGGATGGGATGGCTCGTTAAGGGGAGAACCCGCAGTGGCTGGGGTTTACGTTTGGATAATGAGTTATACAGATGAAAGTAACCACTCTAAACAATTAAAAGGAACAGTTACCTTGATAAGATAATAAAAAATTTTGCCGGAGTTTTTAATAAAGACAAAAATAGGGGGTTGATTTCCTTTATGAGTGCGAGCGCAAATTCAAATCGAAAACTTTGCTACATCGAACATTTTATTTTTCAACTTTTGTATCTACCTTAGTCGTCGATTTTTAAATCGACTTTTTAATATGCGCTCCGAAACTGCTGTAGACCCACTACACACCCCATTCATAAATAAAAAATTAACCACATTGCGTCTTTTTGCCCATTGCTGTGACCTGTGCAGACCGGAAAAAAGTTTCCATTCTTTACATGCTTTTACCATCCATTGAAACAAACTTATGAATCTAAAAATAATGCTTACAAATAAATCAAGCCTGCTGGTACTGGCGTTGTTATTTCCTTTTGCCCTTGTGGCAAAAAATTTAAAGTTGCATCCGGGTTATTATCTCGATCAACAGGGTGACACCGTGAAGTGCGATATAGAACTGGGCGACTGGAACAGGACTCCCTCCATCGTTCACGCAATCGGCAGCAACGGCCCGCTGGATCTCACACCGGACGAAACGAAAGGCTTTGGAGTGTATGACTATGTCGATTATATTTCGGCAAAGGTCACGTATCATAGTGCAACTGTAACCGGCACCGACTTTCCGGAAAAATTTTCAGATAGCCTGGCAACAAAGCGGTGCTTTTTGAAATTGCTCGCCAAAGGTAATGTGGATTTGTATGAACTGAAAACGAGTGAGCGCGTCGTTTTTTTCATAAGGGACCATGGAAGCGATCCTTTCGAGCTGCTTTATCGCGTGGCCAGGAAAGAGAACCAACTGGTAGAGGATAAACATTACCAGCAAACATTACGCGCCATGTTTAACAATGAAGGAATGGGTACCAAATACGATGCGCAAATAGAACGTGCATCCTATAAGGAGAGTGATCTGCTTCCCATTGTGAAAATATTGAATGGCAGCAGTAATAACTATTCTTCTAAGCCATCGCAAACATTGGAACCGATTGTGTTTGCGGGAGCACTTTCTTATATGTTCCCCTCGACGTTTGCCGGATTGTATGCAACCAATAATCATTTTTCAGCAGCAATGTCGCCTTTGGTTGGTATCGGGCTGCTTTATAATATGTCACCCTATTCCGGTAAATCCAAGGTAGGTTTGTCCGTGGCCTACAGCGGTTATACGCTGGATAAGACTACTTCAGGAGTTATTGGCCACTATTACAGCCAAAACTATTGGGATACTACTTCTTATAAGGAGCATTTCCACGGTTCCAATGCTTTTGTTACGCTGAATTTTTTCCTGATGTATGTTTTGAATCCTGACGCAAACGTGAAGTATTTCCTGAAGGCGGGAACCTGGTATTCCTTTTCGATCAAAAAAGATGCGAACGTATACAGCGACTACACCACGACCACCACGGGAATCGTCAATGGCCTGCCTCCAACAACCACCGAAGATGCCGGTGAAAAATCTATTCTCAATGTTTCAAAATCCTTCGGAAGTATTTTGGTTGGCGCCGGGCTAAGTTTTGGCAGGAGTCAGTTAGGCCTCGATTATGCGCTGCCCTCGTACACGGGACGATTTAATGGTAGCGGTGAAAGATTTAAGATAGGCACCATTTCGCTGGCTTATGGTTATAAGTTTGGTAGAAAACATGGGTAAGCCGCGGGCAGAGAGGGAAGTGATGAGTAACGGGAAAGGAACTTTTGAAAAGCTCGTTACGCGCATCTCAAGCAAGATATTCATTGACACAACGTTCCGAAAGTTGTATCGGGAAAAACTTTTCAAAAGTTATTAGCTCATGCATTTTTAATGTTTATCACGATAATCAAACTTATCAGTGATTTTAAGGTTTGAAGTAAACTTTTGTAAATTTGAAGTAAACTTTTGTAAAGTGTAATTACTTATGATCAAAACCTATACATAACGCGTAGATCAGCAAAGTCGGCATTGTCCTCATGGGTTTTCAGGTTGACTCCCGCGGAGAGATGACCGGTAAGCATGTACGATAATCCAAACCTGAGATATACATTATTGGCAGCAGTATTTTCCTTGATCAGCTGTAAACCTATCTGCTGGCTGAACGAGACCCGGTCGAATAAAAAAATATGTCCTGCATGAATCCCTGCCTGTATGGCTGATCTTTTAACCTTGTTGACTGAGGTGTATTGTATTTCGTCGTAATAGATTTCTGCGCCCCCGGTGATGCCGCTTACTTTTCCGTATTGTTTGGTGACCTGCCCAAAGATGCCGTATAAATATTTCCTTTGTCCCTTGATCTTACTGTTGTATCCCTGGCCGGGCACATACATTACTCCTGCGTCGATCCATGCTTTTTTACTTTTCCATCCTGCATAGCGGGTTGGTTTAAACCCCGGCAATCTATTATTTTGGACATGATACAAGATTCCTAATGAACCCGTAATCCAGTTCAGTCCACGGTTGGGTTGCCTGAAACCTCCGTTGCTGAAGTGCTGGAAGTTTCCCATAAGAGCGATAGAAAGATGAGGAGCGATGTTATAATTGAAACCTGCCCCGATTTGCAAATAGGGATTCAGATGGGTTTCATAATTATTATTTTCGGGATTTTTTATCTTATTGTAAGGATTGGATGCAAAAGTAAGGCCTGCTGCAGCCCTCATGCTAAATTTAAGTTCATTACTGATTCTGTATGACGGTTCCAGGAAATAAGAGATCATGGCTGCATGACCTAAAATCTTATTGTCAAAATCAAAATAAGACAAGGTAATTCCATAGCGCGGATAGCAATTGCATTTCTGATAACTTGCACTATCCATACGAAGTCTTGAAAGGTCGAGCGCTGCTCCATAAGGCTGTGAACCTGCAACATTCTTAACGGCTGGAGTGTGGATGAAAACACTTCCATAATGCAGCTTAAGGGCAATGACGTTTACGGCGGTACTCTCTTTTTGTGAAAAACTGTAAAGTGAGCAGAGGCAACATAAATTGATTAAAAGAATCCGGATACTATTCATTACCCATCACATACGTGAAAAGCGTAGCTAAGGATTGCTGAAGTAAACAGAATCCGGAAAGTTTTGAGCAATGGTTTATGCGCCCATAAAGCATTACCGGTCCTATGGCCCGAAATCCTCATAATCACCCAAATAGAAATCATTTGAATTTGTGTGTTTACTGCACCATGCGGAAATTAAGTATTCATAATTTTTTTTTGAAAGGAAGGCATCTTAATGGGGAGTAACTTTTGGAAAGTTTGTTTCGGGATTACATTCAAAGTATTCATTAGCCCAACTTTCCAAAAGTGGTGCGCTCAATAAACTTACTGTTTTTTAATATATGCATCTGGATGAAAAGAAAACTTTGGAAAGCTTATTTCACGCTTAGTATTCAAAACATTCAATGGCCCAACTTTTCAAAAGTTGCGCGCAGGAATATCTGGGCCGTTCATTCACCATTCATCGCTTCAACCCAACAAAGTATAGCATTGCATAGCTATTTCCAGTTCTTCGTCTGTGGGTATGACAAGTATCCTTACACGTGAATCTTTTGTATTTATTTCCCGGGTTACTTTCAATGAACTATTATTTTTTTCTTCGTCAAATTGGATGCCCAGGTATTCGAGGTTGGACGAACAAAGTTTCCGCATCAAACGGTCATTTTCGCCGATACCTCCGGTAAAAACAATCGCGTCCAACCCGTTAAGTACAGCCGTGTACGCACCAATGTATTTTCTTATACGATAGGCATACATCTGGTAAGCAAGCAACGCTTCATTGTCACCGCTTTCTATTTTTGCAATAACATCACGCATATCATTATGACCCGTCAGTCCTGTCATGCCGGCTTCGTAATTCAACATATTTTTTACCTTGTCTGCATCATATCCTAATTGATCGACGAGATAAAAAATTACCGACTGATCGATATCACCGGCGCGGGTTCCCATTATCAAACCATTCATCGGCCCAAAGCCCATGCTGGTATCGATGGACTTGCCATCTTTTACAGCTGCCATGCTGCATCCATTTCCCAAATGAATGGTGATGATTTTTGAATTTTCTTTTTTAAGATATTCAATCGCTTTACCACTTACATATTTATGGCTGGTGCCGTGAAATCCATAAACACGAATCTTATTTTCTTTATAAAATTTAGTTGGAATGGCGTATCGGAAGGCTTCCGGTGGAAGTGTCTGATGAAAAGCAGTATCAAAAACCGCAACCTGTTTTGCTTTGGGAAACAATTTTTCAGTCACTTCAATGCCAATATAATTAGGGGGATTGTGCAGCGGTGCCAGTGGAAAAAGTTTTTTGATTTTATCTTTTACTTCCTGCGTAATAATAGTCGTAGCAGTAAATGTTTCACCTCCATGCACAACGCGGTGTCCGACGACATCTATCTCCGAAACATCTTTAATGACGCCAATCTCTTTATCGGTCAGCAGCGCAACCACTTTTTTAAGGCCTTCCGCATGGTCAGCAATTTTCATTACTTGTTTCTTTACCTGCTCCTTTCCTTCTTTAAATGTTTTATGAATAATGTCGGCATCGTCTTTGCCTACGCGCTCCACGAGGCCGCTGCAAACTACCTTTTCAGAAGGCATTTCGATAAGCTCATATTTGATAGAACTGCTTCCTGAGTTGACGACGAAAATATTCATGATAGAAGTTTACAAAATTTATAGATATATGATGAACCAGAAAACAATATTAAAAAATTGAGCGGACTTTTTGCTGCTGATTGCACAAATTTATGCCTGCTGCGCTTGTATCGCAGTAATCACCACGGTATTAAAAATATCATCTACCGTACAACCTCTGCTCAGGTCGTTCACGGGTTTATTCAGTCCCTGTAACATAGGCCCAATGGCTACTGCGCCGGTTTCACGCTGTACCGCTTTGTACGTATTGTTGCCGGTATTCAAATCCGGAAAGATGAGCACGGTAGCCTGGCCTGCTACTTTAGAATTGGGCATTTTTTGTTTGCCTACTGTC
>Ga0134126_10011137_pt1 | contig 11336 bp, 12 predicted proteins | sample KB31752_FD_96881 | JGI IMG/M metagenome (GOLD analysis project Ga0134126, IMG submission 96881) | Terrestrial soil microbial communities with excess Nitrogen fertilizer from Kellogg Biological Station, Michigan, USA - KB3-175-2 | ecosystem: Environmental > Terrestrial > Soil > Unclassified ... | reverse complement strand
GTCGATGGCGCGCGCGGCCTTGATGAGCTCGATACCGTCGAGCTCCGGCATCATGAGGTCGGTGAGCAGCAGTTCGTGTTCCCCGGCGCGCAGATGCTCGAGCGCCTCCTTGGGAGAGCTGTACCCGGTGGTTCGATAACCCTCGATCTGCAGCGTGGTGCACAGCGCCTTCATCTGCGCCATCTCATCGTCGACGACGAGCAGCCGGGCCGTCATGCGAGCGCCTCGCGCGATTCATCGGAACGCCCGGAGGAGTCGCGTGCCGCGGAGAGCTCGGCGAGCGCTTGCCGCAGCTCGTTCAGGCGCGGCGGCTTGTTCAGTACCCGATTGACGTGCGGGGGGATGTCGTTCTCGGCGACCAGGCGTTGTCCCCAGCCGGTCAGCATGATCACGGGAGTCGTGGGGGAGGCGGCTTTGACGGCCGCGGCAACCCGCCGCCCGTCGACGTGCGGCATGCCCAGGTCGGTGATCACCAGCGCGAACGGCTTGCCGGCCTTCACCGATGCGGCAAAGGCATCGATGCCGGCCTGGCCGCCGCCGGCGACCGTGACCGCGTGGCCGTCGGCCTGCAGGATGTCATCCATCGACTTGATGAGCATCGGATCATCGTCGACCAGCAGAATGCGCAATCGCTTGACGACGGCGATTGCCGGCATGCGCACCGTGCCCTCCTGGTCCTGGTCGGCCTCCGGGAATACCAGCCGAAAGGTGCTTCCGCGCCCGGGCTCGCTGTCGATCTGCAACTCCGCGCTGTGCCGTTGCACCATACCGTACACCATCGCCAGTCCAAGTCCGCTCCCGCGATCGCCCTTGGTGGTGAAGAACGGCTCGAGGCAGCGCCGCCTCGTGGCCTCGTCCATGCCGATGCCCGTATCGCTGACTTCCACGTGTACGCGGCGGGCGTGATCGGCCTCGGCAGCCTGCGTGACCCGAGTGCGCAACGTCAGCGTTCCGCCTTCGGGCATCGCATCCACGGCGTTGAAGATGAGGTTGGTCAGGGCGTCGCGCATCTCGCCTTCGGCGACCATGACTTCGGCCGGGTCCCTGGACAGCTCTTTGCGCAGCTCGACCATCACACCCCGCTGCTGGGGCAAGTCGCTCCAGCGGGCGTGCGTCAGGTCGATGGCCTGCTGAATCGTGCGATTCAGATCGACCTTGGCAAGCGTCAACTGGGTCTCGCGCTGGCGGTAGAACTCGCGCATGCGCGCGACCGTGCCGGCAACGTCATCGATGGCCCGCTGAATGGTCGTCAGATAGGCGCGTGCGCGCTCGCTCAAGTTGGGCTCGCGTTCGAGCAGGGACTCCGTGTACAGGGACACCGGAGAGATGGCATTGTTGATGTCGTGCGCGATGCCGCTGGCCATCTGCCCGAGTGCGCGCAGGCGCTCCTGCTGCATCACCGTCTGCTGGGTCTGGCGCAGATCGTCATAGGCTTGCTGCAAGGCGCTGTTGAGCTGGGCCTGTTTCACCGCCAGCGCGACGTGCTCGCTCAATTGCTTGAGGAATTCGCAGTCCGCGCTCGTGAAGCCGTCAGCCTGGCGGCGGGCGGCGATGAGCACGCCGAAGAACGTGCTCTCGGCCATCAGCGGCGCGACCACCATGGAGTCGAGGCCGCACCCGGCCAATCGCTGCGGCAGTGGCAGGGCCACCGCACGGGTGTTGGGCTCGTACAGCAGACGGCCCTCCAGGCACGCGGTGAAGCCGCTCGTCTCCACCGGCAGAGCCGCCTGCTCATTGAGCTCGAGGCGTTCGCAGTACGTGCGGCTCGCAGCGCCGATGGTGCTGACCAGCAGCGGCCCGGGCCCGGCGTCGCGGCGGCAGACGCAGCAGAAATCGATGGGCAGGCTCTGCTCCAGGCTGGTGAGGACGACCTGGAAGATGCTGGAGAGGTCCTGGCGATCGCTGATGGCGCGTGTGATGTGCTGGAGCAGGCTCAGATGGCTCAATTGCACGCGCAGGCGGCTCTCCGAGCTCTGGATCTCGGTGAGCATGTGATTGAACGCGCCGGTGAGCGTATCCAGCTCATAAGCGTCGGCCGGGGGCGCGCGCACGGAGTAGTCGCGTCGGGTCGAGATCGCGGTCGCCACTTTCGCCAGCTCCAGGATCGGACGCGAGATGCGATGCTGGAGCTGCCGTGAAATGGCATACGCCAGCAGCGCCGAGGCGCCGATCAGGACGGCGACGATGCCGCCATAGACGCGAATGCGCTCGTTGATCGCACGGATGTCGGAGCGCACGAACAGCGTGCCCAGGCGCCGGCCGCTCTCGGTGACCGGCAGGAATCCCGACAGAAAGGACGCCTCGAAGCGATAGGTGAAGTCGTGCTCATGCGGATGCGCCGGCAAAGCGCTCTCCGGGGTGCCCTTCGGGTAGACCGCGAACAGCTTGCCGTTGGCATCGTAGAGCGCCGCTGCGGCAATGTGCCTGTCCGCCTCGAAGGCGGCGAGCACCGATTCGGCGTCGTCGCTGTTGTCGAAAGCCAGCGCGGCCGTGGCGTTGGCGGCGATCGCGCGGCCGAGGGTATCCAGTTGCTGGCGGCTGCTCTGACGGAAGCTGACGAAGTCATAGGCGAACAGCGCCGCGGTCGTCAGCAGCACCACCGCGCCGGTCGTCAGCAGCACCATGCCGATGAGTTGCCTGCGGATGGGCGAGGAATGCGCGCTCATGTCAGCCACTGCCCACGGTGCCGATGACCTGCGCGGGGCGCAGCAGCTTCGAGCTGATGGTGAGGCCCGCGTTGCGCGCCGAGTCGACGTTGATCTGCAGGCGGATCTTCTGGTTCTCGTTGAGGAAACGGATGATCACCGCGCGGGGTGTCGCGGAATCCAGATCGCTCACCGTGAGCGTGCGCTGGTGCCCGAGGCTCGCCAGGGCCTTCTCCATCTCCCCATCGATCGAGCGATCGATGAACAGGATCTGGCAGGGCTTCAGGTCCGCGATGCCCGAGTAGCGCTGGATCACCAGCGGGCGGCCGTTGACGCTCTCCCCTCGAACCGCCTCATCGAGCGCGGCTCCGAAGGGGTCCCGTCCCAGCACGCCGATGACGAAGGGCGCCGCGGGGCCTGCGAAGGCGTCCGCGGGCCATTCGACGAAGTGCGTGAAGTTGAAGAGGAAGACCGCTTTGACCTGGTATTCGCCCGGCACCGCGCCCGCCAGGGCGCAGTTGCCCGCCAGCAGCAGCGCCAGCCAGCCGCTGCGCAGGAATGCCCGAACCCTGTGCATCGAGGCTGCGCGCTTGCGCTCGAGGCTTCGCTGTACTTCCGTGCTGCTCATGCCGCTGTTGGCGAAATCGACTACTTCATACGGCCAGCGACCGTAGCATGAGCCCTTGGTCGAGCCTGTGAACCAGCTGCAATCTGTGAAGTCGGAGTGTGAGTTGCGTCACACCGCGGCGCTCACATTGAAAGCCTGCCGCAAGTTGCGCCGCAGCGTGTGCCGCTCGAGGGCGGCTGGTTGAGGTTTCTTTGCATTCCCTGAGGCGGATGGCTCACGGCGCCCCCCGCGACGCGCGCCTGCAGCGATGCGGAGTCTGCGTGGCGTACGATCATCCCTGATCGTAGCACGCGCGGAATGAATCGCCGACGGCTCAGAGCGAGCCGAGGAAGGCGGTGAGATCGGCTTTCTGTTGGGCGGTCAGTTTCATGTCGAAGCGCTTGTCATAGAAGTCCACGACCTGGCGCAGGGTGGCCGCCGCGCCGTTGTGAAAGTAGGGCGCGCGCGCCGCCAGGCCACGCAGAATGGGTCCCTTCATTCGATCGAGGTCCGAGCACTGCCCGCTGATCAGCGCCTTGCCGGGATCGGTGGTGTAGAGCGGAGTGAGCTTGCCAGGATTGAACGGGTCCGCGCAGCCGTCGATCCGGTACACGGGCAGGTCGGCTGGATCCACCTCCGCCAGCGCGGCCGCGATGTTGGGATCGCTCTCGAAGTTGGCCAGCGAGGGGTGGCCGATACCGATGTCCAGCGGCAAGGGCAGGGAATGATTGCCCACGTCGGGGGAATCGTGGCAAGTCGTGCACGTACCCTTGATGGCGGCGGGTTTGCCCAGGGCGGGGTTGTCGTTGAGCCCGGACACTGCGGTAATGGTCAGCGGCGCGGTGTTGAAAATCTGCTCGCCGGCCGCCACGGCGCGACGCGCGGCAGCGCGGCCATCCTCGTTGCGATCCGCGGGAGTGAGCCCTGCGCGCGACCAGGCTTCGAAGACGCTCATCGCGCTCGAGTCGAAGGGCTGGCCGCTCGGGTCTCCGCCGAGGGAATCGTTGATGCCTGGATAGTATTCCTGCTGGCTGAGAATCACGGACCCGCCGCGGGCACCGTGCAGGAACAGCGCGCCGGCGTTCTCGTCCCAGATCTGCGCGGAGTACAGGCCCAGCTCGAACTGGACGATCTGATTGAGCTGGCGAGCCGTCGGGGGCATGAGAGCCTGGGCGTGACCCAGGACGGCGGAGGTGGCCTGGGCCGCCAGATCCGTCTGCAGATTGGCCGCGAAGGTGTCGCCGCTGGCCAGTGGGGCGGGCGTCTCCCGGCCGTCCCACATCACCGAGCTCAGGAATGCCAGGTTGGTCGCGGGCAGCGGCCGGCGATACACCGAAACGGTGGTCGTGCCCTGGATGGGATCGGTCACCAGGGCGCACCCGTACGGATCGTGGACCGCGGTAATGGTGAATTGCGGATTTGCCGGCAACGCAATGGTCACGTGGATGAGTCCGTGCTGCAGAATGAGACTGTGCCCGGCGCGGTCGGTGCGTTTCACCGAATCGCAATTGGCCCCGTCCACGGGCGCGAACAGCGGATCCTGGCCGCGGCTCGCCTCGTAGCGCCGCCGCACATCCGCGGGAGAGATGCTCATGGCCTGGCTGGCGACGTGGCAGGTCGCGCAGCTGCGCCCGTTGGTCCCGAGGCTTTGAAAGAACGCGTTGCGCGTGTCGATGCGCCCATTGACCTGGTAGGTGGCGATGATCCCGGAGCTGTCCGGGAACGGCTCGAGATGGAACGGCGGCGGCGCGCTCACGCCCGCGTGAACGCTTCCTATGGCTAGCGTGCTCGCCAGCGCCATGGCACGTCGAAAATCTTTACGCATCGCTCGACCCTCCCGGGGACCTTGCCTCGAAACGCGGGCTGATTCTTACCGTCCCGTGGTTGAGAACGTCTTTCGAGCGCGGAAGCGGACACGAGCCGTCTTGCCTGACGCCCTGGCGCCCTACAAGATCCGTCCATGGGAGATCTCACGCAGCTGCTGCAGGCAGTCAAGGAGGGTGACAGCAGTGCAATGGATCGCGTCTTCGAGCTGACCTATCGCGAGCTGCATCAGCTCGCACACCGCCGTCTGCAGGGCTCAGGGGAGCGCGCCGAGCTCAACACGACCTCGCTCGTTCACGAGTGCTACCTGCGACTGGTGCAACTGGGACAGCTCGAAGCGCAGGACCGCACGCATTTCCTGGCCTATGCCGCCCGTGCCATGCGTTCGATCGTGATCGATGCCGTGCGCCGGCGCCTCACGGCGCGGCGCGGTGGCGCGCAGCTTCACATAACGCTCTCCACCGAGACGCCGGACGCGGCGGGGCTGGGCGAACGCGAGCTGTTGCGCGTGGACGAGATGTTGGAGGAGTTGGGTAAGCTCGATGCGCGCCTGGTACAGGTCGTGGAAATGAGATATTTCGCCGGATTGACCGAGGAGCAGATCGGAGCCGCCCTCGGGCTGAGTGCCCGCACCGTGCGCCGCGACTGGGAGAAGGCCCGCATGCTGTTATTCGCCGCCATGCAGGAATGAGGTTCCGCGCCCCAGTGGGCGCCTCAATCAGCTCTTGCGACGCTCGCCAGATAATCCTCGAGGGCCGCTCTTACCGCGCCGGCGACGACCCGCCGCGCCTCACCGGTGCGCAAGTCCCGCGTAATCTCCAGCTGCGCTCCCCGACCGCGCGCGCCGCGATTGCAGATGTTCAGAGGATGCCGGCCCGGGTAGCCATGTCCGTCCAGGCTCGCCGCCAGGCCCGCACCGGTCAGATGTCTCGCCAGGCGAGTCCGCAGCTCGGCATCGAGGCCGCCGACAAAGATCCGGGAATCTCCACGGCACCCGTGGATCGCGAGGGTCACCTCATGGAGGGAAGTCAGCGCCAGGCAGCGCGGATGATCGAAGCGGTGACTGGTAATGTGAAGATCGCGGTTCGCGCCGTATGCCTTGAGTCCTTCGAACACGAATAGACTATGGTCGGTACCCGCCACCATTTCAGCGAGCTCCGACGTGCCGATCTCAATGCCGCCGCCGTGAGGGGCGAGCACGATGACGGCCGAGCCGGCGCGCTCGAGGGCACGAACGCGATAGTCCTGACCGGCGATCTCACCGGCCGCAAGCTCGGCAAATGACGCGTACTTGTCCGGGAAATCCATCAGCCGGCTATGGCTGCGGGCGCTGTGCGACCGTGAACCACGTCTGCCGCGCGAGGCTGTCCATGCTTGCGGCTGTCCGGGAGAGCACAGCCAGACTGCCGTGCGGCGCAGGGACGATGACTCCCATATAACCGCTCTCGTGGAAAGATTCGCGCCCACTGACGTGCTCGTCCGGTAACAGCATCACGGTCACCGGTCCTTGCGTAGTGTGCAGGACCACGTGCGGTACGAAGTGCCCACGGAAGAAGCAGTACTGGGCGTAGGTCACTTCCTGTGATGTGAGGCTCGAGCCGGTCACGCCGGCCTTGTGCAGCAGCTCTTCCACGGCCCGCGTATCGATGACCTGGGTACTGACCCAACTGTTCGGCTCGCCTTGTACATGAGCCACCACGTCGCGGGCGAGGGTGTCCGTGGGGCGCAGCAACCACACCGCCCCAATGACCGCGACGACGAGACTCGCCGCAAGCGCCCAGCCCCGCCACAAAGTGGGATGCACCGGCTTTGCCGTGCCGGCCGCAGCGCGGCGTGCGTTTTTGAAACTCGCAACGTTCGCGGTGGGGGAGGTTGCGGGAATGGCGGGAGGGGCCACTTCCAGCGCACGCCGGATGTTCGCCTCGAGTCCCAGCATCTCGCGCTGGAACTCGGCGCAACGGGGGCAGCTCTGCAGGTGCTCGGTGAGCCCAGGTGAGGAGGTATAGGGGTCGGCGCCGACGAGCAGGGTCGCATGCTGGCAATTCACGGTGTCTCTCCCGTGGCCACAGGCTCGGAAGAGGGCACGAGCCCATAAATCGTGCGAAGCTTGTTGCGCGCACGAAAAAGGCGAGTCAACACCGCGGTTGCCGACAGGCTCAATTCCCGCGCGATCTCCTCGGTCGAAAATCCTCCGAGCACTTGCATGATCAGGGGCTCACGGTACTCCATAGGCAACTTGAGAATGGCCGCTCGCAGGGTATGCAGGTCGGTGTCATCTCCGGTCGCCAGCACATGATGGTCGATCTCGTCATCCAAACTCACCAGCTCCAGGCGCTTGCGCTCGTAAAGTCGGGCGTGCTCGCGCCGCACGATGGTCAGCAGCCATGCCCGCGCGGAGGTCGCATCCTTCAGGCTCTCTCGCGAGCGCCAGGCCCGCAGCATCGACTCCTGGACGATGTCCTCCGCGATGGCCCGGTCGCGTGCCAGCCAGTGGGCGAAGCGCACCAGGTCCGGGCGGAGCGACTGCAAGAGACGGGTAATGCCCTCGTCGGCGGCGCCGCCCGGCCCCACACCGGAAGAGACCGGCTTTTCGGGCCCGGAATTGCGCGTGTCTTCAAGAATATCCGTCATTTCGCGCTCGCTGCGGTGCGGCGGCGTCGGCAGGGGTTTGCCGGGAGGGCGCCGCGGGCGCGATATTACTTCGGCTGGGCCAGCAAGCGTACTGCAGCGGGGTCCGGGCGGGCAGACATGGCGGCGAAGGACGTCCTCGGTCCAGGCCGCTTTCCGGCGGGGCTACCCCCTTCCGGTTGCAATAAGCGCAGGCTGCGGCCGGTCTTTGACGGCAACGATCCCGCAAAGGAAACCTCCATGAACCTGCTCGTGCGATCCCTGCTCGACTGGCCGGCAAGCGTGGCCCGCCACCTGGAATGGCTTGCCCCGCTGGTTGCCCGCATCACCGTGGGTTGGGTGTTCCTGTGGAGCGGCTGGGGCAAGCTCAACAACCTGCCGCAGGTCACGGAGAATTTCATCGGCTGGGGAATCCCTTTCCCTCATGTCCTCACGCCATTCGTCTCCGGCGTGGAATTCTTCGGCGGGCTGTTCCTTCTGTTGGGACTGCTGACGCGCATCTCCGCCGGTGCCTTGGGCATCGTCATGATCGTGGCGATCCGGTCGGCCAAGTGGGGCGATGTCGATTCGCTGGAAACGTTGCTGGGCTTCGACGAGTTCGAGTACCTCGCCCTGTTCCTGTGGCTCGCCATTGCCGGGCCCGGCAAGCTCGCGTTGGACCCGTGGCTGCAGAAGACCTTTGGACCGCGCTCGAGCGCGGGCTCCCCCGTGGAAGCCCGCGCGCCCTGATGCACTTGGGCCCTGCAGCAGTCCCTCAGGCTGCCTCAGCGCTGGAGGGCTCTTTCTCACCCCTGGAGCGGGCTCATTTACCGCTCCCAGTGGCCTTGCTCGAAGTGATATCGGCTCCCACGGGCTTCCCAGTGCGCAGGATGCCAGTGATATCCCCTTCGCTCGCGCAGATAGCGTCCGTCGACCCAGACGTGCTGACGTCCGTTCCAGCGCCAGTAACCGGGAGCCCACACGTAACCGGCGCGCACGGCGGGCGTTACGACAATACGTGGCGGCGGCGGCGCCACCGCAACGTCAGCGTAGTAGCCTCCGGCAGGCTCCACCACGCATGCCGACAGGCCTGCGACGGTCACGGCGGTCAAGCTCGCGAGTACGGTAGTGCGAAGCCTCATAGATGGTCCTCCTCTCCAGATAACGTTCGAGTTGCGGAAAAGATTACGCTTCCGCGGGGCCTCCCACCGTCAGTCCCATGTGCCGGATAATCGCGGAGCCGCCCTGAACAGATCCTGTATCGCAACCCCCGGGTGACCAATGAAAACAACTGCCTTTTGTCTGGCCGCTGTGTTGGTGTCAGGTCTCGCGGCGGCGCAGCCGCCGGGACCGCCACCGGTCGTGCGCGGCACCATCGTCAAGCTCGCCGGTGACACCCTGACGCTGAAGACGAATGCGGGCAAGACCGACACCATCGAGTTGAGCAAGGATTGGCGGGTGACGGTCCTCAAGCCCGTGGATGTGTCGAGCATCCAGCCCGGCAGCTTTATCGGCACGGCGGAGATGCCGCAGAAGGACGGCACCGGCCGCTCTCTGGAGGTGCACGTGTTTCCGCCAGGGGTGAAGGCCGGGGAGGGACACTACAGCTGGGACTCCAGGAAGGGCTCGATGATGACCAATGGCACCGTGGGCAAGGTCACCGCCACACCCAAGGGTCGCGAGCTCGACGTCGACTACCCCAACGGTCAACGCAAGATCGTCGTGCCGCCCGGCGTACCGGTCGTCGAGTTCACGGACGGAGATCGCTCGCTGATCAAGCCGGGGATTCCGGCGTTTCTGATCGCTCCGCCGGCCAAGGACGGGAGCCTGACTGCAGGCGGTATCGTGATCGGCGAGAACGGCGCCAAGCCGCCGATGTGATGCGGCCGGCAACAGGTGTCGCGTGAGCGGTGCTGCGACCCCGGCACAGGCGGCGGGCTCGGATCGAGCCCTTGCCGATGGACGGATCGCCTTCTACCGACACCCGCTCGCGGTGCGCCTGACACACTGGGTGAACGCGCTGTGCCTGTGGCTGCTGCTGATGAGCGGCCTGCAGATTCTCAACGCCCATCCGGCGCTCTACTGGGGAGAGATCTCTACGTTCGATCAGCCGCTGCTGAGTTTCGGCGCCGCGGACGGACCGGCGTTTCCGGCCTGGATCACGCTCCCGGGATTCCAGGATCTGGCCGGAGGACGCAGCTGGCACTTCTTCTTCGCATGGCTGTTCGTGCTGAATGGCCTGGTCTATCTGGGCTATGCGCTCCGCAGTGGCAGGGTGCGGAATGTGCTGGCTCCCGATCGGGAGCAGCTCCGCAACATCGGGCGCTCGCTCGCGGATCATCTGCGACTGAGGTTTCCGCACGGGGACGCCGCGCGCGGCTACAACGTCCTGCAGAAGTTGAGTTACCTGATCGTGCTCTTCGGGCTGCTGCCGTTGATGCTTCTGACCGGACTGACGATGTCCCCCGCAATGGATGCCCGGCTGCAGTGGCTGACGGCGCTTTTCGGGGGCCGGCAGTCCGCCCGGACGGTGCATTTCTTCACCGCCACCGCACTCGTGGCGTTCTTTCTGATCCACGTTCTCGCGGTGCTGGCCGCCGGGCCGCTGAACGAGATGCGCTCGATAGTGACAGGTTGGTTCGTGATCAAGCCGGAGAAGCGCTCGTGAGCTCGATAACCCGTCGACGGTGGCTGCAGCGGACTCTGACGGCCCTCGGTGGGTTGACGGTGTCCGCCTGCGACCGCATCTCTGAGTCCCCTCACGTCAACTCGACGCTCGACTGGGCGGAAGAGTTGAATCAACGGGTGCAACGCGTCCTGCTGGGAAGGAAGGCGTTGGCGCGCGAGTACACCGAGAAAGACATCTCGCGCGAGTTTCGCGCGAACGGTACGACGAACCCCGATACCGAGGAGTACAACGCTCTTGCCAAGGGTCGCTTCGTGAGCTGGAAGCTCATCGTCGGCGGACTAGTGGAGCGGCCGCTGCAGTTGTCCCTCGAGGAGCTGCGGAGCATGCCCTCGCGGACGCAGATCACGCGACACGATTGCGTCGAGGGATGGAGTTGTATCGGCAAGTGGAAGGGAGTCCAGCTGAGCCGCGTCATCGAGCGCGCTGGCCTGAAGCCCAATGCCCGCTTCATTGCCTTCTATTGTGCCGATACCCTCGAGCTGACCCTCGATGGCACCGGCCAGTACTACGAGACCATCGATCTGGTGGACGCCCTGCATCCCCAGACGCTGCTCGCCTACGACATGAACGATCGCCCTCTGGATATCGCTCACGGGGCGCCCCTGCGGCTGCGCCTGGAACGCCAGCTCGGGTACAAAATGGCGAAGTACGTGATGCGGATCGAGGCGCTGGAGAGTTTCCAGAAGCTCGGCCGGGGCAAGGGCGGCTACTGGGAGGATCGCGGCTACCAGTGGTACGCCGGCATTTAGCGCAGCACTCCCTGCTTCATCCGCTCGATGCGCTCGAAGTCGATCGCGGCGCCCAGCCCCGGTCCGCGCGGGGCATGCACCAGCCCCTGGGCGTCGACGCTGATGTCCTCGATGAGGCCGTATTTGTTGGAGGCATCCGGGAGCAGCACCTCGAAGTACTCGCAGTTGCGGATCGCCATCGCCACGTGCAGGTTGGCGACATTGTTGAGCGAGTT
>Ga0134126_10011136_pt1 | contig 11336 bp, 8 predicted proteins | sample KB31752_FD_96881 | JGI IMG/M metagenome (GOLD analysis project Ga0134126, IMG submission 96881) | Terrestrial soil microbial communities with excess Nitrogen fertilizer from Kellogg Biological Station, Michigan, USA - KB3-175-2 | ecosystem: Environmental > Terrestrial > Soil > Unclassified ... | reverse complement strand
TGCGAACGCAGCATGATGACGGAGCGGGCGCCATCGAGCGCGAAAGCCTGCGCGACGAAATTGTATTGTCCGCCGACGCCGCTGACGATACGGCCATCCTCCAGGCCATCCGAGATGACATCGCCGAGCGCAGTCGTCATCATGGCGTCGTTGATGAAGCGTGCGCCGACACGGGCGCGGCGCTTGGCATCTTCGCCGCCGTAAAGCTGATTGACGTAATCGATCGGCCGCATTTGGAATTTTGCCAGAGCGTCCGGCGGCATCTCGCGCAGCGCCTTATAAAAACCGCGCGATCCGAGAAAAAATCCGGCGTCGAGTACCGCGCCGTTGACCTCGCGCTTCAATACGCCGGCCCGGAACAGGTCGAGAAAGCCCTCGACGAACATCTCCGAGCAACCGTAAAGGCCGCGCGCGAATGGCTCCGTATGAAGGTGCGTGTCCTGCGCCGGAGCGGGGCGCAATGCAGTGAGCAGTTTCCGGAAATCTTCATTCTTGCTGTGCCGCAGGATCAGGCCTTGCGTGACTGCGTCGCCCAACGAGCCGATGCCGATCTGCAATGTGCCGCCGTTCGGCACCAGGCTCGCGGCGTGCAGGCCGGCGGCGTAGTCGGCAAGCGCAACCGGCTCGCGCGGCGGCGCAAACAGCGGAAAATCCGTATCCGGCCCGTCGAGCAGCATATCGACGTCGCTTGCCGCGATGGCCGCTTCGCCGCCCATGAACGGCAATTCCGAATTAACCTCGCCGGCAAACACGAAATTGGCGTGGCCATCGCGCCGCATCGCCAGCAGGTCGAGCGTCAGGTCCGGATTGCAGCTCAGGCTATAAGGGAGCGGGTTATCTTTGCGATGCGCCACCAATTGCCCGATGACGTTGACGCCGCGGTCGAGCACGTAGCGCAGCGCATGCGTGTAATTCGCCGAGATGTAGTTCTGCTGCGCGTAAGGCGAGCCCAGCCATTGGCCGGCGAGGAAGAAGAATTCGTTGATCTCGACATTGGGCGGCACCGTCCCGGCATGGATCGCCGTCGCGTAAGCAAGCGGCGGATAGCCGGCGAATATCCGCTTGGCGAACGGCTCCAGAAAGCGGCGCTCCAATTCCTGCTTGGCGCGCGGTGCTTCCAGCGTGAGCGCGGTGAAGATAGTCAGCCGGATCGAGCGGTCTTTGACGGCAAGCGCATAAAGCGCGTTGGCGATGTGGTTGGCCTTGCCGAGCCCGAGCGGCAGCGCCAGCACGATCTTTTTGCCGACGCGCTCGACGATCGCAGCGGCGAGCCGCCCCGCATCGTCGTAAGTCGCCGGGCCAGCGCCCGGTCGGCTCATGTGAGCGCGTCCCAGCCCGCGTCAGGCTGGAAACGCGCGCCGTATTTCGCTTCGAGCCGCGCCAGCGTGTCGCGCACGTTGCGAAGGCCGCGCGCGCGAGCATAGCGCATCGGCCCGCCACGGAACGGCGCAAAGCCGGTGGCAAAAATCATGGCGCCATCGACAATTTCTTCGTCGGTAACGACGCCTTCGCGCAGGCAGGCGACGCAGACGTCGAGCATCGGCAGGATCAGGCGGTCGGCAGCATCGGCGGGCGGCGCAGCGGCCTCGCCGCTCTTGACTGCGTGGCCGTCCTTCCAGTCGTAGAAGCCTTTTCCGGTCTTCTTGCCGAGCTCGCCTTTGGCGACCTTGTCCTTCAGCCATTGCGGCGCATCCGGCATCTCGTGCTTGAGGTTGGCGCGCAGCATCTCGGCGACGTGCAGGCAGATGTCGAGGCCGACCTGGTCGGCGAGCTCGATCGGTCCCATCGGCATGCCGAAATCTTCCGCCGCCTTGTCGATAGTCTCCTTCTTGATGCCCTGATCGATCATCACCATCGCTTCGAGCAGATAGGGTGTCAGCGCGCGGTTGACGAGGAAGCCGGGCTCGCTTTTGACCGGCGCGGGCAAACGGTCGATGCGGCCGAGGAACGCGCGCGCATCGGCGAGGACGTCGTCCGCGACTTTGTCGTGGCTGACGATCTCGACCAGTTGCATGCGCGAAACCGGATTGAAGAAGTGGATGCCGACGAGGCGCTCCGGCCGCTTCAAGCCTTCGCGCAACTGCTCGAGCGGGATGCTCGACGTGTTGGTCGCAAGGATCGCGCCGGGCTTCATCTTCGGCTCGATCCCGGCATAGACCTTTTGCTTGAGGTCGAGCCGTTCCGGCACCGCCTCGATGATCAGGTCCGCCGACGAGACGCCTTCGCCCTTGAGATCGGGGATCAGGCGGTCGAGCGCATCGCGCACCTTGCGCCGGTCGCCGTGTCCGATCTTGCCGTAAAGCTCCGCGGCGCGCTTGATCGCGCCGGCGAGCGGCTCGGCTTTCATGTCCGCGAGGCTGACGGTAAAGCCGTGCCACGCGCACCACGCCGCAATGTCGCCGCCCATGGCGCCGGCGCCAATCACGTGCACGCGCTGGCCGTCCCACTTGCCGCCGGCGAGACTCTTGAGCTTGTTGCGCAGGAAGAACACGCGCACGAGATTTTGCGCGGTGTCCGTAACCAGCAGGTTGGCGAACGACGAAATCTCCGCCTGCTGCATCGCCTTTGCGCTGCCGCCGTGCTTCTGCCAGACATCGATGAGCGCATAGGGCGCCGGATAGAACTTGCGCGGCGCCTGCTTTGCGGCCGCGCGGCGCATGCGCGGCGCGAGGAACGCGCGCGCCGGGGCGGAATTGAGCAAGCCAACAACGATCCCAGGCTGGTGCGATTTCAGCGAGCCGTCGATGGCGGCTTTCACCGCGCCGCGCACGTGACGCTCCTGCGTCACCGTATCGACGAAGCCGAGCGATTTCGCCTTGCGCGCGCGTTCGGTCTTGCCGGTCAGCATCATCGTCATCGCTTGCACCGGGTTGACGAGGCGCGTCGAGCGCACCGTGCCGCCGAGGCCGGGATGCAGGCCAAGCAGCACTTCCGGGAAGCCGAAACTGGCGTCTTCGATGGCGATGCGGCGGTCGCAGGCGAGCGCGACTTCAAAGCCGCCGCCGAGGCAGTAGCCGTGGATTACCGCCACGGTAGGCACGGGCAGACGGTCGAGCCGATCCATTACCGCATGGCCACGCGCGATATCTGCCGCAATCTTTGCGGTATCGGTAATGCCGCGAAACTCGCCGATATCGGCGCCGGCGATGAAGCCGCTCTGCTTAGCGGAGCGAATGACCAGTCCGCGCGGGCGATCACGCTCGACCTTCTCCAGCGCCGCGTTAAGCTCTGCCAGCGCGTCCTCCGACAGCGTGTTGGCGCTTTGGCCTTTCTTGTCGAACAGCAGCCACGCGATCCCGTCCTCGTCGCTGCGCATTTTCCAATGCGTCCACGGGCCGGCCTGGTCTGCTTCCGCGGCCGTGAACGGCCCGAGTTCGAGATTGCGCTTGCCGAGAACGTCGAGCGCCGGCGTGTGCGAATTCGTCATGGTGCGGCCCTCAAATCGCTTCGATCAGCATCGCGCCGCCCTGGCCGCCACCGATGCATTCGGTGGCGATGCCGCGCTTGAGGCCGAGCCGTTTCATGGCGTTGACGAGATGCAGCACGATACGGTTGCCGCTGGCGCCGACCGGATGTCCGGTGCCGATGGCCCCGCCATCGACGTTCAGCCGGTCGCGCGGAATGCGTCCGGCGGCGCCCGGAAGCCCCAGCGCGCTGCGACAAAATTCGTCGTCCTCCCATGCCGCAAGGCAGCCCAGCACTTGCGCGGCGAAGGCCTCGTTCAGCTCCCATAGCTCGATGTCGCTTAGCGCGAGCTTGTGGCGCTGAAGGATCGCCGTCGAGCAGAACACGGGGCCTAGCCCCATGATCGAGGGATCGAGCGCCGACCATTCGCTGTCGAGAATGACGGCTTTCGGTTCGAGCTTGTGCTCCTTCACGGCGTCTTCCGAGGCAAGAATGACCCACGACGCGCCGTCGGTGATCTGCGAACTGTTGCCCGGCGTGACCTTGCCCCACGGCCGCTCGAACGCCGGCTTAAGCTTGGCGAGACTGTCGGCGGTGCTGTCGGGCCGCACGCCGTCGTCATGGTCGAAGACGGTGCCGTCGCGTGCAAAGAGCGGCTCGACCTCGTTTCCGAACCGGCCTTCCTTCTGCGCCTGCGCGAGCCGCTGCTGGCTCTCGGCGGCATATTCGTCCGCCTGCCGTCGTGAAATGTGAAAGAGGTGCGCGACCAGCTCGGCCGTTTGCCCCATGTTGAGATCGGTAATGGGGTCGGTCAGTCCGCGCTCGAGCCCGATGATCGGCGCCAGCATGGCCGGACGAAAGCCGAGCGCCGCGACGAGCTTCGACCAGCTATCGCGCGCGCTCATGAACCGTGCGAACCACGCCACCGCGCGCCGGTTGAACACCAGCGGCGCATGGCTGAGTGCTTCCGCGCCCCCGGCGAGGATCATATTGGCGTCGCCGTTTTGAATGTAACGATAGGCCGTGTCGATCGATTGCATGCCGGAGCCGCAATTGATCTGCACGGTGAACGCCGGCATCGTATCGCCCATGCCGAGGCGCAGCGCGGCGACGCGCGCCGGGTTCATCTCGTCGGCGATGACGTTGACGCAGCCGAGAATCACCTGATCGAAGGCGTCCGGAGCGAATGGCTGGCGTAGCAACAGCGGGCGGCCGCACTGCACGGCAAGATCGACCGGCGTGAACGGCCCCGGCTTGCCACGCGCCTTGATGAACGGCGTGCGGCTGCCATCAACGATATAAACGGGGCATGGCGTTATTCCGCTGCGGCCGGCCGGCGCGTTTTCGCTTGCGATGACACATCTCCCTTTTTCGCCGCGCCGCGGGACGTCAATTCTTCCGCCGCGAAATCGTTGACCGCGATCGCCGCCGACACCGCGCTCGCCGTGGATTTAAGCTGAGCCGCTTCGGCGGCGCTGATCGTGCCTTGCTGGAGCGCCTTGTCGGCGTCGCGCACGCGGGCCGCGTGCATGCGGTCGCGGATCGGCTGCGCGGCGACCGTCATCTCGAACGCGCGCTTGAGCAGGCCGAGGCCGTCGGCGCCTTCGCCTTCGGTCTTTGTCGGCACGAACAGATCGGCGATGAGCCGGCCGCGGGCCGGGCAAGGGTTGGTGATGATCGTGGCACAAGCCTGGGTGACGCGGTCGGAAGGGCCGCGGCTGCTCGGGCTGAGCGGCTGGATGAAGAAGCGCATCAGCCATGCCACCGGCCGCACCGGGAAATTCATGATGAGTTCGTCGAACCGCGTTTCGATGGTGGCGAGGCTCGCTTCCAGGCACCACTCGAGCAGCGGAAAATCGTCCTTCTGCCGGCCTTCATCGTTCCAGCGCTTGAGCGCGGCGCACGACAAATAAAGCTCGGACAGAATGTCGCCGAAGCGTGCCGACACCATCTCCTGCCGCTTCAGTCCGCCGCCGAGGCTAAGTAACGAGAGATCGACGGCAAGCGCGAAGGCGGCCGCATAGCGGCTGAGCTGCCGGTAGAAACGAGACGATGCGCCGGCGTTCGGGGCGGGTGCGAACATGCCGCCGGTCCACGCGCGCCCCCAGGCGCGGAACGTGTTGGCGATGCTGTGGCCGACATGGCCCCAGAACGCCTTGTCGAAAGCATCGAGCCCGCGCGCGCGGTCGGTGTCCTGCAGCGCCATCATTTCCTTCAGCAGATAGGGATGGCTGCGGATCGCGCCCTGGCCGAACTGGATCAGGCTGCGCGTGACGATATTGGCGCCTTCGACCGTGATGCCGATCGGCACGCCGCGATAGAGGCTGCCGAGATAATTGAGCGGGCCTTCGATGATGCCTTTGCCGCCGTGCACGTCCATCGCGTCGTTGACGGAGATGCGCATGCGGTCTGTCGCCTGCGATTTCATGATGGCGGTGACGACGGCGGGCTTGTGGCCATCGTCGAGCGCCGCGCAGGTCATGCGGCGCGCGGCATCGAGCAGGTAAGCGGTAGCGGCCATGCGGCCGAGGCGCTCCTGGATGGCTTCGAATTTCGCGATCGGCACATGGAATTGCTCACGGACGCGCGCATAAGCGCCGGTGACATTGGCGGTGAAAGCCGCGCCGGCTGCCGAGAGCGACGGCAGCGAAATGCCGCGGCCGGCGGCGAGCGCGCTCATCAGCATCTTCCAGCCCTTGCCGCACTGCTCAACGCCGCCAATGACGTGATCTATCGGCAGAAAAACATCGTGTCCCCAGTTCGGCCCGTTCTGGAAGACGTGCATGGCAGGGAGATGACGCCGCCCGATGCTGATGCCGGGCAGGTTGGTTGGCACCAGCGCGAGCGTGATGCCGATGTCATCCTGCTGGCCGATGAGATGATCGGGGTCGTGCAGCTTGAAGGCGAGGCCGAGCACGGTCGCGATCGGTCCAAGCGTGATGTAGCGCTTGTGCCAGTTGAGCCGGATGCCGAGCACGTCCTTGCCGTCGAAGTTGCCGCGGCATACGACGCCTGAGTCGATCATCGAGGCGGCGTCGGAGCCGGCTTCGGGGCTGGTCAGGCCGAAGCAGGGAATTTCATCGCCGCTTGCGAGCCTTGGCAGCCAGTAGTCGCGCTGCTCCTTGGTGCCGAATTGCATCAACAATTCGCCGGGGCCGAGCGAGTTCGGCACCATGGCAGTGACGGCGGCGCAAATCGAGCGCGAGGACAGCTTCCGGATGACTTCCGAGTGGGCGTAGGCGGAAAATCCGAGGCCGCCATATTCCTTCGGAATGATCATCGCGAAAAATTTGTTTTTCTTCAGAAAGCTCCAGACTTCCGGCGGCAAATCGTGCAATTCCCAATTGATTTTCCAGTCGTCGAGCATCGCGCATAGCTCTTCGACCGGGCCCGCAACGAATTTCCGTTCTTCATCCGACAGCCGCGCCGGCGCAAACGCCAACAGCTTCTTCCAGTCGGGATTGCCGGTGAAAATATCGGCGTCCCACCAGACATCGCCGGCCTCGATCGCTTCGCGTTCGGTGTCCGACAGACTCGGCAGGGCATGCTGCGCCATCCGGAAAATCGGCTTGGTGATGACGTCCCGGCGAAATGAAAAATTTGGCATTGGATTTCGATGTTTCTGACGGCCTTTGGAAGCCGCAAGCGGGGGAAGGTTCCTGGAAAGCCTATAGGCTTCGCAAACTCCGATGTTTACAATTTACAGTGTCTGCGCAGGTACCGGCTCACATGTTCGACAGGATCAAAGAATACATCAGTGAGGCCATTCTTCGTTATCTTTCCCAGCCAACGGTGCGTTATGCGCCGTTTTTTGCGCCCGATCCGGAGGTAATCCACCGCGCGCTCAAGCCGGGCGACATCCTCCTGATCGAGGGCAACACCCGCCTGAGCGCCATAATCAAGTTTTTGACCCAGTCGACCTGGTCGCATGCAGCCTTTTATGTCGGCGAGCGGCCTGGGGATCGGGGCCCGAATCATACCGGCGACCCGGCCGCCGAGCCTAACGTCCTGCTGGAAGCCGAGGTCGAGACCGGCGTGACGACGGCGCCGCTGTCGAAATATCTCCATTTCAATATGCGAATTTGCCGTCCGGTGGGCTTGACCGCCGAAAGCAAGCGGCAGGTTACCGACTACGCGCTGGCCCGGCTTGGAAAGCGCTACGATTCAAAGCAGATCGTCGATCTCGCCCGCTATCTGTTTCCGTATCCGCCGGTGCCGGTTTGGTTTAGCCGCCGCATGCTGGCGATCGGCAGCGGTGATCCGACCAAGGCGATTTGCTCGACGCTGATCGCGGAAGCGTTCACTTCGATCCACTATCCGATTTTGCCGGAGCGCGTCACAGTCAACGGCAAGGTCTACGGCGTTGCGCCGTTCGTCCAAAGCGAATCCGACCATATCCGAAAGCACGGGCTTTACACGCCGCGCGATTTCGATGTGTCGCCGTTCTTTGCGATCATCAAGCCCACGCTGAACAACGACTTCGACTATCATAAATTGATATGGGGCCCGCCGAGCCTGGAAGCGAGCGTTTCGCCGCTGAAAACCAATTAAGCCGATTGCTGCGCCACCGGGTGCGGGCGTCCATTGGCATCGACGGCGACGTACGTAAATATTCCTTCCGTCACTTTGATCGGCTCGTCGCCGATCCCGCGCTTGACCCAGCTCTCGATCTTGACGGTCATCGAGGTGTTGCCGATCCGCTCGATATGGCAGTAGCAGGTGACTTCATCGCCGACCATCACCGGACGGTGAAACGTCATGCCGGTAATGGCAATTGTGACGACGCGACCGCGCGCGCAACGTGTGGCGATAGTGGTGCCGGCGAGATCCATCTGGCAAAGCAGCCAGCCGCCGAAAATGTCGCCGTGCGGATTGGTGTCGGCGGGCATCGCGATAGCACGCAATGAAGGCTCGGCGGCCGGTAGTGTTTCGTCGGCGCTGGCGGGAATAGGGGCTGGATCGGGCATGCGGGGACCGGCCGGTTTATGGGAACTTAACTTGCCAGTTGTATGTGAGTCCGTCGGCGGCGCAAACGGCGCAGGCAAACGGCTTAGGCGGCGATTATGTGGCAGCGCCTCCCAGCGGCTCAAATAAGAATGTGGCCGAAGGCGTTGAATCGGAACCAAAAAAGCGCGGATTGTTTATTAAGGAGCGGGCGCGGCACCTTGGGATGGCGGGCCGCCGTCACCGTCTTCGTTTGGATTTTACGCCGCCCGTGTGCAAACGAGTCCACGAGGTTTGGATGAAGGCCGAAAAATCTACGAAACCTCGTCGGTCATTCCGGGTCGTGAAATCCCCGCCGCAACCGGTAGCATTGGGGCGGGACATCCAGAGCAACATAGGGCGGCAGCTTCGCGCCATTTATGGCGATCCGATCGACGAGCCCGTCCCCGATAATATCATGACGCTGCTGCGCAGGTTCGACGCCGCGCACAAGCAGTGACGCGCGGCGCTTCAGCGGCGTCGCGTCATTCGCTTTTCTGGGCGACCTCGCGGCCGAGCTTGTTGAAACGCGCTTTTTGCTCGTTGTTGAGTGACGCGTAAAAATCGTCGAGCGGGCTTTCCACGATTTTGGCGGCGTCAATCATCGCTTGCAGGCGCTTGGACATCACGTCGAGGCGGCCGACCGGCGTAAGCGGCGTGTCGTCGGGGCAGGCGGCTTGCATGACGCCAACCGCCTTGTTGGTCGCGTCTTCCAAGCTCGACAGGCCGTCCTCTTGTTCGTCCGTCGGCTTCACAATTTTCTCGATGCGGTCGATGGGGAGATTGCTCAGGCCGGGCTTCGGCTGCTTGCAGTCGTTCGTCTCCGCCGCCGGCGCTTGCGCGGTCGTGGCGCGCTCGGCGTTTTGCGCGGTGACGGCTTGTTTCGGGCCGACGTCATTGAAGCGCGCCTTTTGTTCGTCGGTCAGGGAATCGTAGAATTTTTCGAGCGGAGGACGCACGGTTTGCACGGCTTCCAGCGTCGCCAGCAGCCGCGCCATCATCGCGCGCAAACGGCCGGGAGGTGTCAGCGGATACGCGTTTGGGGAAGGACAGGATGCCTTGAAGACGTCGACGGCCTTTTGCGCGGCGCTTTTCACGTCATCGAGCAGCGCTTGCTGCTCGGGAGTCGGCGAAACCGCCTTGGTAATGTCGGCGAACGGCCACGCGGTAACGCCGCCGCCGGGCTCGCCGCAGAGTTCATTGATGCCGGCTTGGCTGGCCGCCGGCTGTTGTTCCTCGCCGCCGGGCGCCGCGTAGGCATAGGCCTCAGGCGGTCCGTCTTGGCCCCAGAACACGCCGTCGAAAAAATCGTCATAGGCGTAAGCCCAGTAGCCGTCGTCGTAGCCGTCCGGCCAGAACGTGTAATCGAAAATGTCGGAATAAGCGTAAGGCCAGAATACCGGGCCGTACCAAGGCACAAACGCCGCGCGCAAACCCCGCCGCCACGCTCGCCGCGCGGAAGTCCTGGCGAAGTGCCTGTGTGACCGTCCGCTCACGCGCGCCGCGAACCGTGCAGCGAAGCGGCCCTGCCTTGCAGCCTGCGGCGCCAGCAAAGCAGCCCTGTTCGCGCGGCGCTGGCGTCGCGAGAGGCGGCGTTGCTGTGCGTTTGACGCTGCGTTTCGAGTGGCGTTCGGCCGCGCCGTCGTATTGGCCGGCGTCGTCGCATTCGTCCGCGCATTATTGCGCTTATTCTGGCGTTCATGCCCGCGGCGCGGCTGTTGTTGCGCGGTTGCCGGCGCATTGCGCCGTTCTTGACGACGAAGCGCGCGCTGCTGCCGTCTTTCGGTGCGGGTGGCGGCACGAGCGCGGTTCGGGGAAAACCGCGCAGTAGGGCCGGCGCGACGGTTTGCCGCGCGATTCACGCGGCGTACCGCGCGGCTCGCGGGGTGCGGCGCTGCACGCTGAGGACGCGCGGCAAAGTGCGGCGCCCGGGCGGCCGGGCGGGCAAAGTGCGGCGCGGCGCGCATCGCTGGCCGTGGCGCCGCGGGGCGGGCGGCGGGTCTGGCCGCTGCCGGACGGGCCGGCGCCGCTCGCGCTGCCGCCGGCTTCTTTGGCTGCGCATCCACCGTTGCCGGAAGCGCCAGTGCAACCAATGCCATCAAACTAATCGCCACGCGCGCAATGGTCGTGGTCACTTCGGGAATCCTCCTCGAAAACGGTACGTGCCCGAAGGTTTAACGGCCAATGCCGACGTTGGTTCACCGTGGCCGACCACCTGCGACGAACAAAGCGACGTGAAAGCGGCGTGTTGCGGCTAACTACGGCGATTTGCGATGAAGCGCGCGGCTTTGTTCAGCACGTCGGCGTCTTCGCCGAAGGGCACAAGCGCGGCCTGAGCCTCGCCGACAAGGGCCGTCAATCGATCGCGGGCGCCATCTATTCCCAGCAACGTCACGAATGTCGCCTTGTGCGCGGCCGCATCCTTTCCGGTTGCCTTGCCGAGAGTAGCGGCATCGCTCTCGACATCGAGCAGGTCATCGGCGATCTGGAATGCTTCACCGATCGCCGCGCCGTAACGATCGAGCGCCATGCGCGCGTCGCGGCCGGCGCCCCCGAGCATCGCGCCGCTGTTGCAGGCGAATTGCAGGAGCGCGCCGGTCTTCATCGCTTGCAGGGTGCGAATGTCGCCGAAATCCAACGTCTTGTTGCCGTCCGCGAAACGGCCTTCCGCCGCCAGATCGAGCATTTGACCGCCCGCCATTCCACCGATGCCGGCGGCACGCGCCAGCGCGCAAACCAGCTCCACGCGGATGGCGGCATTTGCATGCATTTGCGGGCGGGAGAGAATATCGAACGCAAATGTCAGAAGACCGTCGCCCGCGAGGATTGCGGTGGCTTCGTCGAAGGCCTTGTGCGCCGTCGGCCGTCCGCGCCGGAGCGCGTCGTTGTCCATGGCGGGAAGGTCGTCATGGACGAGCGAATAGCAGTGCACGCATTCGAGCGCCGCG
>Ga0134126_10011135_pt1 | contig 11337 bp, 9 predicted proteins | sample KB31752_FD_96881 | JGI IMG/M metagenome (GOLD analysis project Ga0134126, IMG submission 96881) | Terrestrial soil microbial communities with excess Nitrogen fertilizer from Kellogg Biological Station, Michigan, USA - KB3-175-2 | ecosystem: Environmental > Terrestrial > Soil > Unclassified ... | reverse complement strand
TGAGAGCCGGGCGGCTGCGATGAGCTGGCTCGGGATGATGGCGCGCAACAAGGCGATCGACCGGTTGCGCACGCTCCCGCCGCGCGCGGATTTCACCACGCTCGACATGGCCGCCGACGTCGCTGACCCCGGCGCCACACCATCGCAGCTGGCTGAGGTCGCCACGCAGGAGCAACGCCTGGCGCGCTGTCTCGAGGAGCTTGAACCGCGGCGTCGGTCGCTCATTCGCGAGGCGTACTTCGGCGGCCTCACCTACGAGGATCTCGCCGCCCGCACCCAGGCCCCGCTCGGATCGATCAAGAGCTGGATCCGCCGCGGCCTGATGCAGCTGCGCAGCTGCCTCGAGTCATGAACGCAACCGTTCCCCCATCGGATGAGCGCGAGACCGGAGCTGTCGAGCCGCCGGATGATGAGATGTCGGCTGCCGAACTCGTGCTCGGAGTGCTCGGTACCGAGCAGAGGCGTGCAGCGCAGGCGCGTGCGGAGGCCGACGCGGCTTTCGCGGAGCGTGTCGCGGGCTGGGAACGGCGTTTTGCACCCTGGCTTGCCGAAATTCCTCTCGCGAGCGCTCCGGCTGCGACCTGGAACGGAATTTCTCATCGCCTCGGCTGGCGCGTCGAGGATCGCACCTCCGGACTCTGGCAAAGCCTCACACTGTGGCGCAGCGTCGCGGCGCTCGCCGCGATCGCTGCGCTCGGGTTGTGGTTGCTGCGTACCTCAGCACCGCCGTCTTCGGTGAGAGCGCTGTCGCCTGCCGAGGAGGCGGCAAACAGGCCCGTCATAACGCTCGCTCGAGGGGATGGCACGCCGGGCTGGCTCGTCTCCATCGATCGGCGCCGCGGTACGGTTCTCGTGATGCCGGTGCCGTCGGCAGCCGATGCGCAGGGACGTGTGCCTGAACTGTGGATCATCCCGAACGGCAAGGCTCCACGCTCGCTCGGGTTGCTGTCTATCGACAAGTCCGACGTTGTCGCGGTGCCCGCGGATGCGCGCGCCGCCCTGATTGCAGGTTCGGTCCTCGCGGTTTCCCTGGAGCGCGCATCGGGCGTGCCCCACGCAGCGCCATCGGGACCGATCATCGCCAAGGGAGCTATAACGAGCTGAACGGGCCCAGTTGCGGCCGCATCGCCATCTGGCTTATTGCTCTGCCGGCGGCGCACCTGGAGGCACGATCTCGACGCCCGTCGAGTTCTCGAGCGCCCGCACGAGCTCGCTCACGCTGCTGCCCTTGGGAATCTTTGCCTGAATGCCTCGCCAGAGACTCTGCGCGGTCGCGGAGAGCGGCAGTTCGAGATGCAGAGCCTCCGTCAGGTGTCGGGCAGTGTCGATGTCCTTCAGCATCAGGTCGAACTTGAAGGGGTCATCGAAGCGCCGGGAAATGATCCGCTGCTCGATATGCGTACGGCTGATCCATGACATCCCGGTCGATTCGTTGAGCACGTCGTTCATCACGGCAGGATCGAGACCGTAAGCCTTACCGAGGATGAGGCCCTCCGCCGTCGCCATGAACGTGATCGACGTGATCAAGTTATTGATGCACTTCATCGCATGGCCGGCGCCGACCTCTCCCAAATGGAAGATCTTCTTCCCGAGGACCTCCAGCACCGGAATCACGCGCTGCACGGCCTCGGTTTTTCCACCGACCATGAAGACCAGCTCGGCGGCGATTGCACCGGCTTCGGCACCGGAGACGGGAGCATCGACCATCGCGATGCCCTGAGTGGCGAGTCGCGCCGCGAGCTTACGAGTCTGCGACGGATCGGAGGATGAGGTATCGAGGAGCAGCTTCCCCGGGGCGAGGCCCTCAATCAGTCCCCCTGCACCGAAAACCACCGCATCGACTTCGCGGCTCGTGGGGAGCATGGTGACGACGATGTCCGACTTGACCGCGATCGCTTTCGGAGAGTCGGCGACCGAAATGCGACGATCAGCTGCGAGGGACCCCAGCGCCTCCTTTCGATTGTCGTAGACGCTCAAAGGAAAGCCGGCGCCGGCGATGTGCTTCGCCATCGGCATCCCCATGATGCCGAGTCCAATGAATCCGATTCGTTCGCGGTTCGCTGCCATCTTCCTATCTCACACCTAGGGACCCGCCACGGAGGCGGCGGCCGCCGGCCGTCGCCACGTCGCCGGAATATGGCTGCGCAAGCAAAAGAAGCTGACGGCTGTCGCGACGATGACTGCCGTCAAGACATAGAAGAACACGGCGAGCGACAGACCAAGCGCGAAGAAGGCGCTGCCGACGACCGAGCTCAATACGCCGCCGATCCTTGCGACGGCCGCGGCGCTGCCCACGCCCGAGGCGCGAACATTCGTAGGGTAGGAGTGCGCTGCAACGGCGTAGAGGAAAGCCTGCATGCCGTTGAGGCAAGCGCCGGCGACCGCCACGAGCGGCAGCAGGAAGAGGGCCGACTGGTGAATGTCGGAGCGACCCATCACGCTCTGCTCGATGCCGATGCAGAGGGCGGCGAGCGCACCGGCGATCGCTACGCCCGCGCCGACACGCTGGGACCCGCAAAGGGCAATGAGCAAGGATCCTCCGAGTGAGCCGAACAGTCCTCCGAAGTTGAAGAGGAGTGAACCTTCGAGAGCGAAGGAGAGAGAGCCTCCCGAGGACGACAGGATCGTCGGCAGCCAGTTGACGAATCCATAAAGCGCGAGCGTGTTGCAGGAGAAGGCAATCCACAGCAGCAGGGTCGTCGCGAGATACGGTGCCCGCAGAAGACCCTTCAGCCCGCTGCAGCCGGCGAGACCGCGCTCCGTCATGATGAAGCGCTCGCTCCCGGTGAAGCGGTGGGATCGGGGCGGAAGCCGATTCAACGATCGCGCGAGCTCCGGCCAGCGATCCGGACGGCCGACCAGGAATTTGGGCGAGTCAGGCAGCAGCGCGAGCGCGATCACGAGAAAGAAGAGGGGAAATATCGCTCCCACCACGAACACCGATCGCCACCCGTACACGGGGATGATGTACTGAGCGAGCGCCGCACCCAGCAGACCCCCCAAAGGAATGGCGACCACGACGATGGTGACGACGGTTCCGCGCCACTTGCGCGGCGTCCATTCGGCCACGAAAGATGCGGCAAGGGGCGCCGCGCCGCCGAGCCCGACCCCCGTTACGAACCGATACAGGATGAGCCACGTGAGCCCACCCGCGAGGCTACTGGCGAGGGAACCGACGGCCAGCAATGCGACCGAGGTCCCAAAGGCAGCTTTGCGGCCTGCGCGATCCCCGAACCAACCGAGCGCGACTGAACCGACGGCCATCCCGACGATACTTGCCGCGAGCACCGGCCCGAGCCACTCTCGCCGGATACCCCATTCCGTCGCGAGGGCAGGAGCGGCGAACGCCATGGATTGAATGTCGAAGCCATCCGCGATCATGACGGAGAAGCTGAACACGGCGATCCACAGCGGCAAGCCGCGAAACGGCGTACCGTCGATGATTTCGCCGACGTCAATGGACGCTCGACCGTTCATGCGTTTCCGAATTGTCGCGTTTGCCGCCGAATGCTAGCAAGCGCAAGGGCCTGCCGAACCCATCGGACCTAGCGATGAGCTTTTTCGAAACGAGAACAACGCTCCTTGCGCGCGGGCCAAGGGGGTCGCGCCGCCGGGGCTCGAAAGGTCTCATCGTCCTGAGATATGATCTTCGCAAAGGGGAGCGCGTGTGAGTCGGCGAGCAATGCCGGCCGGCGGATACGAACATCGATACGTTGGTCAACATCGGCGCATTCATCAGAGTCGCCCGCCTCGGCAGCTTCACCGCAGCGGCCCGCGCGATGCATATCGCCCCTTCGGTCGTTACCAAACGAATCTCGCAGCTCGAGAAGCAGCTCGGACTCCGCCTCATCACCCGCTCGACCCGCGGCCTCGCGCTGACATCCGAGGGCGAGCGCTATTTGCCGCGACTTGCACGGCTGATGGCGGAGTACGATGAGATTTTTCATGACGGGGTCCCCCGTCATGAGAAGATTGAAGGTCGCGTTCACATCGCGACACCGCCGACCATCACGTCGCTGTTCATCGGCAGACTGTTCGGTGAGTTTCAGTTGAAGCATCAGCGCGTCGATATGGAGGTCGTGCTCATCGAGCGTTCGGTGAATCCGCTCGAGGAGGGCTTCGACCTGACGCTCGGCGCGATGCCCGTGTCGTATCCCGACGTGCTCGACATACCTCTGTGCCGGTATGACCTGGTAACGGTGTGTGCGCCGTCGTATCTGCAAGGAAAGCCGCGTCCTCAGCATCCGACGGAGCTCGTGGATCATCAGTGCCTGACGACGGCGCTTTTCAGAACATCCTGGGGCTTCACCCATTCCCGCGCCTCGATGAACATCGAGGTCCATTCGCACCTGCAGTCGAGCGACGGCCAGATGATTCGTGACGCCGCGCGCATGGGCATGGGTATCGCCATCCTGCCGACCTTCCTCGTGAATGAGGACCTGCGCACGGGCCTCCTGATCACGGTGCTCGATGAATTTCCTGTGGCCACCTATTGGCTGAAGGCACAGGTGCCAAGAATGAAGGCGAACCGTCCCGTCGTTCGAGCGCTGATCGAATTCCTGAAGGAGGCCATGCAGCCACCGCCCTGGGAGCGCTAGTGCCGGGCCTCTAGCGTGCTGGCCCCTCCAGACGGCCCGGCTCTCTCAATGGGATCGCGTAAATGACGTCGCAGGCCGTGACGTACAGGGTCTTCGCATCATCGCCGCCGAATGCCATCGCGGAGGCGCAGAGCGCTTGCTGGGGCTCCGCGTCGCCACGGGTGGGGAGGTTCAACAGACCCAGCGGTTTGCCCGCCGGGGACGTGATTCGTACGACGCCGAGCACGCCGTCCGTAGAGTAGATATTGCCGCGGCGATCGGCCTTCATCCCATCGCCGATACCATGACCGTGAGTGAAAAGCTCGCCCGACCCGACGCTGCCGTCTGCCTTCACCGGATAGCGCATCATCTTCGGGTCCGGTGAACCCGTTCCGGCGGACAGATAGAGGTATTTGTCATCCGGCGAGAGCGCAATGCCATTGGGTTCGGCACCGAGCTGCGTCCGGCTCACCGCGAGCGTCACTTTGCCGTCCTTCAACCTCCAGACCTGGTCGGGCATCTCGGCGAGGCCGCCTTTGATCCCGCCCCGGATACCCACGTCCGAGTCGGTGAAGTAGATGGCCCCGTCGTGAGCGATGGCGACGTCGTTCGGGCCGTTGAATCGCTTGCCCTCGTATCCGGTCGCTAGCACGGTGCGAGAGCCGTCCTTCTCGAGGCGCATGAGGGCGCGATCCTGGCCTGCGCACCAGATCACGCGGCCCTGCCAGTCGACACCGGTGCAGTTGGGTCCGATCAGGGTCATGTGGATGCGCGTGATATAGGAGAGCTTTCCGATGTGGGCGAAGTCGGTTCCGGAGTATCCGGCTTTATCGAGGAATACCGATACGTTGCCCTCGGGGGTCACCTTGTAAATGACGTTGCCGAAGATGCTCACCGCCAGCAGATAACCCGCGGCGCCGTCCCGGCCTCTGATCCAGAGAGGTCCATCGCTGAAGACGAACCCCGTGGCTACCGTTTTGAGCTTCGCATCGGGCGCGACCAGGGTATCCAGTGCGGGATCGAGCCTCGTGATGCTGAACGGGCGCGCCACGGCATCTCGCCGTGCAGCCTGCGCGTTGGCGAGGGGCGGTCCCAAGCACATCGCCAGTGCGAAACACGGGAGCGCTCCGGCAAGCGCACCCCGAAAGGAGCGCGGCCCGAAACGCCCAGCCATCCGCACGATGCGACCGAACAGCCTTGGAATTCCGGATGAACATTGCATTTGCGCGCTCCTCAATTACGTGGCGCCGCCAGCGCGGCCCCAGAGCTCATCACTTGCAAGCCTTGCGCCCTGTACCAGTGCATCGAACTTCGCCCACATGACGCTCGGGTGGACGCGCTGGATCACATTGGTCTGGGCAAAACCGCAGTCCGTGCCTGCAATCACGTTCTCTCGTCCCACGAGTTTCGCATAGCGGACGATCCGATCGGCGACGAGGCGAGGATGCTCGACGCTCGTCGTGTGGTGCGTGACGACGCCGGGAATCAGGGTCTGCCCGTCGCGCAGCTTCACCCGCTGCCACACCCGCCATTCGTGCTCGTGACGGGGATTCGCGGCCTCGAGAGCGTAAGCACCCGCGTTCACTTGCAGGATGATGTCGATGATCTCCTCGAGCGGAGCGTCCGAGACGTGCGGCACGTGCCAGCTGCCGAAGCAGACGTGATACCGAATCCGATCGCGCGGAATCCCATGCAGTGCATGATTGAGCGCCTCCACCCGCAGCTCGGCCCATTCGCGATACCGTGCCGGGCTCTGGCGTACCAGATGATCGTACATGTTGGCGAGAAGCGCATCGTCCACCTGGAGGAGAAAGCCCGCCCGATGGATCGCGAGGTATTCCTCGCGTAGCGCCTCGGCGACCGCGAATACATACTCGCGGTCCCCGGGATAGAATTCGTTCACGCCGTCGTAGGCGGTGCTCGCCGGGGCCACCGCCGTCATGAAGCCTTCCTCTACCTTCGAGACGGCAAGCGCCGCCTGCAGGTTGTTTATCGCCTGCTCGAGGGGGCGCCTGCCGCGATAGACGATCGGTCCGACACACGCCCAGGTCGGCACTCCCTCGATCGCCCGGGGAAAATTCTCGCGCATGAAATCCGCGAAGCGCACGCGATCGCCGCCGAGCCATTCGATCGGTCGCATTCGATCGGGCCGTACTTCGAATCCCGTGATGCGCTTCAAGATGTAATTGGACCAGCTTTCCTTGCCGAATTCGCCGTCGTTGACGATGTCGAGTCCCGCCTCGACCTGCTGACGTACGATGTCGACAGTGAGAGCCGCAAGCCGCGCAAGATACTCACTTCCGCTCTGCGGCGCCTCTTCGGCCTTGGCGAGTTCCAGAAGCTCCGCGGGACGCGGAATGCTTCCGACGTGAGTCGTCAAGATTCGCTCGACACTGCGTCTCATGAGATCTTCCAATTGATGAACGACGCGTAAGTCCGATGAAGAGACGGCGCACGGACAGCCGTCGCGCGGGCAACGCTTCAATCATGCATGCGGAGCACTTCGCAATTCGCGAAAACTGATCGCTCGGTTTCGCGGCTGTCACGGTCAATTCGAAACTGTTACGCTCGGCCACATAATCTGCTCCATCGGCCTGTGTGCCGATGGAGTCCTCGGTGACGGGATCACAACGTCCCGCGCCGGCTGCGCGATAGCTCACGATCGGGAGGGGCGCGATGAGTAGTCGGCGACAATATTTGTGGGGTAATCTTTCGGCAACGACTCGCGGGCGCCTTGGGCTCGCCATTCTCGCGGCGACCGCCGCGCCGCTCGCCGTGCAGGCTCAAACACCGCCGGCGGCACAAGATCAGACGACGGCTGCGGCAGGCGAGAACGGACCTCTGCAGACCGTGACGGTGACGGCACGCTATCAGGTGGAGAATCTGCAGAAGACGCCGATCGCGATCACTGCGGTGTCTTCCCAGGAACTGGTTTCATCGAACATCAAGACGATCGACACGCTCGGGCAATTGGTCCCGAATCTCTATACGGCACCTCCGGATGCGGACGAGGGCGGTGTCCCGACGATCACGATGCGCGGTGTCACGGAGAATGATGCGAGCTTCGCGCGTGCGCCGGCAGTCGCCATCTATGTCGACGATATCTACCATCCGACGGCAGTGGGAACAGAGCTCGACTTGACCGATATCGATCGCGTCGAAGTGCACCGCGGGCCGCAGAGCACGTTGTCAGGCAACGCGAGTCCGGGCGGCGCAATTTACCTGTACACGAACCAGGCGAAGGGCGGTGATCAGGGATATCTCAGCTTCACCACGGGCTCATTCAACGAACTCGCAGGAGAGGGGGCCTTCGACGCGACCCTCGCACCGAACCTGTTCATGCGGGTATCCGGGCATTTTCACAGGCAGGACGGTTTTGTCAATCTTCTCGACTTCACCTGTGAAATGAACGCGCTCGGCACACCGCAACTTGCAGGGTCGTTCCAGACGGCTCAGCCGGACGTGAGTGCGCACGATTGCAAGACGGGCGAGAACGGCGGTGGGAGCGAGGCGGGCGCCATCCTGAAGTTGCGCTGGCTGGCGAGTGACCGCCTGACGCTCGACTTCGAAGCCAACGACCAACGGAGACGCGATCAGGCCGATCCCGAGCTGTTGATTTCAGTCACGAATCCGTACCCTAATCCGAGCGGTCTGATCAACGCTTACAACGTGCAGATCCAGAACCAGTTTGGCGTGCTGTACGACGGTCGATTCCTGCCTCCCCCCGGGAGTCCGTACTCGAGCTACGCGTCGTACTGCCGCCCCCTTCTTAACACAGTCGTTCAGCAGCCGCCTTACGAGCCGGTCCCGTCGGGGATCTGCTACCCGAACCAGAAGGATCAGGACTCGAAGGTCTTTTCGAGCCACGTGGATTATCAGATTGCATCCAACGTCAAGGCGACCTTGATCGGCTCCTATCAGGATTACGGCGACGCATACGTCCAGAATGGCGACGAGTCGCCGCTCGGGTACGTGCTTTCGAAATTTTCTCAAGAGGTCATTGCGCGCACTGCCGAGCTCCGATTCACGGGCGACCTGTTCAGCAAACTGAATTGGGTTGCGGGAGCGTTCTGGGACACGTACAACGCACAGTCGAACGGCTTCATCGGCTACATCACCGACAATTTCGAGGAGTACGACAAGGCGTTCAACGAGTCAGCATCGGGCTTCTTCCACGTCGACTACAGCCTTACGTCGCGGTGGCGCGTCTCGGGTGGAGCGCGGTACACGACCGGCGAGGTGACGTACCAGTTCAACCATCCCGGGCTGCTCGTCATCAACCAGCCCTTCACCGCGAGCGAGAGCCGCTGGGACTGGCTGGTGTCGACGGATTATCAGATCACCGACAACACCCTGGGCTACTTCTCGGTGTCCACGGGCTCACGGCCTCCGGGCATCACGACGATCGTGATCACTGCGCAACAGATGACCAACACACCGGCCGAGTCGCTCACCTCCTACGAGGGCGGCTTTAAGAACGAGTTCTTCGATCACCGCCTCAGGGTCAACCTCACCGGGTTCTACGTGGATTACAGCTCATACTCGACGACGGAGCAGGGTGTTCAGTGCCTGGGACAGCTGCCCGCGGCGACGTGGCAGCCGAACTCCGCGGCATGCGCGACGCTGTATCCCGGCAATCCCGCAACGGTCCCCTGGTTTGTGAGCGTCGGTAAACCGGTGAAGATCACGGGCTTCGAAGGGGAAGTGCAGGCGGCCCCGATCACGGGTCTAAGGGCCAATTTGTCGATGGGCTACAACCACTTCGAATCGGGTGTGACGACCCCGGGACAGCCCGGCTACATTCATTCGGGGAACTTCTTCCAGCCGGAATGGAACATCCATGCGGACGTGGCGTACACGATCCCCACCCCGCACGGCTCCGTCACGCCACGACTCGACTGGAACTGGCAGTCGGAGGTCACGTTCGATCCGGCACCCGGTGCCGAGGCGGCGACGGCTCCGTACATCATTTTCCCCTACGGTATCCTCAACGCGCAGCTGACGTACGAGCCGCCTGACAGCAAGTGGTCGGCGCTCCTTCAGGTCACGAACCTGACGGACAAGTTCTACTATTACCAGCTTTTCAACGGCGCACAGATCAATTTGTCCAGCACCGTCGCGCCGCCTCGGGAATTCCACTTCATCCTCAGGCGCGAATTTTGAAGGCGAGCGCGGAGTATGATGCCGAGTGGCGCTTGTGGCCGGGTGCGCAAGACGTAGGACGTTTGCCATGAAGTGCAGTTGCTCGCTCATCCTTGCAGTGGCCGTGCTGGCCTGCGCCTCAGGCGCGATCGCTCAGCAGCAACCGTCCGCGCCGGCAACAGCATTGCCCGCCGGCGGGTTCGGCGGAATGCGCGGCGATGGGCCCGCTCCCAAATCGCAGCCGTTCAGCTTCACGCGTGCCGATCCCGCCTTCGATGCGCTGGTCTCACGCGATGCGCGGGTCGAGCTCGTCGCGAACGGCTTCAAGCTGGATGAGGGCACGACGTGGGTGCGCGAACCGGGCGGGGGAGGCTTCCTGCTCGTCGGGGGGCTGCTCGACAACGTGCTGTACAAGGTCACAGCCGATGGCGCGGTCTCGGTCTTCATGGAGAAGGCCGGGTATACCGGAGATGACGTCGATAACATCGGGGCGCAGACGCGCGCTGGTCGCTCGCACGTGCTGCTGATCGGCCCGTCGTGCTCCGGAGTCGATCCGCAGGGGCGGATCGTCTGGTGCGCGGACAATGACCGGCAAGTCATGCGCCTGGAGAAGAACGGCACGCACACGGTCCTCTCCTCCGGCGCCGACGGCAAGCGCTTCAACGGCCCGAACGACATTTCGATCAAGGCCGATGGGGCGATCTACCTGGCCGACAATGATTTCGGCCTGCGGGGTGCGATGAAGAGCCCGCAGAAGGAGATGGCAGATGGCGTCTGGCTCATCAAGGACGGAAAGACGACGCGCCTTCTGACCGATACGCAGCTCGGTGGCATCCCGAACGGCATCACGCTCTCACCGGATGGCAAGTATCTGTATCTCAGCGCCGGCTTCTCGAAGATGATGCGCTATCCCGTCAAGGCCGACGATACGCTGGGTCCCGGGCGGGTTTTCACCACAGGTCCCGGGATGGGCGATGGCATGCGGCCCGACAGCAAAGGCAACATCTACTCGACGAACGGCGCCGGCCCAGGCATGGTCCGGATCACATCGCCCACCGGTCGATTCCTCGGTAGCATCAACCTTCCCATCGTCGGCAAAGAGCCCAAAGTGCAGATCTGCGCGACGAACCTGGCCTTCGGCGATGCCGATGCACGCACGCTCTACATCGCTGCCTGCGATGCCGTGTACAAGGTCCGGCTGAAGGTCCCCGGCGTACTCGAAGGACCTGTGCCCCGGTAGAGGTCGACCGGACGATGTGGCGACCGTCAACCGGCGCACCGTGGGCCTTCGCAGCGCTTCTCATACTTTGTGGAGCGGTGCTCGCGGCCGGAGGCCTCGAGCTCGCGCTGCTCGGCGGCGCCAAGTACTACCTCGTGGCGGGTATCGTCCTGCTGGCCGCTGGCCTGCTCCTGTGGCGTGGTCGGCGTGCTGGACTCTGGGTGTATGTCGGGCTGCTCGCCTACACGATCATCTGGTCGTTGTGGGAAATCGGGCTCGATCCGTGGGCGCTCACCTCGCGACTCGCCTTTTTCCTCGTGCTGGGTGTCTACCTGCTTTTTCCACGAGCACGGCGAGGGTTGTCGTGAGGAAGTTTACCGCGGTCCTCGTCCTGGCATG
>Ga0134126_10011134_pt1 | contig 11338 bp, 7 predicted proteins | sample KB31752_FD_96881 | JGI IMG/M metagenome (GOLD analysis project Ga0134126, IMG submission 96881) | Terrestrial soil microbial communities with excess Nitrogen fertilizer from Kellogg Biological Station, Michigan, USA - KB3-175-2 | ecosystem: Environmental > Terrestrial > Soil > Unclassified ... | reverse complement strand
TGCGTCCAGGTCAGCGCATCCTCGGACAGCTCGACCGCGTGGACCCGCGAGCGCGGCACTTCTTGCGCTATGGCCAGCGCGATCGCGCCCGAGCCGCTGCACAGGTCGACGATGACGGGTTCTGCGATGTCCAGGCCGCGCAGCCGGTCGATCGCCCAGCCGACCATGACCTCGGTCTCCGGCCGCGGCACGAACACCCCGGGGCCGACCTCGAGTTCGAGGTAACGGAAGAAGGCGCGGCCGGTGATGTGCTGCAGCGGTTCGCGGTTCTCGCGGCGGGCGATCGCGGCCCAGAAGCGCGCGTCGAAGTCGCCATCGCGCACCGTGTGCAGCTCGCCGCGCCGTACCCCGTGCACCCACGCGGCCAGTTCCTCGGCATCGGCGCGCGGGGAGTCGACCCCGGCCTCGGCCAGGCGCACGGCCGCGAGCGCGACCTCGGAGAGCAGCAGGTTCAGTGGGCGCGCGCCCACCAGCGTCGTCGCGGCCGGCTCTTCGTCCGCCGCCGTCCCGTCGCTCACCGCCTCGCCGCTCATGGCTCAGCTCTCCTGGACGCCGAGCTTGGCGGCCAGGTCGGCGTCGACGCAGGACTGGATCACTGGGTCGAGTTCGCCGTCGAGCACCTGGTCCAGGTTGTACGCCTTGAAGCCGGTGCGATGGTCGGAAAGTCGGTTCTCCGGGAAGTTGTACGTGCGGATGCGCTCTGAACGGTCCACGGTGCGCACCTGGCTGCGGCGCGCGTCGGAGGCCTCCTTGTCGGCCTCTTCCTGCGCGTGGGCCAGCAACCTGGCACGCAGGATCCGCATCGCCGACTCCTTGTTCTGGAGCTGCGACTTCTCGTTCTGGCAGGACACGACCACACCGGTGGGCAAGTGCGTGATGCGTACCGCGGAGTCGGTGGTGTTAACGGACTGACCGCCGGGGCCGGACGACCGGAAGACGTCGATGCGTAGGTCGTTCGGATTGATTTCGACCTCGACATCCTCCGCCTCGGGCATGACGAGCACGCCGGCTGCGGAGGTGTGGATGCGGCCCTGGGACTCGGTAACCGGTACGCGCTGTACCCGGTGCACGCCGCCCTCGTACTTCAGGCGCGCCCAGATGCCCTCTCCTGGCGGCGGGGTACCGCGGTATTTGACGGCCAGTGAGACATCCTTGTAGCCGCCAAGATCCGAGTCGGTGGCCTCAAGGATCTCGGTCTTCCAGCCGCGCCGTTCGGCGTAGCGCAGGTACATGCGCAGCAGGTCGCCGGCGAACAGCATGGACTCCTGGCCGCCCTCCCCCGCCTTGACCTCGACGATGACGTCTTTATCGTCGTTCGGGTCGCGCGGGATCAGCAGGTGCTGCAACCGCAGCTCCAGTTCGCCGCGCAACTCCTGGAGGGTGTCGATCTCGTCGGCGAAGGCTGGGTCCTCACGGGCCAGCTCGCGCGCGGCCTCGATGTCCTCGGCGTTGGACTGATACGACCGGTACGTCTCCGCGATCGGGGTCAGCTCGGCGTAACGCTTGCCGAGCTTGCGGGCCAGCGCCTGGTCGGTGTGCACTTGCGGGTCGGCGAGACGCTGTTCAAGCTCGGCGTGCTCGGCCAACAGATCGTCGATCGCCTCGAACACGGTGCTGCACCGGTCCTCTCGTCCTTATGCCGCCCGCGCGGCTGTGAAGTTGACCCGCCACTGACACGAAGCGGCGCCGACGCCGGCAGCGAATGCCTGGCATCGACGCCGCTGTACGCGCTAGTTGCCGGTCTTCTTCTTGCCGCCGAAGCGGGCCTCGAACTTGGCGACGCGGCCGCCGGTGTCGAGGATCTTCTGCTTGCCGGTGTAGAAGGGGTGGCACTGCGAGCAGACTTCGGTGCTGATCCGGCCGCTGGTCGCGGTGGATCGCGTGGTGAAGCTGTTGCCACAGCTGCAGGTCACCTGGGTGACCACGTATTCGGGGTGGATCCCGGACTTCACGATGTGCTCCTCATGGTCGATTTGGCCGCCGGATCGCCCCGCGCGGGGCGTGAACCGGGACCGACGTACCAGTCTGCCAGGGCCGGGCCGTCGACTCCAAAACGGTGATCTTCACACCGTCGGATTGGCTGCCGACTGCCCGTTTACATCCCTGGGCTCCGGTTCCGCAACGGCACCGGAGCCCCGGATATTCCTGGCGTGCGACGGCTGCTACTCGCCGTCCCGCGCCGGGGTGTTCTTCTGGATCTGCATCAGCAGCTCGACGTTCGACTTCGTCTTGCGCATCTGCGTGATCAGCAGCTCAAGGGCCTGCTGCTGGTCCATGTTGTGCAGCAGCCTGCGCAGGCGCCACATGACCGCCAGCTCCTCGGCGCCGAGCAGGATCTCCTCGCGCCGGGTGCTGGAGGCGTCGATGTCCACGGCCGGGAAGATGCGCTTGTCGGCCAGGCGCCGGTCGAGCTTGAGCTCCATGTTGCCGGTGCCCTTGAACTCCTCGAAGATCACCTCGTCGGCCTTCGAGCCGGTCTCCACCAGCGCGGTGGCCAGGATGGTCAGCGAGCCGCCGTTCTCGATGTTGCGCGCCGCGCCGAAGAAGCGCTTCGGCGGGTAGAGCGCGGTCGAGTCGACACCACCGGACATGATCCGGCCGGAGGCGGGCGCGGACAGGTTGTACGCGCGGCCGAGGCGGGTCATCGAGTCGAGCAGCACGACCACGTCGTGGCCCAGCTCCACCAGCCGCTTCGCCCGCTCGATGGCGAGTTCGGCGACCGTGGTGTGGTCCTCGGCGGGCCGGTCGAAGGTGGAGGCGATGACCTCGCCCTTGACCGAGCGCTGCATGTCGGTCACCTCTTCCGGCCGCTCGTCGACGAGCACGACCATGAGGTGGACCTCGGGGTTGTTGACGGTGATCGCGTTGGCGATCGCCTGCAGCACCAGGGTCTTACCGGCCTTGGGCGGCGAGACGATCAGGCCGCGCTGGCCCTTTCCGACCGGGGCGACCAGGTCGATGATCCGGGTGGTCAGCTGGCCGGACTCGGTCTCCAGGCGCAGCCGGTCCTGCGGGTAAAGCGGGGTGAGCTTGGAGAACTCGACGCGGTGGTTCGGGCTGCGCGGGTCGCGCGACTCGCGGGTCTCCTCGGGGGTGACGCCGTTGACGCTGTCCAGCTTGACCAGCGCGTTGAACTTCTCGCGCCGCTCGCCCTCGCGCGGCTGGCGCACCGCGCCGACCACCGCGTCGCCCTTGCGCAGGTTGTACTTGCGGACCTGAGCCAGCGAGACGTACACGTCGTTCGGGCCGGGCAGGTAGCCGGAGGTGCGCACGAAGGCGTAGCTGTCCAGGACGTCCAGGATGCCCGCCACCGGAATCAGGACGTCGTCCTCAGTGATGGTGGACTCGGGCGCGCCGCCCTCGAAGCCCTCGCGGCCACGCCGGCCCCGGTTGTTGCGGTCCCGGTCGCGGTACCGGCTGCGCCGTCCGCGGCTGTCGAACTCCTCGTCCTGGCCGCCGCCCTGGTTATCGCGCTGATTGTCCCGCTGGCTGTCGCGCTGACCATCGCGCTGGTTGTCCCGCTGGCCATCGCGGTTGCCCGGGCGCTCGTTGCCCTGGTGCTGCTGCTGACGGTCACCACGGTCGCCGCGGTCACGGTTGTTGCGGTTGGTGCGGTCGCGGTTGCGCTCCCGGCGGGAGTGCTGGTTAGCGCCGTCACCCGGCGCGTTACCCGTCTGGGCGCTGCCGGTCTGTGCCCCGCCGCTCTGGCTCGCAGCGGACTGCGTGCCCGCCTGGCTCTGCGGCTCGGCAGCTGCGACGGCCTGCGGCGCAGCGCTCTGCGCGGCGACAGGCTGCGCGGTCGCGGCGGGAGCGGCCTCGGCGACCCGGTTCTGCGCCGGGGCGGCCTCTACCGCAGCCTCCTCGCGGCGACCGGGCTGCTCGGGGACGCGGGTCTGCGCGGAGGTGGCCCGGCGGCGGCCGTTGGCACGCTGCGCGGGCGCTGTCGCCTGCTGGGTGGTGGCTGCGGCACCGTTCGAGCCGGTGCCCTCCGCACCACCGGCGGCGGTTCCGGTCGAGGCGGCGGCCGGCGCGGCGGCGCGGGTGGTCCCCGCGGGGGCGCCCTGGCGCTGTTGAATCGCCTCGATCAACTGACCCTTGGGCATCCGGGTCACTCCCTTGATGCCCAACTCAGCGGCCTTGAGTCGCAGTTCAGGCAGCAGGAGGCCGGACAGTCCGGTGCCGGTGCGGCGTCTGCCACGGGCCGCGGACTGGTCGGCGGAGGTCAGTTCGGTGGTATCGCTCACGAAGGGTCCTTCCCTGGAGCGGGCGCCGGTTCCGGGTGGTACCCGGCTCGGCGACCGGTCGTGCCCCGATCCGGCGGGCGGTGACCGATTCGGCACCGCGACGACCGCGGGGGCGGGGTTTCAAATACCGGAGCGTGGGAGCACCACGTCCGGCGGCGCGCTTGAATGCGCCAGAAAAGGGGGCCGTCTGGACCGCCGCCGTCAGGCGCCATCGGATCAGGGAAATCCACAATGGGGTTGCGACGTAGGTCCTCAGGTGGGGAGCACTTGCCGTGGCCGCGCGGACGGAGCCCGAACGAACTCCGGGCCGACGTGGACAACGGGTGCAGCTACGAGATTAACACTCTTGAGCCATTGTGGCATTCCCCACCTTCGACGAGATCATGGCGTGTCGGTGTCATCCGGCGGCGAATCGGCCGCCGCGCCCCTGGAAGCGACGGTCAGAACTGTGACGCCCCAGCCCTCGGGTGCATAGTCGGCGGCCTTCCGGGCCCAGTCCGGACCGACGGTGAGCACCAGCACGGTCGGGCCGGCGCCGGAGACGAACGCCGCGAACCCGTCGGCTCGCAGCCGCCGGATCAGGGCCGCGCTGTCCGGCATCGCCGCCGCGCGGTAGTCCTGGTGCAGCCGGTCGCGCGTGGCGGCATGCAGGAGTACAGCCCGATGATGATGGCTGAGTTCCGGGGCCGTCAATGCCGCGGTGAGCAGGCCGGCTCGGCCGGCGTTGAAGGCCGCGTCGCGGTGCGGCACCGAAGCGGGCAGCAGGCCGCGGGCGACCTCGGTGGCTAGGCGATTCGGCGGGATGAACGCCACCGCGCCGACGTCGGCGGCCGGCTCGAGCCGCTGCGCAAAGGCCCGCATGTGCTCCGGCTGACGACCCGTGAAGATATCCGTCGAAACGTGCGTGGAAACTTCCGGCGAACCGCCGGCCGCGATCACCAGGTCAGTATCCTGCCGGTCACCGGACGGCCGAGGTGCCTCAGTGCCCTGTCCGAGCCCGTGCTCCCGCTCAGGGTCCTGCTCCAGCCATGCGATGGTGAGGCCGCCACGCAACGCGGGCGCGACGTTGTCGGGGTGCCCCTCGATGTGGTTCGCGAGGTCGAGCAGCGCCTCGTCATCGAGCACTGACGCGCCGCCCTCGACCAGGTCGCGAGCCGCGGTCAGGCCGGCGCAGATCGCCGCGGAGGAGGAACCGAGGCCGCGGCCGTGCGGGATGCGATTGCGGCAGCTGACCCGCAGCCCGGCGGGCTGCCCACCGAGCGCGTCGAAGCCGACCCGCAGCGCGCGCACCAGCAGGTGGCTCTCGTCGAGCGGTACCTGTCCAGCCCCCTCGCCGAAGACCTCGACGTTGAGGCCCGGCTCGGCGAGGACCTGCACGACGACCTCGTCGCGCAGTTCCAGCGCGAGCCCGAAGGCGTCGAAGCCGGGACCGAGATTGGCGCTGGTGGCCGGGGGCCGGACGGTGACCGGTCCGCGCCGGAAGCGCGGCTGCCGTGTTACAGGTCGCGGTGACGCAGACGTCAGCGACGGTTCGGGCAGGGCCAACCGGCTCACTCCAGTCCGAGGACGCCGACCGCGACTGCCGCGTCGACGGGGACCTTCGGCGGGGTCGGCGCGCCGTTGATGGCCCAGTCCGGGTCCTTGAGGCCGTTGCCGGTGACCGTCACGGTGATCCGCTGCCCGCGCGCCAGGCGGCCTTCCTCGGCCAGCTTCAGCAGCCCGGCCACGCCTGCGGCGCTGGCCGGCTCGACGAATACGCCTTCGCGCCCGGCAAGCAGCTTGTATGCGAAAAGGATCTGACGATCGGTCACCGACTCGATCAGGCCGCCGGATTCGTCGCGTGCGGCGATGGCCAGGTCCCAGGACGCCGGATTTCCGATGCGGATCGCGGTGGCGATGGTCTGCGGGTTGGCGACCGGCGTGCCGCTGACGAAGGGCGCTGCGCCGGCGGCTTGGAAGCCGTACATGCGCGGGCGGTGCGTGGCGAGCCCGGCCTTTTCGTACTCGGTGTAACCCATCCAGTAGGCGGAGATGTTCCCGGCGTTGCCGACCGGCAGCACGTGCAGGTCAGGGGCGTCTCCGAGGGCGTCTACGACCTCGAAGGCGGCGGACTTCTGCCCGGCGAGGCGCGCCGGGTTCACCGAGTTGACCAGCGCGACCGGATAGTTATCCGCGAGGTCGCGGGCCAGGGTCAGGCAGTCGTCGAAGTTGCCGGCCACCTGCAGGATCTTCGCGCCGTGCGCGAGTGCCTGGCTCAGCTTGCCGAGGGCGATCTTGCCGTCCGGGATGAGCACCGCGCAGATCATCCCGGCGCGCACCGCGTATGCGGCGGCCGAGGCGCTGGTGTTGCCGGTGGAGGCGCAGATGACCGCCTTCGCGCCGTCCTCGGCGGCCTTGGAGATGGCCACCGTCATGCCGCGGTCCTTGAACGAGCCGGTGGGGTTCATCCCCTCGACCTTGAGGTACACGTCGCAGCCGGTCAGCTCGGAGACCACGTTCGCGCGCACCAGCGGCGTGCCGCCCTCGCCCAGGGTGACCACCGGCGTGGCGGTGGAGACCGGCAGCCACTCGCGGTACTCCTCGATGACACCGCGCCAGGCGCCACGCGCCCGGTTCAGGCTCTCAGCAGCCATCTCGCTCTCTCTTCCCTCGCCTGCTCGCTCACCGGCGCTTCGGTCGCGCCGCGCCTATTCGCCCTCGACCCGCATCACGGAGGCCACGTCGCGCACCGTGTCGAGCGCCCGCAGGCTCTCGACGGTCGCGGCGAGCGCGGCGTCCGTGGCCACGTGCGTCGAGATCACGAGTCGCGCGTCGTCGCCGCGACCGGACTGACGCACTGTCTGGATCGACACCTCGTGGTCGGCGAAGACCAGCGCGACCTGCGCCAGCACGCCCGCCTTGTCATCGACGTCGAGCGAGATGTGGTAGCGGGTACGCGCCTCGCCCATCGAGCCGACGCGCAGGTCGGCATACGCGCTCACAGCGGGCGCGCGGCCGCCGTTGACCTTGTTGCGGCACACCGCGACCAGGTCGCCGAGCACCGCGCTCGCGGTCGGCGCGCCGCCGGCCCCCGGGCCGTAGAACATCAGCTGTCCGGCGGCCTCGGACTCGACGAAGACTGCGTTGTACGCCTCGCGGACGCCAGCCAGCGGGTGCGAGCGCGGGATCATCGCCGGGTGCACGCGGGCGGTGACCGCCTCGCTGATCGGGTCGAGTTCGCAGATGGCCAGCAGCTTGACCACGCAGTTCAGCTCGCGCGCCGAGGCTACGTCCGCAGCGGTGACCTCGGTGATGCCTTCGCGATAGACATCGGCGGCGGTGACCTTGGTGTGGAACGCCAGACCGGCCAGGATCGCCGCCTTCGCCGCCGCGTCGAAGCCCTCGATGTCGGCGGTCGGGTCGGCCTCGGCGTAGCCGAGCGCCGTCGCCTCGTCCAAGGCGTCCGCGAATCCGGCCCCGCTCGAATCCATCCGGTCCAGGATGAAGTTCGTCGTCCCGTTGACGATGCCGAGCACCCGCTTGACCTTGTCGCCGACCAGCGATTCACGCAGCGGCCGCAGCAGCGGGATGGCCCCGGCGACCGCGGCCTCGTAGTACAGGTCGGCGCCGTGTTTCTCGGCGGCGGCGTGCAGGGTCGCGCCGTCCTCGGCCAGCAGTGCCTTGTTCGCGGTGACGACGCTGGCGCCGTTCGCGAGCGCGGCGAGCAGCAACGAGCGGGCCGGTTCGATGCCGCCGATGACCTCGATCACCACGTCCACGTCCGGACGGGTGGCCAGCGTGAGCGCGTCGGTGGTGAACAGCCCGGGGTCGACCGGCAGATCGCGCACTCGATTCGGCCTGCGCACGGCGATCCCGGCCAGTTCCAGCGGGGCGCCAATACGGGCAGCCAGGTCGTCGGCGGTCGTGGTCATGAGCCGGGCGACCTCGGAGCCGACAACCCCGCAGCCCAACAGCGCTACCTTCAGCGGGCGCTTGCTCATGCTTCCCAACCTCGTCCTCCGCTTGCCCTGCCCGGCAAGTGTCGCCGGTCTGTCCGTTTCCCGGTATCCGTGGTCCATTATCCGAGACTCTGCCCGAAAGTGGCCCGCTCGCATCGCGCAGCTTGCGCAGCCGCCAGAGCAGGGTGCCTCCGGCAGCCACCGCTATCGTGCCGCCGCACGCCTCATCCGAGGTCGAGCGCCAGCAGATCCTCCTCCGTCTCGCGGCGCACCAGCAGCCGCGTCGTACCGTCGCTCACCGAGACGACCGGCGGGCGTAGCGCGTGGTTGTAGTTGGAGGCCATCGAGCGGCAGTAAGCACCCGTCGCCGCCACGGCGATCAGATCTCCCGCAGTCACGTCGGCGGGCAGCCAGGCGTCGCGAACCACGATGTCGCCAGACTCACAATGCTTGCCGACGACGCGGGCGAGCATCGGCGGCGCCTCAGAAGCCCGCGACGCGAGCGCACACGTATATAGCGCGTCGTACAGTGCCGTACGGATGTTGTCGCTCATACCGCCATCCACAGACACATACGTCCTGAGGCCATCCAATGGCTTGACGGTCCCCACCTCGTACAGCGTGATCCCCGGCGTGCCCGCGATCGCGCGGCCCGGCTCGACTGTCAGGCGCGGCACCGCCAACCCGTATCCAAAGCACTCCCTGGCCACAATGGCCTTGAGCCCCGCGACGATGTCGAACGCATCCGCCGGATCGTCCTCGCTCGTGTACGCGATTCCCAATCCCCCGCCCAGGTCCAGCTCCGGCAGGCGCACCCCGTGCTCATCCCGGATCGCGGCCAGCAGCCCGACCGCCCGGTGTGCCGCGACTTCGAAGCCAGAGGTGTCAAAAATCTGCGACCCGATGTGCGAGTGGATGCCCACCAGATCCAGCGCCTCATGCTTCAGCACGCGCCGCACGGCCTCCGCCGCCAGCCCGCCGCTGAGTGAAAATCCGAACTTCTGATCTTCATGCGCGGTCGCGATGAACTCGTGCGTGTGCGCCTCGACGCCGACCGTGATGCGCACCATAACCCGCGGACGCACGCCGCGCTCCGCGGCCAGTTCGGCGAGCCGGTCGATCTCCTCGAACGAATCGAGCACAACGCGCCCGACCCCGGCGTCCAGCGCGCGCACCAGCTCGGCGCGCGACTTGTTGTTGCCGTGAAAGGTCAGCCGGTGCGCCGGGAAATCCGCGGCCAGCGCTATCGCCAGCTCGCCACCCGAGCACACATCCAGACCGAGCCCCTCCTCGGCGGCCCAGCGCGCGACGGCCCGGCTCAGGAAGGCCTTGCTCGCGTAGTGCACCGGGGGTTCGGCCGGGTCGTAGTCGCCGAAGGCCGCGAGCCAGGCACGTGCCCGCATCCTCCAGTCGGCCTCATCAATCACATAAGCAGGAGTCCCCTGCTCCTCCGCGAGCCGCCGCAGCGACACTCCCCCGAGCGAGATCTCGCCGTTCTCCTCCCGGCGCGCCGACGAGGGCCAGACCTTCGCCTCCAGCGCATTGAGATCGGCCGGCGGCGCGGACACGCCGTTGCCGGGCAGGATGTCTGCGTGACGCGGTCCCGCAGGGTGTGCAGCGCGGCTCATATCTGTCCCTCTACTCCGTGCTTCTGCTACCCGACCAGTCCCCGCTCCGCCGTGTTACCGCTACATCCGCTCCGGCGCCGAGACCCCCAGCAGCGCCAGCCCGTTCGCCACCACGGTTTGCGTCGCCTCCGCCAGCCACAGCCGCGCCCGGGTCAGCTCGGCCGGGATCGGGTACCGCTCGCTCGGCAGGATCCGGCAGTCGTCGTAGAACTTGTGGTACGCCGTCGCCACGTCCTCCAGGTACCGCGCGACCCGGTGCACCTCCCGCAACTCCGCCGCGCTGGCGACCACTCGCGGGAACTCGCCGAGCACCCCGAGCAGTTCCGCTTCCTTCTCATGCACGAGCAGCCCCGGGTTGAAGTCCTGCGCGGTCCCCTTGTCGATGCCCAGCTCCGCTGCGTTCCGCTTCACCGAGGACATCCGCGCGTGTGCGTACTGCACATAGAAGACCGGGTTGTCGTTGGCCCGCTTGGTGAGCAGGTTGACGTCGAGGTTGATCGAGGAGTCCACCGAGGACCGCGCCAGCGAATAACGCGCCGCGTCGACCCCGATCAGCTCGACCATGTCTTCCAAGGTCACCACGTTCCCAGCCCGCTTGGCCATGCGAACAGGCTGACCATCCCGCACCAGGTTGACCATCTGCCCGATCAGGATCTCGACGTTGTATTCGGGGTCGTCGCCGAAGCACGCGACCATCGCCTTGATCCGGCCGATGTAGCCGTGGTGGTCGGCGCCGAGCATGATCACGACCCGATCGAAGCCCCGGCTGCGCTTGTCCAGGTAGTAGGCGCAGTCGGCGGCGAAGTAGGTCCAGGCGCCGTCGCTCTTCTTGACCACCCGGTCCTTGTCGTCGCCGAAGTCAGTGGTCCGCAGCCAGACCGCGCCGTCCTGCTCGAAGACGTGCCCCTGCTCCCGCAGCCGCGCCACCGCGGCGTCAAGCTCGCCCTTGTCGTGCAGTTCCTTCTCGTTGAAGTAGACGTCGAAGTGCACGCCGAATTCGGCCAGCGACTGCTTGATCTCGGCGAACATCAGCGTGATGCCCTCGACCCGGAACACTTCCCGAGCCTCGGACTCGGGCAGCGACAGCACGTCAGGCGACTTCGCCACCACCTGCGCCGCGATGTTCTCGATGTACCCGCCGACGTAGCCGTCTTCGGGGATCTCCTCGCCCTTCGCGGCCGCCAACAGTGACCGGGCGAAGCGGTCGATCTGCGCGCCAGCGTCGTTGAAGTAGTACTCGGTGCCGACCCGCGCGCCCGCAGCCCGCAGGGTCCGTGCCAGCGCGTCGCCGACTGCGGCCCACCGCACGCCGCCGATGTGGATCGGGCCCGTGGGGTTCGCGGACACGAACTCGAGGTTAATGTTCTGCCCGGTCAGCGCGTCCCCGCGCCCGTACTCGTCGCCTGCCAGCACGATCGCCCGCGCCAACTCGCCCTGCGCCGCGGCGTCCAGCGTGATGTTCAGGAATCCCGGCCCGGCGATATCGACCTTCTTGATTCCGGTGATCGCCACAAGTCGGCCCGCCAGC
>Ga0134126_10011133_pt1 | contig 11339 bp, 9 predicted proteins | sample KB31752_FD_96881 | JGI IMG/M metagenome (GOLD analysis project Ga0134126, IMG submission 96881) | Terrestrial soil microbial communities with excess Nitrogen fertilizer from Kellogg Biological Station, Michigan, USA - KB3-175-2 | ecosystem: Environmental > Terrestrial > Soil > Unclassified ... | reverse complement strand
TGAGTCCGGCCCCGACCGGATGCGGACCATCCTGCACGTGGTGCTGCAACTCGTGGACGACGCCAAGACGCTGCTCACCCCGTTCCTGCCGCGCTCGTCGGGGACGGTGCACGCGATGCTGGGCGGCGAGGGCACCTGGGCCGGCCTGCCACACCTGGAGAAGGTCGACGAGGACGGCGGCCCGTCCTATCCGGTGATCACGGGTGACTACAGAAGCGAAGCCCGCTGGGAGTCGGTCCCGGTCCGGCCCGGGACCCCGGTCGCCGTCCCGCAGCCCCTGTTCGCCAAGCTCGACACGTCCGTGGTGGACGAGGAACTCAAGCGGCTGGAGGACTCGTGACCGCTGCCCGCGCGGCCGGGGACGGCGTCCCCGGCCCCGGGCAGGTCCCGGCGCCCGAACCGCTGCCCGCCCCGGCGCTGGATGCGCACTGCCATCTGGACCTGATCGAGCAGCCCACCGGGGAGGTGCTGGCCGCCGCGCGCGCCGCGGGCATCACCCGGGTGATCACGGTGGGCGTGGACCTGCCCTCGTCGCGCTGGTCCGCTGGGCTCGCCGACACCGCGGAGGGCGTTTACGCGGCGGTGGCGATCCATCCCAACGAGACCGCCGCTGCGGCCGCCTCGGCCGCGCAACGGGACGAGGTGCTCGCCGAGATCGCCAAACTGGCCGCCCTGCCGCAGGTCCGCGCGGTCGGCGAGACCGGGCTCGATTACTACCGGGACTACGCCGCCCCCGAGGTTCAGCGGGAGTGGTTCCGCGCGCACATCGAGATCGCCAAGCAGGCCGGCAAGGCGCTGATGATCCACGACCGGGACGCGCATGAGGACGTGCTGGCGATCCTGGCGGCCGACGGCGCGCCGGAGCGGGTGGTGTTCCACTGCTTCTCCGGGGATGCCGCCATGGCCAAGCGGTGCGCGGCGGCGGGCTATGTGATGAGCTTCGCCGGCACCGTCACGTTCACCAACGCGCCCGCGCTGCGGGAGGCCGCCGCGGTCGCGCCGCCGGACCTGCTGCTGGCCGAGACCGACGCCCCGTTCCTCACGCCGATGCCGTACCGGGGCCGGCCCAACACCCCCGCGATGGTCGCGCATACGGTGCGGTGCCTGGCCAGCGTCAAGCAGGTCGGCGTCGCGGACATGTGCGAACTGGTCACCGCGACCGGTGAGCGCATGTTCGGTCCCTGGTAGACGCCAGCCGTGGCTGATGGCGACCTGCTCGGGCCCGCCGCGGTCCGCGAGATCGCGGGCCGGCTGGGCGTTCGGCCCGCGAAACGCCTCGGCCAGAACTTCGTCATCGACCCGGGCACCGTCCGGCGCATCGTGGCCCTGGCCGGCCTGTCCGCCGATGACGATGTGCTCGAGGTCGGCCCGGGGTTCGGCTCGCTGACACTCGGCCTGCTGGCCGTCGCCCGCCGGGTGATCGCGGTCGAGGTGGACCCGGCCCTGGCGGCGGAACTGCCACGCACGGTGGCCGCCGTGGCACCGGGCCTCTCGCCGCGGCTTGAGGTGGTCACCGCCGACGCCGCCCGGGTGACCAGCCTGCCCGGCGGGCCGCCGACGGCCCTGGTGGCGAACCTGCCCTACAACGTAGCGGTGCCCGTGGTGCTGCACCTGCTCGCCGGCTTCGGGTCCCTGGCCCACGGCCTGGTCATGGTGCAGGCGGAGGTCGCCGACCGGATGACGGCGCCGCCGGGAAGCCGGGTCTACGGCGTGCCGTCGGTCAAGCTCGCCTGGTTCGCGGCCGCGCGCCGGGCCGGGCCGGTGCCCCGGGCGGTGTTCTGGCCGGTGCCGAACGTCGACTCGGGGCTTGTCGCGTTCACCCGGCATCCGCCGCCGGACGCCGGTGCGAGCCGCGAGGACACCTTCGCCGTGATCGATGCCGCCTTCTCCCAGCGCCGCAAGACGCTGCGGGCGGCACTGGCGCGCTGGGCGGGCACCCCCGCCGAGGCCGAGCGGATCCTGCGCGCGGCCGGGGTGGACCCCGGTGCCCGCGGCGAGTCGCTGACCGTACAGGACTATGCCCGCATTGCTGTGCAGGCCCGGGGGGACGACCCCCCGGAACCCCCCGCTGGCCACAAGGCCTCGTGACTTCGTCACGCCGCCTTGGCCCGGCGCGGTCGCGGCTGAGGTGAGCCGGGCTGCCGTTAGGATCAAGGGCATCGTTACCCCCGTGACCGCCGTCACCGCCAGAGCGCCGGCAAAGGTGAACCTGCAGCTTGCCGTTGGCCCGGCCCGGGCTCACGGTTACCACGATGTGGTCACCGTGTATCACGCTGTGTCGCTCTTCGACGAGGTGACCGTGGCGCCGGCGGAGCAGGACAGCGTGTCGGTCACCGGTGAGGGCGCCGACAGCGTCCCCGCCGACGCCAGCAACCTCGCCGTCCGTGCGGTTGCCGAACTGCTCCGCGCCGTAGGAGCCGGCGCCAAGGACTCCCCGGGCCTGGCGATCCGCGTCAACAAGCGAATCCCGGTCGCGGCCGGGCTGGCCGGCGGCAGCGCCGACGCCGCCGCGGCCCTGGTCGCCTGCAACGAACTATGGCGCACCGGGCTGAGCCAGGCCGAGCTGTGCGAGCTGGCCGCCAGCGTCGGCAGCGACGTGGCGTTCGGCCTGGTCGGCGGCACCGCTATCGGAGTGGGGCGGGGGCAACGGGTGACCCCCGCGCTGGCCGCCGGTACCTACCACTGGGTGCTCGCCTTCGCCGCGGGCGAGCTGTCCACCGCCGACGTCTATGCCACCTGGGACCGGATCCAGGCCACCCGCGGCGGGCCGGACGGTTCCGGCACGGCGCCGGTGAAACCGGCCGGCCGTCCCCGGTCCGGGCGCACCAGCGCCGCGCCGCCGCCTGGCTCTCCCGCGCTGGACAACCGGCTGATGGCCGCGCTGCGGTCCGGAAAGCCCACCGAGGTCGGCCCGTTGCTCGCCAACGACCTGCAGCAGGCGGCGATCTCGCTGCGTCCGGACCTGCGCCGCACCCTCGCCGCGGGCATGGAGCACGGCGCACTGGCCGCGATCGTCTCCGGTTCCGGCCCGACCTGCGCCTACCTGGCCAAGGACGCACGGCACGCGGCAGATCTTGCCGTGGCGCTCGCCGGGGCCGGGGTGTGCCGCACGGTGGTCCACGTGGTGGGCCCGGTGCCAGGAGCCAGCGTGACCGGCATCGCCCCGGAGCCGGTGTGAGCGCGGCCGCCTGAGCACGGAGACTATGTGAACCTGGTCAACCTGGAGAACGTCGTCAAGGGCTACGGGCAGCGGGTGCTGCTCGACGGCGTCTCCGCCGGGGTGGCGGCGGGCGAGTCGATCGGCCTCGTCGGGCGCAACGGCGCGGGCAAGAGCACGCTGCTCGGGCTGCTCGCCGGCGCCGAGCGCCCCGATACGGGCCGGGTCACCCGCGCCAGGGATCTGCGCGTTGGCCACCTCCCCCAGGCCGACCGGCTGACCGGGACGGTGGCCGGCCTGGTCACCGGCGGCCGGCCCGAGCACGAATGGGCCGGCGATGCGCGCATCCGCTCTGTGATCACCGCGCTGCTTCCCGACATTGATTTCAATTCAGATGCCGAACGATTGTCCGGGGGTGAGACGCGCCGGGTGGCGCTAGCGGCGCTCCTCGCTGGCCAGCACGATCTGCTGCTGCTCGACGAGCCGACGAACCACCTTGACGTGGAAGCCGTTGCCTGGCTGGCCGGGTTCCTCCGCGAGCAGGGCACGGCGATGGTGGTCGTGACCCACGATCGCTGGTTCCTCGACGCCGCTACCGCGCGAACCTGGGAACTGGCCGACGGCCGGCTCCACTCCTACGAGGGGGGCTACGCCGCCTACGTGCTCGCTCGCGCCGAACGGGCCAGAATCACCGACGCCACCGAACGGCGGCGGCGCAACCTGCTGCGCAAGGAACTCGCGTGGCTGCGGCGCGGACCTCCGGCCCGGACCAGCAAGCCACGGTTCCGTATCGAGGCCGCGAACGAACTGATCGCCAATGAGCCGGAGCCACGGAACGGGGTCGAACTGGTCCGGCTGGCTACGGCGCGGCTCGGCAAGACCGTCATCGATGCATTTGACGTGTCGGCCCGGGCCGGGGACCGGGTGCTGCTGGACGACGTGACGTGGCAGCTTGGTCCCGGGGACCGGGTCGGGATCCTGGGGCCCAATGGGAGCGGTAAGACCACGTTCCTGCGGGTGCTGGCTGGGGATGCGCCGGATCCGGGCGCGGCGGTTGTGGTGGACGGTCCGCTCGCAGTCTCGGGGCGCGTCGTACGGGGGAAGACGGTGCGGCTTGGGTACCTGGGGCAGGGCAGCGAGGGGCTGGATCCCTCGATGTCGCCGCGGGAGGTGGTGGCGTCCGTCCGGGGGAATTTGGAAGCGAGTGGTGGTCCGGGGTCGGTCGGGTTCCTTTTGGAGCAGCTGGGGCTGCTGGGGGACACGCAGTGGACCCCGGCCGGGGAGCTGTCAGGCGGGGAGCGGCGGCGGGTTCAGCTGCTGAAGGTCCTGGTCGGGGAACCCAATGTCATGTTGCTGGATGAGCCGACCAACGATCTTGATGTGGATACGTTGACGGAGCTGGAGGACCTGCTGGATGGGTGGGCCGGGTCGCTGGTGGTGGTGAGCCACGATCGGTATTTCCTGGAGCGGGTGACCGATCATGTGCTGGCGTTGATGGGGGACGGGAAGCTGTTGTTCCTGGGCGGCGGGATCGAGGAGTACCTGCAGCGACGGGGTGCTCAGGTCCGGACGGAGAGCGTGGCGGTGTTTGCCCCGGAGGCAGGGTCACGGGCGGGGGCGGGGGCAGCGAGGGATCGTCGTATCGCAAAGAAGGAGCTGCAGCGGCTGGAACGGCAGATCGACCGCCTCGGGGTGCGGGAGAAAGAGCTGACCGAGGAGCTCGCGGCCCGCGCCAGCGACTACTCGGCGCTGATCGAGCTTGGCGCGCAACTGCGCGAGGTCGAGGCGGAGAAGGGGCGGCTGGAGGAGGAGTGGCTGGCCGTCGCCGAGGAGGCGGAGTGATCCGGAGCGGGCCTCAGCCGGCGTCGAGCGGGGCGAGCAGGACCCGCAGCAGGCCAGCCAGCGTGTCGCGGCTGGATTCGGGAAGGCCGGCGAGCAGCGCCTCCTCGGCTTCCAGCAGGTCGGCGAGCGTAGCATCCACCCGCGACTGGCCCGCTGCGGTGAGCGTGACCAGCACGCCCCGCTTGTCCTGCGGGTCCGGCCGCCTGCGGACCAGGCCCTTGTCCTCCAGGCGGTCGATCCGGTTGGTCATCGTGCCCGAGGTGACCAGCGTGGCCCGCAGCAGCGCACCCGGGCTCAGCTCGTAGGGTGCGCCCTGCCGCCGCAGCGCGGCCAGCACGTCGAACTCCCAGGACTCGAGGTCGTGCGCGGCAAACGCGCTGCGGCGCTCCCGGTCCAGGTGGCGCGCCAGCCGGGAGATCCGGCTCAGCACCTGCATCGGCCGCACGTCCAGGTCGGGGCGCTCGGCCTGCCAGGCAGCCACCAGGTCGTCGACCTCGTCCGTCGGGCGCTGGCCCGCGCGGCCCGTCCCCCGGCCGTCCGCCGCATGCTCCATCGGCCAAGGATATCTCTTGACATCAAGAATTATCGAGGGCAGGGTGGCAAGTAGCTTGATATCGAGATACTTGGAGGGGTGCCATGTGGGATCCGCGCCAGTACCTGCGCTATGCCGGCGAGCGGGGGCGCCCCTTCTTCGACCTGCTCGCGCGGGTGGGGGCGGAAGAGCCGGGTTATGTGGCAGACCTCGGGTGCGGGCCGGGGAACCTGACCGCCACGCTGGCTGGCCGCTGGCCCGCCGCGGAGATCGTAGGCGTGGACAACTCGCCGGAGATGATCGCCGCGGCCCAGGAGGAGGCTGCCGCGCACGACCGGCTCAGCTTCACGCTCGGCGACGTGCGGGACTGGCGGCCCGCCCGCAAGGTCGACGTGCTCCTGTCCAACGCCGTGCTGCAATGGGTGCCCGGCCACATGGACGTGGTCCGGCGCTGGCCGGGCCTGCTCAGCCCGGGTGGGTGGCTGGCGTTCCAGCTACCGGGCAATTTCGACCAGCCGACGCACGCGATCCTGCTCGACCTCGTCCGGTCGGGCCGGTGGGCGCCGCTGCTGCGCGGCGTGGCGCTCAACCGCCAGGCCGGCAGCCCCGCGGACTACCTGGACCTGCTGGCCAGCGAGGGCTGCGCGGTGGACGCCTGGGAGACCACCTACCTGCACGTGCTGCCCGGCCCCGATCCGGTGGTGGAGTGGTACCGGGGCACCGGGCTGCGCCCGGTCCTTGCTGCCTTGGACGCCGGTCAGGCCGAGCGGTTCCTCGCCGAGTACCGCGAACGGGTGACGCAGGCCTACCCGGCGGCGCCCTACGGGACCGTCCTGCCGTTCCGCAGGGTGTTCGTGGTCGCGCAGGCGCGCTAGTCACGCGGGGCGGACGCCCGCATCGCCGCCTTCGCCGAGATGCTCGGCGAACGGTCAAGCTGGGACAGCCCGTTCCAGGCCAGGTTGATCAGGTGCGCCGCGACGACCTCGACCTTCGGCTTGCGGGCGTCGAGCCACCACTGTCCGGTCACGGCCACCATGCCGACCAGCATCTGGGCGTACATCGGGGCCAGTTTCTGGTCGTAGCCGCGGTCGCGGAAGAAGTCGTCGAGCATGTACTCGACCTGGCGGGCGATATCGCTGATCAGGCTGCCGAACGTGCCGGACCCGTGGGAGGGCGAGTCGCGGACCAGAATGCGGAAGCCGTCGGAGTTGTCCTCGATGTAGCGGAGCAGGGCCACCGCCGCCGCCTCGAACTTCTCCCTGGTGTTGGCGCCGCCGAGAATGGCCGTCGCCATGGCGAGCAGCCGTTCCACCTCGCGGTCCACCACGACCGCGTACAGGCCTTCCTTGCCGCCGAAGTGCTCGTAGACAACGGGCTTGGAGACGCCGGCCTGCGCGGCGATCTCCTCGATGGACGTGCCTTCGAAACCCCGCTCCGCGAAGAGTCTGCGGCCGATATCGAGCAACTGCTCGCGGCGCTCCTTGCCGGTCATTCGCCTGCGCTGGTTGTTGCCGGTGCTCGAATTGCTCACCTGCCCATCATCGCGGTCATGCCGCGGTCCGGTCACCCGGCTTGGTCACGCCGGTCCGGGTCATCGAGCCCAGCGAGACGTCGCGCATGCCGGTGAGCTTGCCGGACAGCCGCCGCTCGTCCGGCCACCGGACGTCCCAGGCCCAGCCGAGCAGTTCGGCCCACCTGATGACCCGGGCGCTGATGTCGATCTGGCCCTTGAGCGCGCCGTGCCTGGCGCAGGTCGGGTCGCAGTGGTGCAGGTTGTGCCAGGACTCGCCGAAGGAAAGGATGGCCAGCCAGGCGACGTTCCTTGACTTGTCCCTGACCTCGAAGTCCTCGTTGCCGAACGTATGGCAGACCGAGTTGATGGACCAGGTGACGTGGTGCAGCAGGCAGATGCGGACCAGGCTGGCCCAGAAGAACGCGGTGAGCGCGCCGGCCAGGGACAGCGACCAGAGGCCGCCGATCAGCGCGGGCGCGAGCAGGGAGATCATCACCCACAGCGGGAACGTCTTGGACACCCGGCGGATGGGGCGGTCGGCAAGCAGGTCGGGGCAGAACTTCTGCTGTGAGGTCCGGTTGGCGTTGAACATCCAGCCCATGTGCGCGTACAGGAACCCCTTGGTGAGAGCCTGCCAGTCGGTGCCGAACCGCCACGGCGAGTGCGGGTCGCCCTCCCGGTCGCTGTACTTGTGGTGCCGCCGGTGGTCTGCCACCCAGACCAGCAGCGGGCCCTCGATCGCCAGGCTGCCCGCGACGGCCATCGCGACGCGCAGCGGCTTGGCCGCCTTGAACGAGCTGTGCGTGAAGTGGCGGTGGAAACCCATGCTGATCCCCATGCCGGAGATCACGTAGAAGACGGCCGCGATCACCAGGTCATGCCAGCCCAGCCCCCAGCCCCAGGCCAGCGGAACGGCGGCGACCACGGCGAGCAGTGGCACCACGACGAACAGGCCGACCAGGAAGCGGTCGCGGAACGAACTGGGCTCGGGCTCCACATCCGGGAGCGGTGCCTGCGGTGCGCTGGCGGGCGTACCGGGCGTGGCAGGTGCGCTGGGCGGACCGGTCAGGAGGGTGTCGGGGGGTGCAGTCATGGATTCCTCGCTCTGCTCGGGCGCCACGGGCGGGGGGAACGCTCCAGGGCGGGCTGCTGGCTGCGGGCCGTGCGGATTTGCCGGGGATATGGCGATTACGCTTACGTCACCGTAACCTACGACGACGTAGGTTACGCAAGATGCTGACCGAGATTTCACCAAGAAGTGGCGTATCTAACACGTACGGGACGCCTTGACGTCTCACATCATGGGATAGTCAGCGCAGCGTGCCATGACGACCGTGGTGCGCGTGGCGGTGTGTGGCTCCCGGGGCGAGTGGCTCCCGGGCGAGGATTCGAACCTCGGTTGAGCGGACCAAAACCGCTTGTCCTGCCTGACTAGACGACCCGGGAAGGCGCCAGCGCAAACTCTACCGGCGGCTGCTGCCGTGCGGGAAAACAAACCGGGCCCGGCCGGAGCTGGCCGGGCCCAGTGAGCGGGCTTGCGGGGATTTAGGCGGGCCTGCCCTGCATCAGCGCCGAGTGCCCCATGCTGGCCAGCGCGGACAGCGAGGTGGACGAGTTGTTGAGGATGTAGTTGCACTGCTGGACCGAACTGTTCCAGTACAGCGCGGCGTGGATCGCCGGATTCGCCGCCACAAAGGACTGCATCTGCTGGATCCAGTTGACCCGCACGCTGGGGTCGGCATACGGGACGCTACCCCATTCGGCGATGAACACCGGCAGCCCGCCGTGCGCGGCGGCAAACTGGACCACCCCGGTGAACAGCGAGGCCGGGCTCTCCGGCGGCGTCACGCCGTAGGTGAAGGGACGGTGCTGCTTCCTGGCGGTCCGGCAGCCACCGGTGTTGTAGCCGTCGGCGGCGACGATGTCGACCTCGTTGGTGCCCGGCCACCACGCGATGGCTTTGCCGTTGTTGTAGAAGAAGTGCGTCAGGATCAGCGTGAAGTGGATTCGGCCGCCCTGATTCCAGAGCAGGTGGTGATTGACGGCGATCTGGTGGATGTGATCCCAGGCCGCGATGAACTCGGACGCAGTGCCCAGCCCCGAGTGAGTCCCGGGGACGTTCGCCTCATGTTCGAAGGTGAAGTAGATGGCCGGAAGCCCATAGTGGATCGCCGAGGAGTTCATGGACTCAAGGAACGCCGTGATGGTCGCATCTTGCTGCCCGGCCGCGATGGCCGTATAGGGAGTCCCGCCGGGGAAGGTGTCCAGGCTCACCAGGATCGTAGTGCCCTGCGCCATGAAGTTGTCCACGAGCCGGTTCTGGAACGAATCACCCAGCCGGTCGTAGACGCGGACGACCGCCAGCTTGCGTCCGAGCGCTCCCTGCTCCGGGGCCAGTGGCACATCGCCGCCGAACATCACACCGTTGCCGACGCCGGCCAGCGTGCCCGCCGCGTTCGCCTTGCTGCCCTTCCCGTCCAATGCGGAGCTGAGTTTGCCCAGGCTCCCCGTGCCGCCTTCCGAGTTCCCGCTGCCCTGCAACGTCGAGCCATGTGTCGCGGTCTTGCGCTCTGCCAAGACCGAGGCGCATCCGCTGCTCCCCACGGCCAGCGCAAGCATCCCGGCCACCGTGGCCGAACATGCGCGCCAGCGGCGCTCCCTGGTGCGGCGCGCGGGAGAAGCGCCGTCCCTGCGCTCCTCGTGCACGTAGTGCTCCTTAACGTGAATGACGTACTGCAAGACGTCTAAGTCGGCGTACTTCATGATGTCCAACAGTAGGACCTTGCCTGGTTGGCACGCCTGGGTTCCGCCTGGGAAACAGACCAGAATCCGCTAGGTACAACCTGTGTGTGACGATTGGACACGGGCTGTGCACACTGGGCCGTGTGGGCTCCGCCGCGGCCGTCCAACGGCCATGCTGGCAAGGCGGGCCATACTCGGCCTTTACGCAAATAAAACACTTCCGGACCTGCGGGGAAACGCCAGCTAGCGGGCACGCGCGGCGGAATCATCCGCCCCTTCCGTGTTCATCACATACGGTAAGCTTGCACCACGATCGCGACATCGAGGATGTTCACCCGCGCCCATGGCCGGCAACGTCCGGGGTGGGGGCCAGATGTCATCCGACAAGGCGTGTAAAGCGTCCAAGGCGTGTAAGTGTCATACACAGTGCGTGCAGGAGGGCAAACACGCCAGTACGGGCCGGTGGCGGCCATCGGCTGCGACGCGGACCGCACCGGCAGGGTTCAGGGGACGGGCCTGCCGCGGAGATCCGGGGCAATGGACAGTGAACAGCGGGGCGTGGCGGCTACCCGCTGGCTCGGCGCCCGGCGCCGGAGGCAAGCGAGAAGTTAGACAGTGAGGAGCACCGCAGCATGAATCCCGTCCAACGGCCGGACTCCTTCGAGGCGGCTGACTATATCGGCGTGCTACGCCGCCGGTGGTGGATCGTGCTAGCCCTGGCATGCGTCGGCCTTGTCGGTGCATTCGGCTATGTCACAGTCGCCCCCAAGTCGTACACCGCGACTGCATCGGTGAACGTCAACCCGACCGCCGCCGACCAGTCCAACGCGGTAGCGGGCAGCCGCACCAGCGGTGCCACGGTCAACCTCGACACCCAAGCCCAGGTAGTCACCTCGACCGCGGTCGCCACGCTGGCCGGCAAGATGCTGCACAGCACGCTCACCCCGTACAAGCTGTCCGCGCAGGTCAACGTCACCGTCCCGCCGAACTCCTCCATCCTCGAGATCGCCTGCAAGGCGTCCACCCCCACCGGTGCGGCGGACTGTGCGAACGACTTCGCCCAGGCTTATCTGCAGAACCGGCACTCCAGCGCGGTCGATTACGTCAACGCGCAGCTCAAGACGCTGCAGACGCAGGTGACCTCGCTCAACGCGGCCATCGCCGCGGAGACCACCAAGATCGGCTCCCTGCCGTCGAACTCGCCGCAGCGGGCCGCCGACGCCGCGCAGCTCGACTCGGACAAGGCCAAGCTGAGCAGGCTCACCCAGGAATACGCGACCACCAACGGTCAGCTCGCGAACACCAATGGCGGGTCCGTCAACAACGTCGCCACCCCGCCGGGCAAGCCGAGCAGCCCCAAGAAGGCGCTCATCATCCCCAGCGGCCTGGTGGCCGGGCTGCTCATCGGCCTGATCCTCGCCTTCCTTGTGGACCGGCGCGACAAGCGGATCCACAACGCCGCGCACGCGGAGCGGGTGCTCGACCTGCCGGTCCTGCTGAACCTGCCCTCCGGGGCGTTCGGCCGTGAGGTCTCGATCGCCTCGCCGCGGTCG
>Ga0134126_10011132_pt1 | contig 11339 bp, 14 predicted proteins | sample KB31752_FD_96881 | JGI IMG/M metagenome (GOLD analysis project Ga0134126, IMG submission 96881) | Terrestrial soil microbial communities with excess Nitrogen fertilizer from Kellogg Biological Station, Michigan, USA - KB3-175-2 | ecosystem: Environmental > Terrestrial > Soil > Unclassified ... | reverse complement strand
TCACGATCACGCCGTTCTTCGTGGCCGACCTGCTCGCCGAGGGTGAGCGGATGCCGGTCTACGCGCACCTCGTCGACCATCCCGATGCGCGCGTGCTGGTGGACACCGGCATGACGGAGCTGCACCCGGCGGCGGCCGACATGGATCCCCGTCTCTTCCCGCTGAGCACGCAGGGCTTCGAGGTCGAGAGCATCGACATTGTCGTCAGCACGCATCTGCACTTCGACCACTGCGGCGGCAACCACCTCTTCGCCGGCAAGCCGATCTACGTCCAGCGCCAGGAGCTCGACGACGCACGCAGCAAGGACGACTACACGATCAGCGCATGGGTCGACGCGCCGGGCGTGGAGTACGTGCCGGTCGACGGGGAGCACGAGCTGCTGCCCGGGGTGCGGCTCGTCCCGGCGCCGGGGCACACGCGCGGCATGCAGGTCGTGGTCGTCGAAACGGGCGAGCGCCCGGTCGTCGTCGGCGGCGACGTGGCGGTGCGCCTCGGCGAGCTCGACGACCCACGCACCGAAGGCCAGCTACGGGTGCGCGCGCTCGACCCCGAGCTGGTCTGGCTGGCGCACGAGCACGAGCCGTGGCGCCCCCGGCTGCTCTAGGGGCGGGCCGGCGCGATGTTGGCGTTCAGGCGGAACAGGTTCGCCGGGTCGTAGCGCCCTTTGATGCTGCGAAGGCGTCGGTACTTCGAGCTGCCGTATGCCTGCTCCGGGAAGTCGCCGCCGGTGTCGGCGTGCTCATTGACGTAGTTGGTGTCCATCGACTGCGCGGCCAGCCGGCCGCCGTGACGCCGGCCCCACTCCAGGCAGCGGACGTCGTCGAGCGGGTCGTCCCAGATCGGCTCCACGAGCCAGTAGAAGCCCGCCTCCCGGCCCGAGTAGGCGGTGGCGTCCTCGTCAACGTCGGTGACCGCCCCACCGAGCTGGGGAACGTAGACCTCGGAGTGATCGGTCGGCGCCTCGGCGACCGCGTCAGCGATGCGGTCGACGAAGGCGGCGTCGATGTAGCGGACGAACCCACCCTTGGCGTAGTAGCGGCGGCCCCAGGCGGAGTGCCCGTCGGTCCGGCTCTGGAGGTCGAGGAACGAGACCGGGCCGTGCCCGCCGCTGGCGGAGGCGGTCAGCCGTCCGAACGGCGCGAGCGCGGCGTCGGCGCGCGCCGGCGCACCCGCCCAGAACGCGGTGAGGGCAACGCCCAGCCGCGCCACTGAGAAGGCGATCGTGAGCTCCCGCGGCCCGCCGTCGGCGAGCTCGGCGGCGCCGAGCATGGCGTCGCGGATGTCGGCGAGCGGGTACATCCACTTCCCGGCGAAGACCGGGCCCGCCGCACGCGCCTGGAACGCGAATGCGACCACGACGCCGAAGTTGCCGCCGCCGCCGCGCAGGGCCCAGAACAGGTCGATCTCGCTCTCCGCGCTCGCGTGCCGAAGCGCGCCGTCGGCAGTGACGATGTCGACGCCGACGAGCGAGTCGACCGTCAGGCCGTGCAGCCGGCTCAGCCACCCCATCCCGCCGCCCAGCGTGAGCCCGCCGGTGCCGGTGTGCGACACGACGCCGGTCGGGACGGCGAGGCCGTGTGGCACCGTGGCGCGGTCGACGTCGCCGAGCAGCGCTCCGCCGCCCACAGCGCAGCGCCCGGTCGCAGGGTCGACGGAGACCGAGCTCATCGCCGAGAGCTCGAGCACCACTCCCCCGTCGCACGTCGAGTGCCCGGGGAAGCTATGGCCGCCGCAGCGCACGCTCAGCAGGGCATCGCACTCCGCAGCCGCGCGGACGACTGCCGCAACCTCATGCGCCGTCGTCGGCCGCACGATCGCGGCCGGGTGCCGATCGACCACGGCGTTCCAGATCCGCCGCCGGCGATCGAAGTCGGCCGACCCTGGCACGACGACTCCACCGCTGAGATCGGCCGCGGTCAGCCGTTCGACCAGGTCACTCGCCATTGCCGGGCGACTCTAGCCCCGTACGCCGCCAGCCACGTCGTAGCTACGACGCGAGGTCGAGCAGGGCCTTCGCGATGATCGCCAGGCCGATCACCGCAAGCACGACGACGCTGATCGTCCGGGAGTGGACGGTCAGCCACCGCCGGAACGCGGCGAGTGCCGCTCCGGCCCGCTCGGGAGCGACGAGCGCAAACGCGATCGGGGCCATGATGGTGAGGATCGACGCCGCCCCATAGACGGCGAGCGCGACGATCTTGTCGACCGTGCCGACGTGCGCCTTCAGGATCTCGAGGGCCGCCACGAGCGTGATCGAGTACGTCAGCATGAATCCGCCCGCCGCGAACGCGACCGCCCAGTGCCGCCCGACCAGCCGGGTCAACCACTCGGGGATCGGATCTTTCGGGGTCTCGGTCGCCGGACGCCGATGCACCACGGCTGCCCCCGCCACGAGCGCCGCCCCGATCACCAGCTCCGCGATCGACGCGCCCCGGGACGGCGTCGTCTGCGAGCGCTGGAAGTCGAGCGCCGGGAAGAGCACCAGCACGACTCCGAACAACGCGATCGTCGCCACCCACCCGACCACGAACGCGACACCGCGGCGGACACCGGAGGTCAGCTCCAGGATGACGAGCACGGCAAGCACCGACGTCGGGCTCGACACGGCCACCGCCAGCCCGAGCAGCGCGACAGACACGATCAGGGTCTGCACGCGCCGAGACTACTTCCGAATCCGGAACCGCAGGATGGTGGAGTCCCCCGACCGCCTGCTGTCGACCGGCTCCAGATCGACCCGGCCGAGGCCCGGGGCGGAGAAGCGGGTGCCGTCGCCGAGCAGCACCGGCAGCACGTACACCAGGATCTCGTCGACGAGCCCCCGCCCCAGGGCCTGGCCCGCCACGTCGGCGCCGAGGATCTCGAGGTTCCTGTCCCCGGCCGCATCCAGGGCGGTGGCGACCGCGTCGGCGATGTCGCCGCTCAGGAGCGTGACGTCGGGGTTGGGCGGGTCGAGCGGCCGGTGGGTGAGGAGGAAGAACGGCCCGGCGAAGGGGTAGTCGGTGCTGCCGGGGTCCTCGGCCTCCATCTTGTCTCCGACGTCCCAGGTGTTGCGGCCGATGAGCATCGAGCCGGTGGCCGCGGCGATCGCCGCGAGATCGCCCGGCGCGACGAAGTCGCCCAGCGCGCGGCCGTCGCGGCCCCAGTCCATCGCGTGGCCGGGACCAGCGATGAAGCCGTCCAGCGACATCGACCTGTTCACGACGACCTTGCCCCGCCCCATGCCGCCCATTCTTGCAACCCGGCCGCTCAGTCGCGCAGGTACGCGAGCACCGCCAGCACCCGCCGGTGGTCCGAGTCCGAAGCCGGCAGCCCGAGCTTGCCGAAGATGTTTCGCACGTGCTTTTCGACCGCGCCGTCGGTGACCACCAGGGAGCGGGCGATGTGGACGTTCGACCGGCCCTCCGCCATCAGCCCGATCACCTCGCGCTCGCGCGGGGTGAGCGTGTCCAGCGGGTCGTCGCGCCGCCGCCGGGCGAGCAGCTGGGCCACGACCTCCGGGTCGAGCACCGTCCCGCCGCCCGCCACCCGGCGCAGCGCATCGACGAAGTCCCCCACGTCGGCCACGCGGTCCTTGAGCAGGTAGCCGACGCCCTCCGGCCCGGACTCGAGCAGCTCGCCCGCGTAGCGCTCCTCCACGTACTGCGACAGGATCACGACGGGCAGGCCCGGCACCAGGCTGCGCGCCGCGAGCGCCGCCCGCAGGCCCTCGTCGCGATGGGTCGGCGGCATCCGCACGTCCACCACGCACACGTCGGGCCGGTGGCGGTTGACGGCGTCGACCAGGCCCGGGCCATCGCCGGCCTCCGCCACCACCTCGAACCCCGAGTCGCCGAGGAGCCGCACCAGTCCCTGGCGCAAGAGCCCGGAGTCCTCGGCGATCACGACGCGCACGGGATCTCCGCGCGCAGCACGGTGCGGCCGGCCGCCGTGCGCTCGAGCACGAGGCTGCCGTCCACCGCCGCCACCCGGTCGCCGAGCCCGCGCAGTCCGCTGCCTCCGGCCGGATCGGCGCCGCCGACCCCATCGTCAGCGATCTCGACGCAGAGCACCGCATCCGACAGGCGCAGGTTCACGTAGGCGTGGCGGGCGCGGCTGTGCTTGGCGACATTGGTCAGCCCTTCCGCGACGACGAAGTACGCGGTCGACTCGATCGCCTCGGGCAGCCGGCCGGGCACGTCGCACGACACGGTCACCGGCGCCTGGCTGCGCCCCGCGAGCGCAGACACCGCCGCGTCCAGCCCGCGATCGGTGAGCACCGCCGGATGGATGCCGCGGACGAGGTCGCGGAGCTCGGCCAGCGCCCGCTTCGCCTCCTCGTGCGCCTCGTCCACCAGCTCGCGGGCGGAGTCGGGGTCCGACTCCATGCGCTCCCGGGCCATGCCCAGATCCATGGCCAGCGCCACCAGCCGCTGCTGCGCCCCGTCGTGCAGGTCGCGCTCGATCCGCCGCCGCTCGTCGATGGAGGCATCGACCATCCGTGAGCGGCTCTCGGCCAGCACGTCCACCCGCTCCGCCAGCCGGCCGGCCCGGTTCGGCCCCAGCAGCGCGCGCGAGCTGCCCGTGCAGCCACGCCGCCCCCGAGATGAGGAGCGCGGACACGGGCACCGCCACGACCCCCAGCAGCATCAGCGCGAGCGCCGCGGGCAGCGTGTGCACGTGCACGGATCCCATGTTGATGTCGACCGAGCGGTACGTGAACGGCGCGGCGAGCAGCGACGCCGTGACCGTCACCGCGGTGACCACCAGCACGAGCTCGGCCACCCCGATCGGGAAGAGCAGGATCCAGTAGGCGAGATCGCGCCACACGGCCGGGTCGGCGAGCATCGTGCGCAGCCGCCGCCAGACCGACCCGGCCGGCCACGGCTGGTGCGGATCGGGAATCGCGACGCCCAGGAAGACGCCCACCCGCCAGCGCTCGAGCCCCGCCGCCTGCCGCCAGCCGAGGATCGTCAGCACGAGGATCGGTAGGCCGATCCAGATGATCGCGAGCCCGACCCCGAGCGACAGCATCACCACCAGCGAGACGAACGCGACCAGGCCGACAGGGAAGCTGGTCAGCAGGAACAGCGCGTCCACGAACGGGCGTCTCGAGAAGATCAGCCGGCGTTGCCACCCGGGCGGGGCGGCCACGCCGGCCTCGGCGAGGCCGGTCTCCATGCCGCGACTGTAACCGGTCTCGCCGGTCATGCCCGGCGCGGATCGGGCGTCAGCGCGGCGCGCTCCGCACGACGGCGGCGCACGCCCGGCAGGTACCAGTTCGCGTCGCCGCACAGCGTCATCACCGACGGCAGGAGCACGCCGCGCACGATGGTGACGTCGATCAGGACGGCCGCCGCCAGCCCGACGCCGACCTCTCCGAGAGCCTCATCGACGCTCCTCCCCGCTCGACGATCCGACGAGCGCATCGTGGTCGTGGGGCGGGCCGCGCACCATGCGGCGTCCGGGCGTCTTCGGGGTGGGGTTAACCCCACAGCTGCTCGTCGACGAGCGACCAGACACGCTCGATCGCGACCGGATCGCGGAACTTGCATCGCACCTCGCGCCGCTTGCTCCAGAATGTGCCGGTGACGCCGGCGACGTCCGGGCTGGCCGCGAGCCGGCCCGTCGTCAGTTGATGTCGTCTGCCGCCGTCTCGCCCCGCTCCAGACTGCGGCAGCCGATCACGACGGCCGCCCCCATCCGCGCCAGCTCCCGGGCCGCCTCCTTGCCCATGCCGCTGTTGGCGCCGGTCACGAGCGCCACCCGCCCGACAGGTTTGCGTCGACACGACGAACGGTCATACCGCCCGATCGTACGCACCATGCCTTCGACGCGTCATCCGGGAGAGGCCTGAGGCCGGCGCCAGATTTGTGAGCCGCCCCACGTCGGCCAATCCGAATTCGATCGGCGAGGGTACATGAGCGACGCGGGCACGAGCGCTCAAAGGGGGAGAACCATGAGACGCGTGTGGATGGCTGTCGTGACCGCGGCGGTCGTGCTGTTGGCGACCGCGGCCGGGGCGAACGGCGTCGCCGGATTCCTGGGCATGTTCCACCACGTGCGGGTGGTGGGATCGACCGTACCGGCCAACGGCGACGTCAACCCGTACGGGACAGTCGTCGTGCAGCGGTCGGTCGGACGCCTGGTGGCGGGCGATGTCCTCGTGAGCAACTTCAACGACCGCGCGAACCTGCAGGGGACCGGGACGACGATCGTGCAGATCTCGCCCGACGGGCGGCGCACCGTCTTCGCCCGGCTCTCGACCTCCATGCTGCCGGGTCACTGCCCGGGCGGGGTCGGCCTCACGACCGCGCTCGCCGTGCTCCGGCACGGGTGGGTGGTCGTCGGCAGCCTGCCGACGTCGAACGGCATGGCCGCCACCGCCAGGGCCGGCTGCCTGATCGTCATCAACAGCCGCGGCATGCCGGTGAGCACCATCTCCGGCGGCCCGATCAACGGCCCGTGGGACATGACCTGGCGCGAGTCCCGGCGCCACGCCACCCTCTTCGTGACGAACGTGCTCAACGGCACCGTCGCAGTCAACGGCGCGACCGTCCATCGCGGCACCGTCGTGCGGATCGGCCTGAGCCTGACCGGCACTCAGCCGCGCGTCGCCGGGGAGCGGGTGATCGGTTCCGGATTCCCCACCCACAGCGACCCGGCCGCGCTCGTCGTCGGCCCGACCGGCCTCGGCCTCTCGGGGCGAGGCACCCTCTACGTCGCAGACAGCGCGTCCAACCGGATCGCGGCGATCCCGCACGCGCTCACGCGCATGGGCAGTGCCGGGATGGGCATGACCGTCTCGCGCGGGGGGCTGCTGTCCGATCCGCTCGGCCTGACGGTCGCGCCCAACGGTGACATCCTCACCGTCAATGGGAACAACGGCCGGATCGTGGAGACGACGCCGGCCGGCCGCCAGATCGCGACACGCTTCCTCGACCGGTCGGGGATGCCGCCGGGCAGCGGCGCCCTCTTCGGCCTCGCCGTCGCGCCGCACGGCCGCGGCGTGTACTACGTCGACGACGCCACGAACACCCTCAACCTCCTGCACTGAAGCTGCCGGAGGCGCCTTCCGCGCCGGTCGTTCGCGGCCGGCGCGGAAGGCATCAGTCGTCGCTTGCCCAGCGGAAGCCGGTTGCGTCGGGTCGGGGCGGGAGCGGGCTGGCCGGCAGCTCGCTCGTGGGGTCGTCCTCGTTGTAGGCGCTCGGTGCCACGTCGTTCGGGCCGTCGGGGTGAAACAGCGACGCCAGCAGCTCGATCTGGCCACGCCCGACGCCGAGCTCGCCCATGCCGCCGCCGTACATCGGCCGCCCCTCCCGGGCACAGCGCGCGTACACCTCGAACAGGTCGCGCAGGCCGCCGATACGGGTGGGCTTGACGTTCACCACCCGCCCGAGCAGCGGCGTCGCTCCGATGTCGCCGGCGCCGTGGATCGGCGCGTCGTACGACACGCGGTCGAGGTGGCCGGCGAGCTTCGTGGCGACGCCGGGCAGGTCGTGCGGGTCCTCCAGGTAGGCGTCGGGGAAGGCCTCCGGAATCCGGTCGTAAAGAGCGGCGAGGGCGTCGGGATCCTTGACCTCCAGGCCGTACTGGCCCTTGAAGTCGATCGTGTCGACCGCACCGGTCGCGGCGACCTCCTCCACGAGCGCGGGCGACCAGGTCGCCTCCGCGTCGAGCTTGAAGCGCACGCCGGGAGAGCGCGTCAGTCGCCGCCGCACCGGCTCGATCGAGGGCTCCTGGCCGAGGCCGAGCGAGTTGACGAAGCGCACCGGCCGTGGCTCGAGGCCGAGCACGTCGTGCAGCGGGCGGCCGGCCTGGCGCAGGGCGAGGTCGAGCGCCGCCGACTCGAACGCCCACCGGCGATACCGCAGTGCGGCGTCCCACTCCGGCGGGTCGGGCCAGAGGTCGAGCGTCGCGAGATGCTCCGAGAACGCCGCCAGCGTCCACTCTCCCGCGAGCGGCAGCGGCGACCGGGTCTCGTGCAACGTGGTGCCGTCCTCACGAAACACCGAGACGTCCTCGCCCAGCCCGTCGGCGCCCGCTCCGGAAAGCCGCACGTGCGTCGTGATGCGGTCGAACTCGTGCGCGAGGACGCAATGCAGGCGCTCGTACTCACATGTCTCGATCGCGAGCGCGAGTTCCGCGACCCGCGGCCACAGCGACTCGCCATTGTTCAGTTCCATGAGCTCGTCCACCTCTCGTCGTGGTCGTACGCTCATGACCGTACCGACGTGCGGATGTCATCGGGCGGGGGATATCTTGGCGGGCATGACGACCAGCCCTCCCCTGGCGACGGACACCGTCGTCGACGTCCCGCTTGCCGACATCGAGGCCGACCCGTATCCGCTCTACGCGTGGATGCGGCGCGAGCAGCCCATCGCGTGGGTGCCCGCCACGGAGCGCCTGTGGCTCACGACCTGGGATCTGTGCGCGGAGGCGGGTGCCGCCGACGAGATCTTCGGGCCGACGACCGCCGTCCACGAGCTGGTCTACGGGCTGCCGAACGTGATGGCCAGACGGGCGAGGAGCACCGGCAGGCGCGGGCGCCGCTCGACACGCGGTTTCGCCCGCGCGCCGTCAACGAGTACGTCGAGACGCTCGTGCGGCCGACCGCCGTCCGTTACATCGAGGAGGTGCGGGCACTGGGCCAGGCGGAGCTCACCGGCGAGGTGCTCGAGCGGATCAGCTCACGGGCGGTCGGCAACGTCCTGGGCCTCGGCGTCTCCGACGAGACGCTGCTGCGCTGGTTCCACGGTCTCGCCGCCTACCTCGACGATCTGGGCCGCGGCGACCCGGCCGTCGGCGCCCACGCCGCGGTCATCAAGGCGGAGCTGCGCGAGTACCTGGCCGGCCGGATCGACGAGCTGCGCGAGCGCCGCGACGGAAGCACCCTCGACCACATGGTCAACCACGGCCTGCCGGAGGGGCAGGCCCGCACCGCCGACGAGATCGTGGGGACGGTCGGCACGATGATCGTCGGCGGATTCCAGGAGCCCGCCCACGGCGCGGCGAACGCCCTGCTCGGACTGCTCGGCCGTCCCGAGCAGGCGGCGGCCGTCGCTGCCGACCCGGTGAGCCTGTCCGCCGCGACCGTGCACGAGGGGCTGCGCTGGATCCCGCCCTTCAACATGACCGAGAAGCTGACCGCGGCGGACGTCGTGATCGGCGGAAAGATGATCCCGGCCGGCACCGAGATCGCGATGGTCATCGGCTCGGCGAATCGGGATGAGACCCGCTTCGATCACCCCGACGTCTTCGACCTTCACCGCGACCGGGTGAACAACTTCGCGTTCGGCTTCGGCGCGCACTTCTGCGTCGGCCATTACGTCGCCCGGCAGGTCGCGCAGATCACCGTCGAGGAGCTCTTCGCGCGGCTCCCGGGCCTGCGGCTCGATCCGGACCGCGAGCCTGTCGTCCACGGCTGGATGGTGCGCGCCGCGAAGACGCTGCCGGTCGTCTGGGACGCATGACCGAGGCCCGCGTCGATGTCGACCCCGAGGCGCCCGCCAGGACGATCCTGACGGTCGAGGTCGACGGCCTCGCCCTGGCGCTGATCCGGCACGCGGACGGGTGGGTCGCCGCCGATCGCGACTGCCCCCACGCCCGCTGCTCGCTCGTGCGCGACGGCGAGGTGGTCGACGGCACCACCCTGGTCTGCAACTGCCACGGCTCCGAGTTCGACCTGCGCACCGGGGAGGTGCTGCTCGACCCCGCCGATCAGCCTCTGCGCCTTCGCCGTGTCCGGCCGTCCGGCGACGGCCGCTCCCTCTTGATCGATTTGTGACGATCTGCGCGGGATCCGGTAGAATCGCCGCCCCGCGAAGACACGGACAGGGAGGGAAAGGATGTTCTCCACAGTCGTTGTCGCACTGGACGGGTCGGAGGCCTCGGAGCGGACGCTCCCGGTGCTTCGCGAGCTGGCAGGCCCGGACGGCGTCCGAGTCGAGATCGTGCACGTTCGCGAGCGGCTCGTCGGCCGGCCCGGCGGGCCGCTGCACGTCAACGAGGACGAGCTGACCGACCGCGTCAAGGCCCAGGCGGACGAGCTGGCCCAGGCGGGCTACGACACCCACCTGCACATCGAGCCGACGGTCGGCACGCAGCCCGCCCACATCATCGCCGAGCACGCAAAGAAGTGCGGGGCCGATCTCATCATCACCGGGACGCGCGGCCACGGGCCGGTCGCCGGCCTGCTGCTGGGCTCGGTCACGACGCGCCTGCTGCACGTCGCACCGTGTCCGGTCGTCGTCGTCCCGTCCAGCGTGCCCGACGTGACCGACGCGCGGAAGGCCGCCACGGCCACCACGACCGCGTAGCTCAGCGCAAGACCAGGAGGTCGAGCAGGTTCCCGCGAGGCTCCGGGGCCCCGGTCGCCTCTGCCTGCCGCACGGCCCGGCGGAGGCGCTCCTTCCCGCGCGCGAACTCGTCGTCCGAGAGGCTCCGCATCGTGGTGTCGGCGTGGCGCAGCGTGTCCACCTTGTCGAGCAGCTGTGCGAGGCTGGTCGTCCTCGAGTCAGCCACCTGCTCGAGCGCCTCGGGGTGAAAGCCCGCGGCCGCGAACGCCGCGCAGGTCGCCTCGAGCGTCGGGAAGGTGGCGGCCATCCGGGCGGTCTCGGGGAACCACCGCCAGGTCGCGATCCCGTCGTGCCTGAGCGGGCCGGCGGGCTCATACCGATCCGGGTACGCCTGCCGGATGAGCACCGGCGCACCGAGGCGGAGAACGCGGCGGATCTCGCGCGCGGCGGCTCCCAGGTCGGGGATGTGGTGGATGACGAGCGAGAGCCAGGCGGCGTCGGCCGATGCATCCGGCAGCGGCAGGATGCACGCGTGGCCGGCGAGCGGCTCGATCGCCGGAGTCCGCGGGATGTGGGCCCGCATCGCCGCCGACGGCTCGACCGCGAGCACGCGCAGGCCGAACCAGTCGCTGAACGCCGACGAGAAGGTGCCGGTTCCCGCGCCGATGTCCACGAGCGTCATCCCCGGCGACGGGCGCAGGTGGCGCCCTACCGCGTCATGCCACTCCTCGAGCGCGGCTCGGGGGATCTCCCGCACCGCTTTGAACGCCGCGGCCGCCCCGTCGTCGTAGCTGATCCTGGCCATGTCGCCCTCCTCGCGATGGTTATAGCTATCATGCTATATCGCGTGGACGCTATGGTCAAATGCCCCCGGCTAGCGTCGTGCGAAGATCCGCAGGAAGAACAGGAAGACGTTCAGCACGTCGAGGAAGATCGCCGCGGCGAGCAGCGGCGCCACCCGGATGTCCCGGGAGCGGCGGAGGCGCTGGAAGTCGATCATCGTGAAGCCGGCGAAGATGATCAGTCCCAGCACCGCGTAGATCAGATCGCCGTTCGGGATCCGC
>Ga0134126_10011131_pt1 | contig 11341 bp, 6 predicted proteins | sample KB31752_FD_96881 | JGI IMG/M metagenome (GOLD analysis project Ga0134126, IMG submission 96881) | Terrestrial soil microbial communities with excess Nitrogen fertilizer from Kellogg Biological Station, Michigan, USA - KB3-175-2 | ecosystem: Environmental > Terrestrial > Soil > Unclassified ... | reverse complement strand
CCTCAAGCACCTGTTCGCGCAGAGATTCGAGCAGCATCATCCAAATCCTTCATCGGTAACGGAAACCGTTTACTGCCTCAGCCTAACATCGCGGGTGCCACAGTCTTGCTGTGCCCCATCCATGCCGCGTCTTTTGCGGCACGGGTGGGAGTCCGGACCATGCGCCATCCTCAATGCGCCCCCGGCGGCGGCGCCAAATGTGTCGCCGGCTTCTTGAACAGCCACACCACCGCCGCACAGAAGAACGCCAGCACCGCCGTCCAGCGAAAAATATCGATATACGACCGCAGAACCGCCTGCTGCATGAGCTGGCCGTACATCAGCCCGAACGCCCCGGGCCGCCCCGCAGCGTGGCCCAGGTGCCGTCCCAGGTAGGCCCCAATCGTCCGCGACTTCTGCTGCAGCGCGGGATTCGACGGCGACAGGTGCGACCCGATCTCCGTCTGGTAAAACGCCGCCCGGCGAATCAGCGCCGTCGACGCCATGGCGATCCCAATCGACCCACCAATATTGCGCAGCATGTTGAAGATGCCAGTGGCGTTGCCCATTTCCTCGCGCGAAATGGTTGAAGTGGCCAGCGTGGCCAGCGGTACGAATACGAAGCTGAGCGTGAACCCCGTAACGACGATCGGAACCAGCAGCGTATAGGGGCCAATCTGCAGATTGATGCTGCCGAAGATGAGCGAGCAAATGCCGAAACCCACGAATCCCGCGCACAGCAACTTACGCGGATCGATCCGCGACCCAAGATACCCAATGACCGGCGAGCCGATGAATGAGCCCACGCCGCGCGGCCCCACCACCAGCCCGGCGGCAAACGCCGTGTAGCCCAGCACCTCCTGGTAATAGAGAGGCAGGAAGGCGATGGTGATGTAAATACACATCCCCAGCAGCGCAATCAGGATGCACCCCGTCCTCAGGTTGCGGTCCTTCAGCGCGTGCAGATTCACCAGCCCTTTGGGATTCGACCACGAGCGCCAGATCCACAGAACCAGCGCACCTATGCAGACAGCCACCGCCCACCGCACCCACAGCGCGCCGAACCAGTCATCTTCCTGGCCCTTGTCCAGCACCACCTGCAGGCATCCCGTCCAAACAATCAGCAGCCCGAAGCCCAGGTTGTCGAACGCGCTCACCTTCGCGTGCTTGACGTACGGCGGATCGTGCACAAACCGGCTGATCATGAACACCGCCAGGATCCCCACCGGAATGTTGATGTAAAACGCGTAGCGCCAGCTATACGTATCCGTAAGCCAGCCGCCCAGCGTCGGCCCCAGCACCGGCGCCACCACAATCCCGAGCGCGTACGCCGCCATGGCCAGCGATCGCTTCTCAATCGGGAAACTTTCCAGCAAAATCGACTGCGAGAGTGGCTGCAGCGCCCCGCCTCCGGCTCCCTGCAGCACGCGCGCCAGCAGGATGACAGCCAGCGATGGCGCGGCTCCGCAGAAAAAGCTCGCGATGGTGAACGTAATCACGCAGAACAGCAGGAAATTCTTCCGCCCGAACCGTCGCCCAAACCAGTTGCTTGCCGGCAGAATCACCGCATTCGCCACCAGGTAGCTGGTCAGCACCCAAGTCGCTTCCGACGTCGATGCCGACAGGCTCCCCGCAATGTACGGCAGCGCCACCGAGGCGATCGCCGTATCCAGCACCTCCATAAACGTCGGCAGCATCACCGCCACCGTCACCAGCCACGGGTTCACGCCCTGCGTCAGCGGGTAACGCTTATGGGACGCGGCGCTGCGGCCGTGTGAGTGGTCAGGTTGGAGTGCGGCAGTCGTCATCGGGCCGAAAGGTTCAGAGTGGAACACTTCAGGGTAAATGTTGGGAATCGGGGATGACAGCAGAGGGTGCCCCCGGTCCCTCGCACTTGGGGACCGGGGATGGCGGATCTCGCTCAGATCGCTTTCACCGCCGTCTCCCCGGGTCTGACCGTCACATTGCAGTCCATCGTCTTGTTCACTTCGCCGCGCGTGAGTACGACCTTTCGCACCGCAAGTTCTCCCTCAATCACCTCAATGGCGAGGGTGTGCTCATCCAGCGCGATAACGCCGAACCCCGACGCCGTCGAGAAGAACGAGCGGAACGGCCGCACCTGCACCTTCGGCCCAAAATAAAGCGTCTTCTCCACCGCCGAATAGCGAAACCCCGACAGCGCTCCCAGCACCGCGTAGCTCGCCATCGCTCGCGCATACCAGTTGCCGCATTCGTACTCGTTCCAAGGATTCCGCGTCTTCCCCTCGTACCGGCTGCGCGCCGCCTGCACAATCGTCAAGCCCTCTTCCACCAGCCCCTCTTCGATCAAATGCGAAGCCACCTGGTACTCGATCCCCGTCCACGCCTCGTCCGAATACACAAAAGGCAGCGTCGGCTTGCCTCCCCGCGGCCAACTGCACACCAGCAGCCCCGGCTCGTGCCCCAGCGCATATCCCGGCCGCTGCGCATTCGCATGCTCGCTCAAAGCCGTCTTGAAATTGTGTTTGAAAATCGCCCCCAGCGCAGACCGCACATGCTCCCGCTTGAGCGGAGTCTCAATGCCGTAAATCTTCGCCATCCACGCGCCAATCACGCCGTCTGAAAGACACCCCGGCCCATACTGATACTTCGGCCCTTCGCGTTTCAGCAGTTGCTGCATCTCGCTGCTGTGCTCGTTCACATCGGCAATCGATCGCGCAAACGACGTATCCTTGAGCCCCTCATACTGCACCTTCTGCTCGTAATACTCGCCGTTGAACAGTTGCCCATCGAGAAACCCCGCGGCACGCTGCCCCAGTTCCCCGTACTCTCGCGCATCCGCATCCTCGCCCGCCGCTGCGGCCATCTTCGCCATCGAGCACAGCGCGCCCAGGTAGATCGTCGAGCACATCGGCTCCGGACCCCAGAACTCGATGTCATATGTATTGTGGTGCGGCTCAAACAGCGCCCCGCGACGCTCCGGATCCCAGGTGCGAATCCCGTAATCGATGCTGCGCTTCACCAGCGGATACATCCGGCGCAGCCACTCCGCATCGCCCGAAATCTGCCAGTCGCGATACACCTTCATCACGCCGCCAAGCTGCCCGTCCGCCGCCGCATAAAACGTGTGATCCACCGGACCATCGGGAATCGCTCCCCGAAACGTCACATGACCCCGCTCGTCCATTGACCGCGCCAGTTCCAGATCGCGCAGCGTGCGCTCCAGCCTAGGATACAGATGCGGCATCGCCTGCGCATAGTTCCACACATGCGTGCACGACCCATGGCAGCACCCACTGTCGGGAAAGCACCCCTCCCACCCCCACACATTCCCGTTCTCCTCCCGCAGCACCGTCGGCGACTTCAGAATGCCCAGATTCGCTGAAACCGCGTCCAGCACATACGGCGGCAAAGTGGACGAAAACAGCGCCTCCTTGAACGCCACCGTACGCGTGCTCAGCGAAGCGTAGTTCTGCTCCACATAGAGCGCCACATCCCGTGCGTCCTGCCAAACCCCCGCATAGAATGGCCGCCACGGCGCGGGCTTGTCCCCATCCTCCACGCGGCAGCCTTCCGCACCCTTGATCCCCGCATCTTCCGCTTTACCCCCCTGCCGCAGATAGCAATTTGGAAAATGCCACGCAATCACCAGGCGATGGGTCCGCTTCGCCCCCGCCCCCAGCCGGCCCGGCAGCAGAATCGATGCCCCATTCCGTCCCGCATGATCTACCGCATTCGTCCCGGTATTCTCGGTGAACTTCCCCGACGACACCTCCCGCCAAACCGCCGAAAGCGCATCCACCTCCCATCCCGGGCTGCGCAGCCACATCGCCTTCACCCGCGGCCTCTCGCCCACGGCGATCAGCGCCGCGCTTCCAAACCCCTCCGCATGCGCCTCCTCATCGTTAGTCAGATACGCGCCCTTGCCCGCAATCACCGCGTTCCGGCTCGACGCCGAGTCCGGCTTGCATCCCGGCGCAAGGTGCGACAGGTGATAGGAAAACTCATACTCAACCGCCCGCGCTGACTTGTTGTGAAGCTCATATTCGAGAAGGACGCAGGGAATCCCCGAGTTCTTGTCATCCAGCGGAATGAACGGATTCCATCCCGTCACCGTCACCTCCAGCGGCACCGCCGGGTCGCTCAGCCGGGCCACGCCAAAGGGATACTCGCCCTGAAACGTGCACTTCGCAAACCGCGGAAATCCCTCGAACCCGCCGCGCCGCAATCCCTGTCCCTGCAGCCCCTGGTCGAAAATCTTGAATGGAGGAAACGGCCCTTCCACCAGCTTTGTCACCGCCGGCTCACCCTTCACATGCAGCACGGCGAACGCCGCCTCCGCCGAATTGGCCGTGAACCCCTCCGGCAGCGCCGTGGTCTCCGGCCGCGTACGAATCGAAAAATCCTGCAGCCCCCCATACCCGTTCATGCACACCGACCCCGCCCCCAAGCCGCCGATGGGCAGCGCGATCTGCGTGGTGCGGTCCCCGGTGTACGTCCGCTGCGGCCCCATCCGCAGCAGTTCCTCCCGCGAGAAGGGAACAGCATTCCCCGCCTCGCCGCCCTTCGCCTTGTTGAGGCTCGCTTGATCGTGGCTCGCTTGTTCAGCCGGATCGGCCGGCGCCCCACCCGCCGGAACCGCCGCGGCAATCGCCACCGAAGATCCTGCAATCAAAAAGTCCCGCCGCGTAGGTCGTTTTCCGCCCATTCCGTGCCCCCAAAACAGATCCAGTCAGATTCCAGCAAAGGTTAGCATTCGCCAGCTCGAGCCGTGCGGCGACCAAGCCGGGAAGGGGGTGCTTCCGCGCGAACGCAAAGGCGGAGCCGAACCTAACGGTCGCTTTCCCTCCAGGACTTCGAATCAGGGCGCTTCCGGCGTCTGACGCTCTGCCCTGAGTTCCTCGCTCGAGGGTGAGTCTGGGGGAATGGACGGGTGGCGGAAGGTGATTTCGATCATATTCTTTGCGGTTCTATGGAAAACCGTAGATTCTCCAGGAGTCGATTTGTACCGTAAATTATTTAAATATCGCTATTTACTGAGATAGCTCAGATTCTGTGGCGTTTCGGGGGGTAGTACCCCCCAATCCGAGAACCCTGCACCGTTATTATCGGTGGTCGAATGCAGACACGCGTCCCCGGAGTACAGGCATTCAGGGTGCACTGGTTACGGCGAGGCTGGCTGTGCCGGCGATCACAGGCGGGTGTGATGGATGGACACTCGTGCCGGCGGCACTGTGATGTGCGTGGCGGTCATTTCGCGTACTTATCATGTGAGCTCCCACGCAGAGTGACGTACGGCATTGCGCCCCAACCCGGACTAATTTAGTCTCTGTTTATAGCTGATATGCGACTAAAAGAGTCGCACATGCACGGAGGCTGATTTGTACCGCATTTCTCTCGCCTATTCTTTCCACCGCGCTGCCCGCGCCGGACTCCTCATCGCCGGGCTCGCCGTCTGCACCGCTGCCACCGTCGCAGCGCAGGAGAAGCCCTACTTCGTCACCTACTCCCACGACCTCGAAGAGCCCGGAAACCTCGAAATCGAAACCAAAACCGCTCTCGCCCGCCCGCAGGGCAGCGACCGCTTCGGCGCCACCGCCACCGAGCTCGAATACGGCGTAAAGGCCTGGTGGACCTCGGAGCTTTACGTCGACGGCCAGACCACACCCGCCGATTCCACTCTGCTCACCGGCTTCCGCCTCGAGAATCGCTTCCGCCCGCTCATGCGCGAGCATTGGATCAACCCCGTGCTCTACGTCGAATACGAAAACATCTCCGGCGCTGACAAAACCGCGCTGGAAGTGGTCGGCCACGATGGTCAAGCCGATCTTGCCGAACGCAACTTCAACTCCCGCCGGGAGCACCAGCACGAAGGCGAATTCCGCCTGATCCTCTCCTCCAACGCGCGCGACTGGAACATCTCGGAAAACTTCATCGCCGAAAAGAACCTCGGCCATGATCCATGGGAGTTCGGCTACGCCGTCGGGGCCACACGTCCCCTCAAAACCGCGCTCAGCGTGCGCGAATGCACCTTCTGCGCTGAAAAATTCACGGTCGGCGCCGAATCCTACGGCGGCCTCGGCGACACCTGGACCCTCACCCTGCGCGATACATCTCACTACATCGCCCCGCTCGTCGGCTGGGATCTGCCCGGCCGCATGCGCGTCAGCTTCTCGCCCGGCTTCGGACTCACCGGCAGCAGCCTCGACCGCGTCTACCGCGTCGGCGTCGCATACGAGATGCCCCAATTGGGCTCTCTGTTCCGCGGCGCGAAAGGCAGCGTGCGATGAGGGGCCCCGCGCTCGTTCTGCTCGCCGTGATTCTCGGCCTCGGCAACGCGGCCTCAGCCCAGCACGATGGGCATTTCTCCAGCGTTCCGGCGAAGGACCACGCACGTCAGAACCCGCTCGGCGCCAAGCCGGACGTGCTGGCCGCCGGATCGGCGCTCTATCGCAGCCATTGCGCCGAATGCCACCAGCCCGACGCCCGCGGCGACGGCGGGAAAAAGCCGTCCCTGCGCACGCCTGAAGTCCGCACCGCCACCGACGGCGATCTGGAGTGGTTCCTTCGCCAGGGCGACCTGCGCCACGGCATGCCCTCCTGGTCCAGCCTGACCCAGGCGCAGCGCTGGGCGCTGGTCGCCTACTTGCGCTCGCTCCAGTAGCACCTCCCGCCGCTACTCTTTTGGGTCGGTGGGGTTATCATCCCAGAATGGACAATTCGCCTGCCGGAGAGCCATTCTTCGGCAGGCGAATTGTCCGGGGCTCGAAAACGGCTGTTTCCGGATTCCCGAGATCGAAAGGACTTCCGCCATGTACGCGACTTCGTCCCCTGCGAGAAAAAAGCTTCTCTTCTACTGGACCGCTCTGAGCATTGTTGTGCTGGGGTGCGCCCTTGCGTTTGCCCAGGATCAGGATCAGAACCAGGATCCGCCGCCCGAGGCAGGACGCCTGTCGGCCATAAACGGCAACGTCAGCGTACAGCCGGCCGGCGCACAGGACTGGGGCCAGGCGTATGCGAACCTGCCGCTGGGCCCGGGCGATCGCATCTACACCGACCAGGGCAGCCGCGCCGAGATTCAGATTGGCCAGACCTATCTGCGGGTTGGGCCGAACACTGACGTGACGCTGGTCGATGCGACCAATGAGGCGATCACCATCGGCCTCGGCGCCGGATCGCTGGACGTCCACGCCTTCGGCCTCTGGCCCAACCAGCAATTGCAGGTGCAGACCCCGAGCGGGACCGCCACCGTGTATCAGCCCACCGACTTCAGGACCGATGTGTATTCGGACCAGCAGTCGGCCGTGTTCACGCCCATCAACGGCAGCCTCGATGCGGCGGGCGCGGAGGACGTAGGCGCAACCGTGCAGCCGGGGCAATCCTTTGAACTCGCGGGCACTGACCCCGTCTATCCGCAGTGGCTCGAGCCGGCGCCTCCTGATGACCTGGATCAGTGGAGCCGCATGCGCGATGTACAGGTGTCGCGTGCGCGCTCCTATCAATACATGAGCCGGGGAATGCCCGGCGGCTACGAACTCGATGCCGCCGGACAATGGCAAGGCGGCACCGAATACGGCAACATCTGGTTCCCGAATGTGGATCCGGGATGGGCTCCCTATCGCAACGGTCACTGGATCAATCGAGATCCGTGGGGCTGGGTGTGGGTTGAGGACGAGCCATGGGGCTACGCTCCGTTTCACTATGGCCGCTGGGTGAATTATCGCGGACGGTGGGGATGGATCCCCGGTCCGCAGCAGGAGCACCCCGTATGGTCGCCGGCGCTAGTTGTCTTTGCCGGTGGCGGCGGCGGTGGCGGCGGGCTGTCGGTTTGGATCCCGCTCGGACCCGGCGAGCCGTACCGGCCCTGGTACCGGTGCAGTCCCAGATATATAGACCGAGTGAACATCACCAATATCCAGCCCGCGCCGCGCGTGCGCGTTCAGACCACGTACGTAAATATCACCAACGTCAACGTGACCAACATTACCTATGTGAACCGCACCGTGGGCGCGACGGCGGTTCCGCGCGAAGCGTTCGCCTCAGGCCGCCCCGTGCGTCAGGCGGCGGTTCATGTAACGCCGCAGCAGATGCAGCAGTTCCGGGTAGTCGAGCGTCCTGAAGTGCAGCCGACGCGCGCCAACATGATCAGCCGGCCAGTTACCAGGCCGGTTCCCGTGCAGGCGCGCCCCGTCATGATCAACGCCAAAGGCCAGGCGGTTGCGGCGCAGCCGCACGCCAGGCCCATGGCTCCGCCGGTGCGGCAGACGGCGCCCCCGCAGCCCATACCCGGACGCAAAGCCATGGCTCCTCCGCCGAATGCGAAGATGACGCCAGGGGCCCAGAAAGCTGTACAACAGCGGCCCGCGCCGGGCGTTGCGGCGAAACCGGGACAAGGCAATCCGCAGCCCCAGCCGCAGCCCCAGCCGCAGCGTGGGAACCAACCGGGACAGAAGCCGGGCATGCCCGCGCAGACTGGCCGGCCGACCACCCAGCAGCAGCCCAATCAGCCCGGAGCGCTTCCACAGCGTCCCGCGCCGGGACAGCCCAACGACCGCCCGCGTCAGAACCCCCCCACGCAGCCCGAGCACCCGGGAACAACACCACAACGGCCCGGGCCCGAGCAGCCGAACACCCGTCCTGGGCAGCAGCCTACTGCGCGCCCGGGCACACCACAACAGCCGCAGCCGGAAAGGCCCTCACCTCAGGCAACACAGCCAGCGCCGCAACAGCGGCCAACGCCGCAAGAGCGGCCAGCGCCGGCTCCGCGTCCGGGACCGCCGGAGCGGCGGCAGACGAATCCGCCGCAGCGGCCGGCCACCCAACCGCCGGCACAAGCCCGGCCAGAAAATCGCCCCGCGCCTCCGCAGCAGCGGCCCACGCCGGAACAGCGGCCTGCCCCGCCGCCGCAGCGGACCCCACCACCGCAGCGCTCTGCGCCGGAACAACGGCCTGCACCGCATCCGGACACAAACCGACCGAATACGCAGAAGGAGCAAAAGAAGCCGGATACCGGAAAGCCAAAACCCAAGCCAAAACCGGACCAGAATCCTCAGTAAAGATATGGGCCGTCGCGAAGCGCTTCGCGACGGCCCTCGTTCCAGTCAGCACCTCTCCATTTACCCGGGAGCGTCTCCTACGCGCCTACTTATAGAGAGTTCCTCAAGAAAAGTTGACACTAACACGCTCAATGCCGCATCCTATGAAAGCGACAGGAATTCATAGGATACGGAGAGCCATACATGGCCAAAATTATCGGAATTGATCTGGGAACCACCAACTCATGCGTGGCGGTCCTCGAGGGCGGAGAACCAAAAGTCATTGCAAATGAAGAGGGTGCGCGGACTACACCCTCCATCGTCGCGTTTTCCAAAACCGGCGAGCGGCTGGTGGGGCAGGTGGCCAAACGCCAGGCCATTACCAACCCCGAGAACACCGTCTTCTCCATCAAGCGCTTCATGGGACGCCGCTATGACGAAGTGAACGATGAAATGAAAATGGTCCCCTACAAGGTCGTCAAGGCAGGCGACCATGTGGCCGTTGTGGCGCAGGGCAAGGAATACACCCCCCCTGAAATCTCGGCCATGATTCTGCAAAAGCTCAAAAAGTCCGCCGAGGCCTACCTGGGCGAGACCGTCACGGAAGCCGTGATTACCGTTCCGGCCTACTTCAATGACGCCCAGCGCCAGGCCACCAAGGACGCCGGCAAGATCGCCGGTCTTGACGTGAAACGTATCGTCAACGAGCCCACCGCGGCCGCGCTGGCGTATGGCCTCGACAAGAAGAAGGACGAGACCATCGCCGTGTACGACTTTGGCGGCGGCACCTTCGATATCTCTATTCTGGAAGTGGGCGAAGGCGTCATTGAGGTCAAGTCGACCAATGGCGACACCCACCTCGGCGGCGACAACCTCGATCAGCGCATCGTCGAGTGGCTCATTGCCGAGTTCAAGCAGGAACACGGGCTGGACCTGGGATCCAAGGGCAACGAGATGGCTCTGCAGCGTCTCAAGGACGCGGCGGAAAAGGCCAAGATCGAGCTCTCGACCACCTTGGAGACCGAGATCAATCTTCCGTTCATTACGGCGGACGCGTCCGGGCCGAAGCACCTTGTGCGGAAGCTCACGCGTGCCAAGCTCGAACAGCTTGTGCAGGATCTGCTCGATCGCTCCCTTGAGCCTTGCAAGAAGGCAATGGCGGATGCGGGCGTCAAGACCAGCGAGATCGACGAAGTGGTGCTGGTGGGCGGGCAGACACGTATGCCCAGGATCCAGGAGATGGTGAAGCAGCTCTTCGGCAAGGAGCCCCATCGCGGCGTGAACCCGGACGAAGTGGTGGCCGTGGGCGCGGCCGTGCAGGCGGGCGTGCTGGCCGGCGAGGTCAAGGACCTCCTGCTGCTTGACGTGACGCCTCTCACCCTGGCGATTGAAACCCTGGGCGGCGTGGCAACCCCCATGATTCCGCGAAACACCACGATTCCGACCAAGAAGACGGAGACGTTTTCGACCGCGGCCGACTCGCAGACCGAAGTCGAGGTCCACGTGCTGCAGGGCGAGCGGCCCATGGCAGCGCAGAATCGCACCCTGGGCAAATTCAAGCTGGCGGGTATTCCTCCGGCGCCGCGCGGAGTGCCGCAGATCGAGGTCACCTTTGACATCGACGCCAACGGCATCCTGAACGTGACGGCCAAGGACAATGCCACCGGCAAAGACACCCGCATCACCATCACTTCGAGTTCGGGCCTCAGCAAGGACGAGGTGGAGAAAATGGCCAAGGAGGCCGAAGCCCACGCCGCCGAGGACAAGGAGAAGCGCGAGGAGATTGAAGCGCGCAATTCGCTCGACGGGCTCGTCTACAACATCGAGAAGATGCTGAAAGACTCGGGCGACAAGGTGCCCGCCGGGGACAAGGCGGACGTCGAAGCCGCTGTGGCCGACGCCAAAAAGGCGCTCGAAGGCGGATCGGCAAGCGACATGAAGTCGGCTCACGAGAAGCTGACTCAGGCGAGCCACAAGCTGGCCGAAGCCATGTACAAGGCAAGCGCTGCTCAGTCCGCGGCAGGCGCTCAGCCCGGTGCCGAAGCCGAGGGCCAGCCCGCCACCGAACAGAAGAAGGACGAAGGCGTAATCGACGCCGAGTACGTAGACGTCGACGAGAAGAAGTAGCACCTGCGGTGCGGCCAACCCCGCCATTTGGGCGGAAGCGCAACAGGGCGGGGTGAGCGGCGAGGGTCGTTCACCCCAGGGCGAAAATGACGCTGATTGATGTCATGACTTCAACGGGTTCGCCGTAGAGCATGTACGGGCGGTACCGCCATTGCCTCACGGCATCCAGGGCGGCTTGCTGGAGCATCGGTGGACCGCTGATGACTTTGAGGGCGCGAGTG
>Ga0134126_10011130_pt1 | contig 11342 bp, 1 predicted proteins | sample KB31752_FD_96881 | JGI IMG/M metagenome (GOLD analysis project Ga0134126, IMG submission 96881) | Terrestrial soil microbial communities with excess Nitrogen fertilizer from Kellogg Biological Station, Michigan, USA - KB3-175-2 | ecosystem: Environmental > Terrestrial > Soil > Unclassified ... | reverse complement strand
GCATGACTCTGTGCATGCAGTTCCGGAATCAGGTATTTCCTTGTCGCTGTTACAATGATAGGCCACCTCAATTCCCTTACAGGGATCGTTTGGATATGCAAATGAATCGATTACTGTGTCATAACTACAATATACCAGCGGCAGCGACCCGCACTGCTGCAGCCCATTAAAGTACGCCTGCGTCAGCGTATCATGATAGGTCAGGTTCAGGTAGGTATTGAGCGAGCTAAGGCTTGTGGGATCATAACCATGCACACTGGCCGAATCCTTGATCGCGGCAAACTGATTACAAGCACACATATCCACCCCCGCTGCCAGCGGTGCCGGAGCAACCACGGGGTTCTCCCCATACGGCTTGGGGAAGGCGATCACAAAAGGATTACAGTACTGCTGCGTCGTATCGATGCCATGGGCATGGAAAACGCTGTTGATCACCGCCTGGAACGTCCGCGGACTGCCGTCACTCGGATAGGTCGGCGCGTCCGAAGAAGAGCCATAAGGGTTCGCCTCGTCCTGACCTCTTTCACATACGAGTTCCATGCCCGCCGTGATCTGGGCGAGGATTGCCGCGCTGTCGGGGTTTCCCGCCAGGACAGGGCATTGCGACAGCTCATTCACCCAGGTCGAGATATAGCTCGCACAACGGAGGGTATCCATCTCCGTCACACTGTCCGCAAAATTAACATTCGGCGCAGCGCCGGGGGTAGTCGGGAATCCCGTCCAGCCGTATTGCTGCACCTCCTGGGCCAGCGTCGCCGGGAACCTGAGGATAAAACCCTGCTTCACCAGTGCACTGTCGTCGCCATGCGCCACATTTGCCAATAGATAGGCCGTCATCATCGAGTCGCGTAAGTTGAGATACAGGCCCTGATAGATCTGCCAGATGCTATCCTGTGCCCCCGTCGTAAGCCCCGTGAACGGCGGATGCAAGGGGGCGCTCTGCGCATCGGCGATCATCGTCGGCTGACTGGTGACCGTTCGGTGCATAACACTCGAATAGGCCAGCTGCCAGAGACTAAGCCCGTTGTAGTAACCGCCCTTAGTTTCAAAGCTGTCCATGAGACTTTTAGGGGTGCCAGGCAGCGTGAAGAACGTATCCACATTCTCGGTTGTTCCCAAGCTGTCCGTATACCCCTGCGCTATCGCCAGCGAAAAGCTATTCACCGCCCCGAAATTTTCGATCCAGGCATAGGACGACGCCAGATGCTGCTGCGCCCACAACAGTTGCGGATATTCCGGGTGCCGAGGTAACAAAGCATTAGCCCAGGAGGGCACGAACTCGCCTGTAAAGGTCGTATCGTTTATGCCGTTAACCAATGTGTCGATCCGCCGCAGCGTGGTATCGATGTTCCCCATCGGGTCGAGATAGAAACCCGGATTCTGGCTTTTGTTTTCGGGATGTAAAAAGTAGGGCTGACCGGCAAACCCACCGATGGTAAAGATGTTATACTTATAGAACATCGACTCCTTGGACGCAACGTTATTCGAATCCTGCGCATACTGCCCCGTCCACGGCATCATATCCCCCAGCATCTGCGCCTGGATCGCATCCAGCAGATGCGGTCCGCCCGAACACATATTAGAGCAGTTCAAAGAATCGGCCGAATACAGCGCATGGATGGCGGAATCATTGGGATAATCGCAGTTCGCCGCATTGCTGAGATAACCCGCCCGGAACGTCGCGAAGCTGCCCAGTGCGTTCAGGCAGGACATACAGGGCGCAGCCGTCACCGGCACCGCGCAACCGGATGAGGCCTTCAGGACTTGGTAAACGGAGTCGATCAACTGCTGCTGCGTCTCGCACGTATCGCAGGCAAGGAACGAAGAATCGAAGCTCTCTCGCGCAGGCTGGCTCACCGTCAGCGTCTTGCGCACAGCATATGAACCCGGAAGCAGCGTCGTCGAAAAGGTAATCGTATTGCCGGAAATCGTCGAAGCTGGCCCGGTAGTACTGTCGTTCTGATACCCCGGCGCAACACTGCAGCTGTTCGCACTCCCCAGGCTCACATTGTCGAAACTTCGGATCACCGGCGGATAGGTCCCCGATTCATCAGTGATGGCGATCTGGAGATTGTACAAACAATCGTAACAGATCGTGGTATTCTTGCAACTGACGACGGAATCGATGGGCGGCGTCAACGCATAGTTGAAGTTAAAAAGCGTCGTCACCGGCACCAGCAGTGTCGTGAAGGCTTCGATGCTATTGCCACGGACGGCATTGGCGTTGCCATTGAGCAGATTGCGGGTGATAGGAGTTCCGGCCTGACCGGGATATTGCCCGTCATTGAGATTCAGCGCGGCAATGCCCGGCGGTGCAGCTCCCGCAAGCGCGGTGGCAATCGTCCGCCCATGCATGTCCACATAGCTTACGCTCATCTGTCCATTGGCGTCTTGCACCATGTTCTTGAAATAATGCGAAAAATCGCCGGCTTCGGTCCCGAAAAGCCCGTCAAGCTCTTCCTGCGCCGCCGATCCATAATAATATTTCGTCTCGTGCCCCCCGCCCATCGACAACGCAGGCCCTACCCCGCTCTGGGTCATCACCCGCCCCGTGGCATCCGGCGTATATTGCGTCGCGGTATAAGGATAGCCCGCTGCATCGGGAATGTTCTGATTGGCGCCCTGCGCCAGCTCGGGGTTATTCGGACTATAATAGAGCGCGGCGCCGCTGCTGCCCGCCATCGCCGGAACCGCATTGCTCAGCGAATTCAGCGGCTGAAGATCGAAGAAGGTTCCGGGCGTAGAGTCATAAGCCTGGCCGTTAAAAAGATTCAGATTCTGCGTATAGGCTACTATAGAGTCGATCCCCGGAGCCGGTAACACCTGTATAGCCGGCCGCCCCTGCCCATCATAAAAGGTCTCCGCGGTCAGAGTCGTATTGGTCGTATTGTCCTTCGTGACGGTTTGCCGCTGCCGCAACGACCCGTCGTAGTATTGCATCACGGCTTTCCGCTTCCCTTCCTCCGCAAAGGCCGTGGAGACCTGCCAATTCAGATTGTTGTTGTGTCCGCCAAAAGGGAACGAATCGATAGCCGACCACGGGCTATAAGTCAGCGTACCGTTGCTTAGGATATTGACCGCCCGGACCCGGGAAAAAAGCTGGCCAACACCGTCATAAAACAACGGAATATTGTAACCCGTGGTACCCAGCGGGAGATCTACCCGGGTGGAGTTGTTCCGAAACAAAAGATCGTAGCTGCTGTAATAGGAACGTAGTTCGTTCTCTACCCAGGCCCATTCCAGCTGATAGCCGTTGTTGCCGGTATTGGGTTGCGGCGTCCAGGTCACTGGGAGCTCATCGGGCGTGGGAGAGCTAGAAGGAGCCGTATGCCCAAGGGTAGGCGTGATATTGAGGGAGTCCGAGAGCACCATCGTTCGCCACACCTGCATCTCGTCCTTCAGCACCAACAGCGACGCCGTATTGACACTGCCAATCGTAGGAGCAGTGATGCTATCAATAGTAACTTTTACATACTTGGCATTCTGAAACGTGAGATAGTTATGGGGATTATAGCTGATGCCTCCCTGGTTGTTGTAGGTCACAGTGAGCTTCTGGTTGATGGTCGTGGTAGACGATGACGTCGGACCATAGGCGATCGTTACAACCACAGACGCCGTGAAACCGCCGGAAACATAGGTCGAGCTCTCTTCATTTAAATTGAGCGACACGATATTTCGGATAAAAGGCGAATTTCCGTTCGGAATGTCCGTATACGGCAGCTCGACCCAATTGCCGACCCCAAGACTGTCACCGCTGTTGGGCAGCCGATTGCAATAGTCAGAATACACAGGCCCCATCTGCTGGGCATGCAACGAAACGCAAAGGCATAATAGCAACCCTTGTGACAGGAGCGCTGCCAGCAGGCGGGGGCGAAAGAGGAATCGGAGTCGGTTCATTTTTTCAAGATAGTTTTGGCGAGGAATAGCCCCCGCTGTTTACTGTGCTTGTTTGATCAGGCGGAAGGAGGCAAAACCGCTTACCGGCCGGTAAACCCCGGTAAGATCGGCGGCGATGCGGTCGCTGATCCGCACAGGTGGATCGGTTACGGGCTTGTGCTCGATCTTCCGGAAATGGATCACCCTGGTCTCTTCCCGGATCAAAAAGAAACTGCTGTCGTTTACAGAGACGGTCTTTCCAATCCATTCCGGCCTGCCCAAAAAACGTCTATATATTGAATCGGTCACCGGCACCAACCTGCGCTCCACCATGGTGATCGCATAAGGCCGCTCGGTCACCGGTTCATAGCTGACCTGCAATTGCGCAATGGGCACCGAAGTGAATTCTACGGACGCCCGGCTTTCAAGCGAGATAACTCCGGTGTCGCGCAATTTCTTCATCGGCTTGACAAGGTATCTGTCCGCCAGCTGTGGCACGGACGAATCCTGCATCTGCCTCCCCAGCAATTGCAGCCGCGCCGCAACGCTCTGGTGGTTGGGATAAAGCAGCATCCGTCTCGTCTTTGGATTCACGACAAGCAAAAAGCTGTCATTGGCCAGCTGTTCCATGCCACCCATCGTCATGTAGGTTCCTTTTTCACAAAGGACAGCACGGACTTCCAACTGCGCCGTATCCGCGGCGGACAGAACAAGATTACTCGAACCACGGATATCCATCTCCAACTCGACTGGCAATTGCCGGTAGCCGCTGCAGATCTGCACGAATTTCCGGATGGGCATGAGTGTATCGGACTGTGCCCACAGCCGGGAACCGCCCATCAGAACCAAAAGAAGAAAGACCGTATGGAGGATCGTTTTCATATTATTGAATAGTGGTGATATTTTTCTGTTTGGCGCTTCGCGTTTCCTTGATCGTCTGAATGCCCCGCTGCGTCTCCGCCTTTGTCCGGACCAGCGTGCCCTCTTCATCGTATTCATAGAACGTCGCGTAGTTGTTATCGTCGAGCTCGGCCGAAAGCCGCAGGCTCACGGGGTCATAGATATAGCTCTTCATCTCGGCATTGAAGGGATGGATGCGGATATCGTCGAAGTAGATCGTACTGCCCGTACTGTTCACGAACGAGATAGTTGCCGTCCCGCTGGAAGCAGGCGTAAAATACCCTTCATACCGTTGCCAACCATCTATTACGGCTCCCTTGGGATAAAGGGATACATTACTATCTCCATTGTAGACAATAATATGGTTATTGTAGTAGCCTGTCGCTGTATCGGCTCCCGAACTTGTGGTAACCGGCGTTTCTCGAACCCAGGCGCTGAGTACCATTTGCACGCCGGCTGGCATGTCAAACCTGGGATTTATCATACTGGTAGAACCGTTAATAGGCGTAGTCGAGATGCAACCATTGACGGTAGTCGTATTTTCATAAAACGGAGCGTTGCAAGTATGGCAGGCGTAGGAATAGACGTCGTCACTTTGGTCGGTGCTAACATAAGAGGTGCGCAAAATATCGCTGCATACACCAATGACATGGTAAATGCCGGGGCAAAGTGTCACCGTTTGGGATACTTTAACCAACTGTGGATTTCCTGAACTATTCGGTGACAAAGTTGCAAATACAGTCCCATCCAGACTCTCGATCGTGATCGTTTCGTTATTGGCGTAGATTGTTGCATTGGCCAAAAAGGAGTAGTTGGAGTTCACCGATGCATCAAACGTATAATTCCCTTGATGCTGAATTTGGATGTACCCATCCCAATTCAGACCAAATGTATGGGTGGCATTGCCCCATATTGGCGCCTGAAGGAGCATTGTATCGGTCGCGATCACGGGAGACGGAATGGAAGACCAGTATAAACTATTGGGATAGGTTGGGCTGTAGGTGATATTGAGACCTGGGTTGGCCAGAACACGAGTGGTATCACTACCAAATTGCAAACTGTAGGCAAAATTGTCAGAAGCGACAATCGGAAACTCTATTCCTGCCGTACTATTCTTGGTCACACCTAAGACATATTTTCCTGTATGTGCCGAAAAACCGGTCGTATCCGTATTGACCAGGTGCGTATTGGGCATATTGATAAAGCCGATCTGATGGAACCCGCAGGGATAGGGGTTCGTATTGTCGATGCTTTGTGCATACGCCGAATCCTCGAACCCTTCATAGGCCATTTGATAATAAGGCGAGTTGTTGGTGACGGCGATCGGCAGGGTCTTGTTATATCCGTACTGCGCAGAGGTATAGATATCGAGCGCATTCTTCGTCTCCAGCTCCAGTCCCTGTGCGTTAACACGAGTGGTTCGCACACTCTCTATCCACAACGGACTGGTCGTGTTGGGCTGGAGCCCGCTACTGCCAAAATTCCAATAAGGCGAGAAATTCGCGATAAAGCCACTTTGCGGAAGATTCGTAGGTGCCGTCGGAACGGTATCGTTCCGCGGTCCATAACAGACCATCGTGCGGAAGTTCCGGAAATTGCCCAACAACCCTTTCACATAAGGATTGATGGTTTCCATCGTTCCATTACAATCGGGAACCAGATCGTAAGAGCAAGTTGCCGAATTATAGACTTTGTCAAACTTCCGGATCTCATCCTGATCGGTCTGCCAATGCTCGCCGAATTCCGCTGCCGTAGCACTGAGGACATTGCTGGTCGAATCAAGGATGAGGCTCTGAACACCATTTTTGGTCACAATCGGACTGTTCATGCTGGTAATGGTCGCAGCTTTCTCATCCAGCATATTGCGCCGGCCGCTGCGGATCACGCGCACAGCCGTTACATTGGTATTGTTATAAGGATTGCCCGCGCTGTCGATAAAGATAAAATTGGGTGTAGTCACCGGGAAAGGCGCATTGTTCTTGTTCTGGTCCAGCACCCAGAGCCGTGATAGATACTCCGTACTGCCGCCACAGTCCGGCGTTGCGGGGTTATAGCTGGCGACCAGCAGCTCGTCGCCGCTGACGAACTGTGTAGCATCGAATTGAGGGCTCATCAAAATACCATTGATAAACTTCAAGGCCGGTGTGTCACTATACCGATAGCCGATATTCCGGTACGCCGGCCCCATCCCATCATACGCCCACCACGCCGGATAGCTTGTCGAATAAAGCGGTTGATCGAATTCGTTATTGGTCCGCGTGACCACAACCTCCCCCGTTTCGGCATCATACAAAAGGTTCTTCGTCGAGACCATGCTCCCTTTGTCATAAACGACCACGCTGTCCAGCACGGCATGATAGCCGATGACCTTGGTGGTCGTCACAGCCCGGTAATCATTTTCGCTGTTGCCCACCACGGGCCAGACGAACAACGGCCATGTGAACGGCGGAAACCAGTCGAACTGCGCCTGGATATCCTCGCTGCTGCTTCGGACGGTAAACTCCCGCGTATCCGTCATCAGCTCGATATCGATGCCCAAATTACCGGGACTGATCGTCCCGCCCTGCGCCGCCGAAACAAAGGGAAAGGTCTCGTTCAACCCGTTGACGCCGGTATTTCGGTAAAAGTTCTCGGTATAATTGACTTTCAGCGTTGTATCATTGTCGGCATACGAAGTTTGTGACCGCAATTTGCCATGCATGTCATTCGTGGCCACGAGAAAGCCTTGCGAAAGCGCCCTGCTGTCGAAGGCATAGGTATAAAAGAAATTAGTCGTGGAGGCATCGTGCGCTTCGAGATCGGTGTTAGGATCGAACCAGGTATTGCTATAATACACGGGGAAGTCCTTTGCCGTATAAAACTGCGTAACCTGCCGCCCTATGCCGGATCGTGACTTTTGCTGCTTGCCAGGCGGGATGCTGGACACGGATCGGACAGTGACCTGGCTATAGCCTACCAGCGGTGCCGGAAAGAAGGGTTCGAGGATCGGCATCTCGATGGCCCCGTAAGAGCTTGGACCCAGCGGCAGCTTATCCTGCACCTGAACGATGTTCTGGAAGGGATTTTCATCACCGCCGATCCCCGGCTCATAGGCGGCAACGCCGCTGCTGATGGTACGGGTCGCCCCGCTGAACGTCTCGGTGGTGGTATAATCGTAGGTCTGGGTATACACGGAATTATACTGACCCGTCATCTTCTGCCAGTTGTCTTTCAGCTTGATGAACTTTACCCGCTGGCCACCGCCGTATTTAAAACCATCCGGATCATTGAGCCGCGCAAAACATTGCCCCGCCACCGTGGCTTGCGCCTTACCCTGCCCCCGAAGATAGGATACCGGGTTGCTGAAGGCGTGTTCGAGGTTGTCCAATAGGCCAATAAGTGCATCGCCAACCTGTTCCAACCCGCCCCCCCTGGAGTTGTCATAGCCGGGAAAGGCTTCCGCGGGCAATTGTTCTTTCAAATATTCGACAGCAGTGAGCGAAAGCGGGCCCACGTTATTCACGTTGATCAGGTGTATCCAGATCGTAGCGGAATCGTAGACACCATAGGTATCGAACTTGGCATAGGAGGTAATCCGTTCATTGCCCGTAGGCATGATGACATCCATCTTAACAGCGAGCATGCTGTCGCCAAATAGGTATTGCTGCAACACGTCGCCGGCCGTTTTGCCGGCCCAGGGCACCTTCACGAACAGATAGTCGTTTTCCACGATGCCGTTCCAGGCGATGTCAAAAAGCCTGTTCGAGTAGGCCGATGAAGTGCTGCCGAAACCCGCGACCGTAAACATATCCATGGCATGCAGGTTCTGTACATAAGCGTAGTCGTCGCTTTCATAGCCGATCTCGAGCTGGCCCCCGGAAGGCAACAGAATGCGTTTAAGCGACCAGGCAGCAGCATTCGTATCCAGCGCCACTTTGGGCGACTGCGCTTGCCCCGGCTGGTTCTGCGGCGTATAGGGAAAATCGCTGTTCTTCACACCGCCCGGGTTCATACTTTGTGGTTTGAATGTTCCCCAGCGATCGCTCGCATAGGAAACATACGCCGGGTTACCAAACGATCTGCAGGTATCGTTGATCCTTGCCGTGTCCGTATATGAAAAGGCATATTTATCCTTATTCAGCCGGGTCTGTCCGTTAAACGTGAACCACACGCTGTCAAGGGTAAGCTTGCCACGCCCATTGGTATTGTCCCGGGTACCTGGACAAAGCGTATAGCTATAAGAAAAATGCACCGTCTTGATCGGATGCGAACCGCCCAGCCCATTTTTCCGCAGATCGGATTTGCTGTAGAGATCGATCTGTTTCAGCGCCCTGCTTGAAGTATCCAGGGAATTTACCCCGCTGTCCACGCCGCCTACCCCCTTGCCATCGCACCTGTTCTCCAGCATAAACACGGCAATCATGGTCTTGGTCTCTATGGAATGGAGATACCAGGACTCGCGCTCGCCATACGAAATCAACCCTTTGTCGTCTTTGACCTGCGAGCGGGTACCGGGGTTGAAGTTGGCGATATCCGTGCCGGCAGGTGTCCGCCATTTGTGTAAAACGGGATTGCCGTTTTGATCCGCGATCTCGGTATAATTGAACTTTACCGCCTGGCCGAGATCGTCATCCGTGATGCCGTCGCCCGTGACGTCGACATAGTCAGGCGAAAGGAGCCCGGTAAGCAAAAAGGAGTGTGCATAGGCAGGAGTTTGGGTGATCTGAACATAGCCGTCGCGGTTGTCCGTGCCGGCGTAAGAAGGATTTCTTTCCGCTATACTATACCCTACGGTATCACTCAAATCCGCCGTACTGACGCTGGAACTATGCACCGTAAACGTATAGTCCTGCTGAACGACATTGTACACCGGTAACCCATAGATATACCTTTTGCCATTGGACTCGGTAACATCGATCTGCGAAATATGATGTCCCTTCCGGTATCCGCTGTCACGGACCATAGCCGTATAGAGCAAGGTATCCGCCGTAGGGTCGAGCAATGTCTGGTTGTTGTAGCTACGGATCTTCTTGTCGAGCCCCACCAGCGCCGCATCATCCGCATTGAAGAAGTTAACCACCTGCCCACGTTTTTGCCGGGTATACGCGCCGGGCAAGGTCGGATTCACCGAACCCGTAAAATTGCCGGTCTTGGAAAACCGGTCGAGTGAAGTAGTGATCTGAGGAATATGCGGATCACCGGTGACCTCGAAGCGCACGAGATCCGTTCCCCCAATGCGATTATAGGCATTGTTATCCAGCACACCGGCTTCACCCGGGTTGCGAAAGCATACATTCTCCCAGCTGCCATTGGGCGTCGGCGGAGTAAAGGGGATCGAGGAATGCAGGGTATTGCCCGCCGTCCATTCGGTTACGGTCGATGGCGTGTTGATGAGTTGCAAATTGACGCCAAAATGCCCCGGCGGCCCGATATCCACCCCGACACCGGTGTTATTGTTCTGCGATCCCGTATAGTTGTCCCGTACATAGCCCAGGTCACCGCGGTATGGCCGGATGCTGCCACCCGTTCCCTCACCCTGGATAGTATAGACGTCGTAGGTATATTGCGGCGCCGAAATAATGGGCGTATTGGGCGTCACCTCGCGGTCGTTGAAACGCGTAAAATCAGTGACCGCATTGGGATTGTCCGTCGCATTCTCGTAGTACAAATAACCCACCATGGGTTTGTACTGCACAAATTTGCTGGGATCGATACTTGACATTTGTTCATAGACTTCCATTTCCCCCGAACCAAATATGCCATAAATGCCACCACCCAGCTGGAACTTGCCGGAAAAATTGGAATAAAGCATGGGAACACGTATGGAGGGCAGATAGCTGGGCCGGGCGAAATTGATCGTATTCCCGTGAAGGGCCTCGCTCCACGGCCAGGCGCCGTTTTGGGCGCTATGCAGATTCGCGCTTGCCTGTTCCGAGATCTGCAACGATTTTATACCCTCACGCGAATTATAGGACGTGGCGAGGCTTGGCCCAAGCGTAAACAATCGATCATTGGAGAAATAGGATGCCGTAAGCGAGACACTCGGTGAAAGCGTGAGACCACTCCGCGAGCTAAGGTCACCACCGAGAGAAGCGCCCAGGCTAAGACTGGCTTTTTCCGACAGCACCTTATCGGCAACACTAAAACCGACGCCGCCCTTGACGCCGAGGTCGAGGGCCATGCCGAGATAATTATTCCACGAGACGCCTACCGAAAGATCCAGGCTGGGAGGCAACACTTTAACGCCGGTGCCTTCCAGATCTGCACTGGTCCTGACACCAAAGGTGACATCCGGCTTCAGGTTCGTCGTCTGCACCAGCGTATCCGTCCCGTCAAAGTCATCGGGAATGCCCCGCATATTTCGGCTGATACTCCCAGGATTGATGTTCCACCCCAGCCCGACCCAGCTCGCATCCTGTTCCAATCCCACCTCGCCGTCATAATACAGGTTCACCGGATAACCACCGACATCCAGCAAGGGGATATTGTAACTGAAATTACCGGTGAACAAATTCACCATATTGCTCATGTTCACCGATTTGAAAGAACCCATCTCCGGCTGGTTAGGCCCCCCGACCCTGGCGTGC
>Ga0134126_10011129_pt1 | contig 11342 bp, 10 predicted proteins | sample KB31752_FD_96881 | JGI IMG/M metagenome (GOLD analysis project Ga0134126, IMG submission 96881) | Terrestrial soil microbial communities with excess Nitrogen fertilizer from Kellogg Biological Station, Michigan, USA - KB3-175-2 | ecosystem: Environmental > Terrestrial > Soil > Unclassified ... | reverse complement strand
TTCCTATTTGATAACGAACCACTGCAAACCTATTCACTGCTTAACATCTTTAATTCTTTCATTCTTGGAAATCTGACCCTTTAATCGGACAAGGATTCGGGTGCGACTTCCTCCATTTTCCCACTCTCAAGCCGTAGAACGCGATGGCACCTACGTGCGAACCCAAAATTGTGCGTCGCAACGATAGATGACAGCCGGTACTCGCGATGCAGCCGGGAGATCAATTCAAAAACCACCTCGGCGGTGCGATTGTCCAAGTCTCCGGTAGGCTCATCAGCCAGCAGGATCTTCGGCTTGGTGATGAGCGCTCGCGCCAGGGCTGCGCGCTGCTGCTCCCCGCCCGAAAGCTCACCCGCGCGATGATGCGACCGCGGTGCCAAGCCCACCTCTTCCAACCAGCGCAATGCTTCCTTCTCAGCTTCTGCCTTTTGCGTGCCGCGCATCAGCAGCGGCATGGCCACGTTTTCCAGCGCGGTAAACTCGGGCAGGAGATAATGGAATTGCCACACGAAGCCGATTTCCTTATTGCGAAAATCAGCGGCGGCATTTTCCGACAGAGAACTCAAGCGCAAGTGGGCGCAGTATACGTCCCCGGCGGAAGGCCTATCCAGCGCCCCAAGAATATGCAATAGAGTGCTTTTTCCCGAGCCCGACGAGCCTACAATCGCCAGCATTTCCCCTGCACCAACAGCGAACGAAAGATTGTCAAAGAGCACCAATTCTGAGGCACCAGAACGAAAAGCCTTCTTCAATCCTTCGGCTCTTAGCGCCTGTTGATTTAGATGCAACTAGTGAGCTCCTCGTCTCAAACTGATCTGGCGGGAAACTTTATACATTCAACATGGGATTTGCTCCATCCATTAAAGCACGGGCGCGGAGATCGTGTTGTTTCCAAAAACGGGATAGTGCGTGAAATAAAACACCGGCCCCGCAGCTATTCCCCGGCCGGTTCGGGACTATAATTCCTTATATTGAGGAGGTTCGCTTATGACTTCGCTCAAACCTCTCTTGTTCGTTCTGGTGATTTCGTTTCTTGCAGGCTCGGCTTACGCTGCAGACGACGGTTTTGACACTCAAGCGCCCAACGGTTGGTTGCAGAACCAAACTGCCGATCCCGCCCTGTTCGGCCAAACCGCTGAAAACCAACCCAAGTCCTCTGATTTGTTCCTCCTGAAGACCCGGCCACGGCTGGATCTAAGCACTTCTGCTGGACAGGCTAGGTCAGCAGTTTTGAACGATCGCGACTGCTATACCATGCGTATGTACAAGGTGAAACGCAAAGAGCATTTTGCCGATGGCGAGAGCGGCACAAGAGGCTACACCACTTGCGAGCTGGCGTCCAACTATCAGGTGCGCTCAGCCGTTGCGCACGTGCAAACACTCGAAGGCAACGACTCGCAAATCATCGAACCGCAGAAGTAGGTACGTATATGTCGTGCCCTCCCGATCCCGTGTAACCCGGACGTCCGGGGCCCTTCACTCATACCGCAACGCCTCTGCCGGCAAAATTTTTGCCGCCGACCACGAAGGATAAATCGTTGCCACCAGAGAAGTGGCTACCGCGACAACTGCCACCAGAACGCCATCCATAACGCGCGGCGCAAACGGCACATAGTCAATCGAATAAATCTCCGGCGCGAGCGAGAATGCGTGATAGTGCCCTCCCATCCAGGAGAGCGCGTAACCCAGCGCCAGCCCGACACCCGTTCCCACAACGCCGATCAGCAACCCTTGCGCGATGAACACCTTCCGTACCTGTGCCTTGCGCGTGCCCATCGACATAAGCACGGCAATATCGCGGGTCTTTTCCATGACCATCATAGTGAGCGAGATCAGAATGTTTAGCGCGGCTACAAAGACGATCAACCCCACGGTGATGAACGTTACCAGCCGCTCCAGCTTCAGGGCATGAAAAAGAGGTTTGTTCTGCTCCATCCAGTTGGTGGTCATGAAACCCGCACCCGCCGCCTGCTCCAGCTCTTGCCCGACCTGCTGAGCTTTGTAGATGTCATCAATTTTGAATTCAATGATCTGGATCACATCGCCCAGAGCAAATAAATGTTGAGCATCCGAAAGCCGGGTAAAAGCCCACGAGGAATCGTAGTCGTAGAATCCCGAGTCGAAAATTCCCGCCACTCGGAAGCGCACGTACTTGGGAATCATTCCGAAGGGTGTCAGTTCTCCCTGTGGGCTGGTGACCAGCACCGTCGATCCTACTTTCGCTCCCAGCGCATTCGCCATTTCTGTTCCGAGAATAATGGGCGGCATGGAGGCGCGCCGCTGCTGCACTGCTTCGAGCAAATCTGCATTTGATTGTGTGGGGCGGGCGCCCTCGCCCGCCGGTTTATCGATTGTAGAACTCTCATCCAGTGCATCCGCCGAACCTTGCTTAACACTGTCGAGCAGATCGCTCACCTTGCGCTCATCCTGCGGAACAATCCCCTTCAGCACGGCGCCCCGAGCATTCGATCCAATCGAAATCAGTACCTGCTCGTAAATATCCGGCGCCACGCCGATCACATGCGGCTGTGTCCGCAAATGCTCCATCAATGGACGCCAGTCGTGAATCCCATCGCCCATTGTGCGCAGCAGATTTACATGTGAAGTTGATCCGAGCAGCCGGTCCTGCAGGTCCTGACGGAATCCGTTGTTAATCGCGAGCGCAATGATCAGCGATGCCACACCGGCAGCGACTCCGGCAATCGAGATCCCCGTAATCACTCCAATCACCGCCTGCTTGCGCTTGGCGCGCAGGTAGCGGGACGCGATGAAAAGTTCAAAGCGCATAAAAGCCGTCAGCTCTCAGCCATCAACAAAAACCGCAAATTCTAAACATGCGGCCCTGGACGTCCGCGTCCGGGAACTGCGGGCGGACGTAAACGCCCGCCTCTACTTGTTCACCGCTGATTTTATCTGACCCGCTCAATCCATTCGTGAGCTGTGGCACATTAATAGAACATGCCCGAACCCGAGAGCCACTCGCATGCCGGTCTGTCCGCCTTCCGCCATCTCGATTTCCTGCTCTATCAAATCGAGCGCATGTTCGTGGTGGCCGGCTTGGAAATGCTGTCGGTCGCTGTAGGCTGGCAGGTTTACGAAATCACGCGTCGTCCGCTCGACCTCGGCTATGTCGGCTTAGCGCAATTTCTCCCCAATGTTTTTCTGTTCCTGATCGCCGGACATTCCGCCGACCGCTTCAGCCGCAAAGGCATTCTCCTGGTGTGCAATCTTGCATTTGCGTTATGTTGCGCGCTACTGATCGTGATCACCGTGCGCGATCCGCACACTGTGAGGGGGATTTACGCTGTGCTCGTCTTGCTTGGTATCGTGCGCTCTTTCAACAGTCCCGCGGGACGCGCCCTCTTACCCTTGCTGGTACCGGTTGAAGTTTTTCCCAACGCCGTGGCTTGGAATGCCACCATGTTCCAAGCCGCGACCATTCTCGGCCCCGCAGTGGGAGGGCTCCTGTACGCGGTATTCGGCGGTCCGGCCGGGGTGTACGGCGTCTCGGTCGTGGCGTGCGGAATTGCAACGGTAGCTCTGGCACGTATGCGCCTGCGTACGGCGCCACGTCCCAAGGAAGAATTCACCGCGCGCACCGTGCTGGCCGGCTTGCACTACATCTGGACCCACAAGCTCATCCTGGGCGCGATCTCACTCGACCTTTTCGCTGTGCTCCTGGGAGGCGCCGTGGCGCTGCTGCCGGTTTATGCGCGAGAAATTCTGCGCACTGGACCATGGGGTCTGGGACTCTTGCGCGCTGCGCCCGGAGTCGGGGCCGCCGTCATGGCCATATTGCTGGCCTATCGGCCACTTAGAAGTCGCGTGGGCAAAATCATGCTGTTCTGCGTTGCTGGATTCGGGGCGTTCACCATTGTGTTCGGAATCTCCCACAGCCTTACGTTATCTATGATCTCGTTGGTGCTGGTCGGCGCGTCGGACATGGTGAGTGTAGTGGTGCGTGGAACCCTGGTGCAGATCGCAACCCCAGACGCGGTCCGCGGCCGGGTGAACGCCGTCGACATGATCTTCATTGGAGCATCGAATGAGTTCGGCGAATTCGAATCTGGCGTGACCGCTCACTGGTTCGGTACCGTACCTGCGGTGATTATCGGTGGCGCCGGAACCCTGATTGTAGTTGCGCTGTGGGCGTGGCTGTTCCCGGAACTGAGAAATGCGAACAAACTCACCCCGATGCAGGAATGCCACAATTCTCCCGGGCCCTAACAAGAAAGCTTTTAACCGCAGAGAACGCTGAAAACACCGACATCGCTGAGAACAGCGCAGCGATCACGCCGATTTTGGATCGACTATTACAAACTAGACCCGGTCCTCAGCATCGAATTGCGTGTCCCTCAACCAGCAGATTCTGACGTTATTCATTCTGGCGATACCGGTGGCCTGCATCGCGTGGACATTCACGCATGAAGCAGTGCTTCGCGAATTTCAGGAATTCTGCAAAGTTCGAAGCAAAACCGGCAGCTGGCTGAAACGCAAGGTTTTTTATCTTTTCACGTGCGAGTACTGCTTGAGCCATTACGTAACCGCACTGTTATTGGTCATTACACGGTTCAAGCTTGTGCTGCCAGACTGGCGCGGATACGTGATTTCGCTTTTCTCTCTGGTGTGGGTCGCCAATCAATACATCAGCATCTACGACCGACTTCGGCTGGAGATTAAGCACGAACACATTTCTATCAGTACGCAACAGCAGCAGGTGAAATCCATTGAAGAAAAGCCGAGACAAGCGGCCTGAGAAGGCGTCGCATTTGCATTTCGTCTTAGGCCGCCGCAATTCTCCGAATCAGATCTTGCTGCTCGGCGCGGCTTTCGGCGCCAATGGTAAAGGCGTCCAATACTCCAAGCCCAAGAGCGAAGCGCAGAGCTTCATCCTGGCGGTCGCGCATATCTCCCTGGCCAAGAATTTTCATTCCAACCACGGCTTTGCCCGATGCTTTCATTTGTTTCAACACTGAAATAACGGTGGCGGGATCGGCGTCCATGTGAGAGCCGATGGGATTGATCCGGGCGAAATCCACTTCGACCCAGGGGGAAGCCGCGGCGGCCCGCAAAGCCTCGATCGAATGGCATGAGCAACCGTGCGCGCGGATGATCCCCTTCTGCTTCGCCTCAGAGAGCACGTCCATTACGCCTTTGTAGCGCTCGGTCCAATCAGCCTCAGTAAGGCAATGCATCAGGCAGATGTCGAGGTAGTCGGTGCCCAGTTCCTTGCGAAAGCGGTCGAGGTCGGCGCGCATAGTCGCCGGGTCACGCGCCCATGATTTGCTCAACACCGTCACCTGATCGCGTTTGACGTGCTTCAGAGCTTCGCCCACATGAGGATGGCTGCCATAAGAATCCGCAGCGTCGAAGAATCGCAAACCCTGGTCATGGCCGTTCAGCAACAGGTCAGAGAGACCCTTCACGCCAAGGGCAGTTTGGTGCGAATGATGGCCCGTGCCGACCGTCCCCGTTCCCATTGCCAGGCGGCTGGTGCGGATTCCTGTACTGCCCAGAACAATCGTGTCTGAAGCGCTGAATTTTTGACTAAGTGCAGGAATTGCTAGTGCGCGGCCGGTCATCTTGGATCCGAGCCAGGCAGCGCCCGCTCCGTACGCTGCAGTGGTAATGAACTCTCTGCGTTTCATGCCGCCTCCTTCCGCACCATGATCTCTGTAGAGACGTTGCTTGCAACGTCTCCGGGCCTGAGAACTCCATTCCAGACGTTGCAAGCAACGTCTCTACGGGTAGATCTAACGCGAAAAAGTATACGCCCGCAACCAAGAACCAGAGCAGATTGCGCTGTTAAACTTTAGTCGAGCCCTGATGAATACTCCCCAACTGAAACTTAACGAAGTCGAAGTTCGCGTTCTCGGTTCCCTCATCGAGAAAGACATCACCACTCCCGACTATTATCCGCAGTCGCTCAATGCGCTGGTGAACGCCTGCAACCAGAAGAACAACCGTGATCCGGTGGTGACGCTCGATGAGACCTCGATTCGAGAGGCACTCAGTTCGCTCCAGGAAAAGCGGCTTGCCGGTCCCGCCGGCGGCGCGGATAGCCGGGTCACAAAATACGAGCATCGCCTGCAGGAAGTGTTTAATTTCGATCGCCGCGAGATCGCGCTGGTATGCATGCTGTTGCTGCGCGGGCCCCAGACTCCGGGCGAGCTCCGCGGACGGGCCGACCGCATGTATCGTTTCGAAACCTTGGACGACGTGCAATCCGCGCTGCAGCGTCTTATGGATCGCCAGCCGCCTCTGGTAGCCGTTCTTTCCCGCCAGCCCGGGACCAAGGAATCGCGATATACACACTTGTTCTCGGGGGAATACATTCCACCGACTGCAACAACGCCTTCTCGGTCAACATCAGAGTTGAGCGGGGTCGATAACAATCGCGAGCAGCGGATTGCCGGCCTGGAGGCGGCGGTTGCGTCGCTTAAGTCGGAGGTAGAGGAACTCAGGCGCTTATTCTCCGAATTTGCCGGACAGTTCAAGTAGCCGGGCCGGAAATCCAAGCCTTAAGTCGGGGAGAAGAATCAAGCAACTCTAATAGCCTCTACGACTTGCACCCTGCCAGTTACTAAAGACCCAGTTTACGAAGGAGCTTCCGGAACAACTTTTCCAGAGCGGGGTTAGATAAAATCAGCTAAGTATGTCTCTGCATTCCAAATTAGGTAAGTGCTTTGTTTTGTTCGCTGCAGCCGTCTTTTCCGGTTTCTTTTCCAAATCGGCACACGCTCAGGCGACCCTGCTGCTCGAAGAACCTTATAGCTACGACGGCACCTTTGCCGGAACCGGCCATGCTGCGGTTTATTTGTCTAGAATTTGTGCAGAAAGCCCGACGTTGCTCAGACGTTGCGGTCCGGGTGAAACCGGCGTCGTTATCAGCCGGTATCATCACCTTGAAGGACGCGATTGGGTCGCAGTCCCGCTGCTTCCGTATCTCTATGCGGTCGAGCGTCCGGGGGAGGTGCCGCTTTACGCTGACGCCAAACTTGTCTCGTTTCTTCGCCGTCAGTATCTGGAAAAAAACGACATTTCCGGTCTGGATGCGTACCAGGTCGTGGGCTCAGCTTATGATCGGACGACCTACGGATTTCGCATTGAGACGACGCCTGAGCAGGACGATGCGCTCATTCGCAAGCTGAATGCGGAGACCAACCGCGAAGCTTACGCATTGTTGAACCGCAATTGTGCCGACTTTGCCAAGCAGATCATCGATTTTTATTATCCACACGCGGTGCATCGCAGCATCATTGCCGATTTAGCAGTGATGACGCCGAAGCAGGCAGCCAAGTCGCTGGCGCACTCGGCGAAGCACCATCCGCAAATGAAGTTGACGACATTCCTTATTCCGCAAGTGCCGGGGCTCAAACGCAGCAAGCCGGTGCACGGTGTGCTCGAGTCTCTGGTGTTAGCGAAGAAATATGTAACTCCGGTTTTGCTGTTTCACCCAGTCCTGGTGGTCGGTGTAGAAGCCGCTTATTGGACGGGATGGCGATTTGATCCAGCCAAGGGTGCTTCGATATTCGATCCCGCACGTGGACTCGAAACTCCGCTAACCGCCGGGCAGCGCACTTGGTACGAGAAATCGGTCGCAGCTATGAAGCGCGAGAACGTTGACTCCGAGCCACTGCCAAATTGGAGAGAATTTGTCAGCAAGACCGAGCCGCAACTCGACGCTGCCGGCCAGCCGTTCTTGCGAGCGCGGGAAGACGCGACCACTCAGATAGGAATCTGCCGGGACAATGCACTGCGCATTTCGGCACCGCCTCAATTGGTCGAAGGTTTGCTCTTTGCGCGCCTCGAACAGGAACTGAAATCGAAGAAACCTGCGCATGCGTCTGAACAACAGATTCAGAGCGACTTTAACCTGCTGCAACAAGTCACTAAGTCGCGTGAGGCCTCCCTCGCGGCTGCGGTGGTCGCAGGCACCGAGTAGTTTTAGATCGCAGATCGGACCCAACGAATAGAGAGCATAGACGAAAGTCGCACGCGGTATTAGTCTAGCTTCCTCTCGCTTGTCTCGATATCACAGCCAAAATTCTTCAGCCGTCGCAACCTCCCCAAGCCCGCCCGGACTTCGTCGCGAACTCGGCCTTACCGATATCGCCCTGGCGCAGATTCTCTATCTGACCATTCCGGAATTCTTTGGCACCGCAGCGAAAGCGGGTGCATCGCACGTGCTGCTGTGGATGCTGGCAATTCTTTTATTTTTTATTCCTGAGGCGTTGGTAGTGGCGCGATTGAATCACTTGATGCCGCTCGAAGGCGGGCTCTACGAGTGGGCCAGGCTGGCCTTTGGCGATCACATAGGTTTTCTGGTCGCGTGGAACATGTGGCTGTATGGAGTGATCTACATGGCTCTGGCGGGGATGATCACCCTCAGCTTTCTCGCCTATGCCCTCGGTCCTCAAGCCGGGTGGATCGCGCATAACAAATGGCTGGTGCTCGGCGCGTCTCTGGCATTGGCCATGGCGATGGCTTTATTGGCTCGGATCGGATTTCATATTGGCAAATGGATCACCAATTTTGGAAGCGCTGCTACATTGATGGTCCTTGGCGTCCTCGTGCTCCTGCCAGTGGTACATGGTTTTCGTGGAGCTGCGGCCTCATTTCGACCGCTTCGACTGGTGTCGCCGCCGCTCACACTTTTCACCCTCAGCGTGTTCAGCAAGATGACCTTCGGCGCGCTGTGCGGCTTTGAGTACGTGGCAATCTTTGCCGGCGAGTGCCGGAATCCCGAGCGCAACTTGGCGCGATCCGTTCTCATCACCGCTCCGATCATCGCTCTGCTTTACATTTTTGGCACCAGCGCAATTCTCGCCTTCGTCCCAGCTGACGCGGTGGACGTCACCGCCGCTATTCCGCAGGCGCTCAGCCACGCATTCCAGCCATTCGGCATTGCGAGAATCATCCTGCCAGTAGCAGTAGTCCTTTTGCTCACCAACTACATTTCGACTTTCAACATTAACTTCAACGGTTGTGCCCGCCTTCCCATGGTCGCGGGCTGGGACCAGCTGCTGCCGGCCTGGTTCACGCGCCTTCATGCGAAGTATAAGACGCCGGTGAACTCGATTTTCTTTGGCGCCGGGGTTGCGATGGCTGCCGCTATTGCAGTTTTGGCCGGCGTGGGCGAGCAGGAAGCCTTCGAGTTATTGCTGGTGGTCGCATTTGCGTTTTACGCGACCGCATATCTTGCGCTGTTTGCGATTCCGCTACTGGCGCGAAAAAAAGTGGGTGTGCGTGCCGGGCTGTGGCTCCGAGTTGGGGCCGCTTCCGGATTTCTGATGACCCTGCTTTACATCGTGCTTTCCGTCTTTCCTATCGTGGACGTGCAGAGCAGCTGGGAATATTCCGTGAAGATCGCGGGCGGAATTATTGGCGCAAATCTTCTAGGCGTCGCGATTTATGTGATGGGGAGGAAATCAGATCACCGATCCGCTCAGTCCTGATTGTGTTTGGAATCAAAAATAATGCTCAGGCAGGTGAGGCCAGCTTCGGCCTTCAGGAACTCGGAAATATCGACGGTACGAACGCGGACTTGCCTCTCGCGTAAGAGCGCTAGAGTTTTGTGAAAACCCTCGTGCATGCAGACTGTGCCGTTTACCAGCAGAACATTCGCAGCCATCCATTCCTCGGCAGGAACTTCAATCAGCTCATAACCGGCAAAGGGCTCGATGTCGATCCGCGATGGGTCAGCCAGGATCGTGCGCTCGTTCACTGCGGTGCAAACGCTTTTCAGGTGCAATGCTCCGGGAACTGCAATTCCGTGGACTTTGTATCCATGCGGGGACACCTGCTTGCGCACAAATTCGATTCCTTCAGGATTGGTGCGGCTGGTGATCCCGATGAAGAGATCGCCCCCGATGCGCAGAACGTCCCCCGCTTCGAGCGTAGCCGGAGCTTCGACGTTCACAATGTTGCGGTGCTTCGCAATGGTTGGCAGAACTCCGGCACCCTCGGCGCGACGAGCGTCGCTGCCCGGGCGGGTGGCGATAGCGAGTTCATCCAGCACCAAGGCGGTGTCTTCCAGAAAACAGCAATCCGGGCAATTGTCATCGGCGGGAAGTTCAACGACGCTCAGGCCCAGGCTTTTTAACAGCTGCTGATAGTTCTTGTGCTGCCGGACAGCGCGTTCAATGTCGATTGGTTGGCGCTCGATGAACGTAAGTTCGCACTCGTTGATGCGTGAGGAAACGGCGCGAGTAAGGGCCGTGAGCATGACCGAATAGTGTAAATCCTGTTGTGTGCCGAGCCCCGGACGTGGACGTACCCGGCTACACGATCAATGTAGAGGCGAACGCCGACGCCCGCCCGAAGGTCGGCATAAACATCAGAGTTTTGCCTTAACGGTGGATGATCTTTCCAAGTTTTGGAGCTTTTCTCCCACTTTTTACTTTGTTGATTCGTGCTTGATTGGATTCGTAACGCCAACGGGATCGCAAGAAGAAATGGGTGCCCCAGCCTTTCCCGCGTTCGCAAAACCGCGAGACAAGGACGGGGCCCCCGGTTCTTATAATCGCCAACCCTACTGTTGCGCTCCGCCAGCCGACGCAGTGGCGTTTCCGATTGCGTCACCTGACAGCACCAGTTCCACCCGGCGGTTCTGTTGCCGGCCTTCTGCAGTTTCGTTGGTGGCGATTGGTTGGGTTTTGCCCAGTCCGCGCGCGTCAACTGAGTTGGCCGCAATGCCTTGCTGCACAAGGTAATCGCGGACCGCCGACGCCCGATGTTCAGAGAGATTCTGGTTGTATTCGTCGGTGCCGACGCTGTCGGTGTGGCCTTCCACCTGAAGATGCAAGGTGGGATAAGCCAGCACGATTCCGGAAACTTTCGCCAGCCGCTCACGCGCTCCCGGTAACAGCTCGAAGCTGCCGCTCTTGAACAGCACGTCGGACATATTTGCGATCAGGCCGCGCGCCGAATCACGCGTGGACAGGATCGAGTTAAGCTGAGCCAACAATCTTGCCCGCAGCTCCTGTTTTTCTTTTTCAGCCTGCTGGCGTTGAGCTTCAGCCTGCTGTTGCAACTGTTCGGCTTTCTGCCGCATTTGCTCTGACTCAGCCGCTGCCTTTTGCGCTGCAGCGGTCTGCTCCGCGAGCGCCTGCTGTTGCGCTACAGCTTCGGCTTTGGCTTGCTCAGCTTCTGCTTTTTGCCGGGCTGCTTCTGCGGCGGCGGCTTCAGCTTCTGCTTTCATGCGCTGAGCTTCGGCCGTAGCTGCTTCCGCTTGCTTCTGCGCATCTTCTGCCTGAGCCCGGCGCTGCGCCTCGGCTTGGGCATCGGCGCGGGCTTGGGCTTCGCGATCTTCCGCCGCCTGCTTCTCGGCGGCGATCCGG
>Ga0134126_10011128_pt1 | contig 11343 bp, 15 predicted proteins | sample KB31752_FD_96881 | JGI IMG/M metagenome (GOLD analysis project Ga0134126, IMG submission 96881) | Terrestrial soil microbial communities with excess Nitrogen fertilizer from Kellogg Biological Station, Michigan, USA - KB3-175-2 | ecosystem: Environmental > Terrestrial > Soil > Unclassified ... | reverse complement strand
CTGAAGGCCGCCGCGAATTGACCGGTTCCCGCCCCGATGTCCACGAGGGTCATTCCCGGAGACGGCCGCAGGTGACGCCGTACCGCTTCGCGCCACTCCGAGAGCCCGTCTCGCGGGAGCTCTCGGACCGCCTTGAACGCTGCGGCGGTCTGCTCGTCGTAGGCGATCCTGGCCACGTCATGCCTCCTTGCTCTTCGCGGTAGTCCACGGCGCGACGTCGTCCACGGCGCTGCTTCGCTCGACGATGAGGTCGACCGCGTCGTCGTCTGTCCACATCCAGACCATGTCGCTGTCCGGGTAGACGACGGCACCGACCGCCGCGGCCTTCGAGGAGAACATCGCGACGCGGGCGGTCGTTTCGCTGCCGTTCCGCACAAGGTGCGCTCCGGCGGGACCGGATGGGAAGAAGACGAGGTCCAACGGCTCGAGCTGCTCCTCGCCGCCGGGATGCCGAAGAGTCGGAGTGCCTGAGACGACCAGGAGCCACTCCTCGTCAGGATTCTCGTAGTGGTATGGGCTGACGGCCTGTCCCGGCGGCAGCTCGTAGACGCTGAGCCCGGTGCGCTCCGCGCCGAGCGCCGCCCCGATGCGGGTGCTGCTCCGCCGGAAGCCGTGAGGCAGCCGTGGGCGCGGCTCGCACTCGATCGCGGCGAGATTTGCGTGCCGAATCGGGTCGATGCTCATGGGGCGCTCCTCTCATGGGATGTCGCTGATGTGACCGGGTCGGTGCCCGGATCTCATCGCAGCAGATGACCTCGTCGTCGCGGTCGCCGAGCGCCCTTAGTACATGTCCCCACCGAGGCCCCGCGTCCCGGTGGCGCGGTCGATCGCCGCGACCATCCACGACTCGACCGGCGCAGCCGGCTCGTGATGCTCGGGTAGCGCCTCGACCTCCTCGCGGCTCAGGCGAAGCGAGACGATGCGGCCGCTGCTGTCGATCTGTCCGACGGCGCCCGCCGGAACGACGTGGTGCACCTCGTGGAGATGATGCAGATGGCTGACGACCAGGTAGCTCTCGCCGGGTCCATAGCTGGCCCAGGAAACCTTCCCGGCGTGGCCGTCGCTTGCCTCCGCCTGGAAATCCTTGATGCTCTCGTCGGGGCCGAGCATGCCTTCGGGGAACGACCAGAGCCGCTCGTTCCGCCCGTCCGTCTCGCCTGCCACGCGCCTACCTCCCGGACGACTCGTCCGCGAGCTTCGTCAGCTGATCGGCGCGATCGGACGTGAAGCGCACGAGCTCGGCCTCGTTCGGCGTCAGCTCCGCTCCGGCGTCAGTGCGGTCGATCTGCGAGCGCAGGTGCTCCCTGACCGCGAGAGCGGTGAAGTTCCGGAAGAAGTAGCGGACTCCCTTCAACGCCCTGAAGGATAGGAAGCCCGGCGCCTCGCTCGGCCGCGTGACTAGCCTGCCGGTCGGATGGCCGAGGACTCCTTCGCGGGCCGCGTGGCGGATCGCTACGACGAGACCTCTGTCGAGATGTTCGCGCGGGACGTGGTCGATCCGGCGGTCGAGTTCCTCGCCGGGGTGGCCGACGGCGGTCCAGCGCTCGAGCTCGGGATCGGCACCGGTCGCATAGCGCTGCCGCTCGCTCGGGGCGGCGTCGAGGTGCACGGGCTCGACCTTTCGCCGGACATGGTCGCCCAGCTCCGGGAGAAGCCGGGCGGCGAGGAGATCCCGGTCACGATCGGCGACTTCGCGACGACGACGGTGGAAGGCACGTTCTCGCTCGCGTACGTCGTCTGGAACTCGATCATGAACCTCGGCACGCAGGAGGCCCAGGTCGCGTGCTTCCGGAACGCGGCCGCTCACCTGGTGCCGCAAGGCCTCTTCGTCGTGGAGATCATGCTTCCGGAGCTGCAGCGGCTCGTGCCCGGTGAGACGTTCCTGGTGTTCGATTTCAGCCCGGAGCACGTCGGCTTCGACGAGTACGACGTCGTCGAGCAGCGGCTGACGTCGCATCACTACTACCCCGAGCGCGGGGACTACGAGACGTTCCCGGGGCGCTACATCTGGCCCGCCGAGCTCGACCTGATGGCGCGCCTGGCAGGACTGTCGCTCCGCGAGCGCTGGGGCGGGTGGCAGCATGAGGCCTTCACGAGCGACAGCCGCTCGCACGTCTCGGTCTACGAGAAGTTCGCCTAGGCTCCGGGCGTGGACGAGGAGGTCGTGCCGGTTCTTCGCGTCGCCGACGCCGCGCGTGCCGTCGAGTGGTACGGGCGGCTCGGGTTCCGCAAGGAGTGGGAGCACCAGTTCGAGCCCGGGTTCCCGTGGTTCGTTTCCGTCACGCGAGGCGACGTCCGCCTCTACCTGTCCGAGCACACGGGCGACGCACCTCCTGACGGACTCGTCCATCTCTACGTCAGCGACATCGACGCCGTCTCCGCCGAGTTCGGGATCCCGGTCGACGAGGAAGGGCTCGCCGGCCGTGAGTGCGACATCGAAGACCCGGACGGCAACCGGCTGCGGATCGCGACCCGGCGCCGCTGACGGGAGGTCCCGCCGCTTCCCTCTTTCGAGTCACAAGCGCGATGGCCGAAAGGGCGATGGAGAAGTGAATGCAGCGAGCCGCCCTCGCAGCCGTGTTCGCCGCCGTCGCGCTCGGTGTCTCGTCGGGCGCGATGGCGAGTCTCTTCGACCGGGCGCGCGTCAGCTTCACCACCGCCGACCTCGCCGCCGCCCGCGCGGCCGTGCTGCACCGCACGGACCTCGGCACGGCCGGCGGCTGGACGGGCGGCGCGAAGAAGCCCGACCTCACCTCGACGATGAACTGCCCCGGCTACGCGCCGAAGCAGTCCGACCTCGTCGTGACCGGAGCGGCCGAGGCCGCCTATCACCACTCGGGCCTGGCGCTGCAGAGCGTCGCGCAGGTGCTGAAGACGCGGACGATGGTCGCCCTGGACTGGCGGCGCACCGTCGCCTCGCCCAAGGCGTTCTCGTGTGTCCGGACGATGCTGGCCAAGTCGCTGCCGGCCGGCCAGCGCCTCGTCTCGTTCCAGAAGCAGTCGTTCCCGAAGCTCACGCAGTACACCGCGGCGTACCGGGCGCTCGTCGACGTGTCGGCCGGCGGGCGGCACGTGCTCGTCGTCGCCGACATCGTCCTCGTGGGGCGGAGCCGGACCGAGCTCTCGCTCAGCGTCGAGGCGCCGGCGGCCGCACGGTCGAGCCTCCCCGCCGCTGAGGTGCGCCTCGCCAAGGCGCAGCTCGCGCGTGTTCGCGCCTAGGCTCTGACCGGCAGGACGACGCTGAAGCGCGAGCCCTTCCCGGGCTCGGACTCGACGGTCAGCCGTCCGTCCATCCGCTCGACGAGCTCCCTGCAGATGTAGAGGCCGAGGCCGCTGCCGCCGACACCGTGGGTCTGCTGGGGGTCGAGCCGGTAGAACTTCTCGAAGATCCGGGACTGCTCGCCGGAGGGGATGCCGAGGCCCTCGTCGAGGACGTCGATCCGGCAGCTGCCGTTGTCGCCGCGGACCCGAAGCACGACCGCGCCGCCATCGGGCGAGTACTTGACGGCGTTGTCGACCAGATTGACCAGCACCTGGCGGAGCTTGTTCGGGTCGCAGGCGATCTGGGGCGGCTCGCGCGCGTCGAGGCTCAGCGAGATCGACTCCGGAACGTGCGTCGCGGCCGACTCGATTACTCCGGCGGCGACCTCGGCCGGGTTGCACTCGGTCAGCTCGAGCTCGACGGCACCGGCGTCGAGCTGCCCAGCGACCAGGATCTGGTCGACGATCTTCGCGAGCCGCGTCGCTTCGGACTCGATCATCTCGAGGAACTGCGCCTTGTCGGACTCGGACAGCTGGACGTCGTCGCGGCGCAGCGTTCGTACCGCTCCGTAGACGGCGGCGAGCGGCGTTCGCAGCTCGTGGGAGGCGGTGGCGACGAAGTCGCTGCGGGTCTTCTCGAGCGCGCGCTCCTCCGTCACGTCCTGGAGCGCGTAGACCGTGCCGCCGCCGAACTTGACCCCGGAGACGGCGACCCAGCGCTCGTGCCCGCCGACGACAATCGGGACCGTCACCGGACGCGGCGCGGACCCGGGCGCGAGCAGTTGCACGTGCGTGGTGAGCGAGTCCCAGGCGGGGACGACCTCGGCGACCGGCCGCCCGAGGGCATCGTCCTCGGAGACGCCCGTGATCGCGGCCGCCGCCGGGTTCCAGTGCCGCACGGTTCCGTCGCGGTCGAGCAGCACCACTCCGTCCGCGACGTACGCGAGCGCACGGGCCGCGTTCGCGCCGCGCTCGGCCTCGCGGTAGAGGCGGGCGTTGTCGACCGCGACCGCGGCACGCCGCCCCAGCTCGATGGCGAGCTCGAGATCCGCGGCGGTGAAGACCGGGTGGCGCTCCGCGGCGATCAGGCTCAGCGCCCCGAGCGTGCGCCCGCGAGCGATCAGCGGCACCGCGATCGACGACTTCAGCCCGAGCTCGTCGACGATGCGGCGCAGCTCGTGGTCGTCGCCGATCGCATCCTCGAGCAGCTGCTCGGGGATCGTGGGGAGGAAGTCGGGCTCGCCGCTGCGGAGGACCTGCGGCACGCCGCGCTGCGCGTCCGGGTCCGGCGGGTAGCGCTCCTGCAGCTCGTATGCCCACTTGACCTTCTCGGGATCCTCGTGCGCGACGGCAAGGCGCTCGATCCCGCCGTCTTCATCGACCATGTCGATCGCGCACCAGTCGGCGAGTCGCGGCACGCACAGCTGCGCCAGGCGGCGAAGCGTGCGGTTGTAGTCGAGCGAGGAGGCGAGCAGCTGGCTCGCCTCGGCCAGGAACGTCATCCGCTCCCGCATGGCCTGCTCGGCCGCGTAGAGCCGGGAGCGCGTGATCGCCTGTGCCGCCTGCCGCGCGAGCGCGATCTTCATCTCCCGGCGCTCGGGCTCGAACTCGATGTCGTGGTCGAACGAGAGCGAGATAGCGCCGAAGACCCGCCCCTCGACCGCGAGCGGGACGACCACGAGAGCATGGCCGTCCTCCTGGCCGACCTGGGCGAGCGATGGATAGAGGCGATTCCGCTCCTGCACGCTCGAGATGAAGATCGGCTCGCCGGTGCGGATCACGTCCGACATCGGCGTAGGAGCGTCGACGCGGAACTCCTGCCAATCCTCCATCACCTCGGGCCGGTAGCCGATCTGGGCGAGCAGCTCGATCCGCTCGCCGTCTTCGCTGACGACGCCGATCGAGCCCGCGCGCGCCTCGGCGGCGCGGACGCCTTCGGTCAGGATCGCGTCGAGGACCTGCTCCGGCGTAACGGCCACGGCGAGCAGCTCCGCGACGCGTTGGAGTCGTCGCGCTCGGTCGGCGGCCTCGCTGCTCTCGACCGTGGTCACCGCTCGCGGCCCGAGGAGATCTCCCGCCGCAGCTGCTCGCGCTCGCCGCGCTCGATGCGCGAGAGGACGTCCTCGACGTAGTCGCCGATCGAGACCGGGTCGAACGGCTTGACGAGGTACCCGACCCCGCCGAGCTGTTCGCCGAGCCGTTTGTCCGCCGTGTCGGCGCGCGCGGTCAGGAAGACGACCGGAATGTCACGCGTCTCCATTCCTTCGGCCAGCTCGCGGGCCACCGTCCAGCCGTCGACATCCGGCATCATCACGTCGAGGAGCACGAGGTCCGGGCGTTCCTTCCTGGCGAGCTCGAGCCCGGCCCGACCGTCCGCGGCCTCGATGACCTCCATGCCCGAGGCGGCGAGGTTGACCCGGCAGAGCAGCCGGATCGCCCGTTCGTCGTCGATCACGAGCACCCGCCGCGCGGCGCCCGAAGCAGGTGTCGCAGATCCGCTGCCGCTCGCCTGTGAGCGGGACCGCGGCCGGTCACCGGCCTGGCAGCTCCAGACCCTCCGCCCCCCGACGGCGACCCCCCTTCGGCGGAGCGAAGTCGAGCGAATCGGTTGCGAGACCTCGGCTTTCACTTCGCACTTCGAAGTCTAGGTGCAGCCGGGGGCCTGCACAAAGGCCGCCACTAGAATCGACGCTGTGAGAATCGGCGTTCTGGCGGTGCAAGGGAACTTCCGCGAGCACGCGGCCATGCTGCGCCGGCTCGGCGCGGACCCGGTCGAGGTGCGCAAGCCGGAGCAGCTCGCCGGGCTCGACGGACTGGTCATCCCGGGCGGCGAGTCGACGGCGATCATGCGCCTCGTCCGCCTCTACGGGCTCGAGGACGCGATCCGCGAGTTCGCGCGGCCGCTGTTCGGCACCTGCGCCGGGATGATCCTGCTCGACCGCAACCACCTCGGCGTCGCCGACCTCGAGGTCGCACGGAACGCGTACGGCCGGCAGGTCGCGAGCTTCGAGGCCGATCTCGAGCTCGCGGGCGAGGACGAGCCTCTGCGCGGTGTCTTCATCCGCGCGCCGCGCGTCTCGGAGGCCGGCCCGGAAGTGGAGGTGCTGGCTGCGCTCGACGGCGAGCCGGTGCTGCTGCGCGACGGCCGCGTGCTGGTCGCGTCGTTCCACCCCGAGCTGACCGACGACACGCGGGTGCACGAGCGCTTCCTCGACCTCGTACGGGAGGAGTCGAATGTCCGGGCATAGCAAGTGGAGCTCGATCAAGCACAAGAAGGGCGCCGCGGACAAGAAGCGCGGCCAGCTCTTCTCGAAGCTGTCGCGGGCGCTGATCGTGGCCGCGCGCGAGGGCGGGCCGGACCCGGCGGCGAACCTCGCGCTCGCGAACGCCATCGAGAAGGCGCGTTCGTACTCCATGCCGAAGGACAACATCGACCGCGCGATCGCCCGCGGCTCGGGCGCCGACGCGGACGCGGACTCGTTCGAGCAGGTCGTCTACGAGGGCTATGGCCCGAGCGGCGTCGCGGTGATCGTCGAGGCTCTGACCGACAACCGGAACAGGACAGCAGCCGACGTGCGCGCGGCGTTCGCCAAGCACGACGGCAACCTCGGCGGCTCCGGCGCGGTCGCGTGGTTGTTCGAGCGGCGCGGGGTGGTCCTCGTCGACGCGGACCGCTTCGACGAGGACGAGGTGATGCTCGCCGCGGCCGAGGGCGGGGCGGACGACGTCGAGCGCGACGGCTCGAGCTTCCGCGTCACCTCGGCGCCGGAGTCGCTCACGGCCGTGCGAGAGGCGATCGAGGCTGCGGGCATCGAGGTCGACTCCTCCGAGCTGACGATGGTGCCGAAGACGACCGTCAACCTCGATGACGAAGGGGCCGCGAAGAAGACGCTCAGGCTGATCGACGCGCTCGAGGAGAACGACGACGTCCAGGAGGTCTACGCGAACTTCGACATCCCGGAACAGGTCATGGAGGCTGTCGCGACATAGCGCTTGACCCTTCGAAGCGGATGCGCCAGCATCCGCCGCCTGCGGCCTCGTCGTCAGGCCAACAGAAGGGGGACCACAGTGAAGGTGAAGTCGGCAGCGGCCACGGTCGTCGCGGCGTTGTGCGTCGCGGGCATCGCCGCAGCAGGAAGCAGCGCCAGGGTCGGCAACGCGCCGGCGGCGCTCGACGCGAAGCCGGCCCACGGGTTCATCCCGTCGCGGCACGCGAACGCGGCAGCCCGCGCCCGCGTCTCCCAGCTGATCTGGCACAACGGCCCGGTGATGCACGCCACCACCGTCGTGCCGGTCTACTGGGGCTCGCATTGGGGCAACTCGTCGTTCGTCGGCGACAAGGTGACGGGGCTCAACACGCTCTACTCGGGGATCGGCGGCACGCCGTACGCTCGCACGAACGGCGAGTACACGGATGGCTCGGGCAACGTCAACACGTCGAGCATCGGCAAGTCGGGGAACCTGACCGACACCTCGGCCACGCCGTCGGGGGCGCCGTCGACGAGTGCCGTGCTCGCCGAGGTGGCAAAGGTGACCGGCAACCATCCGGTCGCAAACGCGTACTACCCGGTGTACTCCGACCAGCCGCGCGGCAACGCCGGCTACTGCGCGTGGCACAGCTCCGGGACGATCGGCGGCGTTCGCGTCCAGTTCGGGTTCTTCTTCAACCTGGACGGCGATCCGGGCTGCGACCCGCAGTCGCCGTCGAGCCTCGGCCACAGTCAGGGCCTCGCGGCGCTGGCGAACGTGTCGGGTCACGAGCTCAGCGAGATGTTGACCGACCCGCAGCTGAACGCGTGGTACGACCGCCAGGGCGAGGAGAACTCGGACAAGTGCGCCTGGACCTGGAGCGGCACCGTCGCGATCGGCGGCCAGAGCTGGAAGATCCAGGGCAACTGGAGCAACGCGGCCGCGGCGGCCCGCACGGGCTACGCGAACGTCGGCTGCATCCAGACCCGCTAGGCAGCTGAGCCGGGTGGCCCTCCCGCAACTGCGGCCGCGGGAGGGCCGGCCGGCTCGGCCATCGTCAGGAACGGCACCTCGCCGAAGCGCTCGAACGTGCGGACGTGCCGCGAGACGACCTCGAAGCCGGCGCGCTCATAGACGATGCGCGCCCGCTCGTTGAACTCGGCGACGTGGAGGTACACCCGCCGCGGCCGGTAGCGCTCGCGGGCGAACTCCAGCCCGCGTAGGAAGAAGTCCAGGCCGAGCCCGCGCCCGACGAGGTCGGGCCGCAGGCCGAGGCCGTAGTCGAGGTCGGGCGGCTTCTCCTCGAAGTAGTAGAAGCCGGCGAGCGCGCCGTCGTCGTCGAGCGCGGCGAAGTAGCGCTCGGGGATCTCAGGCTCGTCGACGTCGCCGTCGTAGAAGTCGAGCGGTGGGGGATACCGCCACGAGCGCATCTCGACGTGGCTCTCCTCCTGCATCTCCACGATCCTGAGCGGCCCGAGCGAAGCCAATGTCTCCCTAGGTCTACCCCAGAAACGAGAAGGACGCCCGTAGGCGTCCCTCCCGAAACCCTCGTGCTCCCGTTACGGCTTCAGAACGACCTGCGCCGAGAAGTCGAACTCGATCACGTCGCTCGGATCGACGCCCGGAATCCCGAGCTCGCCCGCAGTCGCCGTCTCCGGCGGGCTGGTGCAGGTGACGGTCGGCTGGTTGTGCATGCCGTTCCCGTTGCCCTTGGACTGCGAGAACGAGTTCAGCACCATGCCCGTCGTCAGGTCGGTCGTAGTGCCGCTGAAGCTGACCGGGATGCCGTGCAGCCGATTCGAGACCGTGCCGACGCCCCAGGCGACCGAGTGGTCGTTGGTCGTCGTGGTGACCGTCACGGTGATCGTGCCGAGACCGCCGCACGTGAGCGTTTGCTGCTCTCGCCCTGCGTTGCCGACGCTCGCCGCGACAAGCGCGACCAGAGCGACGATCGGAAGCGCGAGCATTCGCCGCATTGTTCTTTCCCCTTCCCTCGGATTGGCGTTGCACGCCGCCGCCGCCGGCGGCGCGGGCGGATTCTTAGCAGCCCCGGCGCCGACCGGCAGGGAGAGCGCGTCCCCGGTTTGCAAATCCACACCGATCGGTGCGAATCGATGCGGCAACGGCCCGCGGTTTGCCCAAGACCCCTCCGCTGACCAGGTGTCCTCTGTGAGCCGCAGTGCAAAGGTTGATGGCCGGGCGACGGTTCCGTACCTGCCGGGGAAGCCGCCACAGCACCCGGCGGGCGCCCTGGTCGCCCGGCACTATCAGTCGCTACTCGCTCGGCCGCGTCCTCGGATTCCGGGCCGTACGCCGGACGGTTTCCTCCTCCCCCTGGGGGAGGGATGAATAGGCCGCAGAAGGTCCCCGCCCGGCACAAGACAGATGCGCCACGTTCGGCGGGCCTTGCGGTCTCATCCTAGGGCAAACGGGCAGAGCCGGACGCGTCAGTCCCCTGAGAGCTTCACGTGCCGGAACGCGACGGCTCGCCGGACCGGGTGCTACCGTCGCCGCGTGGGCGACGAGCGGGCGCGTGTGCCGGCGGGTGTGCTCACGCCCGTCGTGCGCCGCCACAGGCGGCGTGTCGGGCCAAAGGTGGTGCTGGCCGCTGCGCTGCTTGCCGCAGCGGCTGCGGTGGTCGTGTTCCACGAATGGCCATCGCATCGCTCCGCCGCGGCCGCGACGCCGCCCACGCCGGCTCCGCCGCGGACGACCGTTCGCGAGCGCTCGCACACCGCGCCGCTCCTGATGGGCCCAGCTCGCACCGCCGAGGCATTCAGCCCGCCGATCGCCGCGCGCGGGGCGATCGTGGTCGACGCCGGGACCGGAACGGTTCTCTGGGCCCATCGGCCGCACCGGCGGCTGCCGATCGCCTCGACGACGAAGATCATGACCGCGACGCTCGCACTCGAGCGCCTGCGGGCGGAATCGCTCGTCGAGGTGCCGCCCTCGGCGACTCGCGTGCCGCTCGTCCGCGAGGGACTGCGGCCGCGCGAGCGCGTCCGCGCCTGGAAGCTCTTCGACGGCCTCCTGATGTTCTCGGGCAACGACGACGCGATGACCCTCGCGATCGCGACGGCCGGCTCGCGCCGCGCCTTCCTCGCGCAGATGAACGAGCGAGCGCGCGAGCTCGGGCTGAAGGACAGCCACTTCTCGAGCGTCAGCGGCGTGATCGACGCGAGCAACTACTCGAGCGCCTGGGATCTCGCCGCCCTCACGCGGGTCGCGCTGCGCAACCCGCGCTTCCGGGAGATCGTCCGCACCCGGATCGTCCACGTGCCGTGGTCGGCGCCGACGTACGAGAAGGTCTACGTGAACAAGAACCCGCTGCTCGGGCACTACCGCGGTGCGGACGGGGTCAAGACGGGCTGGACGACGCTCGCCGGGCATTGCCTGGTCGCCTCGGCGACGCGGGGCGGCCGCACGATGGTTGCCGTCCTCCTCGGAGACCCGAACGCGCCGGCCGACGCCCGTCGCCTGCTCGACCTCGGCTTCCGCACGGCCTGAGGACGACGAAGGAACAGCCGAGGCGGTGCCTAAGGTGTCGCCGTGACGGTTCTCGGCATCGACCCAGGGACGGCAGCGTGCGGGTTCGGCATCGTCCGCGAAAGAGGAAACCGCCTCAAGGCGCTCGACTACGGGTGGTGGAAAACGTCCGCGTCGGAGCGCCCCGAGCTGCGGCTGAAGACGATTTTCGACGGTGTTACCGAGCTGATCGAGTAGTGGCAGCCTCGTGCCGTCGTGCTCGAGGAGTCGTTCGTCGGCGTCGACGCCCGCACCGCACTCTCCGTCGGGCAGGCGCGCGGCGCCGTGCTCGTCGCGGCCGCGTCGTTCGGGCTCGAGTGCGCTGAGTACGCGCCGTCGCGGGTCAAGCAGGCCGTGTGCGGCTACGGCCGCGCCGAGAAGGCGCAGGTGGGGCGGATGGTGAGCGCGATCCTCGGCTTGAAGCAGGTGCCGCAGCCGCACCACGCAGCGGATGCGCTGGCGGTCGCGATCTGTCACGCGCTCGCGCCGCCGCTCTTGAAGGCAGCCGGATGATCTCGCGCCTGCGCGGGACAGCCGTCGCGCGCTCGGGGGACCGGATCGTGCTCGACGTCGGCGGCGTCGGCTACT
>Ga0134126_10011127_pt1 | contig 11344 bp, 11 predicted proteins | sample KB31752_FD_96881 | JGI IMG/M metagenome (GOLD analysis project Ga0134126, IMG submission 96881) | Terrestrial soil microbial communities with excess Nitrogen fertilizer from Kellogg Biological Station, Michigan, USA - KB3-175-2 | ecosystem: Environmental > Terrestrial > Soil > Unclassified ... | reverse complement strand
GGACGTCGCCGCCACCGGCTACGCGCTCGCGCAGACGCTGCAGCGCGAGAGCCCCGACCTGGTCCTGCTCGGCCAGCAGTCGGACGACGGCGAGTGCTACACGATCGGCGCAGTCGTCGCCGACCACCTGCAGATGCCCTCGCTCACCCAGGTGATCAAGATGGACGTCGAGAGCGCCGGCCTGCGCTGCGAGCGCCAGGCCGAGTACGGCTACGACACGGTCGAAGTCGAACTGCCGGCGGTGATCTCCGTGGGCGACGCGATCAACGAGCCGCGCTACCCCTCGCTGAAGGCGATCATGGGCGCGAAGAAGAAGCCGCTCGACACCGTCGGTGCCGGCGACGTCGGCATCGACGGCTCGATGGTCGGCGAGGCCGGCTCGAGCGTGCAGTGCGGCGAGTTCAAGGACCCGCCGGCGAAGGCCGCGGGTCAGATCATCGAGGACGAGGACACGAACGAGACCGTGGAAAAGATCGTCTCCTGGCTCGAGGAAAGGAAGCTGATCTAGATGGCTGACGTTCTCACCTACGTCCTCCACAAAGACGGCGAGTTCAACAAGAACTCGCTCGGCGCCGTGTCCGAGAGCGCGGCGCGCGCCGCGGAGATCGGCGGCTCCTGCCACGCCGTCGTGGTCGGCGGCGAGGACCTCTCGAACGAGCTCTGCGCTTCGCTCGGCTCCTACGGCGCCACCAAGGTCTACCGCGCGAAAGGCCCCGAGGGCCTCGCCCAGCCGGTGATCGACGTGATGAGCAAGGCGATCGACGAGGGCGGCCACGGCTACGCCATCTTCGGTGGCGGCCTGCTCGGCTTCGAGATCGGCGCGGGTCTCGCGGCCCGGCGCAAGGGCGGCGTGACGATGGAGGTCACCGCCGTGCGCGCCGAGGACGGCAAGCTCGTCGCCGAGCGCCCGATCCTGGGCGACTCGAAAATCTCGGTGTCCCGCTACAAGGACTTCGGGATCATCATCGGCCGCATCAACGCGTTCGAGATCAAGCAGGACGGCGCCGGCCCGGCCGAGGTCGTCGACCTCGACGTCGAGTACTCGCCGTGGTCGAACAAGGCGAAGATGGTCACACGCGGCGAACAGCGCGGCGCGGACGTCGACATCGAGGGCGCCGACGTGCTCGTGGCCGGCGGCCGCGGGCTTGGCAAGGCGGAGGGCTTCGAGATGCTCGAACAGCTCTCGCAGGCGTTCGGCGGCAACAGCGCCGTCGCCGCCACCCGCGCGGTGGTCGACGCCGGCTGGTACCCCTACGCCGCGCAGATCGGCCAGACCGGCAAGACGGTCGCGCCGAAGCTGTACCTGGCGGCCGGGATCTCCGGCGCGATCCAGCACAAGGTCGGCATGCAGAGCTCGGAGAACATCGTCGCGATCAACAAGGACGCGAACGCGCCGATCTTCGAATTCTCCGACCTCGGCATCGTCGGCGACCTGAACAAGATCGTTCCGAAGCTGACGGAAGCGGTGAAAGCCAAGAAGGAGTCCTGAGCATGTCGAGCGGCTCCAGCAACGGGAAGGTCGCGCCCGCGGCCTTCCCGCCCCCCGTGGACTCCCAGAAGGAGTTCATCAAGCGCGGCCTCGACGACGAGGACGAGCTGATCGAGGTCGGCGTCGCGATCGTCGGCGGCGGCACGGCCGGTCTCGCCTGCGCGAACCGGCTGCTGCAGCTGCTCGCGGACGACGAGGAGATGCTGGAGCGCCTCGGCGAAGTGCCGGTGGCGGTGGTGGAGAAGGCCAAGACGTGCGGCGGGCACAACCTGTCCGGCGCCGTCATGCGCCCGGGCCCGCTCGAGGAGCTGTTCCCCGACCTCAGCCGCGAGGACTGGCGCAAGGAGGGCTTCGCCTTCGGCGAGGTCCACAAGGAGTCGGTCTACATGCTCACCGGCCCCAAGTCGAAGCTCCCGGTGCCGATCCCCGCGGTGCCGAACTTCAAGAACCACGGCAACGAGGTCGTCTCGGTCTCGGCGCTCGCCCGCTACCAGCAGAAGCAGGCCGAAGAGGGCGGCGCCTACATCCTCACCGAGACCTCCGCGACGCAGCTCGTCGTCGAGGACGGGCGCGTGGTCGGCGTGCGCTCGGGCGACAAGGGCCGCGGCAAGGACGGCGAGCCGCTCGGGAACTTCGAGCCCGGGACGGACATCAAGGCCAGGGCCACGGTGCTCGCCGAGGGCTGCTGGGGCCATCTCACCGGCGCCGCGATCAAGGAGTTCGACCTGGCCGAGGGGCGCGAGCCCCAGGTCTGGGAGCTCGGCGTGAAGGAGGTCTGGAAGGTCGCAAAGCCCCTCGACCGCGTGATCCACACGTTCGTGCAGCCGTGGCCGCTGAAGGTCTCGCCGAAGTACGGCCAGCTCGGCGGCACGTGGATCTACCCGATGAAGGACGAGAAGACCGGTGACGATCTCGTCTCGATCGGGTTCGTCGTCGACCTCAACTACAAGGACGCGACGACCTCCGCCCACGACCTGCTGCAGACGTTCAAGATGCACCCGCTGGTCAAGGACATCCTCGAGGGCGGCGAGCGTGTCGCCTGGGGCGCGAAGGCGCTCCCCGGGGGCGGCTACTGGTCGATGCCGAAGCTCTCGATGCCGGGCGCCGTGCTCGTCGGCGACAGCGGCGGCATGGTCGACAAGGCGGCGCTGAAGGGCGTCCACCACTGCATCAAGTCGGGGATGCTCGCCGCGGAGTCGATCTACGCCGCGCTCAAGCGCGGCAGCAGCGACTTCTCCGACTACGAGGAGGCCGTCGAGCGCTCGACGATCGGCAAAGAGCTCTATGAGGTGAGGAACACCCGGCAGGCGTTCCAGAAAGGCTTCCTCGTGGGCAGCGCGCTCGCGGGCCCGTCGATCATGTCGAAGGGCAAGCTTCCGCCCGGTCGCCAGGAATGGCACCGTGACGACACCGAGCCGATGTTCGTCGGCAACACCAAGGACCGCTATCCCAAGCCCGACGGCAAGTACACCTTCGACAAGCTCTCCTCGGTGTTCATCACGGGCAACGCGACGCGCGACGACGCGCCGAACCACATCCGCGTGCAGAAACGCGTGCCGCGCGAGATCGCGGAGACCTGGCGCTGGATGTGCCCCGCGGGGGTCTATGAGATCCCCGAGGACGCGCCCGAGGAAGGACCCGTCGACGTGATCGTGAACTACACCAACTGCGTCCAGTGCGGCGCGATCACCGCCAAGGGCGGCCGGCTCACCACCCCGGAGGGTGGCGACGGACCGCTCTACCAGGTGACCTAGTCACGCTTTGCGGCGAACACGCCGCGAAACATGCATGACAACGGTGTGTTAGGGGGGGATGATGAGGAGCATGCCACGCTGGAGACTCGCCACGCGGTGGGCGGGGTCTGGACGCGCGCTCGTCGCGGTCGCCGTTGTCGGCGCGACGGCGCTCGCCACCGGAGCCGCCGCCGCCGCGCCGCGGTCGGCCACCGCCAAACCTCCGGTCTCGGCGACGCTCGAGAGCTGCGTCGAGGCGCCCGAACAGGCCGAACGCTCGGCGACCTTCGCCGGCGAAATGTCGATGATCCCGGGCGCCGCGAAGATGGAGATGCGGATCGACGTGCTCGAGCGCGCGCCGAGCGAAGAAACCTTCCACGTCGTGGCGGCGCCGGGGCTCGGCGTCTGGCGCTGGGCCGCGCAGGGCGTGAAAACCTACCGCTACCTCAAAGAGGTCACGAACCTCGCGGCGCCCGCTTACTACCGCGCCGCGGTGCGCTTCAAGTGGGTCAACGCGAAGGGCAAGCTCGTGAAGGCCTACGAGCTCAAGACACAGCGCTGCATCCAGTCCTCGCTGAAACCGTCTGCGCCCGAACCGCCGGTGCCCGCGCCCGAATAGAGCCCCGCCGCGCGAACACCGGCGGCCGCTAGAATCCTCTGACGATGAAGACCGAGATCCATCCCAAATACGAGCAGGCGCACGTGCGCTGCACCTGCGGCAACGAGTTCATCACGCGCGCGACGCGAGACGAGCTGCACGTCGAGGTGTGCTCGAACTGCCACCCCTTCTACACCGGGCGGCAGAAGCTGATGGACACCGGCGGACGCGTCGAGCGCTTCCAGCGCCGCGTCGCCAAAGGTCGGCTCGCCCAGACACGGGCAGCGAAATAGGCGCATGACGCCCCGTCCGGCCGCTGGCTCGCCGAGCGCGCCGGTCGCGACCAACGCGGCGGTCGCCGCGCCGCCGGCGGCGCCCGGCACCGACGCACCGGCCCCGGCGGGGACGATGCTGATCGACGGGGAGCTGGAGGCCGCGCGCGACGCCCCCGTCGGCGGTCAGGCCGTGCTGGAGGGCGTGATGATGCGCGGCGTCTCCCACTGGGCGATCGCCGTGCGCAAGCCCAGCGCCGAGCAGCTCGCACACGGCGGCCACTCGCCCGAGGAGGCCTCGCTGGGCGAGATCGAAGTCAAGAGCTTCCCGCTCGACTCCGCGCTGAAGCGCCACCGCGTGCTGCGGGCGCCGATCATCCGCGGCATCGTCGCGCTCGGCGGCTCGCTGGCGATCGGCTTCCGCGCGCTCGAGTTCTCAGCCAACGCCCAGCTGCCACCGGAGGACGCGCCCGCGGCAGAGGCCGACGGCGCGGCGGACGCGTCGAAGTCCGCGGACGAGCCCCAGGAGATCCCGAAGGCGGTCTGGTTCGGCACGATCGTGGTCGCGCTCCTGTTCGCGATCGTCCTGTTCTTCCTGATCCCGGTCGGCCTCACGAGCCTGATCAAGGACCAGCTTCACTCCTCGGTCCTGTTCTGGGTGATCGAGGGCACGCTGCGAACGGCGATCTTCCTCGGCTACCTGCTGCTGCTCTCGCGCCTGCGCGACCTGCGCCGCGTGTTCGAGTACCACGGCGCCGAGCACAAGACGATCTCCTGCTTCGAGGCGGGGCTGCCGCTGACACCGCCCAACGCGCAGCGCTTCTCGCGCCTGCACCCGCGCTGCGGCACGAGCTTCCTGCTGATCGTCATGATCGTGGCGATCTTCGTGTTCGCGCCGATCGGGCTGCCCGCCTGGTACTGGCTGCTGCTGACGCGGATCCTCGGGGTGCCGCTGATCGCGGGCATCTCCTTCGAGCTGATCAAGTACGCCGGCAAGCACCGTAACCGCCGCTGGGTGCAGGCGCTTATGTGGCCCGGCCTGAAGCTGCAGCTGCTGACGACGCGGGAGCCCGACCACGACCAGCTCGCGGTCGCGATCGCCTCGCTGGAGGCCGTGCTCGCACTCGAGAAGCCGGGCGAGATGAGCGCCGAGGATCTAGTCGGCGTCGAGCTCGTCGCCTGATTAGACGGCCGGGAGCACTTCGCCAGGCGGCGTCCTTACCCCATTCGGGGCACTTCGCGGTCGCTCATGTGCAGAGCACATTTCGCTCCCTGCGTCCTTGACCAACGGCTTCGCCGTCGGTGCCCGCTCGGCTCCCGGCCGTCTAATCGGGCTGCCAGCTCGGACCCGCACTGCGGATAAGGAGAGCCTCAGCCCACAACGGCCGGCGCCACCGGTACCAGCCCGTCCACGATCCGCCGCCATCCCTCCTTGATGCGCTCCAGGCTGAAGCCGCGCGCATCGCGCAGGTAGACGAACAATCCGGCCGTCAGTCCGGCCAGAAGCGTCTCGGCCAGCAGCTCGGGGTCGCAGTCCGGATCGATCTCGCGCAGGAGCAGCGTCACGTGCAGGCGGCTGGCCATGTGGGGGGGCGAGTCGAGGTGGGCGCTCGCGGCTTCGGCCGCGGAGAGCAGCTCGGCGTGGGCGTCGATCAGGTCGAGGCGGGCCTCGCCGAACGCGATCAGGCGCTCGCGCGCCGGGACTCCCGGGCCGAGCGGCGGCTCGCCGCGGATGAAGGCTTCCTGCAGCCGCGACTCGTCCTCGCTCAGCACCGCCATCGCGAGCGCCGCGCGCGATCCGAAGCGCCGGAAGAGCGTGCCCTTGCCGACGCCGGCTGCCTCCGCGATCTCGTCCATCGAGACGCAGCTCGCGCCCTTCTCGTCGAACAGGCGGCGCGCCGCGCAGAGGATCCGCTCGCGGTTGCGGGCGGCGTCGGCGCGTTCGCTGGTCTGGGGCTGGATCACGGGAAGGTCTTGCATCTCCTTCTATCTTATCCCAAAACGAGCTAAGCGGACCACGGTCCGATTGTGTGCTACGCTCTCCTCCAGAGAAACGGACTGCGGTCCGCAATCCGATGACAAAAGGAGAAAGCACAATGAGCGCCCCAGTTGCAGAGAAGGTCGGAACGGGGAACTGGACGATCGACACCGTCCTCTCCCACGTCGGCTTCGCCGTCAAGCACATGGTCGTCTCGACCTTCCGCGGCCGCTTCGAGGACTACTCCGGCTCGCTGAGCACCGCCGAGGACGGCTCGCCCGTGCTCCAGGGCAAGGTCAAGGTCGATTCCCTCCAGGTCAAGGACGAGAACCTCGCTGCCCACCTCGCCTCGCCGGACTTCTTCGACAGCGCGGCCTATCCCGAGATCGAGTTCACCTCCACGGCCGCCAACGTGGGCGAGGGCGGCGAGCTCGAGGTCGAGGGTGAGCTGACGATCAAGAACCACACGCACCGCGTCACCGCACGCGGCTCGATCAGCGGGCCCCACGTCACGCTCGGCGACTTCGAGAAGCTCGGCGTCGAGCTCGAGGCGGTCATCGACCGTCGCGAGTACGGGCTCGAGTGGAACGCGCCGCTGCCGAAGGGCGGCTTCGCGCTCGACAACGACGTCAAGCTCCAGGTCAGCCTCGAGCTCGTGAGGGAGGCCTAGCAGCCATGAAGATCCTCGGACTGTCGGGAAGCCTGCGAGACGGCTCCCACAACACGAGGCTCCTGCGCGGCGCCGGCAAGCTGCTGCCGGAGGGCGTCGAGCTGGTCGTCTTCGACCGGCTCGACGCAATCCCGCCGTTCAACGAGGATGACGAGGCGACGCCGCCCGAGCCCGTGCGGCACCTCAAGGATGCGATCGCAGAGGCGGACGGCCTCCTGATCGCGACCCCCGAGTACAACTCCTCGATCCCCGGCGTGCTCAAGAACGCGCTCGACTGGGTCTCGCGCCCGCGCGCGAGCAGCCCTCTCGCGGGCAAGCCCGCTGCCGTGATCGGCTCCAGCACGGGCCTCTTCGGCGCGGTCTGGGCGCAGGCCGAGACGCGCAAGGTGCTCGGCTCGACCGGCGCGCGGGTCATCGACAGCGAGCTGCCGATCGGCCACGCCGACGAGGCGCTCGCAGAGAACGGGCTGCCCAGCGACAGCGATACGCGCGAGGCATTGCAGGCGTTGCTGGATGAGCTCGCCGAGCTGGCCGGCGCTCCCGCCCGCCGCGAGACGGCCGCCCGGCTCCAAGCGGCAGCCTGACCGGGCGCGCGAGCAGCGGCGCCCGCTTGCGGAGCGGGTACGCTCGGGACGCCATGATCGAAGACCTCGTCACGCAGATCGAGAGCCGCTTCGCCGAGCTCGGCGAGCAGATGACCGACCCCGAGGTGATCTCCGACCGCGAGCGCTACGCCGAGGTCGGCCGCGCCTATCGCCAGCTCGAGCCGGCGGCGAAGCTGGCCGCGGAATGGCGGCGCGCGCAGGACGACGCGGCCGGCGCCGAGGAGCTGATCGAGGAGATGGGGGAGGAGGCGGGGATGCGCGAGGAGCTCGAGCAGGCGCGCGCGCTGATCGAGCAGCTCGAGGAGCAGATCCGCCTTGCGATGGTCGAGCGCGACCCGAACGACGAGAAGAGCGTGATCGTCGAAATCCAGGGCGGCGCCGGTGGCGAGGAGGCCGGGCTCTGGGCCGGCGACCTCTACCGGATGCTCGCCCGCTACGCGGAGCGCCTGGGCTTCAAGACCGAAGCGCTGGAGGTCGGCGAGGGCAAGTACACGTTCGAGATCAAAGGCGAGGGCGCCTACTCGGTGTTCAAGTTCGAGGGCGGCACCCACCGCGTCCAGCGCGTGCCCCAGACCGAGTCCCAGGGCCGCATCCACACTTCGACGGCGACCGTGGCGGTGCTGCCCGCGGCCGAGGACGTCGACATCCAGATCGACCCGAACGACCTGCAGATCGACGTGTACCGCTCCTCCGGCCCCGGCGGGCAGTCGGTCAACACCACCGACTCGGCGGTGCGGGTGACGCACAAGCCATCGGGGATCGTCGTCTCGATGCAGGACGAGAAGTCACAGCTGCAGAACCGCGAGAAGGCGCTGCGCGTGCTGCGTGCGCGGCTGTACGAGCGGGCGCTTGCCGAACAGCAGGCCGAGCTAGCCGCCGACCGGCGCTCGCAGGTCGGCACCGGCGACCGCGCCGAGAAGATCCGCACCTACAACTACGGCGAGCGGCGCGTGACCGACCACCGCATCAAGCTCACCGTGCACAACCTCGACCAGGTGCTCGAAGGGGACCTGGACGAGATCACCGCCGCGCTGCAGGCCGACGAGCGCCGCCGGCGCCTCGAGGCTCAGGCGGCCGCCTGAGCACGAGCTCCGTTGACCGCGGACGCCAGCAAGGGGACGGCCGCGCGCGACGCGCTGGAGGGCGCGATCACCGCGATCGCCGCCGCGGGTTGCGAGACGCCGCGCCTGGATGCCGAAGTCCTGCTCGCGCATGTTCTCGGGGTGCCGCGCGAGCGGCTCGTGACCGATGCGGACCTGCGGGTTGCGGGGCCGGCCGTGCGTGCCTACCAGAACGCCGTGCGCCGCCGTGCGGTCGAACGGGAGCCGGTCGCCTACATCACCGGCCGCCGCGCGTTTCGGCACATCGAGCTCGCCGTCGACGGCCGCGCGCTCGTGCCGCGACCGGAGACCGAGCTGCTGGTCGAGGCCGCTCTCGCGCTGCCCGACGGTGCCTCGGTGCTGGACGTGTGTACGGGCAGCGGCGCGGTCGCGCTGGCGCTCAAGCAGGAGCGCCCGGACCTCGAGGTGTCAGGCAGCGACATCAGCGAGCCCGCACTGGAGCTCGCTCGGGAGAACTCCGCCCGGCTCGGGCTCGAGGTGAGCTGGCTGCACGCGGACCTCCTTCAGGGCGTGCCCGACCGCTTCGACGCGGTGCTCGCGAACCCGCCTTACGTCGCCGACGGCGAGCGGGCCCGGCTGGCCCCGGAGATCGTCCGCCACGAGCCGGGCGGAGCGCTGTTCGCGGGCCCGGACGGGCTCGCGGTGATCGCGCCGCTGGCGCGCCAGCTCGGTGCCCTCGACCGGCTCCGGTGCGCCGCGATCGAGGTGGGGCACGGTCAGGCGCAAGCCGTATCCCGGCTGTTGCGGGAAGCGGGGTTCGATGCGACTGGCGTCGAGGTGGACCTGGGGGGTATAAAACGTGTGGTGATCGGGAGAAAAGGAAGGGGATGAATGTGACTCTCGACGATGAAGCCGCAGACCGCCTGCGCGACTGTGTCACCTCGGGCGGTGTGGCGGTGTTCCCCAGTGACACGGTGTACGGGGTCTGCTGCGACCCGGACAACGAGGAGGCGGCTCGCCGCCTCTACGCGCTTAAGGGGCGACCCTCGGCGCGGTCGTGCGCGGTGATGTTCTTCGCGCTCGACGATGCGCTCGACCAGCTCGACGATCTGCACGAGAGCGAGCGCGAGGCACTGCACCGGCTGCTGCCCGGGCCGGTGACGGTGCTGCTCGCCAACCGCAGCCGGCGCTTCGCGTCGGCCTGCCGGGTGGATCCGGACACGATCGGGCTGCGCGTGCCGAACCTGGACGGGGCGCTGGAGGCGCTCTCGACGGTCGGGGTGCCGGTGCTCCAATCGAGCGCCAACCTCTCCGGCGAGCCCGACGCGCGCAAGCTCGAGCAGGTGCCGGAGCGGCTGCTGGAAGGCGCGGACCTGGTGATCGACGGCGGCGAGCTGCGCGGCACGCCCTCGACCGTGGTCGACCTGCGCGACCTCGACGAGGAGCACCGCTGGTACGTGCTCCGAGAGGGAGCGCTGCCGCGCGAGAACGTCGAGCACGCGATGGCTGCGCTCGCCTAGACGTATCCGTCTCGCCCGCCGGTCCGCAACGTCAGCGGCCGGCGGGGCGGGCCGCGCATCGGGCGGCGCGCCGGTGCCCGCGCGGGGTGCTAGCCTCGTCGCAGCTGCCGCAACTGGCGCCTCGAGGGTGGAATCGACCACCGGGAAGCGGACAGCTCACACGCCGCGCGCCTGGGCACCAGTCATCCGTCGAAGGAGATCGCCGTGAGTGAGCTGAGCCCCGACTACTTCAACCGTCCGCTCTCCGAGGTGGACCCCGAGCTCTCCGATGCGCTCGCCGGCGAGCTCCACCGCCAGCAGTCCACGCTGGAGATGATCGCCTCCGAGAACTTCGTGCCCCGCGCGGTACTCGAATGTCAGGGCTCGGTGCTCACCAACAAGTACGCCGAGGGCTACCCCGGGCGCCGCTACTACGGCGGCTGCGAGTGGGTCGACGTCTCCGAGCAGCTCGCGATCGACCGCGCCAAGGAGCTGTTCGGCGCCGAGCACGCCAACGTCCAGCCGCACTCGGGCGCGCAGGCGAACACGGCCGTCTACCACGCGCTGCTTCAGCCGGGGGAGAAGATCATGGGGCTCTCGCTCGCCCACGGCGGCCATCTCACCCACGGCATGCGCATCAACGTCTCGGGGCGCCTCTATGAGATCGCCGCCTACGAGGTCGACCGCGAGAGCAGCCTGATCGACATGGACGAGGTCGCGCGCATCGCGCGCGAGGAGAAACCGAAGCTGCTGCTCGCAGGCTGGTCGGCCTACCCCCGCCGGCTCGACTTCGTCCGCTTCAGGGAGATCGCCGACGAGGTCGGCGCGCTGCTGATGGTCGACATGGCGCACTTCGCGGGGCTCGTGGCGGCGGGCCTTCACCCGAGCCCGGTCGCCGCGGGCGCCGACGTGGTCACGACGACCACGCACAAGACGCTCGGCGGCCCCCGCGCCGGGATCATCCTCTGCAAGCAGGAGTACGCGAAGAAGATCGACTCGGCCGTCTTCCCCGGCCAGCAGGGCGGGCCGCTGGAGCACGTGATCGCGGCCAAGGCGTTCGCGATGAAGGTCGCCGCCTCGGAGCTGTTCGCCGAGCGTCAGCGCCGCACGATCGCGGGCGCGCAGGCGCTCGCCGAGCAGCTGCTCACGGCCGGCCACGGCGTCAACGTGCTGACGGGCGGCACCGACGTGCACCTCGTCCTCGTCGACCTGCGCGACTGCGACCCCGAGCTGACCGGCAAGCAGGCCGAGGACCGCCTGCACGAGATCGGCATCACGGTCAACCGCAACGCGGTGCCGTTCGACCCGCGCCCGCCGATGGAGGCCTCCGGGCTGCGGATCGGCACGCCCGCGCTCGCCACGCGCGGCCTGCAGCAGGAGGACTTCACCGAGGTCGGCAGCATCCTCGCCACGGCGCTGACGCCCGAGTACGAGTCGCG
>Ga0134126_10011126_pt1 | contig 11344 bp, 10 predicted proteins | sample KB31752_FD_96881 | JGI IMG/M metagenome (GOLD analysis project Ga0134126, IMG submission 96881) | Terrestrial soil microbial communities with excess Nitrogen fertilizer from Kellogg Biological Station, Michigan, USA - KB3-175-2 | ecosystem: Environmental > Terrestrial > Soil > Unclassified ... | reverse complement strand
CGTTGGAGGATGTACCGGCGTAAGTCGTGAATGTAGACACAACGTCATTGCGAGCGAAGCGAAGCAATCCAGGCTACCATCGAGATGTTTCCTGGATTGCTTCGGCCTTCGGCCTCGCAATGACGAATGAAGAGAGACGTCAATGAAAATCGCATTGCCCGATCTAATCTCGAACTCCTATTTCCCCGCGGCCGCCGCCTCGGCGCTCGGTTTCTTCAAGGCGGAGGGGCTCGATCTCGTCCACGAGCTCGTCTTTCCGGTCGATCGAGCCTATCGCGATCTGCGCGACGGCAAGGTCGATTTCGTCGCCGGCTCGGCGCATTCGGCGCTCGCGGCCTTTCCGGAGTGGCAAGGCGTCAAGCTGATCTGCGCCCAGGCGCAAGGCATGTACTGGTTTCTTGTCATGCATCGCCGCTTCAACGCGCAGCGCGGGGCACTCGATGTCGTGAAGGGCAAGCGCATCGGCGCGGCGCCTTGGGTCGATATGGGGCTGCAGCGGCTGCTGATCGAAGCCGGGTATGACCTTGCGCGCGACGACATCAAGATCGCGCCGGTGCCGGGCGCCGCGGCAGGCAGCAGCCCGACGGTGAATTTCGGCCTCACCGCGGCGAAGGCGCTGGAAGAGGGCGCGATCGATGGGTTCTGGGCGAATGGCATGGGCGCCGAAGTCGCGGTGACGCGCGGCATCGGCACGGTCGTGCTCGATGTGCGGCGCGGCGACGGGCCGAAGCCGTGCTTTAACTACACGATGGCATCGGTCGCGACGACCGATGCACTGATCGCGCGCGCGCCGGAGCAAGTCGCGGCCGTGGTACGCGCCATCGTCAAGACGCAGCGCGCGCTCGTCGCCGATCCGGCGCTCGCGGCCAAAGCCGGTGAGATGCTTTTCCCGCCGTCGGAGGCGGCGCTGGTCGCCGAGCTCATCCGCCGCGATGCGCCTTATTACGATGCCAGCGTCAGCCGCGATTTCGTCGCCGGCATGAATCAATTCGGCCGCGATCTCGGCATCCTGAAAGGCAATCCCGCTTACGAAGACGTCGTCGCGACGCAATTCGCATCGCTCTGGCGCGGCTAAAGCGGGAAGGGAGGGGCGATGTTCGATAATCTCTTCCGCCTCGACAAGAAGCTTGCCGTCGTCACCGGCGCGGGCAACGGGCTCGGCCGCTCCTTTGCGCTCGGCCTCGCGGCGTTCGGCGCAAATGTGATCTGTGCCGATCGCAATCTCGATGGGGCGGAAGAGACCGCTTCGCTCGCCAAGCAATCGCGGCTCCAGGCCGAAGCGATGCATAACGACGTCGCCGATGAAGGCTCGGTCGATGCGCTCTGGAGCAAGATCAAGGAGCGCTACGGCCGCGTCGATATCCTCATCAACAATGCCGGCATCTCGACGGCGAGCGGCCGCACCCATGAATTCAGCATCGATGATTGGGACCGCCTGATGGCGATCAATCTGCGCGGCGTGTTTCTGACGACGCGGAGGGCGCTGCAATTGATGCTGCCGGGGCCCGGCTCGATTATCAACATCGCCTCGATCGCCGGGCTGCGCGGCTATTATCCGGGCTTCGTCTCGCTGCAGGTGAATTATTCGACGGCCAAAGCCGGTGTCATCGGCTTCACGCGCCAGGTCGCGGCGGAATATGCGAAGGAGAAGATTCGCGTCAACGCGATTGCGCCGGGCTGGCATGGCGGCACGGCGCTGGCGGCGGAGCGCCGCGCCGTCTCAACGCCGGAGCAGATGGCGCAATTCGAGAAAGCGCTGCATGAGCGCATCCCGATGAAGCATCGCGGCGTGCCCGACGATCTCGTCGGCCTCGCGGTCTATCTCGCAAGCGATGCGTCGCACTACGTCACCGGCCAGGTGATCGCCCATGACGGCGGCTGGGACGCCGCCGTCGTTTAGCGACTAGCGATTCGGGACCGCCATCTGCCCGTTCGGCAGAATGATCACATCGTTGGGCAGCGGAGCGCCGCCATCATGATCGGCTGGCGTATAAGGCCGCGCCGTATAAGCGGGCGGCGGTGACGCCGTATAGCCAGGTGGTGATGCCGCATACGCAGGAGGCGGTGACGGCGTATAGCCAGACGGTGACGCCGTATAGGCGGACGGCGACGGTGGCGGCGGCAGGCCCGGCGCCATGGCTGCGTTGCTCACGGCTTGCGGTTGCCCGTTCAGCGTGCCGAGCGAACGCGGTTCCTGGCCACTCACATAGGTGACGCCATCGACCGTCACCGTGTCCGGCGTGCCGGGCGCCGGCCCAACACTGCTCGGCGCGGCGCTGTTCGGGGCGACGTAGTTCGGCGCGAAATTGCCCGGCGGCGACCGCGTTGCGAAGCTCGGTTGCGGCTGTTGCTGCGGGGCCGGTTGCTGTTGTGGCGCCGGCGCATAGTTCGCCGGCGCGTCGCGATTGAGCTGCTGCGGTCGCCCGGTTGCTTGCGACGGGCGCTGGCGCGGCGGCGGCGCGCTTACCGCCGGCGCGGCGGCAGGCTGCGTCATCGCCGGCGATGAATCTTCCGGCGCCGGTTTCGGCGGCGTGATCGAGGCTTCCCTGCGCGGCGTCTCGCGCTTCGGCGGGGTCAGAATCTGCGCCGGCACGACAGGCTGTGTCGCCGCGGGCGACGATGAATCTTCCGGCGCTGGCGCCGGTTTCGGCGGCGTCGTCGAGGCCTCCTTGCGCCGTGTCTCGCGCTTCGGCGTGTCGGATTTGGCCGCTTCGCGTTTCGGCGGCGTCAGAATCTGCGCCGGTGCGACGGCGGGCTGCGTCACTGCCGGCGGCGATGCGTCTTGCGGCGCAGGCGCCGGTGCTGGCGCCGGTTTCGGCGGTGTGGCCGAGGCTTCCTCATGCGGCGTCTCGCGCTTCGGCGGCTTCACAATTTGCGCCGGCGTGACGGCGGGCTCTTTCTTCGCTGCGGGCGGCGCCGGTGGGGGATTGGCCGGAAGCCCAAGACTGCCGGGATTTGCCGCCGCTTCCGAGATCGTCTTTTTCGGTGGCGGCGGTGCTTCGGCCGGCACGCTCTTCGGCTCGGGCGTTGCGGCGATGTCTTTCGTGGGCGGCTGATCGCCCGATGCAGGCGGGGTCGCGGCGAGCGGCGAGGGGGTCGATCCCGTGTCCGATCCCTTGTTCGCATCGGTTGTCGGCTGTGTCGGCGTCATGTAGCCGGTATTGCCGCGCGACGCGAAGCCTGGCGGCTCGAACAGACCGGTCGGCGCCGGGCGCGCCATGAAATTGTGCCAGGCATAGGCGGCGCCGACCGCGACGACCGCGACCGAACCGAGCGCGGCGATCCAGCCGAAGCCGCGACGGCGGCCCTCCTGCTCCTCGAAGAGATGGTGATAGAGCGGCCGCTCGGAGCCGGGGGCGCGATCGTCCAACGCTTTGTCGTGGCGCGCGCGCGGGTCGAAATCGTCGTTGCGCTCAATGCGCGGGCCGGCGTTGCCATCGGCGGACATACCGAATTCTTGGGCATCTTCGCGGTCGATGCGGGGTCCCCCTTGTGAGCCGCGCATGAAGGACGGAATGGGATCGTTCTGCGCATCGCGTCCGAGCCGCGAACCGAATTCTTTCCCATCCTGGCGCTCGACGCGGGGCCCGGCTTGCGGCTTGCGGTCCACCGGTAGCGCGGGCTCGTTTTGCGTGCCGCGCGCGCCCGGACGCTTGGGATTGAAAGACAGCACCGGCTCGGCGCGCAAATCGTCGTTCTGCCGACCCGTGCCGCGGCCGAAGCGATTATTGGAAGATGACATGGTTCGATTCCTTACTCGCGCGAAGCTTTACGCTCCGTTACATCCAACGCCCCAATCCGATCGCCTATGTACGGTTGCGTTGGGCGAAGTCGCTGACCCCCGCCTTCGCTTTCGCAAGCAGCCCGAAAATCACCGGCCGGGGGTCTTTCTCATAGTCGCTGTAAAGATAATAGGAAACAAGACGGCCGTTAACCGCCGTCATCGCCATGACACAAGCCTGGGTAAAAGTGCCTTCGGCGCCCTGGGCTTTTGACAAATAAGCGAAATAAACTGCCTGCGGGTCGCGATCGATCGCCCCCAGCGCGGAGAAGCTTTGCAGCGCCAGCTTGCTCTCGGCCCCGGCGAGTCGCTGATCCAGCGTTGCTTTAACGCTCGTCTGATCCGGCATCGACCCCGCGATCTGATCGATCATCGCGCGATCAACCGTTTTGTTGAGATCGACTTTCGGCGTCATCAGCAGGCCGAAATCGCGGATGCGCGATTGATTGGTGACGGTGTCGCGCAGCTGGTTGCAATCGCCGAAAGCCATGTCGATGACGTTGTCGGGATTGAGCTTTCCTTGCTGCAAGCGCACGGCCTCGAGCAGCGGCGCGGGATAGAGGCAACTGCCCGATGGCGGCGCGAAAGCCAGCGTCACGCCGCCGATGGTTATCGAAGCGGGACCGGTTTCGGTTTGCGGTGATGTATCGGCAACAGCCGGCGCATCATTTGTCGCATTCTCGGGCGCGGCGGGCGGCAGCGGCCGATGCTGATAACCGACGATCGTGTAGAAGGCGGTGGCAAAGAGCACGATTATGATGCGCACCGGCCAGGGTCGTGCGACCAGCGGCACGCGCGACATTGCCGGGCCGGTCGTGGCGGCGGCCGGCCGGCGCATCAGACGGAAGCTCAGCTCGAGCGCAAACGCCGCGGCAATGCCGATAGCCGCGCCGGTGCCGATCGAGAAGATCCATCGCATCGAATCCATTCCCTCAGCGTACGAAGAAACCCGGCAGCTTTGTGGCGGTGTTGCCGCAAAAGCGAGGACTGTGCCGTAGGCAATAACGGATGAGGCGGCAATTTTCAGCCGCGGCAAAATGTAAGCGGGCAAGATTTGCCGGTTCATTCGATGTTTCGCGTAAAACTGCCTGATTTTATGAGGTTTTTTCTGGCACGGCCTTTGCGAGACGAGCGGGCATGAATCGCTTTTTCGTGATCGGCGCGCTTGCCGCTGCGAGCCTTCTGGCTCAGCTCCCGGCAGCGCGCGCGGAGTTTTTTAGCCTCGACGGCCGGTTTCAATGCCTCGAAAGCGCTGCCGCGGTCTGCGGCGACGCGCAGAGCGTGGTGGTACCTCTTCCGGCGCCGGTGCCGCGGGCCGTTGCGCAAGCTGTCACATCGGAGCCGGTGGAAGTTGCGGCGCCGATGCCAATCGCTGTGCCGGCTGCCACGCCAGCCCAGGCTTCCACGCCGGTCCCGGTTGCTGCGCGTCCGATCGATCCGCTGCAGGTGGTGGCCGCGCGCATTCAGGCGCGCCGCCCCACGCACAACGATCTCGTCTGGCTTGCGCAAGCGGCGCACAACGGCGATCCGCGTGCGATCGAGCTGCTTGCCTGGTGTAAGCTCAACGCGATCGGTATGGCGCGTGACCCGGTCGAAGCTTTTCTGCTTTATGGCGCCGCCGCGGCGCTCCCGAACGCACGCGAGAATCAACGCCTCATTTACGAGCGCGATCTCGATTCCAATCAACGCCAGCATGTGCTTGATCTCGCCAATGAAGGCGTGGCGCTGGCGCGCATCGTGCCGAGCGCGCGCTAGCGGTTCACCCCCTAGCCGTTCGCCCCATTGAATCGGCGCGGCGTCTGGGCGATCCTATCACCATGCCTGCCGCTAGCACGCCGCCGACCTCGCCGCGTCCGAAAGAGCGCGAGCTCGCGCAATGGAATGAGCGCTTCGATCGCGCTGATTACTGGTTCGGCACCGAGCCGACGCCGTTTCTCCAAGAACAGGCACATCGCTTGAAGCCGGGCATGACGGCGCTCGCGATTGCCGATGGCGAGGGACGCAACGGCGTCTGGCTGGCGCGGCAGGGGCTCAAAGTCACGACTGTCGATCTGTCGTCCAAAGGCATCGCCAAAGCGAAGCTTCTCGCGAAGCGCTTCGGCGTGGCGATCGAGACGATCTGCGCCGATCTCGAGAGCTGGGATTGGGGGGCGCCGCGTTTCGATCTCGTGGTCGGAATTTTGTTCCAGTTCGCGGGGCCGGCGTGGCGCGACGGCATCTTCCGCCAGATGAAAGACGTGCTGAAGCCCGGCGGGCTCGTGATGATCCAGGGTTACCGGCCGGAACAGGTTGGTTACGGCACCGGCGGTCCGCCCTTCGTCGAGAATATGTACACGGCGGAGCTGTTGCGTGCCGCCTTCGCCGAATGCGAGATACTGCACCTCGCCGAATACGATCGCGAGCAGCCCGAGGGCATGCAGCATCGCGGCGGGATGTGCGCGCTGATCGATATGGTGGCGCGCAAGCGCTGATCCGTTTCTACTACTCCCTATTGCGCGTGCGCCAAGCCGCAGTTTCGGGTTCCGGGTAATACGGCGCTGGCCGCGAAAACCCTCCAAAATTGCCTTGGATTTTAGCGGTTTCGCGAGGCCGCGAGAGGCCGTTTTCGGCCTAAATTAACCTTTCGCGCCGAGCCTGGATGCGGGCGCGCAATGCGGCGTCGCCCGCGTTTTGCGAGCACGAGAAAACGGACGAGCGCGTGACCCGTCTCAGACAGACGCCCGCGGCGATGCTGATCGTCGGAGCCGCCGCAATTCTTTGCGGCGTTCTCGGCTTGACCAGCTGGCGCTTGCTCGATACGCGCGAGATGGCGATCGAAAGCGCCTATCAGGTTTCGCATAACCTCGCTTCGACGCTCGAAGTCGAGATCCGCCGCGACCTCGAAACCTATGCGCTGTCGCTGCAAGCCGTGGCGGAAGGGCTCAACATGCCCGAGATCGAGACACTCAGCCCGAGGCTGCGCGACGCGGTCCTCTTCGACAATTCCGCCCGCGCGCCGCAATACGGCTCGATCCTCGTGCTCGATGAGCGAGGCAAGCTGAAGCTGAGCTCCACCGCGCGCCTCCCGACGGGCTACGATTTCGTCGGTCGCGACTTCTTCGAGATACATCGCGACAATCCGGATCTCGGCATCAAGATTACCGCGCCTTACTACCAAACCCTCGATGGCGACGCGCTGATCGTGCTCAGCCGTCGTATCGATCACCCCGGCGGCACCTTCGCCGGCGTGGTCGCCGGCGCGATGCGTCTCAAATACGTCGAGCAACTCTTCCGCGGCATCAAGATCGACAACGGCATGTGGATCACGCTGCTGATGACCAACGGCACGATTATCGCGCGCACGCCGCATCGCGACGGTGATCTCGGCCATACCATCAAGAACGGCCCGATCCTCGATTATTTCGTTCGCGCACGGGCGGGACAATTCGAAGCCGCAAGCCTTCAGGGACCCGGGACGCGGCTCTATGTCTATAAGCAGGTCGGCGACTTGCCGCTGCTCATCAGTGTCGCCGTGCCGAAAGCGGCGGTACTCGTCGATTGGCGGCATAAGGCCATCATCATCTGCGTGCTCGTCGCCTGCTTCATGGGCCTCGTCAGCGCGATCGCCTTGATGCTCCATCGCGAGCTGACCCGCCGCGCGCGTGCCGAGCTGCGCGCACGCGAAAACGAGGAGCGTTATCGTCTTCTCGCCGACAATTCCTCCGATCTGATCGTCCTGACCCACGATGGCGAGACCGTTTACGTGTCGCCGGCCGCGCGGCGCATCTATGGCTGCGAGCCGGAGGAGCTGATCGGGACCAAGCTCGAAGACCGCGTGCATCGCGACGACCTGCCGGCGCTCGCGGAGGCCGAAGAGGAGGTGCGCGCCAAAGGCGAGGCGCTTGTCGTCTATCGCAGCCGCACGAAGAAAGGCGAAATGATTTCGGTCGAGGCGAGCTGGCGCCGTTCCTCCGAGACCGGTGCCACATCGACCGAGCTCGTGGTCGTCGCACGCGACATCACACAGCGCGTCAGAAACGAAGAAGCGTTGCGCGCGGCGAAAGAGCATGCGGACACGGCGAACCGCGCGAAATCGGCTTTCCTCGCCCATATGAGCCACGAGATCCGCACGCCGATGAACGGTATTCTCGGCATGAATCACCTGCTGATGGCGACGGGCCTCAACGAGGAGCAGCGCGACTACGCACGGACGATCGGCGATTCCGCGTCGTCGCTCTTGCGCATCATCGACGCCATCCTCGACGAATCGAAGCTCGAAGCCGGCAAGGTCGAGATCGAATATGCCGATTTCGATCTCAACAAGACGCTCGACGACGTCGTCTCGATCCTGCGGCCGCGCGCGGCGCAGAAAGATGTGCGACTCGGCATGGCGGTCAATCCGGCGGCGTATGGCTGGTTCCGCGGCGATGCGGTGCGGCTGCGCCAAGTGCTGCTCAACATCGCAGGCAATGCCGTCAAATTCACCGATCGCGGCCATGTGGATATCGATGTCTCCGTGCCGCGCGAGCTCGGCGATCATGCCGTCGTGCATTTCGAAATAGCGGATACCGGCGTCGGCATCGACCCGGCGGCGCAAGCGTCATTGTTCGAGAAATTCACCCAAGCGGATGTTTCGATCAGTCGCCGCTTTGGCGGCACCGGCCTTGGCCTCTCGATCTCGAGGCAGCTCGTCGAGCTGATGGGCGGCACGATCGGCTTCTCGAGCGTGGTCGGCGAGGGCAGCGTGTTCTGCTTTGAGATCCCGCTGGAGCGCGTTGCGGCGCCGGCGATCGAAAAAATGCCCGAACCCTCGTCGGCGGCGCCCGTTACCGTGCCGCAGCGTCCGCTCGATGTGCTGATCGCCGAGGACAACAAGGTCAATCAGCATGTGGCGCAGCTGATCGTGTCGCATGCCGGCCATCGCGTCGATCTCGCGGATAACGGCCGCCAGGCGGTGGATGCCGTGCGCGCCAAGGATTACGACGTGATCCTGATGGATTTGCAGATGCCGGAGCTCGACGGCATCGCCGCGGCGAAGGAGATCCGCCAGTTCACCGGCCGTGCCGGCCAGGTGCCGATCATCGCGCTCACCTCGCACGCCATGGCTGGAACGCGCGACGAGGTGATCGCCGCCGGCATGGACGATTACGTCTCGAAACCATTCGACGCCACTGTTCTGCTCGCAAAGCTGCAGCATCTCGCCGCTTTCCACAGCGCCGGCGAAGCACGTGTGGTGCCAGTCGCCGAGCGGCAGGAAGCTAAGGGTGATGCGCGGTTCGATCGCGACAAGCTCAATCAGCTGAGCGCGGCGACCAGCGCGGCTACTTTCGTGCCGCTGCTCTCGAGCCTCATCGATGCAGTTCAGCAGCGTGTCGCGCTGACGCTCGGACTTATCCGCGGCGAGGAACTCGGCCAAGCGGCACGTGAGGCGCATGATCTCGTCGCGATTGCCGGCAATGTCGGCGGCATGCGGCTGAGCGCGCTGGCGCGGCAGTTGCAGTACGCGTGCCAAGCCGGCGATGCCGAGAAATCCCGCGCCGTGGCCGCGGAGCTCAGCGCCGAGACCGAGGCGCTGCTGCCCCTGATGCGCGATTACCACGCGGCAATAGCCGCCTGACATCGAAATTAGTGGAGGACAAAACATGGCTGCTGTCATCACCATGGAAAAGCCCGTCATCGTCGCGGTGGATGATTCGCGCGAGATGCTGGACATCCTCAAAAGCCTGGTCGCCGGTGCCGGCTATCGCTTTTTCGGCGCGAGCAACGCCAGTCAATGTCTGCGTCTCGTGCGCGACGTCGAGCCGGATCTCATCCTGCTCGACATCCAGATGCCCGAGGTCGACGGTTTCGAACTTTGCCGCCAGATCCGCGCCGTCGAGGCGATGCGCAACATTCCGGTCGCTTTCGTGACCGCCCGGCGCACCGCGCAGGACGTGAAGGCCGGTATTGCCGCGGGCGGCAACGACTTCATCACCAAGCCTTTCGATGCCAGGCATCTCATGGAGCGCATCGATCGGTGGGTGAAGCAGAAGCAAGCCTGACAGCCGTCAAGCGTGCCGCCGCGCGACAGGGCAGGCGCGCTTTCCTATAGTCTCGGTGTCCCGCGCAGAAGCCGGAGCGCCCCGATCCATGTCGCCCGCCCCTATGTCTCCCGATAGGCCCGAGCTCGAGAAGAAATACCGACAACCGCGCGTCTTCGGCGCGCTGCCCGGGCCGCGCAACGTGCCGCTCGACAAGCGCAACCTGCCGGACAACATGACGGTCGTCACTGTGGCGGCGTCGGCGCTGACCGACGCGGCGGCGCTCGGCGAATTGCTGCCGCCGCGTTGTCGCTTACATGGCGATCCGGTGCTGAGCGTCAGCATCGCCTATTTGCGCAACATCGGCTGGCTCGCCGGCCGCGGCTACAACATCGTCTCCGTCGATTTCCCGATCGTCTTCGACGGCGCGGACGGGCGCCTCACCGGCAAGTTCACGCCGGTGCTGTGGGAGAGTCTCGCCGATCCGATCCTCACCGGCCGCGAGGAGCTCGGCTTCTCTAAGCTCTATGCGCAAATCCCCGAGCCGATCATTCTCGGCAATGCCTATCGCGCGAGTGCGAGCTGGGAGGGATTTCGCTTCTTTGAGTTGGAGGCGAGCGATCTCGCGGAGGCGGCGCTAAAGCTCGATGCGCCGGCGCTCGACGGCAGCTTCCATTATCGCTTCATGCCGAAGGTCGGCGCGCAAGGCGAGGCCGATGCCGAATACATGGCCTTCATTCCCGGCGCCAATAGCGGCCCCGGCGCGAACGGTGTCACCAAGCGGCTGGCAGGGAAGGGCTCGTTCCGCTTCCTGCGGGCGCGGTGGGAAGACGTGCCGCTGCAATATCCAATCATCAACGCGCTGGCGGAATTACCGCTGCACGAATTCCGCGGCGCCAGCGTCACTTTCTCGACAGCGATGGGCAGCATCGGCGGCGGGCTCGGCGGTGCGCGGCCAGTTCGATAGGTTTAGATAGAGTGGAGGGACGGATGAGCGGCGTGCGGCGGATCGTGACCGGACATCGCGACGACGGGAAGGCGATCATCAAATCGGATCGCGTCTTCGAGCCGGTTCCGGTGCCGAGCGGCGATGCCGCCTTCGCGAAGCTTTGGGTCACGCAGACCAGCCCGGCGGATAACAACGATGAACGCGACGGCGCCGAGCTGGCCAGCGGCCTTACCTGCATGGATGGCTCGGTGCTGCGCGTCGTCGATTTCCAGCCCGGCAAAGTCTCGCCGATGCATAAGACGAACTCGGTCGATTACGGCATCGTGCTCTGGGGCGATATGGAGATGCGGCTCGATAGCGGCGAGGCGACGCGGCTGAAGCCGGGCGACATCGTCGTGCAGCGCGGCACGAACCACGCCTGGGCCAATGTCGGCACGACACCGGCACGCATGGTCTTCGCGTTGATCGACGCCCTGCCGCTCGGCGACGGCAGCGGCGTCACGCCCTAGAAATCGTGGTCAGGCTTTCTTGTTGAAGCGCGGGAAAAGAGGCAGAGCGTGCTCGCGATCGACAGAGGCTCGCAACGCCGGCGGCATATGCAACGCTTTCAGACCG
>Ga0134126_10011125_pt1 | contig 11344 bp, 9 predicted proteins | sample KB31752_FD_96881 | JGI IMG/M metagenome (GOLD analysis project Ga0134126, IMG submission 96881) | Terrestrial soil microbial communities with excess Nitrogen fertilizer from Kellogg Biological Station, Michigan, USA - KB3-175-2 | ecosystem: Environmental > Terrestrial > Soil > Unclassified ... | reverse complement strand
TATCGACGCCGTCGTCACCGCCAGCTGCAGGTCTTCGCCCGGGATCTTCCCCGCGACCGCGCTGTCCCAGGCGGCGGCCATCGCCTCACGATGGGCCGCGCGGGCCGCGCGGATCCTGATCTCGGCGCGGCCGAGTTCCTTGTGGAAGACCGCGCGTTCGCTGACCGTGGGGCTGCCGGGGAAACGGGCCGTGTGGGTGGCCAACTCGGTCATGTCGTCGAGGGCGCGCCGAGCCAGGCCGACGGCCAGCGGCGGTACCTCGTTGGACACGAACGCGGGCATGCCCAGGCAGAACAGGTCACCGCCGCGTACCGCAGGCATGCCCAGGTCGTAGGTCATCTCCGTGGGGATGAAGACGCTGTCCACGGAGAAGTCCAGGCTGCCGGTGCCCTGCAGACCCGCGACGTGCCAGTTGTCGATGACCTCGGCCTGCGCCTTGGGCACACCGAAGACGACCATCCGGCCGAACCCGGTGCCCGCCGCGGCGTTGCCGTCTGAGGTGTCGGCGCCGTCGTCCGGCCGGAACGCCCCCATCAGCCAGTCGGCGTGCACGATGCCGCTGGCGAAGCTCCACCGGCCGCTGACCAGGTAGCCGCCAGCGGTATGGTGCCCGGTACCGCGCGGCGCCAGCTGCCCGGCGACCACGGGCCGCGCGCCGTCGGTCGCGGAACCGAAGATCCGCCGCGCGCCGTCGTCCGGCAGCCAGCCGCCGAGGAGCCCGTTGCAGCCCGCGCCGATCATCGCAGCCCAGGCCGTCGAGGTATCGACATAGGCCAGTTCCTCGATCACGTCGCAGAACTCGACTGGCGCCAGCGGCGTCCCGCCAAGCTCTGCCGGGGTCTTGAGCCAGAACAGCCCAAGCGAACGCAGGATCGCCACCGCGTCATGGGGGAGCGTGCGGAGTTCCTCGGCACGGTCCCCGGCGGACTCGAACTTCTCCCTGCTGGCACGGATCCCCGCGATCAGCTGGTCGCGCAACTCGCTCATGAAGTTCCCTCGGTACCTAGCGGACGAAGCACTGGCATCACCTCGGTAGCGAACAGTTCAGCGCTGCGCTTCACTTGCTCGTGCGTGGACGGGCCGATCGCGAACAGGCCGATGATCTGTCCGAATCCGCCAAGTTCATCGTAGAGTTCGCTGAGCCGCTTCGTCACGGAGGAAGGCGACCCGACGACCGCCTGCCCGTTGGCGAGCAGGTCCTCGTACGAGTTGCCGCCCATCCGCAGCCCGGAGGCAAGCACGCCGCGCAGCGACCCGGGGGACATGTACCCGGGCGGCGTCACCATCTCCCCGGTCTGCTTCAGACCCTTGTGGTACAGCCACTCGACCACCGGCTGCGCCTCGCGGTGCGCCTTCTCGTCCGTGTCGGCGACGTAGATGGGAACCGAGAACGCGATCTTCTCCGGGTCGGCGACATAGCCAAGCTCCGTCGCCGCGGCACGGTACCCGTCGAACCACCGGCGCACGATGCTGGTCGGCGCGTACACCGACATGTACGTGTAGCGCCGCTCGGCGCAGAACTTCATCGTCTCGGTCGACCCGGCCCCCGGGATGAAGATCGGCGGGTGCGGCTGCTGGATCGGCCGCGGCCAGAGGTTCACGTAGCGGTACTCGTAGTTCTCCCCGTACCAGGAGAACATCTCGGGTGACGTCCACGCCTTGATGATCAGGTCATGCGCCTCGTTGAACCGCGACCGGGACTTCGTCGGGTTGATCGAGTGCCCAAAGTACTCCCAGCCGATGCCCCGGACGAACCCGGAGTCCACCCGCCCGCCAGACATCAGGTCGAGCATGGCGATCTCCTCGGCGACCCGCAGCGGGTTGCCCCTGATGCCGATCGCGTTGCCGAGCACCATGATCCGCGCCCGTGACGTCCGCCGGGTCAGGGCGGCCGCCATGAGGTTCGGTGACGGCATGAGGCCGTAGCCGGACTGGTGGTGCTCGTTGACCGCGATCCCGTCGAACCCGAGTTGGTCGGCGTACTCAAGCTCGTCCAGATAGCGGGAGTACAGGGAGGCGCCGAACGCTGGGTCGAAGTTCGAGTTCGGGTACGTCAGCGAGATCGAGTCGTACGTGTCGAAGTCGTCGGGCAGCTGGGAGTAGGGCATCAGGTGGAAGAAGCTGAACTTCACGAGCGCTGCTCCTTGAGACTGTGTTCCCTGAGATGGCGAGTCACCACAGCAGCGAACTCCTCGGGCTTCTCGAAGTACATCGCGTGCCCGCAGTCGGGAACCTCGGCGTACGTTGCCCCCGAGATCCGCTCCGCGTACCGCTTCGCGTGCTCGACGGGGATCAGCCGGTCATCGGACGGCGCGACGACCAGCGTGGGCGCGCTGATCCGGCGCAGCCGCCGCTCCAGCTTGGGATCGTTGAAGAACGGCACCCAGGAGAACCGGGCGAGCGCGGTCGCCTCCCGGTAGGCCGCGATGATCGCGTCTATGTCGAGCGGGCCGTCTGCTACGGGTGCGGCCGGCGGCGGGTTATGGAACACCGTCGCGGCGATCTTGGCCGGCGGCATCAGGAACAGGTCCGCCACCGGGTGCTCCGGCAGCCGCAGCCCCGCGGCGGACAGCAGGGTCAGCGACCCGATCCGGTGCGGTGCGTACACGGCGAGTTCGGCGGCGATCCACCCGCCGAACGACGCGCCGACGACGTGCGGCTTTTCCAGCCCAAGCGCGTCGAGCACGTCGAGGTAGTGAAAGACGAGGTCATCGATCGAGTCTTCTTCGGGAAACTCATCCGACTTGCCAAAGCCCGGATGATCGGGTGCGATCACCTCAAAGCCGGCGGCGGCGATCCCTCCATGGAAGGGAAGCCAAGTCCCGGCTCCGCCCGCCGCGTGCAGGAACAGCACCGGTTCCCCGGTCCCGCCGCGCAGCAGGTGCACCCTCCCCCCGGCTAGCTCAAGGAACTCCTCTGTCACCTGCGGCAGCCTCCCAACCGGTGTCATGTGAGGCAAGAATCCTTTCCCGTGTCGCGGTAAGTCAAGGTGCCCAGCGGTTGTCTGTGCCATCCAACGATCACGAGCAGGTCTGGTTAGTTCCCGAAAGTCAAAACCTGCCTAGTCATTCAGAACGGCCGCTGGCGTTGCGCGGCGGCTACTGCTCCTTCGTACGGTCCGCTAGCCACCGGGCTATCGCCGTGTGGTCCGCGTCCGGCGGCAGGTCCGCCAGCGCCGCCTCCCAGGTGGCGACGACTGCTTCGCTCGCGGCCGACGGGACGCCAGTGGCGTGCTCGATGCCCAGGGCCAGCTTCACGTCCTTCACCATGAGCCGGATCGAGAAACCCGCGTCGTACTTCTCGGTCAGGATGTAGTTCGGCCACTTGTTCTCGGTGGAGGCGGAGCGGCCGGAGGCGCCGTTGACGATCTCCAGCATGACCGCTGGGTCCATGCCGAAGCGGCGGCCCGCGATCAGCGCCTCAGACGACACGAGCAGGTGCGCGGCCGACATCAGGTTGTTCAGCGCCTTGACCGCGTGACCTGAGCCTATGTCGCCGGCGTGGACGACCTTCTTGCCGATCACGGACAACATCGGCTGGAAGCGCTCGAAGTCCTCGGTAGACCCGCCGACCATGATCGCCAGGGTGCCGGCCTTGGCGCCGGAGACGCCGCCAGACACCGGCGCGTCGATGAGCGTGTGCCCGGACGTCGCCACGAGTCCCGCGAGGATACGCGTTCGAGCCGGATCAGACGAGGACATGTCAATGATCGCGGCACCGTTAGGAAGGGCGCGTATCAGCGAACCCTCCCGGCTGACGGCTGTTGCTTCCCCCACCGCGCTGGCAAGCTGCCCGAGCACGACGCGCTCGACGATGTCCGAGTCGGGGAGCATGAGGATGACCGCCTCGGCGCCGTCGCCGACGGCGGTGAGGTCGGTGACCGTGGTGACGCCGCCCCCGCCGCTGTTTCTCGTGTCCCCGGCGCCGATAGCCGCGAAGTTAGCGAGCGCACTGGGGGAGGTGTCGTAGCCGCGGACGTGATATCCCGCCGCGACCAGGCGCTGCGTCATGGGGATGCCCATGTTGCCCAGCCCCACGAAGCCGATCACACCTGCGGGCATTATGACTCCTCGTCTGTTTCGTGGAGCCTGACCCCGCCGGCCAGGTCGCCGATCGCGTCGACGACGCGGTTGCTGATGACCTCGCCGTAGCCAAGGTTGGCCGCCGCGCCGAACGACGCGAGGGGGCCGGCGGCGTTGAGGCAGGGGACGCCGAGCTCCCGCACATGATCGACGTAGGCGACCACGTCCTTGGTCATCAGGTTGCTGGTCAGGCCGCCCTCCAGGTAGTCGCCCTTGATGATGTGCGGGAAGCGGTTCGTGGACGCGAAGCTCACCCCGCTGGAGGAGTTGATCACGTCGAGGACGGCGGCCAGGTCGAGGCCGGCCTTCTTGGCCGCGACCATCACTTCGGCGGTCGCGGCAAGCGTCACGGCGTTGAGGAAGTTATTCAGCAGCTTCGTCGAATGCCCGGCACCGCTGGCGCCCATCATGACGACCTTGGCCGCGATCGGCCCGAACACCCAGCGCACCGACTCAAGTGCGTCGGCCGACCCGCCGACCATGATCGTCAGCGTCCCCTTCGCCGCGGCGGCCGCCCCGCCGGAGATGCCCGCGTCCAGGTACCCGACGCCCCGTTCGGCGAGCGCGGCGTGAATCCGCTGCGTCGAGGACGGCGCGGACGTCGACAGGTCGATGATCACCTGCCCCGGTCGCGCGAAGTCGAGCAGCCCGTCAGCTTCAGGCCGCGCCCCGAACACCACAGCCTCCACGGCCCTGCTGTCCGGCAGCGACAGGAGCACAACTTCAGTCCCGTCACAGACGTCTCCGAGCGAGGCGGCAGCATCAGCTCCAACGGACTCCGCCTGCCCGGGCCGCGTGTCGTACCCGACGACCCGGAATCCAGCCCCGACCAGCCGCCGGGTCATCCGCCCACCCATGTTCCCAAGCCCGACAAATCCGACTTGTCGCCCAGCCGCATTCTCGCTCACACGCGTTCCTCCCTAGTTCGCTTAGCCAGTTGCGGCGTGAATGTGGGTTTGGTGTCGCTATAGCGACACCAAACCCACATTCACGCGCCGCTCGGTCCGTACATTCGCTCGTCCAAGGCCGCGAAGTCCCAGGCGCCAGCGCCACCGGAGTCCCGCACCGTGGACACGACCGACGACCCGCCGTCTACCGACACGACCTCTCCGGCCATGTAGGACGCCTCGTCGGACAGCAGGAACGCGACCACCGACGCGATCTCGTCCGGCGTCCCGGCCCGGCGCAGCGGCGCACTCGCGGCCCGGCGCACCATGTCGTCCCGCCCGGCGGCCGTGAACAGCGTGGTCGGCACGATCCCTGGCGCGACCGCGTTCACCCGGATCCCGAGCGGCCCGCCGTACATGGCCGCGCCGTGCAGCAGCCCGAGCGTGGCGTGCTTGGACGTCTGGTACGCGATCAGGTCGGCGCTCCCGCGCAGTGACGCGATCGACGCGGTGAGCACCACGCTCCCAGCAGACCCTTGAGACACGGCCCCTTGCGCACGGAACAGCCGGAACGCACCGCGCAGCCCGAGGAACAGGCCGCGCACGTTCACCGCCATGACCCGGTCGAACTCGTCGGCCGTCAGGTCGGGGAACGCGCCCACTGACCCGGGAATCCCCGCGTTCAGGTGATGCAGATCCACCCGGCCGAACGCTTCCGTAGCTTCACCCAGGTACCGGTCCACGTCTTCTTCGCGGGCGACGTCCGCCTTGACCGCGATGCTCTCGCCGGGCAGCGACTCCGCGACCTTACGCGCGCCATCCGCGTCGACGTCCACGACGACGACCCGGCATCCTTCCCGTGCCAACCGCAGCGCTGAGGCGGCTCCAAGCCCGCCTGCTCCGCCGGTCACCACGGCCACTTTGCCTGCGAGCCCGCTCATCATGTCCGGATCGTCTCTCTGTTTCCGCAGGTCTGTCCATAGTGTCAGACCACAGGACAATCTAGGCCTGCCAACCCTAGCCCGCCACACAGGCACCGGATAAGGTCGAAAGATCTGCGAGTCATCTGGACGGAGAACGTGATGGAGGACGGCACCGCACGAGACGAGGCTGGCCGGCTGACCGGGCCCGGCTACGACCGGGTGGATGCCACCGTGTTCCGTGACACACTCGCCCGGGTACCAACCCCGGTGACGGTGGTGACCTCGCACATCGACCGCAAGCCGCACGGCACCACGGTGAGCGCTTTCTCCTCGCTGTCACTGGAACCGCCGATGATCCTGGTCTCCCTCGACCAGAACTCCGACCTGCTCAAGGTCATCCAGGAGTCCGGGCGGTTCGGCGTGAACGTCCTCGCGTCGGGCCAGCAGTCGCTGGCGACTCAGTTCGCCAAGAAGGGCGCCGACAAGTTCGCCGAGGTCGCCTGGTACATGGACCACGACGCACCCCGCTTGGCCGGCAAGGGCCAGTGGCTCGTCTGCCGCACCGACCAGCTCGTGACCGCAGGCGACCACGTGATCATCATCGGCTTGGTCGTCCACGCGGACACGCACTCCTTCGAGCCCCTCCTGTACCGCCAGCGCGCCTTCGGCACAGTGACGCACATGCGTTCCTAGCCCTCGCCACGCGTCCTTCGTCCCCGTGTCCCGTTGGGCCGGCTATCGCCGGCCCAACGGGACACGGGGACTTTTTGCGCGCGGGGAAACTACGTCAAATGTCCGATTTCACGGACTGTCGGACGGTATTACGATCAGGCAAACGTCCGTTTAGCAGGCATTTCATAAGGAGCGCACCCTATGGCTCCCACCTCCGTGCCAGCCAGCGCCGCTTTCCTCGGGGCGGACTTCGACCCGTTCACGGTGGAAGTAATCAAGGACCCGCAGCACTACGACGGGCTGATCCGCGAGGCAGCCCCAGTCGTCTACTTCCCGATGTACGACATCTGGGCCACCGGACGGCACGCGCAGATCGAGCAGATGATGCGCGACTGGCGGACGTTCAGCTCCACCGATCCTGCCTTCGGCGAGCCAGGCCAGCGCAACATCCTGCTCAACGAGGACCCGCCCGAGCAGCAGCGGGCCCGCTCGGTGATCAGCAAGGGCCTGTCGAACTCAGTGCTCAGGCGGATGCGCGACGCCTTCGAGCAGGAGGCCGACCGCCTGGTCAGGGAGCTGCTCGACGGGCCCGACATCATCGACGGCCACCAGGACCTCGCCAAGGCCTACGTGCTCAAGGTCTTCCCCGACGCGCTCGGCCTGGGCGACCAGAACAGGGAGATGCTCGTCAGGTTCGGCCACGCGCAGTTCAACGCGTTCGGTCCGCGGAACGAGATCTACCACGAGTCCATGGCCGCGGCGAAAGAGGTCTTCGCGTGGGTCGCCGCCAACTGCCAGCGGGACGCCGTCCAGCCGGGCGGGATCTCGATGATGATGTACGAGGCCGCCGACGCGGGCGCGATCACCCACGACGAAGCGGAGATGCTCGTCCGCACCCTCTACTCGGCCGGGTCTGACACCACGATCTTCGCGATCGGGAACGCGCTGCGCGCGCTCGCGGACTTCCCCGACCAGTACCAGCTCCTCCGCAGCAACCCGGAAGAGTGGGCGACCCAAGCGTTCGAAGAAGCCATCCGCTACGACAACCCGGCCCGGTTCACCCGCCGCCGCACGACCACGGACGTCGATTGCGACGGCGTGCAGCTGCCGGAGAACGCCAAGATCCTCCTGATGCACATGCCCGGCGGCCGTGACCCGCGCCGCTGGGAGAACCCAGCGGTCTACGACATCACCCGTGACGTCGTCGGCAAGCACCTCGGCCTCGGGGTCGGCGTGCACGCCTGCGCCGGCGCGCGGGTTACCCGGCTGGAAGGCGTGTCGATCCTGACGGCGATCGCCAGGCACGTCGCGTCCATCGAAATCGCCGGCGAACCAGAGATGACAGCCAACATGGCGGTGCACGGGCACGAATCCCTGCCGCTGCGCCTGGTGCCCGCGTAACCAGCAAGTCAAGAGGCACCGACCCGGCAACAAAAGAGGGTGACCAACGATGCCGCTCGCTAAAAGAAGACAACGTTTCCCCAGACACGCGGCCCTCGTGCTCGCGGCGGCCGCGGCCCTCGCGGCGGCCGCCTGCTCAAGCAGCGGCAGCTCAGGCGGTGCCGCTTCGGCGGCGGCCGCGCAGTCGAGCGCGGCGCCCGCGCAGACGGGCAGCCTGCCAAGCGGCGCGAGTAGCTCCGCCCCAGGGACCGTCAAGCAGGTCGCCACCGGCACGCCGATCGTGTTCGGGTACGTCAACGACGACTCCGGCGCGGCCGCCGCGTTCCCCGACGAGACCGGCGGGACGAAGGCGACGGTCGCCTACATCAACAACTACATGAACGGCATCAACGGGCACCCGATCCAGGTCAACTACTGCTCCACGGACGGCACGCCCGCCCAGGCGAGCAGCTGCGCGACCCAGGTGCTGCAGCACAACCCGGTGGCCATCATCGGCGGCGCCGACCTCGCCACGAGCGCGTCGGTCCCGCTGTTCGTCCAGGCGGGCAAGCCGTACATCGGCGGCGTCGCGTTCGCCGGCCCGGAGAACACCTCGTCGCTGTCGTTCCAGTTCAACGGCGGCGACACCGGTGCCTGGGGCGTGATGGCGCAGTACTCCGTGCAGACACTGAAGGCCAAGAGCATCGCGATCATCTACCCGGAGAACGGCGTGGCCATCACGGCAGCCGAACTCGCCAAGGAAGTCGCGGTCAACATGGGCCTCAAGGCCTCGGACGTGCCGCTGATCGGCCAGTCCGCGACCGCGCCGGACAGCACCCCGGCGATGGAGTCGGCGAACCGCAGCCACCCTGACGCGATCATCGGCATCACCACGGGCACCCAGTGCCTGTCGCTCGGCCAGGCGCACCAGGAGCTCGGCATCCAGGCCCCGCTGATCCTGCCCGGCGGCTGCATGTCGACTGAGCAGATCAAGGACGGCGGCAGCGCCTACGAGGGCGTGCTCTCGGAGAGCGGCGCCGCGCCGAACAGCCCGCAGTGGGCGAACAACCCGCAGATCCAGACGTTCCTCAAGGCCCTGGCGCTGTACTCGCCGAAGACGCCGTCCACCGGGTTCGCCACGGACGCGTTCCAGACCGTCATGGACATCAGGCAGACCCTGCTGTCGATCAAGGGACCGATCACCACGGACGCGATCGTCAGCGCCTTCAAGAACACGACGAACGGCACGAACTGGATCGGCCCCAACTACAACTGCAAGACACCGCCGATCAAGGCGGTGCCGGCCCTGTGCACCATCGCCGGCGAAATGTACAAGGTGGAGAACGGGGCCAACACCCTCGTATCGGGGTGGCTGGACCCGGGTCCGTACATCAAGACCGTCCCGGGGATCTCATGACAAGCACTCACGAAGTGACAGCGGCCTACGAGGACAAGCAACTCGACACCCGCGAGGGCGTGGTCCACCTGCTGCGCGGCGGCGCCGGCGAGCCCGTGCTCTACCTGCACGGCATCGGCGCGGCCCCCGGCTACTGGAACGCGGTCCACAAGGGGCTGAGCCAGAGCTTCGACGTGATCGCGCCCGACCACCCCGGCTTCGGTTTCTCCGACGTGATGGACGACCTTGACCACATCGACGACCTCGTCTACCACTACCTTGACCTGCTCGACCGGCTTGGTCTTCAGCAAGGCGTCCACCTGGCCGGCGTCTCGTTCGGGGGCTGGCTGGCCGCCGAGCTCGCTGTCCACTCGCCGGAGCGGTTCGCCTCCCTGGTGCTCGCCGCTCCGTTCGGGATCAGGATTCCCGGGCACCTGCCCACTGACTTCTTCCTGATGACGGCCAAGCAGCAAGGACAGGCGCTGTTCCACGACCCCGCCAAGATCCCGCAGGCCGACCCGGCCGACGCGGTCACCGCGTTCCAGACGTACAAGAACCTCACCGGCGTCGCCCGCTTCGGCTGGGTGCCGTTCCTGTCCGACCCGAAGCTGGAGCGCCGCCTCTACCGCGTCAAGGCACGGACCCTGGTCCTCGCGGCCGAGCACGACGCGGTGGTCCCCACGGAGATCACCGAGCGGTACGCCGCCAGTATCAGCAACGCCAAGCGGCAAACGCTCAGCGGCACCGGGCACGCCCTCGACGCCGAGGTGCCCGAGGCGTTCAGCAGGGCGATCACCGAGTTCGTCAGCGCAGGAGAGGAAGCCTAAAACAGCATGAAGTTCGTCTTCTTCCACCTGATGCCCTATCCCTACCTGCCGGACGACTTCGACGAGAAGTACACGTCGATGTCGCTGACCTACCCCAACAGCCACTTCGACCCAGAGAAGGGCCACGAGCTCTACCACCGCTACCTCGACCAGCTTGAGTGGGCAGAAGAACTCGGCTTCGACGGGATCGCGGTCAACGAGCACCACCAGACGTCCTACGGCATCATGCCGTCGCCGAACATCATGGCCGCGACCCTGGCCAGGAGGACCACCAGGGCGCAGATCATGGTGCTCGGCAACGCGATCCCGATCCGCGACAACCCCATCAGGGTCGCCGAAGAGATCGCCATGCTGGACCACCTCGCCAGCGGCCGCCTGGCGTGCGGGTTCGTCCGGGGCATCGGCTGGGAGTACTTCGCCCAGTCGATCAACCCCACGCGCTCCGCGGAGCGGTTCTTCGAGGCGCACGACCTGATCCTCAAGTCGTGGACGGAGACCGAGCCGTTTGAGTGGGTCACCCGCAACTACGAGTACCGCTACGTGAACATCTGGCCCCGCCCGCTGCAGAAGCCCTACCCGCCGATCTACATGGCGGGCAGCGGCACACCGGACACGATGCGCTGGGCCGCCAAGCACCACCACGTCTACATGTCGGTCATCGCGCCCACCCAGTCGATCAAGGGCTGGTTCAACGGCTACCGCAAGGCCGCCCGCGAGGAGTTCGGCTGGGAGCCGGGACCGGACCGCTTCGGCTGGGTCACCCCGACCTACGTCGGCGAGACGGACAAGAAGGCGATCGAGGAGGCCCGCGGCCCGATCGAGTGGTACTTCCACAAGTCGCTGAAGCAGCCGCCGGGCGCGGGCAACCCGCCCGGCTACGTCCCCCTCGACTCGATGAAAGCCGCGCTCAGCCGGGGCGTGCGGCGTATCCCGACCGACAACATGCCGATCGAGGAACTGATCGAGGGCGGCTATATCCTCGTCGGCTCGGCCGAGACCGTCGCCGAGCGGATCACGGCGCTCGGCACGGAACTCGGCTTCGGCACCCTCGGCGTCAACCTCGCGGTCGGCTCGATCGCGGAAAGCCAGGCCAAGGAGAACATCGAGGCCTTCGCCAAGGAAGTCATGCCGAAGGTCCGTAGGGAGATGAAAGACACCACGCCGGAGCCGTCCGGGC
>Ga0134126_10011124_pt1 | contig 11344 bp, 10 predicted proteins | sample KB31752_FD_96881 | JGI IMG/M metagenome (GOLD analysis project Ga0134126, IMG submission 96881) | Terrestrial soil microbial communities with excess Nitrogen fertilizer from Kellogg Biological Station, Michigan, USA - KB3-175-2 | ecosystem: Environmental > Terrestrial > Soil > Unclassified ... | reverse complement strand
GGGTCACGCCCACCGCGATTGTCGTCGTGGCGACGGCCGCCAGAACGCCGAGCGGGACGCCGATCAACCGCAGGCGCAGCGGGCGCTCGAAGCGGCGCCCGGCGCGGCGGGACTCGGTGCTGCTCAGTCGGCTGAATCTCGCCTCGATGCGGCCGAGATCCGCCTCGTGCTGGTCAGCCTGTTCGTGCAGCGCGCCGGTCAGCCACGCGCGGTCTCGCAGGGAATCGCCGGATCGCGGGCGGTTCATCGGGTCGCTCCTTCCGGCGTGGGTCGGCGGCCGGCGTCGCGCACCTCGGCCGCGGCGGCGCGCGATCCGCGCAACTGCTGCGCGAGCTCTTGCAGACCGCGGGCGCTTTGGCTCTTGACGGTTCCCACGGCGATGCCGAGCGTCGCCGCGGTCTCCTGCTCGCTCAGACCGTAGTAGTAGCGAAGCACGACGCAGGCGCGCTTACGCGCGGGGATGCGAAGCAGGGCGCGGCCTAGGTCGACTGCGGCGTCCGCGTCGGGAGAATCGGCATGCTCGCTGCGGCCGGCGCTCCACAGCCGCCAGTTGCGCCGCTCGCGCACTAGCCGGGCGGTGCGGTCGGCGGCGAGGTTGGCCACGATGCGGCGCACATAGGCCAGCGGCCGGTCGGCTCCGGCGACCCGGGGCCAGTTCTTCCAGGCCTCGGCCAGCGCTTCGGCGGTCACGTCGTCGGCGGCGTGGTGTTCGCCGGTCAGCAGGTACGCGAAGCGGGCCAGCTCACGGTAGTGCGCGGCGAAGAACGCGTCGAACGCGGCGCGGTCGCCGCGGCGTATTCGTCCGGCCGCGGCGGACCCGTCGTCTTCTTCGCGCACGCCGGGGAATGTAGCAGGGTCAGGTTACCGATCGCGTCCGGAGCCTCAGGATTGATTGCCTCGGTGCCGTCGCAGCAGCCGGCCGTTGCTCGACTCCCGAATCACGGGAGTCGAGCAACGGCCGGCGGGTCGATCAGCAGACCGATTTACTGGTAGGCCGCTCTTTACTGGTAGGCCGCGGACACGATGCTGGTCTGGATCGCGTTCTCGGTCGCGTCGGAGGGATAGCCGGCGGTGATGGCGCCCTCGAAGAACTCGCCGTAGTCGCTGACGCTGTTGTCTCCGCCAGTGCCCAGCTCAAGGGAGGACTGCACCTTCATCGGCGAGTAGCCGTTGGGCAGCGGCCCGCTGAACGGTGTGGTCAGGCCTCCACTTTGGGCGTTGCCGTATTTCAGGGTGAAGTTGCTCGTCCCGTTGTTCTTCTCCCAGGCCGAGACGAAGGGGAAGTGCACGCCCTGGTAGTTCGGGTTCTTCTGCGAGCCTTGGGTGCTGAAGAACATTCCGTTCTCCAGGTCCGCGCCCACCCACGGGCCGGAGCCGACGCAGCCGCCGAACCAGCAGGCCGTGCCCCAGTAGATGGCGTTCATGGTGGCGTTGCCGTCGTCGCTGTGGTCATTCTCCGCGCTGCCGTAGTCGAAGCAGCAGTACTGGTTGACGTTGTTGGATGAGGTGACCATGTAGATCCCCTCAGGCTGGGCACCGGTGGGAGCCGCCTTGGCGTTGTCGACGCGGTAGCCGACGCCGGGGGTGACCTTGACGCCGTACGCGCTGTGCCCGCCGACGTTAATCGGCAGCGCCATGGCGTTCGCGCCGATGTCGGAGCCGTTCGGTCCCGGGCCGTGCCAGAAGCCGCCCGAGGAGATCGGCAGGTCGTTGTGCTGCGGGGACTGGTCGTAGAGCTTGGTGATGGTGCAGCTGGTGCCCGAGCAGAAGGTGGACTGAGGGCCGGCGTTGACCACGCCGCCCGCGCTGACCAGGCCGATGTTCAAGTAGCTGTGGTCTGACGCGCGCTGGATCTGGTACAGCGGGCCGTTATAGGAGGCGTACAGCGCCCTGGTCGTCGAGTGCGCCGCGATGCACGGCGTGCCGCCCGCCGCATAGATGTCGCAGGGCAGGCTGGGCGGCGGCGGACTTCCGGTCGAGGACGCTGATGGCGAAGCCGACGCTGACATCGACGGCGAAGCCGATGCGCTCGCCGTCGCGGTCGGCGTGGGCGTTGGTGTGCCGCTGCTGAGGACGCCGGTGCACAGCGTGCCGTTGAGGGTGAAGGCGGTCGGGTTCGGGTTGCTGCCGTTCCAGGCGCCGTTGAACCCGAAGCTGGTGTTGCCGCCGGTGGCGAGGGAGCCGTTGTAGGAGGCGTTGGTGACGGTGACGTTGCCGCCGGACTGGGTGTAGCTGCCGTTCCAGAGTTGCTGGATGGTTTGTCCCGCGCCGAATGACCAGGACAGTTGCCAGGAGGTGATCGGGCTGCCGAGGTTGGTGATCGACACGTTCGCGCCGAAGCCGCCGGGCCATTGGCTGGAGACGCTGTAAGTGACCTGACAGCCGGCCGCGGCCTGCGCGGACGTCACCGCGGTGACTGTCACGCCCGCGGCGGCGACCACGATGGCGCTCGCGGCGGCCAGCCATGGTCGGCGAAGAGGGGTACTCACTAAGCCTCCTGCGATGATGAGTACGAAACTCAGGGGTCGGATCCGAATCGGCGAGCGTAACTAAGTCGGTCACATCGATAGCAACCCATCCCATCGCCCGCAACAATCGAGACGCTGGCAGGCGGTAAACCTCCTGGATAGCTCCGCGATTGCCGAAAGTTTCATCCCATGTCTCGGCCGACTCACGCAAAGGGCGGGCCGGACGCGGTGCGCAGACCGCGTCCGACCCGCCCGGTACTTCTCGGGTGGTTAGCCGATGGCTAGCCGACTGCGATGGCGAAGATGTGCATCGCCGTCTGGTTGATGAGCGCCGCGCCGACATTCGGCAGAGTCAGGTACTTGATTGTCTTGCCGGGCGTCAGCGCCACCGTGTCCGTGTAGAGGCTGACCTGGTTGTGCAGCGCTCCGCTCGCGTTGTTCAGGTAAGGGAAGGTGGCCAGGATGTCGCCTCCGCTGGTCGGCGAGTTCGACCACCAGTCGTTGAAGGCGAGGCTGAACGACTGGCTGGTGCCATCGGAATAGGTGATCACGGCGGTGCCGGAGGCGGCGCCGTAATCGGCCGTGCCGATGATGCCGAGGGTGGTTCCGGTGCCGGAGACTGGGACGGTCTGGCCCTCGGCGACGATGTTGTTCGGCGTGCCTGATGCGGCGTCAGGCCAGGTGAAGCTCAGTCCGTCGTGAGTGAACTTGGCGCCGGGGGTGATGCTGGGCGTGGCCGCCGCGAGCGTTTGGGCGGAGTAGCTGGCGCCGCCGCCGTCGAGGTTGCCTGGCGTGGTGTTGGAGTCATCGCTGACACCGGGATTGGTGTACGCCGCGACGATTGACGGATAGGGGATCGAGACCGTCGTGCCGGTGTTCTCGCTGTGGCGGCCGGTGGCGTCGGTGAATGTGAGCTGACCGGTCACCGCTGGCGCGGTCTGGGTCGGCGTGGCGTCGGCCGGAACGCTCACCGTCCAGCTGCTGGTGATGGTCTGACCCGGCGCGACGGTACGGAACGACGTCGGCGTGCTCGCAGTGGCCGTCCAGCCGGCGGGCGTGGTGAGGCTGAAGGCGGCGTTGCGCAGGCTCTCGCCGCCGCTCGGGTTCGCCGTCGTGGTGCTGACGGTGAAGGTGCCGCCTGGCACGACTACGGCCGGGGCGGTCATGGAGAGCGGTTCGTGCACGACGATCGGCGTCGTGCCGGTGACGCCGTCGACGGTCACGCGGATCGACGCGGTCCCGTTGGCGTGCGTGGTGACGACGCCGCTGCGGCTGACCGATGCCACGGCCGGGTTGCTGCTGCTGTAGCTGACGTGCTTTCCGGCGAGGTTGACGAAGGACTCGTTGTTGTCCACGGCCTCGACGATGCTGTCCGCGCTCTGATGTTGCGCGGCCTGCGCGGTGTCGTCGGCGACCCACGGGTTCTTGCCGGTCAGGTCGAGCTTGTCGCCAGGGGTGAAGACGACCTGGTCGGGCTGCACCGTCACGTACTGGATGCGCGGGGTGATCGCGCCGGAGACCCGCAGCGGAGCGGAGGCGATCGGGTCCGCGGCGTTGGCGGCTAGCTGCAACGTGTAGGCGCCGTCGTACACGACGTTCTTGTGCTGCTGAGCGTCCCAGAATGCGAGGTCTGAGACGTCCACGGTGATGGACAGGTGCTGGGTCTTTCCAGGCTTGAGTACGGTGGTTTTCGCGAAGCCCTCGAGCCGCTTGGCGGGCAGTTGCGCGCCGGCCGTAGCGGGGGAGCTGACGTAAAGCTGCGCGACCGTCGCTCCCGCGACGGTGCCGGTGTTAGTCACGTCGAACTGCACCGTGGCCTTGCCGTTGGCGTTCGCGGCGCGCGTGGCGTGCACCTTCGAGTAGGCGAAGCTGGTGTAGCTCAGGCCGTAGCCGAAGGGGTAGGTCGGGGTACCGGTGAAGTATTGGTAGGTGCGGCCAAGGCCGTTGGTGTCCGCGGGGCTCAGGCCGTAGTCGCCGATCGGCGGCAGCTGCGAGTCGTCCTTGTACCAGGTGAAGTCCAGGTGCCCGCTCGGGTTCTGCTTGCCGAAGAGCACGTCGGCCAGCGCGGTGCCCTGGCTCTCGCCGTTGTAGCCGCTGTAGACGATGGCGGGGAAGTCGCCCTTGACGTTTTCGATGTCGATCGGGCCGTCAGTCTGCATGGACAACACCGTGTGCGGATTGCCGAGCGCGGCGACCTGGCTGATGAGCGAGTCGTAGTTGCCGGGCATGGCGAGACTGGTCCGGTCGCTGCCTTCGCCCGCCGTGCTCGCGTCGGTGCCGACGAACACCACGACCAGATCCGCGCTCTTGATCGCGGCCTGGGTCTGCGCGGAGCAGGCGGCGGCGGTGGTCGCGGTGGTGGAGGTGCCGCAGGCGTCGAAGGTGACGGTGGCGTTAGGGTTCGCGGCCTTCACCGCGGCGGTGATGCCCTGTACCGCGTTCACCTGGAGCGCCGGGTCGCCGGAGTAGCCGCCGAGGGTGACGGTATTGGCGAGGTTGCCCACGATCACGACGTTGTTCAGCGCCGCGGGGTTAGCCGGCAGCACGGTCGCGGAGGTGCCGGGCAGCGGGTCGTTCTTGAGCAGCACCAAGGAGTTCGCGGCCACGTTCTCGGCCAGGGCCTGGTGCGCCGGGCTCTGGATCTGCGCCTTGGTGATCCGCGTGTAAGAGACCTTGCTCGCCGGGTCGAACTCGCCGGTCTGCATGCGCACGGTGAACAGCTGGACGAGCGCGTGGTCGATCACGCCTTCGCTCAGAATCCCCGCCTTGATCGCCGCCTCGATGTTGCCGAGCGTGGCGTCGCCGCCGGTGCAGTTGACGTCTGTTCCGGCGCGCAGCGCGTAAGCCTGCCCGCCCGCGTCGGCCGGAACCTGCACGCCGGTGGCGGTGTTCGTCCACGTGCTCGTGCCGTTGACGACCGAGGTCGTCCAGCCGGGCGGCGCCCAGTTGTGGCTGGACTGAGCGGTCACATCGCCGACGGCGCCGCAGTCCGAGGTGATGTAGCCGCCGAAGCCCCAGGTGCGCTGGGCCAACGCGTCGGCGGTGTAGGTGTCGGCGGGCGACGGCGTGCCGTTGATGGCGTTGTACGACGTCATCAGGCCGGAGACATGCGAGTCTTCCACCAGGCTGCGGAACTGCGCGGTGTAGTAATCGCGGATGTCGGCGTCGCTGGCGTTGGCCGAGTCGGCGTGCCGGTTGTTCTCGTTGTTGTTGAGCGCGAAGTGCTTCGCGGTGGCCGCCACTTTCAGGTACTTCGAAGTCGGTGCCCCGCTAAGCGTCTCACCCTGATAGCCGTCGACGAACGCGCCGGCCATTCGGGCGACCAGGTACGGGTCCTCGCCGAAGGCCTCGTCGGTGCGGCCCCAGCGCGGGTCGCGGTCGAGGTTGACGGTCGGCGCCCAGAACGTCAGCGAGCCGTAGTCGCTCGCGGACGGGCCGATGTTGTTCTGGGCCACGCCCCACAGCGACTTGTCCAGCTCGCCGCGGATCTCGTCAGAGATGGCCGAGGTCTCCTGGTAGACGAGCGCCGGATCCCAGGACATCGTCGAGGCCTGGTTCGTTGGGAAACTGGTGGCGTGCACTCCGCCGCTCGCCCCGCCGTTGTTCGAATCCGCACCGAGGGTGTTGATGCCGTGCTGGCCCTCGCTCCAATACGTGTACTGCTGTACGCCGAGTCGCGGGATAGCCGGCGCGCTGTTGGTATGCAGCTGAGCGACCTTCTCGGCGAGCGTCATCCGCGAGACCAGGTCGGCGGCCCGTTCGGAGAAGGAGTAATGCGTGTCGAGGTAGATCGGTACCGTGCCGCTGGCGCCGGCCGCGGCGGGTGGCGCGGTTCCTGCCACCGCGAGCGTGGTCGTCAGCAGGCCGGCGGCGCATAGCGCCACTGCCCGCCGAGACGAGCCGGTCAGGATCATGTTGCCTCCTTGCAACGCGGAAGTGCGATGGGCATGCGGGAGCCGTCGAGTGACGGATTTGTGAGCGCTAACACGCGATCCACTAGCTGGCCCGCGCTCGGGATCGGGAAATCTCCGACGTCGAAGGGGGTGTCACAGGGCGCCGAGAAAGGAGTGTTGTCGCCTCGGAAAAGTGTGTCAAGGCTTCGAATGACCGGATGTTGCGGAACAAGCCGAGCCGATTGAGCGGAGGTGGAGCATGCGACTAGCGTCTAAGGCGCCTCTGAACAGCGCGGTCAGGGGCGCAATCGTCGGGGTCTGCAAATGTCGTTAGAGATCACGCTCGCTTGCTGCCGCAATGTTTCATCGAATGCTCGGAACGTTTACGGAGCCTCAGGGCGAGAATCAGGGCACGAGGACCAGCGTCGCCGCCGTCAGGAGCCTCACGGCCACCTCCGGGCCGCGGCCTTGCCAGCATTAAACCGATATCGTAATATCCCATATCGTGAACTCCGAAAGCGTATCATCGACTCCGGTGCCCGCATCGGTGCTGCTCGCCCTCCAACGGGCCACGCACGCCACCTTGCAGCTGATCGCCGCCGATCTCGTCGATCTCGATCTGACCGCCTCTGAGATCAATGCTCTGGCTAACCTCGCCGATGGTGAGAGCCGCACGGTGTCCCAGCTCGGCGCCGCGGTCGGAGTCAAGCCCACCACGCTCACCAGCGTGCTCGATCGGCTCGAACGTCGCGGCCACATCACGCGTGGCGTTCGAGCCGGGGACCGGCGCTCCGTTCTGATCGAACTGACCGACTCCGGACGCGAAGCCGCCGCCGTCATCACCCGCTCCCTCGCCGATATTGAGCGACGCGCGCTCGGCGCCCTATCAGTCGAGGCGATTGCCGGATTCCACAGCGTGGTCAGTGCGCTGATAAGGGAGGGCTAGACCATGCACGAGCGCGAGCACGATCCGCGAGCCGAGGCACCATCGCCATTCCAGGAGTTGATGGCCGAGGTAATGGCGAGCGCCGACCGGTTCGGGCACCGCCAGCACATCCACGTGACCTGGCTCGCCGTGCGCCGCTACGGCACGGCGACCGCGACACGCCTGGTGAGCGATGGCATACAGGGTGTCGCCCGATACGCAGGCGCTCCCCAGAAGTACAACGCCACCGTCAGCCGCGCCTGGGTCGAACTCGTCGGCCACCACGTCGACCACGCGGACGGCGCGGGGTTCGACGCGTTCGCCGATGCGCACCCTGATCTGTTCGATAAGAGGCTGCTCACCCGCTTCTACCGGCCCGCGACACTGGCTCGCGATGAAGCGAGGACCGGCTGGGTCGCGCCCGACCTGGCGCCATTTCCTTGGACGGCTGCAGACGCCTAGTCATGACTCGCGATCAAGCGCGCGCCGTCGAGCCGTAGCGTCCGTTCGATCCGGTTCCAACGAATGAACAGGGCGGTATACGGGCACGAGGCAACGAGCGATGCGAGAGCAACCAGCGCCCCTTCTCACCGTCGGCCACGGCACCGCCGACCGCTATCAGCTGACCCCGCTGCTTCGTGGCGCGGCGATCGAGCAGGTGGTGGACGTCCGCAGCGCGCCCGGCAGCCGCCGAAACCCGGACGTGGGCCGGGTTCAACTACAGGCGTGGCTCGCCGAAGCGGGCATCGGCTATCGCTGGGAGAAGCGGCTGGGCGGCTTCCGCCGCCCGAGCGCCGACTCGCCCGACACCGTGTGGCGCAACGCATCCTTCCGGGGTTACGCCGGCTACACGCGCGAACCCGACTTTCTAGCCGCGATGAACGAGTTGCTGACGCAGACAGACGCAATCCGCACGGCGGTGATGTGCAGCGAAGCCGTGTGGTGGCGGTGTCACCGCCGGTTGATCGCCGACTACGCCGTCCTGGCCTGCCGCGTGCCGGTGCAGCACCTCATGCACGACGGCAGGCTCACGGCGCACATCACAACCGCCGGGGTCCGGCTGCGCCCGGATGGGCTGCTCGTTTACGACGGCGCGGAGCCCGCGAGCTCACCGGACCAGGCTCCCGACGCTACTTCTTACACGCGGCCTAGTCCCAGCAAAGGCAGAAGGGCTTAAGAGCCGGGTCGGCGTATACCCGCCAGTTCTCCCCGCTGTAGTCGAGCGAGGTGGCACCGAGCTTAAGAACCGCCGCCTCGGCCGCGTCGATGTCGTCGACCGTGACGTCGATGTGGAACTGCTGCGGATGGGCGGGATCGGGCCACTGCGGTGCGCGGTAATCGGTGACCTGCTGGAACATGACCGGCTGCGCGCCGTCCTGGCCGATCATCGCCACGCCCTCGCCCTCGAACGTGACCGGTTTGCTGAGCAGTTGCGCGTAGAACGCGCTCAGCTCCTTGGCGTCTGGGCAGTCGAGCATGACGCCCATGAGCGTGGTCTCCTGCTTCGCCGGAAAGAGACACAGGTCGAAGGGGTGCCCGACCGGGTCGGCCAGCGTGTACCAGGTCTCGTTCTTGCGCAGCAGTTCGGCGCCGAGCTCGACCGCCTTGGCCAGGCCGGCGTCGAGGTCCGGCACCCGCAGGTCGAGATGCGCCTGCTGCGGGTACGCGGGGTCGGGCCACTGTGGCGGCACATGGCCGGGGCTGCGCTGGGCCGCGATGCGCCAGCCGTCACCGGTCTCCAGCGTGATCCATTCGTCGTCCGCGTCGAGCTCGCTCCACCCGCCGAGCGCGGTGTAGAACGCGGCGAGCTGCCGGACGTCGGGTGCGTCGAGCACCACCGCGCGCAACGTGCCGATCATTCGGACACTCCCTCCTGGGTCACCGCTCATCATGCGTCACAATCCGCGGCGCTGTCTTGTCATAGTGGTGCAGAGCCAAGATCACAGGTTACCGAGGGAAGGACGTCTACGGTGTCTACTCTGTGCCCGTTCGACGTAGCGTGATGAGCGGCCGTGGCGTAGTCGACCTCGAACCCTGATGAGGCTGGTGAAGTAATGCGGCGCATGGCCGGGACGACGCTGCCGGCCGCCGAGAACGTCGGCGGCCGGCAGCGTCAGCAGTACTAGCCCGGGGCAAACACTCGCCCGCGGTTCGTGCCCTCGTTACCGGTAGCGGAACACGATCCGGCCGCGGGTCAGGTCATACGGCGTGAGCTCGACCAGTACCCGGTCTTCCGGCAGGATCTTGATGTAGTTCTTGCGGATCTTCCCGCTGATGTGCGCGAGCACCTTGTGCCCGTTGTCTAGCTGCACGGTGAACATCGCGCTGCGCAGGCACTCGACCACGCGCCCTTCGAGTTCGATGCCGTCGGTCTGCTTCTTCATCGCCCTAACTCCAGACTGCTGCTGATTCGGCGGCCGCCGATGCCTTCGAGCAAGGCCAAGGCGGCCGTATTGGACTGGTCTACTTCGGCTGACGCCGTGGAAATTGCGCTGCGGTGCAGGGTGCCGAGCAGGTGGGACAGCAGCGCGCGAGCGATGCCACGGCGCTGCTCGCCGGCCCGCACCGCGATCAAGCCGATGCGCGGCCGCCGGGTCGCCGTCACCAGCCGGACCAGACCCAGGTATCGCTCCGGCGATGCGGCAACCGTGTACCGGGCCGGGTCGACGATGGTGTCTCCGGCGGGACGCGGGCGTACCTCGGCGGGCATCGAGTGCCAGCCGGGGCCCGCATCGACTTCTGCGCGAATCGCCCGATCCAGCGCGCGCAGCTGATCCTCATCCGCCGCGCCGGCGGGCAGGATCCGCACACCTGACGGCGGCCGCACGTCGTCGAGCCCTGTGACGCTCGGGTCTGTCGGTACGACGAAGTCCCACTCGCGTCGCCGGATCGTGAATCCGGCCCGCTGCCAGTTGGCGCTGGACTCGAGATCGGATTCGTCGACCAGCGTGAAGAGGGGAGCGGGCAGGTCGGCCAGCATCGCCTCGGCCAGGTGGTCGAAGGTGTCGGCGTGCCAGGCGTCGATGCTGACGAAATGGCGTCCGTCCGGCCTGCGCGCGGCATGCCCGCGACCGACCACCAGATCGTCTTCGAGGGCGTGCCACTGGCCGTCCGCCACGCGCGTGATGACCAGCGCGGCTCGACTCGGATCAGTGTTCAAAGGTTTGTAGTCCATCGGTGTCTCCTTCGGGAGCCTCGATCACAAGGGCTCCCGGCGACACCTGGTTCAGCCGCAGGACCGTGACGAGCTGAGGGAGCACCCGTGGGTGTTTAGGTTCACGAGTCTCACCTCCTGCGGAAAAGTACACGGCCGACCGCGACAGTAGCAGCCGCGCGAGGCTTTTCCCAAACCGTTTGCCACAAAAGCCGGTCAGTCGTCGAACATGTTCCAGCAGATCGCACTGCGGCGCCGCTGGTCATCGAGCACGAGTTCCCGGATCTGCGCGGGGATACGTTCCCGCTGCCAATCCCGTTCCGCGATGCGGGCCGCCTCAGCCTCCTCGCCCTTCGAGGCTGTCGCGGCGACGGCCCGGATCGCATAGGCCGCGGCGCCTAGGGCGTGCGCGGCGACGTGCGCGACCGGCGCTGCCTGTCCGGCCGCGAGGGCCGCATACTTCGCGGGTGCTGGCTGGTCACGTCCGGCGGCGTTCGCCGGGAACGCGGCCATGCGCGCGTCGCTCATGCGCAACTCGCCGCGTGCCCAAGCACGACCGGCCTCGATCGCGTCGCGTGGGCGGGTGTCGTCCGGTTGGGCCTGCTCAAAGAGATGCAGAACGTGCTCCGCGCAGAGGGCCGCCCACTGTGCGAGCAGCTGGTGATTTTCGTCGGTCAGCGTTCCGCCGCGGCGCAGCGTGATCAGCCGCGGGTCGCGGTCTTTGGGCAGGATCGGCACGAACCCACACTCTCACGAGATCTTGAGCCGAACCGACTCGGTAGAGTACTGCCAGCGAGGCAGCGAAGGAGGCTGGCATCGACATGAGTGCACCCGCGCAGGCCGCAGTGCGCATCGCTGCGATGACGGACGCGCACGCCACGGAAGTGCTGGCGATCTACCAGGC
>Ga0134126_10011122_pt1 | contig 11345 bp, 8 predicted proteins | sample KB31752_FD_96881 | JGI IMG/M metagenome (GOLD analysis project Ga0134126, IMG submission 96881) | Terrestrial soil microbial communities with excess Nitrogen fertilizer from Kellogg Biological Station, Michigan, USA - KB3-175-2 | ecosystem: Environmental > Terrestrial > Soil > Unclassified ... | reverse complement strand
TTGCTGAGGCAATACCGGCGATCAGGTCGGATGCGTTTTCCTTTTCCGCCATAAGCCGGGACTGCTCGTCGGAAGCTTTATCGGAAAGCGTGTAGATGGTCGCCCCGCGGACCGAATCCGCGAACTTCTTTCCTTCGATTGAATCGGCATGCAGCGATATGAAGAGATCTGCATCGTCTGCGGCGGAATATTCCAGTCGATCGTCGAGCGACACGAAGACGTCATCCGTTCGAGTCATTTTGACGTCGTAGCCTCCGATTTTGATCAATGCGGCCTCTAGCTGCTTCGCGACAGCCAGCACGATTGTCTTCTCGAAGACGTTGTTGATGCCGATGGCACCGGGATCGATCCCGCCGTGACCGGGATCTATAACGACGACCGGTTTGCTCCGTTCCCGCGGCGTGGCCTTTTTATCGGCGCGCGGAGAGCGTTTGGCGCCTGCATCGGGCTCCGGAGGGCGCGTCGCCCCCGTGCCGGCGCCGAATGAAGCCGCGTCGATCGGGCTAAGGACAACGGCAAGCCTGACGGACTTCCCCGATCCGACGCGGGTCATGGCGGCTGACGTGATTTTGACCGGCCCTGTCGTGTCGATGACAACCCGCGATTTGTTTTCGGCAAAAAGACCGTAGCGGAAGGCCGTCACGAGCCCTCGCCCCTTCTGACCAACGGCAGGATCCAATTGAAACGTCAAATCCGGCAGGTCGAGGATCACCCGGTATGGATCGGCCAGGGTGAAGGCTTGCACCATCAACCCTTCGCTCAACGTAAGCTGGAAGGTCGTCGACGCCTTATCCCCGGTCAGCCGTGCGTCCGTGGCTTCGGCCTTGGCCGCGACCTTACTGGGGGCGGCCGCCAGCCCCATCGTTAACGCTATCGTCATGCCGGCGGTGGCGATGGCCAAAGCTTGGTATCGCCAAAAGCGCTCTCCGAGTCGGACCATCAGCCCTGAGACACCCCCCGAATGCAAAACTCGATCCCGCCGAGACGGCCGTTAAGGCTTTGTTTTCAAAAGCAATATAATGCTTGTATCCGAGCCAGGCGGGCGCACCTCGATGGTCGTTTTATAGCACTTGCCAGCGATCGGGTGACCTCGTAGTCTCTTAGTCGTATTCGGTGGCGCTCAAGACACACCTTTCGAGGGCAAGTTCGGCAAGCGCCTGCGAACCTGGTCGGCCTGCTGCAGAACACGAAAAAACTCTGCTTTCACAGGTAATTGGGCCCGCACGGATCGCATCTGCTCGAGGCGAAGCGTACGGGAGTTTAACGTCGCTCAGTGAGATGCGCAGCTTCGACTTCCAGCCCTCTGATGGCCCTGTCGAAGCTGAGGAGCTTTTGTGCCGGTCGCCCCGATTTCTCAGTCGGGTAAAGGCGCGTATCGTAGGGCGGCCATACTATTGCGAACGCGGCGCCGAAGGCGCTGCCAAACCCTTTTCCCAGCTATCCGTCTCGCAAATGCGGACGAGCAGCCGGGCAGTACACGACAGGCCCATGACGATAACTTGCACCATACACGACGGCACCCGACGGACCCCGGTCCTGACGGCATCCGCGTGGATACCGGCGCGCTGCCTACGCGCCGCCGGGATCACTGTGCTGCAGGGGACGCCGCGGCCGGCCTCCACCACCCAATATTCACCCAACACGACGCGCCGCTGCGCGAGCCTCGCCATCCGCTCCGTTAACCACGGGCCAAGGTGCGAGCAGCCGTCCCGGCGCGCCAAGGATCCAGATCAATGTCCTCCAATACGAAAATGCTTATCGATGCCACGCATCCCGAGGAAACTCGGGTCGTGGTGCAGCGAAATGGCCGGGTAGAAGAGTTCGACTTCGAGAGTGCCGCCCGCAAACTACTGCGGGGCAATATCTATCTTGCGAAAGTGACGCGCGTTGAGCCGTCGTTGCAGGCGGCCTTCGTGGACTACGGCGGCAACCGCCACGGCTTCCTCGCCTTCAACGAAATTCATCCCGACTATTATCAAATTCCGGTCGCCGACCGGCAGGCGCTGCTTGAGGAAGAAGCCGCTGCCGAAGCCGAACTCGAGGCTGCTGCCGACCGCCGCGCCGAGGCGCTGGCTCGCCGAGCCTCCTCAAGAGGTGGGCAGAGCCACCGCCAGCCCAGGGAAGAGACGGGTAGCGAGGATTTCACCGACCTGCCTATGAGCGGGGCCCCGGTCGAGTCATCCCACATCGTCGATGTCGAGGAAGACGAACATATCGAAGAAGTCGGCGGTGGTGAGGAAGGCGAGACGGTCAAGGTCATCGCGGCCGCTGTCGGGCACTCGAGCGACGACGAACGCTCCGAGTTGCCGATGCCGGACCAAAATGCTGAAGAGTCCGACGACGAGGATAGCGGCGACGAAGATGCCGCCGATGAAACTGAAGCGCCCCTTGAATCCGCTTCGGATTCAGAGGACGCCGACGTTCATGGTCATGGGCATGAACACGAGCATGAACATGAGCACGAGCACGAGCACGAGCATGAGCACGAGCATCAACATGAGCGTGAATCTGAACAGTATGAAAGCGACGACCAGCCGAGCGACGCCGATCTAGGCAGGCAGGATGCCCGCAACGGCGACGACGTAGCCAGAGGCAACGACGAAGGCTCACCCCGCGAATTCCGCGATGGGCAACAGTCTCGTCAGCGGCGGCGCCCGCGCAGCTACAAGATCCAGGAAGTCATCAAGCGGCGCCAGATCATTCTGGTGCAGGTTGTCAAGGAAGAGCGCGGCAACAAGGGCGCAGCCCTCACGACCTACCTATCGCTCGCCGGCCGCTACACCGTTCTGATGCCGAACACGGCGCGCGGCGGTGGCATTTCGCGCAAGATCACCAACCCTCAGGATCGCCGGCGGCTTAAGTCCATCGCTCAAGAACTCGAAGTTCCGGAAGGCATGGGGCTCATCATCCGCACAGCCGGCGCCGCCCGCACAAAGCAGGAGATCAAGCGCGATTTCGAATATCTTCTGAGACTCTGGGAAAGCGTCCGCGAACTGACGCTGCAATCGACGGCCCCGAGCCTCGTCTATGAGGAAGGCGACCTGATCAAGCGATCGATCCGCGACCTCTATAACAAGGACGTTGAGGAGATCGTGGTCGCCGGCGACGCCAGCTATGAAGAAGCCGCTGCCTTCATGCAGATGCTGATGCCGAGCCACGCCAAGAACGTGTCGCCCTACAAGGAACCGACGCCGCTCTTCACCCGCTACGGCGTCGAACGGCAGCTCAACGCCATGTTCCAACCGCAGGTGACGCTGCGCTCGGGCGGCTACATCGTCATCAATCAGACCGAGGCTCTCGTCGCAATCGATGTGAACTCCGGAAAATCGACGCGCGAATTTTCGATTGAGGAAACGGCCCTCGCGACGAACGCCGAAGCCGCCGATGAGATCGCCCGCCAGTTGAAGCTTCGCGACCTCGCGGGCCTCATCGTCATCGACTTCATCGACATGGAGGAAAAGCGCAACAACCGGACTGTTGAACGGCGCCTCAAAGACGCGCTGCGCTTCGACAGGGCCCGCATTCAGCTCGGCCGGATTTCGCATTTCGGTTTGATGGAAATGTCGCGACAGCGGCTCCGGACCGGCGTGCTCGAGGGCTCGACGTCGCAATGTCCCCACTGTCAGGGAACGGGCATCATCCGCTCGACCGAGAGCGTCGCACTCGCTGTATTGCGTGGTCTCGAAGATACCATCACGGCCGGGGCCACCGGTTCGCTTATCGCAACGACCACGCCGGCGGTGGCGCTTTATATCCTGAACAAGAAGCGCGCCTACATTGCCGACATGGAAACACGGCACGGTCACACCATCACGGTGCTCGGCAGCGAGCGCGTACATGGAGCGAACTTCACCGTCGAGCGGGGCGCCGCGTCAGCGCTTCCCGTACGCCGGGTCGAGCGTGCCGCCGTCAATATGGACTGGGGCTTCGACTCCGATGAGGAAGCGCCATCGGCCGAAACTTCCGATTTGGAAATGGTGCCTGAGGCCGACGACGGCGAGGACGAAGGTCCGGAGCGCGAGGCCCGCGACGGCGAGAGCCCTCGCATGGACGGCGACGAGAACGGAGCACGGCGAGGCCGGCGCCGCCGGCGGCGGGGACGCGGTGGACGCGACCGCGGTGAAGGTCGCGAGCGTTACGCGTCGGGACCGCGAGACGGTGACAACGATGCGCCGCCAACTGCATCCGAGCACCCCCAGTCGGGCGAAGATTTTGAGGAAGAGACGGCAACTGACGACGGGACGGGCGAACCGCCCATCGACAGCGCCGCCGACCGGCCGGAAGATAGTCGTGATGACAGGCCCGGCCGGCGCCGCAGGCGCGGCCGTCGCGGCGGCCGTCGCGGGCGCGATCGTGGACCGAATGACGTTGGACCGAACGACGTTGCGGCCGATGCTGGCGATACCGGTAACGCCGGCGACGCCGAGCAGCCGGAAATCGACGATGATCAGTCCGATGTTGCGGACTCGACCAGCCCACCGGCGCTGCCGCGTAGGACGGGCCGCCCCACGTCGGTACGTGCCGCTAACGACGCGGATGCCGATGCTGACGCAAGCCCCAAGGTTCAACGGCAGCCCCGGATCTGGGATGTGCCTTCGGCTGCCAATGGCTCCGATGTCGGGCCGTCCGCTCCGCCAGCCGCTGAGATCGCAAAGCCGCAGGAACCAGCGGCCGAGCCAGAAGCCAATCCGCCTCGGCCGATTCGCCGCCGCCACGAAATCGGCTCCAGCGAGCCGCGCATCGAGCGCGTGGTCGTGAAGGCTGGGGAGAACACCGCCGAAAGCGGCGCTCCCGACACCGAGGCGGCGCCACAGCGTAAAGGCTGGTGGCAACGCAAGTTCGGCGGCGAATAGCCGTTTAGCGGTTTAAATCAACAGCGGGCCGGCGCGAGCACCGGCCCGTTTCGTATCTGCGGTCGTCCCGAAGGCTCGCGTCGTACGATCACGACCAGAGAGCTGTCGATCATCGGCTCCCAGACGCTTCTCGAACCGCCAAGTCCCCCCTATAAGGCGCTTGCCATAAAAGTGTTATACGGAGCCATCGCGGCTCCACGCGTTGGGAGGGGGTCTCTTGCGGAAAGCACCGGGTACAGTCGCGCGGCTCTTCGGCCCTTCGCACAACGAAGAGTTTGTCGGGTTGCTAATCCGGCTCGCGGATGTCGGAGTCGAATGCGCGGCGCACTTCCGCGCCACGGACGGCCAGGATTTGCCGGGCATCATCGCCTTCGAGCGGCGCGCCGATAAACTCGTCGACCAAATTCACGAACTTCTCGACAACTCGTTCATCATGCGGTTCGACATCCCGGACGCGATGCGTCTAACCGATGAGATCGACGACGTTATCGACGGAATGCGCGGCGCGGCGGCTCATATCGACATCTACAAACACTTCCTATCGGATCTGCGCCCCGAGGCTCGCGAACTGATCGTGACGGGCGAACGCTCCCTTCAGGCGCTGCGCAATCTGATCGTCATGCTGAAAGATCCGAAGCTGTCGCTGCCCCTGACGCGCGATTTGGCGCGCGCCATAAACGACGCGGAATCGGAAGCCGACAACATCATAGCGCGGGCCGAGCGCGGTCTCGTCGGCGAATTCTCCGGACCATCGGCCGACACGCTCGAATTCATCGCACTCGAAAAGCTCTATGCGATGCTCGAGGAAATGACGGACGACGCCAAGCGCTGTGGCAAGCTCATCGTGTCGCTGGCCCGCAAGGAGGCGTGAATGAGCGCCGTTACGTTTGCGCTCATTCTCGCGCTTACTACTGTCTTGATGGCCGAATTCGTCAACGGCTGGACGGATGCGCCGAACGTCATCGCAACCGTCGTATCCACTGGCGTGATGTCGCCCAGAGCCGCCATCCTGATGGCGGTCATCATGAATACGGCCGGCGCCATGTCGGGCACGGCGGTCGCGGCAACGGTCGGCAAAGGCATCATCGACCCGGCCGCGCTCACGCTTCCCTCGATCACTTCGGCGATGCTCAGTATCGTGGCCTGGGGCACTTTCGCGGCGCGAGCTGGTCTGCCAATCAGCAAGTCGCATGCCCTTCTCGCGGGCCTCGCAGGTGCTGCGTTTGCAGGCGGCGGACTGCAGGCGCTGCAATGGGAGGGCTGGGAAAAAGTCGTGATCGGCATGGTCCTGTCGGTCATTCTCGGCGGCGTTGCCGCATTCGCCATCGGATTGGTGATCGTTTTCTTTGCCGGCGATTCCAAACCAGCACGCTCAAAAAGACTTTTCGATCGCCTGTCGCTCGTGGCGGCGTGCTTCATGGCCTTCAATCACGGACTCAACGACGGCCAGAAATTCATGGGCGTGTTCGCGACGACCCTGCTGACCGGCGGCGTGGTCTCGACCTTCGAGATTCCGTTCTGGGTCATCCTGATCTGCGCGCTGACGATGGCGCTCGGAACATCGGCCGGCGGCTGGCGCATCATCAAGACGATCGGCTCGCGCATGACGAGGCTGCAATCGTGGCAGGGTTTTGCCGCTCAGGCCGCCGCAAGCTGCACGATCTTCGGCGCTTCCGCTTTCGGCATTCCGCTCTCGACAACACACACGATCACGAGTGGCATCGTCGGCGCTGCCGCCAGCCGGCGCGTATCGGACGTGCGCTGGACCGTATTGAAACGAATCGTACAGGCTTGGCTGATTACGTTTCCAGTGTGCTTCACTGCGGCGTACATCGCGGCGCGTGCCGTAAACTCGTTGTTTTAGATCCCAGTGCTCGACGCCTTCGGCTGCTCTGCAACGTCAAGTCGCAGATCGCGAGCCGACAACGCCGTCTTGCCATGCTGACGCCAAAATATCGTCGACTGATCCCTGCGCCCGAGGCGGAGCATATTTGACCCAAACGGCCTTGCCGCATACCCTGAACAAGCACGGTGTCTCGAGACACGCATCGAGATTGAGGCACATCCTATGCCCACGACAAAAGAAGCCGTCCCGGTATGGTCAAACTTTCGCCGCGGCGTCTTAGCTCTCGGCGTGCTGCTGACATCGCTCCCGGCGTTCGTGGCAGGGGCACGCGCGCAGGGCCTGCCGCTCATTCGCGATGCCGAGATCGAGGCATTGCTGCAGGACTACTCGAAGCCGATTTTCGCCGCGGCAGGATTCGGCGGCGGCCGCGTCACGGTTCGCATCGTCCGCAACGACGCCTTCAACGCTTTCGTGGTCGACGGCGCTAACGTTTTCATAAACACAGGCACGCTGCTGCAGGCTAAAACGCCGAACGAAGTCATCGGCGTCATTGCGCATGAGAGCGGACACATCGCCGGCGGCCATATGGCGGCCCTTCGGGCGCGCGTTGCTAAGGACCAGACTCGGGCTCTCTTGACCCAGATCCTGGGCATCGGCGCGATGGTTGCAGGCGGCGTCGCGGGAGGCGACTCGGGACGCGACACGATGGCCGGCGGACAAGCCATCATGCAGGGTGGCACTCAAGTCATCATGCGCGGACTCTTATCAGAGCGCCGCTCTCAGGAATCGGCCGCCGATCAGGCCGGGGTGAAGTTCCTGACGGAAACCAAGCAGTCGGGACGCGGCATGCTCGCTACGTTCGAGCGGTTCAAGGAGCAAGAATACCTCTCCGAGCAGTTTCAGGATCCTTTCGTCAGAAGCCATCCCGTCGCCGGCGATAGGCTCGCGCATCTCAGCTCCATTGTTGCGGCAAGCCCCTACGCCAATCAAAAAGACCCTGCACCTTTGCAGCTTCGCCACGACCTGATGCGCGCCAAGCTGTCGGGGTACCTTGAGACACCGACGATCGTCTTCAATCGCTATCCTGAGACCGATAAATCGCTGCCGGCGCGCTACGCGCGTGCCATCGCCAGATTCTTCCGAGGCGGCACCGGCGCCCTCGAGGCTTCGGTGCAGGAAATTGATGGTATGATCCGCGAGAACCCGTCATATCCTTATTTCTACGAACTCAAGGCCGATCTGCTGATGCGCTCCGGGCGAATGGCTCAGGCGATCCCCGACCTGCGTAAGGCTTTGAAGCTGGCCCCCGACGCATCGCTCATCCGCGTCGAACTGGCGTCGGCATTGCAAAGTAGTGGTGAAACCGGTGCGGAAACGGAATCGATTAGTCTGCTGCGCAAATCCTTGGTCATTGACGACGAGAATGCCCACGCCTACCGCCTGCTGGCGAACGCCTATTACAAAGCGGGCAAGGGGCCGGAGGCAGATGCCATGACGGCGCAGGCCTATTTTTGCGAAGGTGACGTAATACAGGCGCAAACTTTTGCCAAACGCGCCCAAAGGCAACTTCATGCCGGGTCACCCGAGTGGCTGAAGAACGACGACATCATCAACTACAAGCCGCAGACGTGAGCGGCCTTCAATCCTGATCAGCGAGATGAGACCGATGATTCCGAAGAACACCATTTGGCAGACCGTAAATTCGGCGCGAGCTAGAAAATGGGCGGCCTGCGCCATCGCCGCCAGCGGCTTGGCGCTGTTGCCGCTTGGCGCGGCCGGTTGGCCCGGCGGTCTTACAGACCCGTCCGCACACGCCGAGACGATTACGCCGACGGCCGGCGGATCGGCTTTTTCCGACGAGCAGAAGAAAGCGCTCGGCGAGATCATCAAAGACTATCTCGTCAAGAATCCCGAAGTGATGATCGAAGTGCAGAACGCACTCGATGAAAAGGTCGAAAAGCTGCAGAGCGCCAAGCTCAAGTCATTCATGGCCGAGAATGGCAAGACTATCTATCGTAGCCCCGACAGCTCCGTCGCGGGCGACCCGGATGGCGACATAACCGTCGTCGAATTCTTCGATTTCAACTGTGGCTACTGCAAGCGCGGATTGCCCGAAGTGCAGAAGCTTATTCAAAACGACAAGAAAGTGCGCGTCGTCTTCAAGGAGCTGCCGATCCTGTCGAAGGGCTCGGAGGAAGCCGCAAAGGTCGCCTTGGCCGCCAAGCGTCAGGGCAAGTACTGGGAATTCCACCAGGCTATGCTCGGCTCCAAAGGCCAAGCCAACGAGGCGTCCGCTCTCAAAGTCGCAGACGGTCTCGGGCTCGATATGGGAAAGCTCAAAACCGACATGGCAAGCGACGCCATCAAAACTGAGCTGGATGACATGAAAGCTCTCGCCACCAAGATGGGCATCAACGGCACGCCGCATTTTCTCGTCGGCGACAAGTCGATCCCCGGGGCGCCGGAAGACTTGCATGACCAGCTTGAGAAGCTCGTTACGGAATTCCGCAAGGACGGTTGCCCGGCCTGCTAGCTGAAAACCCAAACAATGCGGCCCTACGTCGAAGCCGTTAATGAACTCTGCGCCGAAAGTACGCGCCCGCCGGCGCGTACTTTGCGCATGCCTGGAAAGCTGTTAGACCCTGGACTCCGCAATTGCCTCGGGTGGTAGCCCGAAGCTCGAACGGTCTCCAACCATGACCCGCCTCATCTACGTCCTTAACGGTCCTAACCTTAATATGCTCGGAGTTCGCGAGCCCGAAATCTATGGGACCGAGACGCTTGCCGACCTCCGTTCGCGGACTGAAAAGGCGGCCGCCGCAAACGGCCTCACGATCGAATTCCGTCAATCCAATGTCGAAGGCGAACTCGTCAACTGGGTGCAGGAGGCGCGCGGCAAGGCCAAGGGCATCATCATCAATGCCGGCGCCTATACCCACACGTCCGTGGCTGTCCTCGATGCCTTGCAGGCGGTCGGCTTGCCGGTCATCGAAGTCCATCTGTCCAATATTTTCCGCCGCGACCAGTTCCGCCAGCACTCCTACGTTTCGCTTGCCGCCACCGGGATAATCTGCGGTCTTGGCGGCAAGGGCTATGAACTCGCAATCGAAGCCATGACGGATATCCTAAGCAAGGGCGGCAACAAGGCGTGACGGTGGCAGCTTCGTTTGGGCTATAGATGCACGCTAACTAGAGATCCGAGGACACGGAACGTATGACCGCGAAGGAACAAGGGGCGAAGTTGGTAAGTGCGGAGGGTCAGATGATCCGCGAACTTGCGGAACTTCTGAACGATACCGGCCTCACCGAAATAGAAATCGAGAAGAGTGGCCTCAAGATTCGCGTTGCGAAGAAAATTTCAGTTAACGTTGCACCGCAAACTTACCCCGCCGCCACGGCCCCGATAGGGCCAGCCGACAGCAAACAGACGACCCTAGCGCCGGGCGATCTTTCGAAACATCCCGGCGCCGTAAAATCGCCGATGGTCGGTACGGCCTATCGTTCACCCGAACCGGGTTCTGCGACGTTCTGCGAAGTCGGCAGCAAAGTTAATCAGGGCGACACGCTACTTATCATCGAAGCCATGAAAACGATGAACCAGATCCCGGCCCCGCGCGCCGGGACCGTCAAGGCAATCCTCGTCGAAAACGCCCAGCCGGTCGAATATGGCGAACCTCTGATCATTATCGAATAGGCGCCGCAGCCGATTGATGCGCTGATGCAGACGCCTGGAGAGCTTCCCCATGTTCGATAAAATTCTGATTGCCAACAGAGGAGAGATTGCGCTGCGCGTCCAGCGCGCCTGCCGTGAGCTTGGCATCGCGACCGTCGCCGTACACTCGACCGCCGACGCCGACGCCATGCACGTGCGCCTCGCTGACGAAAGCGTCTGCATCGGTCCGCCGGCCGCGCGCGATAGCTATCTCAACATCCCGGCTCTCGTCACGGCGTGCGAGATTACAGGCGCCGATGCCGTGCATCCGGGCTATGGTTTTCTGTCCGAAAACGCCCGCTTCGCTGAGATTCTCGAAGAACACAAGATAACGTTTATCGGCCCGACGTCGGAACACATCCGCATCATGGGCGACAAGATCGAGGCCAAGGAAACAGCCAAGCGCCTCGGCATTCCGGTTGTGCCGGGCTCGGCTGGCGCTATCACAAGCGAAACCGAGGCGATGAAAGTCGCCAAGGAAATGGGCTTCCCCGTCTTGATTAAAGCGGCCGCCGGCGGCGGCGGACGCGGCATGAAGGTCGCGACGAGCGCAGCCGACCTCGGCGAAGCCCTTTCCACGGCGCGCTCGGAAGCCAAGGCGGCGTTCAACGACGATGCGGTCTATATCGAAAAGTATCTGCAGAAGCCCCGCCACATCGAAATCCAGGTGTTCGGCGACGGCAAGGGCGACGCCGTCCACCTCGGCGAGCGCGACTGCTCGCTGCAGCGCCGGCACCAGAAGGTGTTGGAAGAATCTCCCTCTCCCGCGCTCAATGCTACCCAGCGCAAGAAAATCGGCGCCACCGTTGCCGACGCCATGCGCAAACTAAAATACCGCGGCGCCGGCACCGTCGAGTTTTTATATGAGGACGGCGAGTTTTATTTCATCGAGATGAATACGCGGCTGCAGGTCGAGCATCCGGTGACCGAAATG
>Ga0134126_10011121_pt1 | contig 11345 bp, 8 predicted proteins | sample KB31752_FD_96881 | JGI IMG/M metagenome (GOLD analysis project Ga0134126, IMG submission 96881) | Terrestrial soil microbial communities with excess Nitrogen fertilizer from Kellogg Biological Station, Michigan, USA - KB3-175-2 | ecosystem: Environmental > Terrestrial > Soil > Unclassified ... | reverse complement strand
CTGAAGCGGAACAATTGCAACAGCTTTACGCCCAAGCCTCTGCCGATCTGAATCGCGTCACCCATGGCGCCTTGGCACCCGATTTAAGACAGTATCTTGAACGACTTGTCGCCAGAGCTTATGCGGAGCTGCATTACACCCCGCCGACGCGCTCACAACTGTGGCAGCCACGCCGCTGGCTCAGAATTTTCACGGCGTTCCCGGAATCGTTTCGCCGCCAGTCCCGCTATTTTGCAATGGCCGCTCTGGTTACCATTTCAGGCTGTACGCTGGGCGCACTTGCGGTGCGCTACGATCCCGCTTCTGTCGACGTGTTGCTCCCGGCCAACTACCTGCGCAACCCAGGTGAGCGAGTACATGAGGAGGAGCAAGGACAAGCCCGCCACTCGAACTCGGCACAAATCGAGGCAGAGTTCTCGGCACAGCTGATCCGGCACAACATCCAGGTCGCGCTGCTTGCCGCAGCCCTCGGCGTAACCTTTGGTATCGGTACGGCACTTCTCCTGTTCGAAAACGGCGTACTACTCGGGGCCGTAGCTGTGCGTTACACCCAACAAGGCTTCGGGTTATTTATGTCGGCGTGGCTGTTACCACACGGTGTGTTCGAGATTCCATCTATCTTGATTGCCGGCCAAGCGGGTTTTTACCTGGCGCGTTTGCTGCTGCATCGTCGTGAAGATCGTAACGTTCGTGACTCGATGCGCGAGTGGTTAATCCTGGTCGCTGGACTGGCGATGATGCTGGTGTGGGCCGGATTCATGGAAGCCTTTTTCTCGCAGCATCACGCCCCTGTTCTGCCATATGGATTCAAAGTTGGAGTCGGCTTAGCGGAACTCGTGCTGCTGACGCTGTATCTCTTACTGATCGGGCGAACTGAGTCCGCTCGGGTGACGCGCAGTGGCCTTGCTACGGAGAACGGATGACGATTACTCAATCCACTCGCGCGGCAACGACCTCCGAACTGACCATCGCAACGTCAGAAGGTGTACTTTTTCGCTTGCCCCTCGCCGGCCCGGCGCCCCGCCTTTATGCCATGTTGCTCGACATCGTGATTGTCCTCGGAACGGTGAACGGAATCGGGCTGCTGGTTTACTGGGTTTTCGCGAAAGCGCCAGGATTCGGCGTCATGGTGATCACCCTGGCGGAATTCGCAATTGGGTTCGCTTATAGCGCGCTGCTCGAAGGTTATTGGAATGGTCAGACAATCGGTAAACGTCTATTTCATCTGCGCGTGATTGATCAGGACGGACTTCCCCTACGAATCGAACAGGCGTGGGTGCGGAATCTCATGCGTGTTTTTGATGCCTTGCCGTTTGCGTACCTAGTTGGAGGAATTTCGGTGCTGAGCAGTCCGCTGATGCAGCGTTTTGGTGACCGAGTGGCGGGAACGCTGGTTACGCGGCAAACACCACTATCCCTGCCGGACGAGGAATTCTGGACGCGGCAGAAGTACAACTCGTTTACCGAGTATCCGACGATCGCTATGCAGCTTCGCCGTGCGGCAACTCCGGAACTCGCCGCTCTAATTCAGGACGCACTACGCCGTCGCAACGAACTCGCAACGTACGCGAGGCGGGAAATTTATCGCGAGCTGGCCGCGTACCTGCAGAGCGAAATATGCCCCTTCCCTGATGAATTGATTGAGAGACTTAGCGACGAGCAGTACCTCATGAATGCTTCCAGCATCCTCTTTGCAGATCGGGGTGCTATCGCCAGTTCAAAAATTGGCGATCTAGGGCAAGGGTGATACGGCTGCTGGCCACTGTGCAGGCGCGGAGATGCCGGCCGTAGAAACTATGGTTAGGCACTTATCACTATTTGCTATGATTTGCAGCCCCGATCGCAGCGGCGGCCATTAGTCGCAGCGGCAATTACCTTCTCATGTTTTGATTCAGCGCCGCCTGCGAAGATTCACTTCCGTAAAATGATATAACTCTCGTGCTAGGAGAGTCATTCCATGGCCATTTCTCGCCGTGATTTCGTTCACTCTGCATTGCTGGGAGCGGCTTCTCTGTCCGTGCCAGGTTCTGCAAAAGCAGACACAGCGCCTGCCCAGGGGAGCGGCAAGGCGAAGCTCCCGGTAATTATCTCTGCCGCGAATGGTTTCAAGTATCTGGACGAGCCGTACACGTTGCTCTCTGGAGGCGGAGATACGCTCGATGCAGCACTGAAAGTTGTGCAAGGGCCGGAGGATGATCCGAATGACGAGAGCGTGGGACTAGGTGGCCATCCGAACGAGGAGGGAGTCGTCGAACTCGATGCGTGCTGCATGCATGGTCCAACGCGCACCGCGGGATCCGTTGGGGCGGTGCGGAATATCAAGAATGCCTCGTTACTTGCAAACACGGTGCGGCTGCATACCGGCCACGTGATGTTGGTCGGAGAAGGTGCGGAGAAATTTGCTGTCGCGCAAGGGTTCCCTCGAGAAAACCTGCTGACCGACAAGTCGAGAAAGGAATGGCTGCTGTGGAAGGAAACCCATTCGGACTGGTGGGGAGCATCGCTGTCGAGTCCCGATTGGCGCACGCGCTTGCGGGTGCATGCACATACCGACGAATGGCAAGAGCGAATGGATCGTATGGAGACGATAGCTGCCGCGATCGGCATTCCGCCAAATGAACAGATGGACGCGATTCGCAGTGTCATTTTCCCTCCGACGGGTACGATTCACTGTTCGGCCTTGAACGCGAAGGGTGAGATGTCGGGATGCACGACGACGAGCGGCCTCGCGTGGAAAATTCCCGGTCGCGTTGGTGATTCACCCATCATTGGCGCTGGCTGCTACACCGATCAGGACGTTGGGTCTGCTGGCGCCACAGGCAGCGGCGAAGAGAACATAAAGGTTGCGGGGGCGCACACGATCATCGAGAACATGCGCCGCGGCATGTCGCCGCTCGATGCCGGCATGGACACGCTGCAACGCATCGTGCACAACTACAACGGAGATAAAGAACGCCTGCAATATGTCGACATGGTTTATTACATCCTGAAAAAGGATGGGGCGTATGCGGCGGTCTCGCTATGGGAAGGATACGGAGACGACACGAGCCCGCACCGAATTGCAATCCACGACGGCACGAAGCGATTGGAAACGGCGGTAAGCATGTTCCGCGGCGTGTCGCAGGCCTGGCCGCCGCTGTTCAAGAGCTAAGACACAGCAGTTGGTTCTTAGCCATTCTGTGCTGGGATTTCAGACCTGCTCGCTGGCATATTCTTGTACGAACACTTCGAAGTCACGAGACGGTCGAACCTCGTGGTCGGCCAAGTAGTGGCGAAATCCAGAGGGCCACTCCCAAACATCCAATCGAAGACTCTGGAAACCGTTTCTACATCCGCAAATCCGACAGTGAGAATACCCACGATAGGCAACCTTCTCTGCTTCAGCATCGGCCCTGTCAAGCATGTCTAAGAACGCAGCTCTCTCGGGCCATTCTGGCGTACCCTCTGGCCACGGCAATGTTCCGTCATCCTTCTGCCGAGACCTCCAGAAGCCCTCGTAACGCGGGATCCGCGCCTCGAAAGCCCCGTTGTCCGCGGCAGAAGCGGGCACATAGAATCGCCACACACCATTTCCACGTTGGTCCACAGCAAATTTCCTCAACTTGCCGTCGGTTACTCGGTATGTAGAGACATGACGAAAACGCTTCAACTCGATCGGGTCGGGCACAACGATCCGATGCGGTTCACAGGAGATCCATACATACTCCCATGGACTCCAGCCATGGAGCGATTGAATTCGCAATTGCGCCGGCGTTATCGCTTTTGTTACCTCGCCTAAGAAGCGCCAAGTCGACATAGCACTCATCTTCGCAGGCTCTTCACTATTACCGCTTGTAAACCGCTCCGCCTTTCATGACGAAGTCGACTTTCTTCAGCACGCTGATGTCATTCAACGGATTACCCGAAACCGCAATGACATCTGCGAAATATCCAGCTTTGAGTTGCCCGATCTGGCCTTCCCAATCGAGCAGCTTGGCGCCGTTAATGAGGTCAGCCTGCAAAACTGCTAGCGGCGTCATCCCGTACTTCACCATCAACTCGAGTTCCCTGGCCTGTGTTCCGTGAGGGAATGGGCCAACATCGGAACCCACGGCCATCGGCACTCCCGCGGCAAGCTGCTTGCGAAACTCGCGCGCGTGCAGATCGAGCAGGTCTTTTTCGTATCGCTCGGTTCCCGGCCTTAAAGGATGAGACATGAAGTATTCAGAAATCGTAAACGTCGGGACTGCAAAGATGCCCTTCTCATGCATGAGCCGCATGGTTTCATCGCCGAGATGATAGGCGTGGTCAATCGACGCCACTCCGGCCTGTGCAGCATACAGAGTTCCGGGCTCTCCCGTAGCGTGAACGGCTACGCGTTTTCCCATGCGTGCAGCTTCGTGAACCGCAGCGGCAAGTTCCGCTTCCGAATACTGATACGGAGTGGAAAGCTGCCCGTCACGAATTGTATCGGGGCCGGTTTCGTATATCTTGGTGAAGTCCGCGCCTTCTTTAAATTGTTCGCGCATGACCTCGATGAGTTGCTGCGCGTTGTTGGCGTAATCGGCATTAGGAAGCACGTGCTGTGCGGGGTTGTAGCCGATTGCGTCCTCGTGGCCGCCGAGGGTGTTTATGGCATTGCCGCTGATGCGCAGGCGTGGTCCGGGAATCTCGCCGCCATCGATGGCATCGCGGACGGCAGTGTCGGCTGACCCCGCGCCTTCGGTGCCCATGTCACGCTCCGCAGTGAAGCCCGCCATCAGATCGTCGCGCGCAGCGACGGTGGCGATGATGGTGCGCTGCGGCACGGATTCTTCCACTGTTTGAAGGTCCTCTGCGCCGGGATGGAGGAAAAGATGAATGTGGGCGTCGATCAGCCCCGGAAGGAGAGTGCGGTCGCCGAGATCGACGACCTCAGCTCCGGCTGGCCGCTTCACTGACGGGCCAACTTCTGCAATACGATCCCCGCGAACCAGAACCTCGCCGGGGGTGATCATGCGGCCAGTTTCGACATCAAGAAGACGCGCCGCATGCAGAACGATGACGTGCGGAGATGATGATTGCGCGTGGATAGCGCCGCTCAGCAGAACCAGGGCGAGGACCGGGGCAAAGTACCGACAGGTTTTCATACTCGGTACGGGATAGTACCATCGTTCAGATCGAGCAAGCTCGGCGACCAAGCTCTTACTCCGACGTCGCCCCGCCGGCTACGCATTCCTCTACCGAGCCACTCGCATCAACTCGAATCACTCCCCCTTCGTCCGTACAAAAGGCACGAACACCAGTCTGATTCCTCCGCACTGGTACGGCGACGATGTGGATCTTCGTGGCTGGCCCGGAATCAGCTTCGGCGGCACAATTCTGCAGATCGAGTCTGTATCCGCTGCGCTCGCCTGCAGCTAACCTGTTGTCGATCAGCCCTGCAGAAGAGAGGTCGGAGAGATTGCATGTGAATCCAACATCAGCATGTGTCTGGCTGTAGGCGACCTCTGCCTGATACAGGGTTCGAACCGAGGTCGCCGCCAAGGCTTCGTTGGCAGCCATTTTTGCCCGCAGCAAATTGGGAATAGCGATAGCAGCGATGATCAGAATGATCGGGATGAATACAACTCCCAAATAACCGAGGACGAGACCTGCAATCGCGAGCCCGCGTCCACCCACGCGTCCGGCGCTTTTCTTGATATCCGAGAGCGCCAGGTGACCAAGAATTATGGCGACGATGAACAATGGAAAGATGTTCACGATCCCGCAAATCAGGCTGCCGATCGCCTTGCCGCTAGTCTGAGGCGTGCCGACGTATGCTGGCGGTATCGCGCTCGAATCAGCTACGGGCGTGAGCGGTTGTTGCACGGGATTGCCACAATTCGAACAGAACTGAGTAGCAGGAGAAATCGGGGCGCCACATTTTGTGCAGTGCAACTGGACCTCCCGTTTTGAAATGCATGAATCTGCGTGGGGAATTGGCGCAACGATACGCCTCAGTGAAAGGAGCCGTCAACGAGAATGTGGTTGGGGCGAGGTTGCCTAGTTACTCTGACACTTTCTCGGGGGCTTTCAGGCCAAGCTCTTTCATCACCATTTGCAGGTCTTTCCACGTTTCTTTCTTCTGCCGCGGATCCCGCAACAGAAACGCGGGGTGATAAGTTACCGCCAGCTTGGTGCCGCGAAAGTCATACCAGTGGCCGCGGAGCTCCGACATGGAAGCATTTACCGCAAGAAGAGTCTTCGCGGCGACGGCACCGAGCGCCACAATTGCTTTTGGTGAAATCACTTTGATCTGCTGCATGAGAAACGGCGAGCAGGTTTCACATTCATCGCGCTCAGGCGTGCGATTGCTTGGCGGACGACACTTGATGATATTTGCGATATAAACGTCCTCGCGCTGCAGGCCCATCGCCTTGATCATGTTGTTCAGGAGTTGGCCCGCGCGGCCGACGAAAGGCTCGCCCTGTTCGTCTTCATCTGCTCCGGGAGCTTCGCCGATGAACATCAGTTCGGCATTCGGATTTCCGACCCCAAAGACAATCTGCTTCCGTCCTTGCTTGTGAAGGCGACAACGGGTGCAGTCGCCAATTTCTTCGCGGATCATGCGGAGAGCGGCGGGACGGTCTACGGCAGGCGGTGCTGCGATTGCGGCTCTGAGCATTTGAGGAGCGGTCTCCGTGAGTTCGGGAATATTTTGTTCCACAGCAACTGCGGAAGGCATATCGTGCGGTGCACGACGGTAAAAATCGTAAATACCAAGTTCGTTGTAATAGCGAAGACGGTCGGCGAAAGCTTTGCGCGTTTGCGAATCGAGAACTTCAGCCATTGGGTTGGATTCTACTACTTGGTTCGCAGTGGAAACTCTGCGGACTGTTTTATCACGGGACATTTGAGGTACGTACAGGAAATGCCAGGCGAATGTCCGCATCAAAATAGTCGGCTCAGCTGCTGCTTGACGACGTTTCCATATGACCATTATGATCGCCTTCCAACGTGAAACGAGTACCCTCCGGAATTATCCCCGTCATCTCGGTCGACAGGAAGTCTGCAGACGCGCTCTATCAGCAGATTTACGACGCGTACCGCGGCGCGATTGTGGGCCGAACGCTACGGCCAGGGCAACGTGTGCCTTCCACTCGCATGCTGGCGGATGAGCTGGGTATTTCGCGCATACCAATTCTGAACGCGTATTCGCAGCTTCTCGCGGAAGGATATTTCGAGAGCCGCGTGGGATCGGGCACGGTGGTCTCGCGATCGCTGCCAGACCAGACTCCTGCACCGCATGTGCGAAGCGCGCGTCCAGAGAAGTCCAAGCCCGAAGCACGCCGGATCTCCAAGAGGACAACTTCCGTTGACAAGAACGTACCGTGGCGCCGCGGCTGGGGCCCCTTCGGAGTGAGCCAAGTCGCATTTGAGCATTTTCCATTTCCGGTGTGGAACCGGCTGATCACGCGACAGAGCCGGCACAGTTATGCGAAGTCGATGGACTACGGCGATCCACTCGGGCTCAGGAAGCTGCGCACTGCGATCGCGAATTACGTTCGGACTGCGAGAGGGGTGCGCTGCGAGGATGAGCAGATCATGATCGTGAGCGGTTCACAGCAGGCGCTCGAGATTACGACGCGCGTCCTGCTCGATCCCGGAGATTCGGTGTGGATGGAAGACCCGGGCTACCGGTTCGCATACCGCGTGTTCGGATTTCATGGCTGCAAAGTGGTTCCGGTTCCGGTAGATCACGAAGGATTAAACGTCGCGGCGGGAATACGGTCGGCACGACAGGCGCGAGCTGCATTGGTGACGCCCTCGCATCAATATCCGCTAGGCGTCACCATGAGCGCTTCGCGACGATTGCAGTTGCTTGCGTGGGCGGAGCAGGCGGGCTCGTGGATCATCGAGGACGACTACGACAGCGAATACCGGTACGAAAGCATGCCGATCGCTTCATTACAGGGACTCGATCACCATGCTCGGGTGATCTACATCGGAACTTTCAGCAAAGTGATGTTTCCATCGCTGCGGTTGGGATACATCGTTCTTCCCGTGGACCTGGTGGAGGCCTTCCATGCAGTGCGGCTATCCATGGACATCGGACCGTCCCACTTCTTTCAGGCGGTGCTCGCAGATTTCATCGGTGAGGGCCACTTCTCGCGACATATCCGGAGAATGCGAGTGGTGTACGGCGAGCGGCGTAGCGCGTTGATCGAAAGCATACGCAAAGAATTCGGCAGCGAGGCGGAGGTCACGGGCGGGCAGGCCGGAATGCATTTGTCCATGGCGCTGAGCGGCATTCGCGATCGCGAGATTGCTGTGCGGGCCGCAGGCGAAAATCTCTGGCTGGTGCCGCTCTCCTCTTCTTATCTGACGAAGCCGCCGCGGCCCGGCTTCATCCTTGGCTTCGGAAGCACAAGTGCAGAACAGATGCCCGCAGCGGTACGCAAAATGAGCGCGCTCATCCGCTGATCTCGGTTAGCACTAATCCGAAATTGCCAATCCCGCCGGAAGGCTCGCATGAACATCCGTCGTCGAGGGGTCAGAAAGGACTTCCGGCGGGCGTGCCTCTGTATCACCACACTGACCTATGAAGGTGGCCCTATCAATATCCACTTCTGAAGGGGCTTCTATAGCCATTTTGGGGAGCTAAAACCTCAAGAACTGGCTGGTTTGGTGTTCACGGGATAGTGTTCGATCTGTGGAAAGGGCCAACTCACCGAACGCGAGCATCGGCCGAACCCATTGGCGATCAGGATCATAGGGGAATGTGACCGCGGTCACAGCCGTCCGGCGTCTTGCACAGCAGAATCGGAAAAACATTCGTTCCCGGCGAACTGGAGGGTCTATGGCAACTGCGATTCTGACCGAGAGAGAGACACTCCGCACCTTGCCTTCCGACGCTGCCCGCCAGGTGCAGTGGGGATTCGCAGACCGATTTGACCTGCAGATGCTGGTGCAATCGGCGCGGTCCGTCGCGCGCGGGCCGGTCGCCAGGCTGGTTGCGCAGGGCGGAAGGAATTCTCACGAGTGGACCGCCGGCAAGGCGGAGTTGCTGGAGGCGTTCGACTCTTCTGGTATCACAGCGGTTTTCATGGATCCGGAAGAGGGTGGCTTGTTTGCCGGACCGAAGAATCTTGCACTGGCGCTGGTTGCCTTCGAACTGGCGTGGGTGGATGGCGGAGCTGCGACTGCGAGCTTGGCGGGGTGTCTCGCGCTGGCCCCCATCCATGAGCGCGGAACTCCTGAACAACAGCAGCATTACATGAGGCTGGCGGCTCCGCCCAAACCGGGAGAGGATCGCAAGCCGCTGCGAGGGGCATTTTGCCTGACCGAGCCGATTCCATATGTAGGCGTCGATACGGGCATGCTCAACGGTAAGGTGCGCGTTGCCGAGTGGAAGCCGGGCGAGGAGCCCCTGCTGCAGGTGGAGAAGCGCGGGCGCTTCATTACCAATATCGGATTCGCCAACTTCGTGACGGCTGCAGTCGATTCGGATGACGAGCGAATCAAGGGCAGCTGCATGGTGATTCTCGAAGAAGGTGATCCGGGAATTTTCGATCGGGGCACGCCGACAAAGAAGATGGTCCACCAGCTGTCGTCGACGGGAGACCCGATATTCAATTTGCGTGTTCCGGCGAGCAGGATCGTCGGCGGGTACGACTTGCAGGATGGAGTCATTGTTCCGCGGTACAGCCACAGCGAAGTTATCGAAGTAGTGTTTCGTCGTACGCGAGTGACGGTAGGCGTGATGACGTCGGCAAAGTTGCTGTCGGCGGTCGAGCCGGTGATTCGCTATCAGCGTGGCAGGTTCCGCGGCGCAGAAACCGCGACACCGGGATCGGTGCGCTATGAACTTGGGCTGCAGGCACGGCAGGACGCTCTACACCGGTTAGTAGACGTCTGGGCGACGGGTGAGGCGAGCGCGTCACTGGCGTTTGCAGCAGCACGAGCATTCGATGAACTTGATCCGCTGGAAAAGGAGTTCGAACAGCTCTGCGTGTCTGAAGGAGTGAGCGGGGCGAAGGCGCGATCGAAATTTGTGCGTGAAGCGTCGGAGCGCGCGGCTGAGTTGCTGAGCTTGCCGGCAAAGGATCCTCGACGCGAACAACTGCATTCTGACCTGCCGTTGCGCTTTGCGATGCTGGATTCGCTAGCAGACGTCCTCTGTCCGGCGGCGAAGTTATGGAACACCGGCTGGGGCGCGCAGATGATGCGCGAAGCGGTCAGCCTGATGGGTGGTTATGGGATCACGGAAGATTGCCCAGGGTTCCTCGGCAACAAGTGGATGGATGCGCAACTCGAGGCGACGTACGAAGGGCCGGAAGCGGTGCAGCGCCGGCAACTTTCGATCACGATGACGAACCCGCTGTTCCTGGCGCAGATGCGCAGTTGGATTCGAGAAATGCGGACGATCGCGTCGGACCATCCGGGCACCGGCGCATGCGCGTTGGCGACCGCGATGAGCATGTGGATGTGGACGCTGGATCATCTGCAGCACGGGAAAGACGCGGATGGAAGCAAGCTGTATCAAAGCGCGCGGCAGGGAGTCACCTTCCCGTTGGCTGATGCTCTGTGCTGGCTGATGGCGGCGCGTTGCCAGATCCTGGATGTGCTTCGACTCGAAGAGCAGGGCGCGCACGATCCTGCAGTCTCGGAAGGGCTGAATGGACTGGTGAATTTCCTCAGCGATCTGAGCCACGTGCAAACGGCGCGGGCAAGTGGTGAGGTGGCGCGAATCTGCGCAGAGTTGGTGTTCGGATACAACCGGCATCCGGCGTGGGATGAGGAAGGTGCGCGCGGTTGCTGGCATGAAGATGAACTCGAGGCAATCGAGAGCATCATGCCGGGTGTGGGTTCATATGCCTTCGACGTCATTAATAACGATAGGTCGCATCCAAAAAAGGCAGGGCCGTGTGCGAAGTGTGATCGGGAGCGGCCATTTTTAACCCTGCACACGAAGCTTGATGGATGCTTGACGGGAGCACGGCTGGCGAAAGACAGAGCGGCGGAAGCGATCTCGAAGATCATGATTCCGGAAGCGTTGGACTATCCCGCATGAGTCTTGCTCATCCAGAAATGTTGGCGCACACCGAGCGCCAGCAGATGTTGGTCGACATCGCCGGAGTGGGCTTCGGGCCTGCGATGGCGGGGTTCCTCTACACGCTCTCGCGCAATCTGTTGAACGAGGACGGCTCGCCACGTTTCGAAAGCAATGTCGCGCATGGCATGCCGTTGCAGGTGATCTGCTATGAGCGCGCGGACGGACTGGGATTCGGTGTTTCGGGTGCGGTGACGAAGGCGCGGGGAATTCGCGCAAGCTTTCCGGAAACTGATCTGTCGCAGATCCCCATGGCTGTGCCGGTGCGCAGCGAGAAGTTGGTTTATCTGCT
>Ga0134126_10011118_pt1 | contig 11346 bp, 11 predicted proteins | sample KB31752_FD_96881 | JGI IMG/M metagenome (GOLD analysis project Ga0134126, IMG submission 96881) | Terrestrial soil microbial communities with excess Nitrogen fertilizer from Kellogg Biological Station, Michigan, USA - KB3-175-2 | ecosystem: Environmental > Terrestrial > Soil > Unclassified ... | reverse complement strand
GTCAAGAAGAAGCTGAAGTTGAAACTTGCTTCCGAAAAGGTCGGCGAGCAGCGTTTCTACAAAATTGCGAAGGCTGGCTCGGCATCATGATGTCGGGGCGGCGGACACTTGGATTGGGCAAGGTCGATCCAGCCGTGGAGGCAGAGCTGGATCGGCTTCCCAAGATGCGGATCGTGGATCTGCGCATTCGCTATGTTGAACTGTTCGCGGCCGAACCGCCGAAGGCGTTTGGCCCGGACCTTTTCAGACGCAGTATCGCCCACAGGATTCAGGAACGGGCATATGGCGGACTTTCACGGGAACACCAGCGTTTGCTTGAGCAGCTGATAAGGGCTGCCAAGGATAAACCAAACGGTCGGATTGAGTCACCTCGAAAGATTAAACCTGGATCTGAACTTGTTCGCACCTGGAACGGACGAACCTACCGGGTTGTCGTGCTGGCGGAAGGCTTTACGCATGACGGACGAAGCTACAAGAGCCTTTCGGAAATCGCTTCGGCAATCACGGGGACCAAATGGAATGGGCCTCGGTTTTTCGGACTGAGGCGCTCCCCCAGTAAAGACACCGAGAGGCAGCACCGTGATGATTGAGCCCCCAAAAGTCATCCGCTGCGCGATCTACACGCGCAAGTCCACCGAGCACGGGCTGGACCAGGAATTCAACTCGCTCGATGCCCAGCGGGAAGCCTGCGAGGCCTACATCAAGAGTGAGGCCTCACAGGGTTGGAGGGTTTTGCCGCAACACCTATGATGATCCCGCCTATTCCGGTGGCAACCTCGACCGCCCTGCCCTTAAGCGCCTTCTCAAAGAAATCGAGCAAGGCAGGATTGACGTGGTCGTGGTCTACAAAATCGACCGCCTCACCCGGTCGCTCGCTGACTTCGCAAAACTGGTCGAAGCCTTTGACGCCAAATCGATTTCTTTCGTGGCTGTCACCCAGCAGTTCAACACGACGACATCAATGGGCCGGCTCACGCTGAATATCCTGCTCTCCTTTGCCCAGTTCGAGCGGGAGCTGGCTTCCGAGCGCGTCCGGGACAAGGTTGCGGCCTCCAGAAAGAAGGGCAAGTGGACAGGAGGCACCGTCCCCCTTGGCTACGAGGCGAAAGACAAGAAGCTCGTCGTCAACAAAGCTGAGGCCGAAACCGTCCGCACGATCTTTCGTCTCTATCTTGAACTGAAATCCTTCGGCAAGCTCGTGGCCGAGCTCGATCGCCGTAAAATCGTCACCAAACGCCGGAACACAAAACTCGCAAAATACCAGGGGGGCATTCCCTTCACCTATGGTCCCCTCGCCTACTTCCTGAAGAACCGCATCTATCTGGGCGAGATGCATCACGGCGGCAGGTGGTTCAAGGGTGAGCACAAGGCGATCGTCGATGACGAAACTTTCGAACGCGCACAGGATCTGCTCAAATCGAACAGGGTCACACGTCGGGTCAAGCACTCAGAAAGCGGAGCGTTTCTCCAGGGCAAGTTGTTCGACGACAGGGGCAACCGCATGGGACCGAGTTTTTCGAGCAAGAACGGCGTCCGCTACCGCTTCTATGTCAGCACTGCGCTGCGCGGCAGGAAGCACAAGGCTGGCTCCGTTTCCAGAATCTCCGCTCCAGAACTCGAAGACATCGTCGAGAGCGCCATGAGAGAGCGATTAAAGAACAAAGACGACCTTTCCAGAGATGTCCTTGCCGACCGCGTCGAGAGCGTTGTTCTCAAGACGGACTGCGTTCTCATTCGGTACTGGGCAGGAGAGGATGGCGCCCATAGTTCGATAGCGACGATCGAAATTGGGAAAGACTTCAGCAAGAAAGATGATGTTCAAGTGCCTCCGGCTCCCAGTCGAGAACAAGGTCAAAAGCTGTTGCAGGCGGTCGTCCGTGCCCATGGCTGGTTGGCCGACCTCGCCGCCGGACGCTACTCATCGATCGAGGATCTCGCCCGCGCCGCGAACGTTCACGAGAAGATCATCCGCCAAGGACTTCGACTAGCGTTTCTGTCGCCAGACCTAACATCGGCCATCTTGGACGGCGAGCGACCGCTCAAGCTTAAGCAGATCCCGAAAACTCTCCCCCTGCCCTGGAGAGAACAGCGAGTGCCTGGCCAGCCTTAAATCTGGATTGGGCGAACACTGATCGCGGGCTCGAATATCTGAGCCTTCGTCCGATCACATCGGTCGCGAGAACACGATGGCGGTCGCATTCGGCCTCGGTGCAGTTGCATATTGGCTGCTGGGCTCGGCCGGCACGGCACCCTGGGCCTTCGTAATCTTTGCCGCGCTGATCTTTCTGACGTGGGGCGAGATTTACAGCCTGTTCCCATCGTCTTGCACCGACAGCTTCGGGCCGAAATTCGCGACAGTGAACCTGAGCTTGCTCTATACCGCAAAAAACGCATCCGCGTTCCTCGTGCCGCTGGCCAACGTGATCAAGGCGATCCTCGCCGAAGCAGTTGCCGATACCCAATCGATGCCCCCAATTTGGTCCGCGCAAGGTGACGTCGAACGCCCGCCGCGCCCGATCAGGATCGATGTGCAGCACGATCGGCGACACTCCGCCAGTCGGCATCTTCCGTATCGGCATCGAGCATGCGGACATAGGTGATCACATGGTTTTTATCGTAGGCCGTGAGGTCCTGGATCAGAGGGTGCCAGATCGGCGACATCTGGATTGAGGGACGACGGCATGGGCACTTCATTACGCGGCGGCTTTGGCCTTTCTCGGGATCATCGGTCAGCTTCATGCCACGCACGCGACGCCGCTTTGGCCAGTCCGGACGTCGAGCCGCAAGGAACGCGCCCCGAGGCTCGCCGGGAAGCCCCGATAACTTCGCGTTGCGACCTGGAATGAGCGCTGAGCTCAGTCGTCAAGAGTTGAACCTTTTCGCGCCGGTGCAGACTTAATTTGTGTCGGCACGCAGACGGTTGCGGATGTTGTCGAGTAGCTGCAACTAAACGGGGGTCATTTCAAAACAAAATATCTATGAGCTGCGCGCCCGCGCGGACTATTTTATTTCACCAGTAAAAGGATGAGGTTAGTGATGAAATTCATCTCGTCTTGGACGTTCCCGCCCGGCCAGCTTAACCCCGCGAGTAAGAGATTCCTGGAGACCGGCTGCAGCCCACCGGAAGGCGTCAAGATGCTCGGACGCTGGCACGGCATGGATGGTCGCGGCTTTGCCCTTTCCGAGGCGACCGACATCAAAGCGGTTTATCGATGGTATGTTGAGTGGGCTGACGTGCTTGAACTCACCGTGACGCCTTGCGTTGAAGATGCCGATGCGGGTCCGATCTTGGCATCATTGCTGAAGCGCTGAGCATGAGAACGACACGTTATCTGCGTTCACCGATGAAGGCAGCGCATTCTTCGCCTAAGATTGTAGCCACGGCCTGTGTTTTTCTGGCTAGACGGTCACGATAAGACCGTCCTTTTTGGCCGCCTGCCGCTGAACCGATGATCAGAATCGACCCACCGGTACCGGCACAATAGGTAATAAATTCCCAAATAAGCTATCAGTCGGAAACTGGGACAGGCTGTACATGCTCATTGACGCGGCGACCAGCGGGACGTTGTCGACGATGGCGCTGAGCAAACCAAGTAAGATTACAATGACGTCTTGCCTACCTACAGTTCGGCTGAGCCAATCTGCGAGATCAACAAGGATATTGGAGTGCTCCAACGTAGCAACAGCAAATTAAATGCCGAGGAAAAACACGATTGAGCTGTGGTCAATACGACTGAGCGCGCGGTTACGATTGGTATGCGGGCTCGTAAACCCGCCGCGCTCTTCACTTCGACGGCAAGTCCACCGGCTGCGTGTTCACCTACCCTACTCTCAATCAAGTGCGCCGCAAAAGACAATACGCACCGAGGAGGTTTCGCGAGTGATCACTTTCATGATGGCAGTCGGCCCTTTGGCGAAGTGGCGGCACGTCTCACTAGACTGAGACGGCGGCACGTTTCACTGGACTAGGGCTAGAGTCTGCTCGCTGGGGTCTAGCCGGCTTGATCTGCTCACTTTGAGTTCTTCGCATTTTGATCCGAACCGGGCCTCCCCATCGGAATGCCCGCGCGGGCGAGCCCGTTTCGATAGCGAACAATGTCGTCAGGATTCTTCCAGCGAAAATTCTTGGCGTGGCGTTCGACGGTTAGGCCCGGCGCATGGGCCAAGAATTCCGCCGTGGCTTGCGCGGCCTCATCGCTTCTTCCAAGCTCGGCAAGCGCGGCGGCTCGTACTCCCAAGACCTGCAAATGGCCGGCATTTCCATAAAGAGCTTTGCGAGCCCAGGACACCGCTGCTTCATAATTGCCGAGTAGAAACTGGCTGAACGCGCTCATGGCCGCCCAGTGATACATGTCGGGGTGATTGGGACTCAAGCGCATGGCCGCGGAAAACATTTCAAGCGCGCGGGCGTGCTCTCCAGCTGTGAAATAGCTTTGCCCAAGCACAAACCGCGCCGCGGGTTCATGCAAATTGAGCTCGATCGCGTGCTCGCCAGCTTCAATTGCCGCGTCATGATTGCCTGCGAAGGCGTTCACAAATGCGAACGCAACAAACGCCGGCTGAGACCGCGGGTCAAGCCGCACCGATTGCTGAGCCAATTGCAACGCCTCAGACCACAGCTCCCTTGTACTGCGCATAGCTCCAACCTGCACCGCATGCACCATGACGATTGCGAGCCAGGCCTTCGACGTCGCCAATGTTGGATCATGCTCGCTGGCCCGGCGAAACCAGACAGCCGCCTGCAGGAGGTCGTTATTGGAAGCCGCATAGTAGTGCCAGAGGCCTTTCAGGAAACAATCCCACGCCGACAGTTCCGCGTCCGTAAGTCGAGCGCGAAATCGCGTTTCGGCCCTGTTGATCTCCGGTGTAATGCAGGCGGCCAGACCGGCCGTTATTTCGTCTTGGATCGCGAAGATATCATCAAGGTCCCGATCGTAGCGTTCGGACCAGAGCTGCTCGCCGGCCTCCGGCGCCAGCAGCTCTGCGGTCACGCGGATCCTGCTTGCCGCGCGCCGTACCGAACCTCTCACGATGTAGGTCGCGTCAAGCTCCCGGGCTATCAGACGCACATTGTCATTTCTGCTCTTGAAACAGAATGTGGAATGTCGACCAAGAACCCGGAAAATGCTCTGGCGTGAGAGGGCGTTAATGAGGTCCTCCGTGATTCCGTCGGAAAAATATTCGTCATCTTTGTTGGCACTTTGATTTTCAAAGGGCAGAACGCCGACCACTGCCAATCCGCCGCTTGGCTTGGTCTTGGCTGCCGCGCCCGCCGGAGCCGACGTTGCGGAGGCGTCTGGTCTCCAGACCCAGACTTTCACCGGATCCTGGAGGTTTTTGACCGAATGTGCGCCGGTATCGTCGAAGGTGCATTTTATGTGTCGGCGAACTTCAGCGTAGGCCTTCTCCGAAATGGCAATCCCGCCCGGTGGCGCCAGAGGCTCTATCCGCGCGGCGATGTTGACCCCGTCACCAAAAAGGTCATTCTCATCGACAATCACATCTCCCATGTGCGCACCGATTCGAAATCGCATGTGTCTATCATCAGGCAATTGCGCATTGCGCGACACCATCAGTGTCTGCACCTCGATCGCAGCGGCCACTGCCGTGACAATGCTTGGAAATTCCAGCAGCAGACCATCGCCGGTCGTTTTGACGATCCTTCCACCGTGGTTGAGGATGACCGGATCCAATGCCGCTCTGTGAGCCTTCAGGCTGGCCAGTGTGCCCGCTTCGTCGGCTCCCATCATCTTGGAATAACCGACGACGTCGGCACAGATTACCGCTATCAGGCGACGCTCCATTCCCCCTCCGCGAACGGCCAAATCACCTTTATCTTCCAAAGGTGGCTGAGACGCATCCTACGCTCGCGGGGCACCAACCGCCAGAGAGTATAACCCGGCGGTATCGACTCGAAGGGCAACGCGCGGCGCGAATTGCGCTGCTCTTGGGGCTAAAACGGACTCATTATGCTCGCTCTGAGTTCTTCGCATTTTGGAGCCAAAGAGTTCATTCAAACGTCGTCCGCCGCGACGCTTTTTCGAGGCCGCTTCTGCGCTGACGATTTTGTAGACGCCTACTGTTCGCTCCCGAAGGTCGCATCCATCAAATGGTGGACGACGGAAAACGCCAGTCATGGGAAACCCGGGTCATAGGAGCCGAGTTCTGGGACATCGAGTGGGAGAAAGTTCCGGAATCGACTTAAGCAACAAGTAGTGAGGCCATCGCCATGTCACAAGTGATCGTGATTCCCTATGACGGACAAGAAATCGGCCAAGGATACAACACCGAAACCCGTGAAAGCCTTGGCACCGGGCTGATCGTTGCGAACATCGCCGAAGATCCCGCCGCGAGCGGCCAGCAAGTCACGACAATTTTCGAAAGCGTTACCTCCCAGGAAGGCTTGATGGAATCGCTCGGAATTTCCGCGTCGGCGGATGTACGTTATGGCCTATTCTCGGGAGGGGCTAAGTTTGACTTCGCACAGGAGCACGCGGTCAATTCATTTTCATCATTCATCGCGGGGCGCTGCAATGTTCAGAATGCTGTTCGACACGGTCACGGCTTCTCCCTAACTAGTGACGCATCAGCTTTAGTGACTGCGCTGCGCATGGCGGATTTCAAGACAGCGTTCGGCGACATGTTCGTCCGCTCACTGAAGACGGGCGGCGAATTCGACGTGGTGGCGCGCATCACCTCAGTCAGCGAAGAACACCAGAGCGGCCTGAGCGCAAGCTTGCATGCCGAATACAATGGACTCGTGGCCAGCGGCTCGTTCGAGGCATCGTTCAATCAGGCGATGAAGGAAACTGACAACCGCACCGAAGTTACGGTGTTCATGAGCCAGGCGGGCGGTATAGGCGGTCAGGCCTCGTTCACCGGACCCGACGCAACCAAAATCCTCCAGCGGCTGAGCGATTTTCCAGGATCCGTTCACGACCACCCGGTCGGCTTCGAAGTGGAGCTCGCGACTTACGACACCATCCCGCTCCCGGTACCCCCGCCCGAAGAGCAGGAAGATCGCAAGCTAGTGTTGGAAGACTGCTTCAATCAAAAGATGGGCTTTCTCAAAGCATTGTCGGATCTCAATTTGCTGCTTAGCGAAAATGCGAGCCTTTTTTTCGACAATCTGCCGCCACAGGCAGACCTGTTGAAATTCCAAGGAGAGTATCGAACCGCACTGAATGGATTGATGGCGCACGCTATCAAGGTGTCGACCGGAAAGATGGATCCGCCACAGATGTTCGTCGCTAATCCCGCGCCCACACCACTGAATTTCAAGAAGAAGCCGTTCACTGTCGCGCCCGTCGCCATTCCGGGAGCACCCTCCGACTTTTCGAAAAAGCACCCGTTGAACGAACTGCACCGTTGAGAGCTGAGCTGTTGTTATGTGCCCGGACAATAGGAAGTCCATTCGAACAAACTCAGGTCCGCACGACCAAGACCTTGATACGCTTCCTCATTGGTAGAAAGCTCCATTGGCAGCCCTAGCTGGAGGCGTACCATGCTCGAGAATCCGTTCCTAACCCCGCCTCAAGTGGAAGGCCCGCAATCGCGAAGTTGGGGGCGTGGCTTCGTCTTTGGATTTCAAAACCCGCCGGCCGACGTGTCAACGCCGGTCGATGTCGAGGATAGCGACGCTTTTCAGCAGGGAGCCGCAGCCGGGCAAGTGGCAACAGAGAACGGCCTGGACATTATTTCTGACGCTTGCGTCGATTTGAACGCCGAGCACCCCGCAGACGTTGAACTGGCAGCGACGGGATTCGATGCGATCGAGTTCGGCAGTGAAGTAATCCACAAAGCGTTCAGCGGAGCGATATTTAGTGCTGTGCTGCTCTTCGTCGATGTGGCCATCGGCATGCAAACCCACTTCGATGATCCCGGTGAGGCCTTGCAATCTGCAGCCAATGCTCTGCAACAGCTTCTCAACAACCTCGGAATCAACGACTCTATGGAGCTTTTCGTTGGAGGCGGGATCGACACCGACATCGCGCAATGTGAGCTTAAGCTCACCGCGATATTTCGATCGGAGAGCGCCGCTCAGTCTGCGGCGCAGGCGCTCCGCCGCCCGAAGTTTCTGGTGGTGGGTTGGCGCACTGATCAGTCCGGCGGAATGACTCTGCACGGGAACAATTTTTAGCTTTTGCTGCAGGCGTGTTCGATCGGCGTTCAATTATGCTCCGCTGACAACAACTCACCGGCGCGCACCTCGGGCGCCTCTGCAACTCAGGCTTGTTGCGCCGAAGTTGTTGAATTTGCTTGGTTTGACGCTCAACCGCTCAAGGACGCCGCGCTTTGGCGGGTCCTTTTCCGATCGCACCCTTGGGCACGTGGCTACCGCGCGAGACACTTCGGTTTGGAGAATGGGGTTGAGCGCAAGCGTTTCGCGGACCGCGAATAATCCGATCCCCCGAGAACGGCTGGCGAGTTGCCGCCGCCAGTGATCCTAAAGCCGCGACGTCGCAATGATGACAAGCTTTTGCGGTCATCGCGGCAGCCATGATGATCCTGCGCTGACCGAGATGCGCACGCGAATCCGGCCCGTTGACGAGTGGGGGCTTGGTGCGCTGTCACTACATCCAAATACCCGGAACTCCTCGGATGGCCGCCCAGCCCTACCAAGATTGACAAACTCACGAAGGCCTCGTCGCTGAGCACCTGGAAAGACCTAGGGAGGCCGTTCGACGGTTCTATTCCGGTTAGCGAACGGGCCTGCAGGGGAATGGTTGCGCATTGTGGCTATCTCCTTTCCGGTTTACAGAAAGGAAGATCATTGCGCTGCTTGCTTAGCGGTGCATCCACCGAATGATAAGCGCCCGGCTGATTGGCATCAGCCGAGAAGGCTGTTGGGTCAATTTTTATGTGATCTAGGATTGATTCGAACAGCGCGGTGTTCGTTAAGCATGGCGCTCGCAGAAAGTTGCATAGCCACACCTAAGTCCACGTAGTGAGAGCGGACCCGCCGGAGCTAGTGCATGAACCCTCAACAACTGTCGGAGGTGATCGGCGCTATTTACGATTGCGCGCTAGAACCAGAACGCTGGACTCAAGCGCTCAAACGCGTATGCGAGCTGTGCGAGCTTCCCTTCGCATTTGTTCTCGCTCATGACGTTGAGCGAAATCAACCGGGCAGAGTGTTCCATCATGGAGGTCGGCCCGAATGGTTGATGCAATACTGCGGTAAATATTCCAAGGTCAACCCACTGTTCGCCGCATCCTGGCTTCGGCCGCTGGGTGAAGTGTATACACCAAAACAACTTTTCACTCATGAGGAGTGGTTTCAAAGCCGATTTTATAACGAGTTTATGCAGAGTTGTGGAATTACTGATTTCATGGGCCTGATGGGACTTCGTTCCGGGGGGCGCGCGGTGTGGTTCACCGGCGCGAAGGTAGGTGGAGCATTCCCGTTCTCCGATGCTGAGGCTGAGACGTTTCGATTGTTTTCACCTCATGTCTGCAGGACGATCAAGATTTCGCATGCGCTAGACCTCCGTACGCTAAGATCTGATTCGCTTGAGGCCGCGCTCGACGCGCTATCGACGGGTGTATTCCTTCTCGATGGCAGCAAGAAGGTCGTACATGCCAACAGGTTCGGGGAGAGCCAGGCGCGCGCAGGTAGTGCACTCCGCGTCATCAACGATCGTCTGCTGCCGACAGACGCAAGTGCTGGTCTTTCCTTTGCTCGTGTCCTCTCGGATGACATCCACGACGAGACCACAGAAATTTCAAACGTGCATTCGATCGCAATGCCGTCCGGTAGAGGCGGCGGTTTGATCGCCACTGTCTTGCCCGTTGGGGACGGTCAGCGATCCAAGCTACTATCCTCATGGTCCCCGCGATGGGCAGTGTTCATCCAGGAGCCCGGGATCACACCTCAAATACCTGGAGAGGCATTTGCAAAGCTTTACGGCCTCACGGGCGGTGAACTTCGCACCGTCCTCGCAATTGCGCCCGGACTGGGAGTAAGCGAGGCTGCTGACCTCCTCGGGCTGAGCGAAGGCACCGTTCGGACTCATCTTCACCGCGTGTTCGAAAAGACGGACACGACACGACAAGCCGAATTGATCAAACTATTGGCGTCGGCCAGTGCTCCCATTAGCCCACCTTCTGTCGGATCGTGTTGACACTTCATCCTCAAGTCCTTCCGCGCTTGATGGGAGGGACTGGTTCCACCCTGCGTCAAGGGTGTTGCGACCGTTAGCAGTCATCAGATCATCTTATCGGTGATCTCGTAGATGTTCGCATCTGGCCCATCGCGACGAACGCAGCGCGCACGGGCAGCCGGCGTCGGAAGAAGCAAAGGTGCTGAAACAGCGCTCCCAACCTTGCGCCGCCGGGGATCCAAAAAGGAAGCGATTTTCGAGCCCCTCCTCGCCACAGAACTTGAACATCGACGACCACAGTAACTCGATAGAATCGGCGTAGATCGATGCCGTCATTTTGCGAATGTGACCGATCGGTTTGAGTTGAACATGGCGCCAGCTATGGCGGGCAGCGCTCATTCGAGTTCGCCGGCAGAAATCCCGCGCGAGCCAATTTTCATTGTCGATCAGATGGTTGTTACCCTAAAGGATGGTCCATTATCGGTTTTGGTTGCATTGCGTCGCGTTGCGCGCTGTGATGATGTTCGAGCGGCGTTCCGGGGGATTTGCTTTGGCCGACGTTCGTCAGAGGCTCATTGGTCTGTTGGACTATGTGGAGCAGGTTGTACGACTCGATGAGCGCGTATCGTTTCGGCTTTCTGAATATCATTTACCCGACGGGACCAGCTTCACGATACGCCAAACCGACACCCGAAATCTGCCGGGCATTCGCCACGACCATAGTGACGATGACGGGCCCATTTGGCTTGAAGTAGAGCGGCTTACCAGGAAGGAGCCGCCGGCTCGGCCTGACGTCATCGCGGATTGGATCGTCGTGTCCGGCGATCCCGCAAAAGCGCCCGAGGTTCGCCCTGAGCGGCTCGTCACGGTCTCCGCGGCGGAGAAAGACGCGGCGCTCGCTGCGGGCGATGTGCGCGCGGATGATATCCTTGAAGCTCCGCGCAAGGATGGCGAGGCCGAGTCCACGCCCCCACAATATGATCTGCGATTGCGACTGGAAGATCGACCGGAATTGGCCGAGCAAATCAATCAATGGATCGCGGGACCGTGGTCGGAATGGTCCATGGTTGAGACGCCGCGACGGCGCACGATTTCGCTCTATCAAGCTTTTTACAAGGTGGACCGCGTCACAATCCGGCAAATCTGATCGTCGTGCTCGCCGCCTCTCGACCGGCCACGATAGAGCTTGCCCAAATACCCGCCACCCGCCGCAAATCGTCCGACGATTTATAGAGCTCGATGC
>Ga0134126_10011116_pt1 | contig 11347 bp, 6 predicted proteins | sample KB31752_FD_96881 | JGI IMG/M metagenome (GOLD analysis project Ga0134126, IMG submission 96881) | Terrestrial soil microbial communities with excess Nitrogen fertilizer from Kellogg Biological Station, Michigan, USA - KB3-175-2 | ecosystem: Environmental > Terrestrial > Soil > Unclassified ... | reverse complement strand
GTTGACGCTGGTAAAAGGTAAAACAGTACCATCACCCAAATCATAAGTCCAATTAGTTATATGATCATTTAAACAAGCTGGATTTTGAATAAAAGAAGTATCAACAATTTTAGAAGTGTCTCCCAAACAAACATACCAAGTCTTAAAATCAACTACCGGGTTTTTATGTATATAAACAATAGTATCATGAGAACCACTACAACCTGTTACAGCTGTAGCCGTTAGCACTACTGAATAACAACCGGCCGCTGAGTATGTATGAGGAGCTGGCGGGTTAGCGGTACTTGGAGCTGTCCCATCACCAAAATTCCAATTCCAATTTGAAACAGTTGCAGGATTAGTAGTTGTATTTGTAATATTCATTGCAGTTCCATCACAAGGGTGATCTGCTGTAAAACCTAAAACAGGGAATGGATTTACTACTGCACTGCCGGTTACTGTGGCTGAACAACTACCTACAGTAACTAGTAAGGTTACTGGAAAAGTGCCGGCAGCAGAATATGTATGATTATCTGTTTGTGTTCCAGTAACTATATCTGTGTTAGGGGCAGCACCACCAAAACTCCAATTATATGTTCCGGCGGCCGGTACTGAAGCACTTGCATCGAAAAAAGAAGCTGTACCTAAACAAACAGGAGCTACTGTAAAAGATGCTGTAGGCACAGGACTAACAATAACATTTGTAGTTGCAGTTACCGTACAACTTGAAGGGGCTGCGGTTGTTACTGTTAAAGTAACCACATAAGTGTTGGCTGCTGCATAAGTATGTGAAGGTGCAGCTGTGCCTGCGGCAGGGGGCCCGCCATCTCCATAATCCCACATATAAGTAGCGCCATTGGTTATAGTACTTGTAAATACTGTAGCTGCACCTAAACAAACAGGCGGCGCACTAATGGCTGCTGTTGGCATAGGGCTTATAACAACCGTTTGTTGTGTTGTTGAACTACACCCAGTAACATTAACTGTAAGCGTTACTACATAAGTTCCGGCAGCAGCATAACTATGTGAAGTATTTGGGGTAGCTGTTGTAGAAGTACCCGTACTTCCATCTCCAAAATCCCAATCATATCCTGTAATAGTTACACTACCCGTAATAGTTGATGCATTTGTAAATACCACATTATTGCCGGCTAGACATTGTGGCGCATTAGCAGGAGAGTTAGAACTAAAGGAAGGAACAGGGCCGCCGCCGCCTGCATTAACCGCAAAGGTATAAGTAGCAGCACATTTATTATCAGTTGTATCTGTTAAAGTAACTGTATAGTTGCCAGGTGGATTATAAGCATGTGTTTGTGTTGCCCCGGTGGTTGCATTTACAGGTGGCGTGCCATCTCCATAATTCCAAACCCAATTTGTAATTGTTCCTGAAGGTACTGTAGATCCATCCGTAAATGTTACAGCACCCGAACAAGGTGCAGTACCAGTTGAAAAATTAGGAACAGGATCGGGATCTTGCATTAAATTATAATATAATAAGGGTGAAGGGCATCCATCAAAATTTGTTGTAGATAATGTATAATTAGCAATTGTAGAAGTAGTTATATTTTGCGTAGTTGCGCCACCTGGTTGCCATAGGTAAGTTGCAAAACCAGGAGGGCCGGCTAATGTAGCAGGCTGATTTGGGCATAATGCAACAAGTTTTGTAATTTGTAAAGGGTTGCAACTGGCATCTATATATGCATAGCCAAAATGGGCTGTAGCAAAGCAATCACTCACATCAAACTGAACCGTTACAGTGTGGTTAATAATAGTAGTTAAATCTTGCGTAACAGTTGTCCATGGTCGATAATACACATTCGCATCTTGTAATGAGGTAGAAAAAGTAGATAATGAAGCGGGGTCATCAGTACCGGCTGTTGCCGAAAAACTTGTACAAGGAACTATTGATCCACCCGCAGTCAAATCAATTACACTAACTTGAAAATAAGGTGCTTCTACAGTTGTGTGACCACCTGCATCCAATACTATTGCATATTGAAACGTAAAAGAAACGTTAGATGCATTTACCACAAAAGAATAAGAAGCCCTTTGCATTAAGGCACCACAATTGGCGTTATTAAGAAGTAAAGAATGCGCCCCCCCTAAAGGGGCTGGTGCAACAACAGGAAAACCACCATAAAAATCATTCCCACCTGTATAGGGTTCATTACATACCCCGCAATCACAAGAATTACTTGTATTTCCATTGGCTGTGTTAGCAGTACTGTTATTGGTAGTAGATGAGCCACCAGCAGTAGTAATTTCAAAAATACCACCTGCGGCAGCGCCCGCACCAGGCCCTGGAGCATTAAAACAAGTTGGGCAAGGTAAAGTTTGACCAGATGAGCATGCCTGCGTAAAAGTCCTCCCGGTTGTGTTATTGCTTTCAAAACCAGGATTTACACACCCTTCTCCAGCAGAAACTTGTGGTGGCAGCATTTTATTTCCCCAAGGATTTCCGGTTGAAATATTTTGATCCTGATCCTTTAATCTTTTGTGTAAAGCAATATCAAAAAATTTATACTCTTTATCATCCATGCCACGCTTTTTAGCGTCAGATAAAATTTGCTGTATTTTCTCTTCATTTAGGTAGCCAGAAGGGTATGAAACAGAAGTAACTTGTGCTTTAATAAAAATGCTTGTCATAAAAAAGACAAGTAATAAAAATATTTTTTTATTCATGAGTGATGTATTTGAGAATTCCAAACTTAAGCTATTAAGCATAAAAAAGCAAGCCATTGTTGTTAAAAAAACTCCAGTTTTAGACAACAGGGATAAAATAGAAGACTATTTTATATTTTTCTGCCAGTTACCCAATGTAACCAAAGGCCAAATACGACTCCATGTAATTTGAGGTTCGCTTTTTAAAAACGATTTCCAAAGGTTATTAACAGCAATTTGATTAAAGCCAATACTTTCTAACTCTTTAAGATTTTCTTCGCAAAATTGTTTTAAGTCAGTTTTCATCCAAAGCTGCCAAGGCAACACAAAACCCATCTTTTTTCGATTTACTATTTCGGTAGGCAATAAATCCTGTAAAGAATCTGTTAATAATTTTTTGGGTGTATGAGGATACTTATGTTTATCAGAAATGCCTAAAACATATTCTACTAATTTATAGTCTAAAAAAGGCACACGTACCTCAAGTGCAGATGCCATACTTATTTGGTCGGTATCGCGCAATAAAACATTTTGCATATAGGTAGAAATTTCAGCAATAGAATATTTACTTAAGCTACGGTTTTTATCATCAAATTCGAGTAAGCGTAAAAAACGATAAACCGAGTTCATTGGCAAATCATTTATTTGCAACAGTTGTTTTACTTGTTTATCTAATAATACTTGTCGCGATAAAGGATAAGCATAGTTATAACTTACCTGCGGTTTAGAAATTATTTGAGCCAATTTTTGCGCCGCTATATTTTTATTGAAAGAGGTTAAAGCTACCGCACCAGAAACCCTTAATATACGAGGAACAAAATTAAGCCACCATTGTTGCTCTAATTTATAGCTACGCTTAAAAACATCGTACCCACAAAATATTTCATCACTTCCTAAACCAGATAATGCCATGGTAATGCCTGCACTTTTTGTAGCTTTAGATACAATGTAGGTGTTTGGTCCATCACCACTGGGATGGTCCATGGCATTAAGAGCCTCGGGTAACTGATGTAAAAAATCTTGTGGATTTAATTTTATTTCGTGATGATCCGTTTTAAACCTTTCAGCTACTATGCGCGCATAAGATGATTCAGAAAATTCACTCTCATTAAATACTACTGAAAAAGTTTTTACTTGTTGTGGTGATATTTTAGACATAGCACCCACAATAGCGCTAGAGTCTATTCCACCTGATAAAAATGCACCAAAAGGAACATCAGCTACTAGACGACGCTCAACCGCTTCATAAAAAAGTGTACGCACATCTTTACAAATATCTTCGTAAGATTTTCCTATGCTCGCATAATTTATTGTTTTTTCAGGTTGCCAATAAACGAATGTTTTCACTTCTCCTTTTTCAAGAGTAAGATAATGACCCGGTAGCAACATTTTTATCTCATCTATAATTGTATTCGGGGCGTGTACAGTTTGATATTGCAAATAATCTACCAAACCATTTTGGTTAATTTTTTTATCTACCAAATTTGATTGTAAAATGGCTCTTAACTCAGATGCAAAAACCAGCGTATTATTTTGAAAAGCGTAATACAAGGGTTTTATCCCCATTCTATCACGCGCAACAAAAATATTTTTTTCTTGCTTATCATAAATGGCAAAAGCAAACATACCATTAAACTGTTGTAAACAATCTGCACCCCACCTAATATAAGCGGCTAAAACAACCTCAGTATCGGTTTGTGTTTTAAAAAAATATGGCTGCTCTTGTGTACCCTGTATAGCACGTTGTAATTGTAATCTAAGCTCTTTATAATTATACAATTCGCCATTATAAATTATTACATACCTATTATCGTATGAATGCAATGGTTGCGTTCCACTATCTGATAAATCTATAATAGACAGGCGACGATGACCAAAATACGCATAGCCATCATTCCATGTTCCTTCTGCATCAGGGCCTCGGTGAGCAATTGCATCATTCATTCGATGCAAGGAAGTGATTGCTCTATCTTTTACTACACTTGAGGAAATTATTCCGGCAATGCCACACATTATAAACCAATAGAATTTAAAAAGTGCTTGTCGTTTAACATAAGCTTAATTCCATCTTCTAACGAAATTAAGTTGCGATTTAATAATTGTAACATTTTTTTATTATCAGGCTGACGACGAGTCATATCTCCCTCTTTTAATGGTGCTAAGTGTATAATTTTAGATTTTGATTGCGTAATATTTATAACTGTTTTAGCTAAATCTAATACAGTAATTATTTTATCGTTACCAATATTAATTACATCGTTTACAATTTCATTTTTATAAAGACAGGCCAAACAAGTATCAATATTATCATCTATATAAGTAAAAGTACGAGTTTGTGAGCCATCACCATATATAGATATATCTTGATTTTTTAATGCTGCCGCTATAAAACGAGGCAACACAAAATCAGTACTCTGTCCTGGTCCATACGTATTAAAAAATCTAAAAATAGTATAGTCCAAATTATACTCTTGCTGATAGCTTTTGCAAAAACTTTCGCCCACATTTTTTACAACCGCATATGGCACCCGTGAGTTAAGAGGCGTTGTATGTTCGTGTTGTGGAAGTGAGACCGGTTCTCCATACACTTCCGAAGAAGATGAAAAAAACACTCGTTTAACGGAGGTGTTTTTAGAAAGGTTTAAAATATTTTTAATTCCATCAATATCATTTAATACACTAACTGGGTTTTCTTGAGTGCGCTGTACACCAACAACAGCTGCCAAATGAAATACGTAATCAAACTTATAGGTGAGCATAATTTCAGAAATATCTCTGTAATTATTTGTATCTCCTTTTATGAAAGTATAAGCGTGTGAGTGCTGTTCGGGTAGTTTATTTATAGAACCTGTGGAAAGATTATCAACTACAACTACAAAATTTTCTTTGTTATGAAATAGTTTTTCTACAAGCGCACTACCAACATTCCCGGCACCCCCGGTTACTAAAATTTTAGTCATATCATTTTCATTAAACTATCTGCCCACATTTTTGGTGTAATGTTTTGTGCGAGCTGATAACTATATTCTCCCATCAAATTTAACTGTTCCTGTGGTAATTGCATAATCTCATTCATTTTTTCTTTTAAAGAATTTACTTCATCTGCTTTAAAAACAAACCCATTTTTATTATCTTGTAAAAAAGCTTCTGTTGCTCCTACTCTATCAGATGCCAACAAAGGAAAACCCATAGCAGCAAACTCATGTAAAACCACTCCCCAAGGCTCAAACAAAGATGGCATAACAAAAACACCTGTTTGTTGAGCATATGTCAAAAAAATTTTGGGCTGCACAAAACCATAATGTTTTATTTTAGGGTGCTGAATAGGCTGCAAAGTACCCGTGCCTAAACACCACAACTCCCATTCATTTGGGTTTTCATCCTGCAATTCTATAAAGGCCTGCCAGAGTTTATCCACCCCTTTAAAGTCATAATATCGTCCCACAAAAATAAATCGTTTAGGAAACTGCTCTGTTTTTTGAATTATTATTTTATTTCTAATAGACGAAAAATAGTCAAAATCGCAACTATAAAAACCTAAAGTAATTTCGTTGTCTTTAAATCCCAATCTTTTAGCGTACTTTTTTTGTATAATGCCGGGAACCCAAGCGTAAGAAAATTTATTTTTTAATAAAAAAGGGCTTAAAAAGCTTGCCAAATATTGCTTAAAACTTCCTCTCCAATGTGTATCTAAAGTAAGTACAGTTGGTATTTTTTTACTATATTTTTTACAAACACGTAAATAATCCTTATCTATCCAACCACTGCAAATAATTTTATTTGGATTGATGTTTTTTATCAATTTCAATAATTCATTTTTAGAATAGTTTTTGCGATTATATAGAACTATTTTATTATCCGTATCATTAAACAAAAAAGGAGCTTCGTTATTTACCGGATAACGGACTACATGAACATTTACATTATAATTTTCGGCTAATTTATTGCAGCACGCCAAAAAATAAGGTGCAATTTCGGTATATAAAAAAACGATGTTAGACTGCTGTTTCATTAATAGCAAGATGGTTTTCTTTTTCCTCAACATAGGCTTTTTTATTATAATAATAAAGCCAAACAAAAAACGGGAATCCATTTACGAAATAATTTCCTTGTCGGAATAAGTACAATAATATCAACACCAAAATTGCCCCTGATATAATCCAGTATTTATTATCTATTCCATCGTTACCAACAAAACATTGTGTAATAACAATTAGGATAAATATTACACCCATTAAACCAGTTTCCGATAAAAGGCGTAATAACAAACTGTTAGCATCTGCACTATTATTATCAAAACCCTTTATTTTAATAACACTTCGGGTATATGAATATTTTTCGAAAGCAACGGAATGTGAACCAATACCAGTTCCAAAAAACGGATGCTCTTTAAAATTATTAAAGGCAATGTGCGCATTATTATATTGCACAAAACTAGATGTATTTACGTTTTTTATATCAAAATCCTGATCAACCCACAAACCAACAGCAGCGTCTATTCGTGATTTAAACTCATCAACTGAATTATATAATCCAATACCAACTAAAACACCTATAAACAAAAGCAACCCTAAATAGGAAATATAACCTAGATTAATTCCAATAATAAAAATAACAAAAAATAAACCTACGTATCCTGTAGATGATTTACTTAAATAGATAGCAATAAGGATTACATAATTTTGATAGTTTTTATACCAATTATTTTGCCTACGAAGAATATTTAAAATAGATACAAAGGCAGCAGGTCCCAACATTATTCCTAACTGAGAAGGCTCCATGTATATAGAATTAATTCTTATTAATGTTTCTCCGCTAGAAACAACACTCCATTTATTAAAGTGTAACCAGCTGTAATCATATCCCGGAACAAAATGCACTTTAAAAGCCAAATACTGAACAATTCCAATAATGGCTGACCAATATGCCCAACTTAAATATAGTTTGAACATTTTTTCAATATTCATTCCATAATGCTGTATTACATAATAGTAAAAGATAGTACTTAAAAGAACCCCGAGAAATATTTTTAAAAATAAAAACCACTCATTATTTCCCATCATTACTTGAAAAACACCCACAAAAAAAGGTAGCAAAATAATTTGGAAAGGAACTTTAGGTAAACCATAGCGGTTTATAAAAAAAGGAAGTAATGCCAAGAAAATAAAATAATGCAAATAACCTTCAAAGGGGCTAGTAAAAAAAGTAATTGTGCTTATAAAAATAGAAGCAAATATTAAAAAATCAACGAATTTATCTTTATTCATTACAAGTTAAAAGTACATTACTTCAAAATAACCCCTCTAATATAACTTATCTCTTTTAAAATCACCTTATTCCACATAAAATTTTCTTTTACTTTTTTTATAGACATTGCTTTTTTAACTTCAATAACTTTAGGATCCGTTTTTACAATTTCTGTTATTTTTTGTTCTATAATAGTTGAATTTAAAGGTGGTATCAGCCAACCATTAGATTCATCAACCATGCCATTTACTGCGCCTACATCTGTTGCCAATACAGCACAGCCACTTGCCATAGCTTCTAAAATAACATTTGGCATTCCTTCTGCGTGAGATGGCAACACAAAGACATCCGTACTTTGTAAAATTGTTTTTATTTTTTCGGCATCACTAATCATTCCATGATATTTTATTTGCGAAGAAATAATTTGAAATTCTTGTGGTATAGGGCCAATAAAATGAAACTGAAAATCATGTTTACCAACAAGATTATTAAGCGCAGTACTTAATTCTTTAACCCCTTTACGAACTTCATATCTACCTAAAAAAGCAAAATGAATTGGCTTATTTATTGTAATATTATTTTCGTAAACCCAAGAAGATTCAATAGCAGCAGGCAGTTCAATTATTTTATTAGCCGCTTTTGGCAAATTAGTTTTAATAATATCAGTGATCCCTCCACCGTATGAATAAACACAATCTGCCTTGTTATTTAAATATTTAGTTAAAGGCAGGTATAAATACTTTATATACAAACTTATTACGCCACTACCACGCTGAAAAATTTCGTAACCGTGTTGCCTTAACCCAATAGGCGGGAGTTTTTTTCCGAGTTGTTTTTGCTTAATAAAATACCAGCCGGTGTAGCCTTTACTATAAATAAAATCTACAGGTGGGCGTTTCACAAAACACTCGTACATCATTTTAGAATGTAAATAGGACCCTTGTAAATAATGCCAAGGCCATCTACCTTTGTTAGGGAATGTAAATACAAACGGGGTAATGAATTTTTTTTCTTCTTCGGTAAAAAATTCGAGTTTATCTATATCAAACTTGCAGTTATGATTCATGTGATACAAATCGACATGGACACCTTGCTGAGCAAAGTATTTTACCAAATAGTAAGAATGCTTTTGTATTCCACCAATTCGGTAAGGCCAAATTCCATCTGTAAGTAAAGCTATGCGCACAAAAAAATTATGCGCTAATTTACTGTTTTAATAAGAATTTAACACACTAATTTACAACCAGTAAACCGCGCCCGTAAGCCTTGTTAATTCTATTTTAGCAATACATAACTGATATTCGTATTGCAGTTTAGAAAGTTGGGCATTTTGCAAATTATTTTGTGCGGTAAATAATTCAACATAAATAATTGTGCCGTTTGTGTAACGCGATTTTGCAATTTTCAGAGCCAATTCAGCCTGCTGTACCATGCTTGTGGTGTTTTTAACTTTTTCTTCATTTAATTTTATATCATCAATTGCTTGAGTAATATCTCTGCGAAGTGTGTTATTTGTACTCTCTAACGAAAGCTGGTTTTGTAGTAAAGTGCTTTCTGCCACTTTAGTTTGTTTCAAATATCTACCGCCTTGATAAAGTGGGACAGACAAGTTAACCCCTACTAAATAATTAAATCTTACCTGAAAAATATCTGGCTGATAGCCGTTTTTATATCCCAAAGCGCCGTTTAAGCTTAAAACAGGCAAAGCAGCTGCTTTATTTACACTTATATCGTGTTTAGCTTGTTCTATTTTAAGTTTGGTAATTTGTATATCGGGGTTAAATTTTTGTGCGGTTACTGCAGCTGAATCTGTAAGACTTGACCCAACATTAAAATCAAAATTAGTTTGTGCATTTGTTTTTATGCTTGTTTGTCCAACCGTGTAATTAAGCAAATTCATTTGCTTATCAAGCATATTTTGCAAATCGGCTTTTCGGTTATTGGCATTATCAATATTGTTTTTTACAGTAAGCGCATCCAATTCAAGTGCATCACCATTTTTAACTCGGCTATCAATTAATTTTTTGCTTTCAAATAAGGTAAACAGCAAACTATCCTGCACATCCATTGCTTTTTTAAGATAAATGATGCTATAATAAATATTAGCCACTTGTGCGGCTAATAAAGCTTTGTTGGCCTCTATATTTGCTTTAGAAATTTTTATGTCATCTTTCGCTTTTTCTACACTAGCTTTTACTTTACCAAAATCGTACAAGGTTTGATTTAAAGTAATTGCCGAAGTAAAATTATTATTTGGCTGAAAATACAAGGTTGTAAACTGGCCCGGCCCTGTAGGAAACAACACTTGCGATACAGGCGCTACATACATATAACCTGCATTTGCGCTAATGGTAGGGAGATACCCACTTTTAGTTCCGTCTGCACGATAAATATTTGTTTCAACCTGTTGTTGTAGCTCCTTCATTTTAGGAAAGTAACTAAACGATTGATTTATCAATGTTTTTAAATCACTATTAATAGAAATAGTTTGTGCATTCACAAAACTTCCTATCAGTAAAAAAGCAATTATAATTTTATTTGTTTTCATATTCAATAATTAATGAGATTCTTCAGCTACCTTCTTCATAGTTTCTGCACTCACCTTTTTATTTTGTGTTAGTAGTAAAAAAGGCGATGTTGCAATAAAAAATACACTTATTAATAAAAACGCATCTAAGTATGATTGCAATGCGCTTTGCTGCATAATAGTGCCATCTAACATTTTATAAGCTGCATTATTTGCACCCAATGCATTTGCCCCACCTTTAGCAATGGCGCCTTGCGCCATGGTTTGTACACGTGCTATTAATTCGGGGTCGTTGGGTTGTAAGTTGCTTATCAAATCTGAACGATGAACCGCCATACGGTTTACAATAAATGTGTTCATTACCGCAATACCAACAGAGCCGCCTAGCTGACGAATCATATTGGTAAGCGAAATTCCTGATGGCATTTCTTGCGGTTTTAAACCTGATACGGCTTGGTTAATTAAAGGGACAGTTAACATAGCCGTACCCAAACCTCTGAAGATATTTGGCCAAAAGAAAAATGAATTACCCGCATTTAAATTTGCTTGCGAACCAGTGTAACCATGGAGAATAAAAAATATAAAACCCAATACAACAAAAACAACAGGTGGAACACCACCTTGTATACCCCTTCCAATAAAAGGCATAACTAAAAGTGCTGTGGCGGCCGCGGGTATAAGTCCAATGCCGGTTTCGGTTGGTGTAAACCCAAGTACACGTTGTGCCAATACAGGAAATATAAATACAGACGAGAACATACCAAACCCAACAGTAAACGTAAGTATGTTACTTACGGCAAGGTTTCTGTTTTTTAAAACGTGTAAATTTATTACGGGATTTTTTGTTCGCAGTTCCCAAATAATAAAAGTAGTTAAGCCCGTAAAGGCAATAATTGCCATGGTGGTTATAGTTTTTGATTCGAACCAATCGTC
>Ga0134126_10011115_pt1 | contig 11348 bp, 11 predicted proteins | sample KB31752_FD_96881 | JGI IMG/M metagenome (GOLD analysis project Ga0134126, IMG submission 96881) | Terrestrial soil microbial communities with excess Nitrogen fertilizer from Kellogg Biological Station, Michigan, USA - KB3-175-2 | ecosystem: Environmental > Terrestrial > Soil > Unclassified ... | reverse complement strand
CCCCACGCTTTCGTGCCTCAGCGTCAATAATTGGCTTAGTGAGCTGCCTTCGCAATCGGTGTTCTACAACATATCTAAGCATTTCACCGCTACATGTTGTATTCCGCCCACTTCAACCACATTCAAGCTAAACAGTTTCAATGGCAGTTTCGCAGTTGAGCTGCGAGCTTTCACCAATGACTTATTAAGCCGCCTACGCACCCTTTAAACCCAGTGAATCCGGATAACGCTTGCACCCTCCGTATTACCGCGGCTGCTGGCACGGAGTTAGCCGGTGCTTATTCATTGGGTACCGTCAGTTTCTGATGAATCAGACTTTTTCTTCCCCAATAAAAGAAGTTTACGAACCATAGATCCTTCATCCTTCACGCGGGATGGCTGGGTCAGACTTGCGTCCATTGCCCAATATTCCCTACTGCTGCCTCCCGTAGGAGTCGGGCCCGTATCTCAGTGCCCGTGTGGCTGATCATCCTCTCAGACCAGCTACCCATCGTCGCCTTGGTGAGCCGTTACCTCGCCAACAAGCTAATGGGGCGCATGTTCATCCCTGTCCGCCGGGGCTTTAAATATAGAACGATGCCGTTCCATAGTGTTATGGGGTATTAATCCTCCTTTCGAAGGGCTATCCCCCGGACAGGGGCAGATTACATACGTGTTACTCACCCGTACGCCGCTCTAGGCAGTATTGCTACTGCTTGCCGCACAACTTGCATGTATTAAGCCTCCCGCTAGCGTTCATCCTGAGCCAGGATCAAACTCTTCATTGTAAAAATTTTCTGTAATTATAATCTCAATCGTTTCTGCCTGATCTTATACTTGCGTATTTCGATCCGGCATGGTTTACTTACCTATCTTCGATCCAGCCTTTTAAAGAACTATTTGGCACACCGCTTCGGCGGCCGTTATGTATCCCTGGTTTCCCAGGTATTACTTTTCAATATCTTTCCAACCGGGCCATCTGCCTGGCTGTTCATAAAACTTCCCGGCTTGTCCGGAAATCAACTCCATGTATTTGGGGTTGCAAAGCTACGACACTTTTTTTGAAATGCAAACAAAAAAATCTGCATTTTTTTAAGGTTGCCCAATGAATGAAGCGTATTAAAAACCTTTCAGTATTTCTGAAAGCGGGTGCAAAGGTAAGGCTTGTTTTAATTCGTGGTTCGCAAAACCAGGAAAAAATTTTTGGCTTAAAAAAACCAATCCAACATGCCTCAGGTTTTTCTACTCTTTTGCAGAAAGGACGGCAAAGGTACGCACAAATTTTATGCGTGGTAACTGATGATGGAAAAAATATTTTCAGAAAGAGGTTTTTTAAATTTGGGGTTAATTGGCATTGCGGCAACTAACTATATATAAACTGATTACGTTACTTTGCTGCAAAGTGAAAAGCTCCCGCAGATTTCGCAAAATGCGCGGAGCATAAAATTTAACGCTGAAAGTTCTGCGCAAATCTGCGCTATCTGCGGGAAATACGTTATTCGCGGGAATTGATCTTCTTTCGCAAACTTATTATATAGTAATCTCCTATGTATTTCCATGGCCACCTGCTTTTTAAGCGTATTTCCCATTTCTTAAGAAAGCCAAACAGCCGTGGCCTTTTTTCAGCGAAATGTTCAAAGAAAGAGGGTGGAACAATGGCGCATAATGCTTCTACCTTTAGCACTTCAAAGTTTTCTTTCAAGGCATTTATAATATAGGATGGCCTGTAGTACCAGCAGGTAAAATAAACCCCTTCGATATGCGCTCGCGCCCCATTCTTACTGTTAAACCTCCTGACCGCCGTTTTGAACCTGCCCTGGAAAGCAAGCAATAATTCCCAAATAGAAAAAGGCGGCATTATGGTGAGAACAACCAATCCATTTTCTTTAAGGAGAGGATCAAATGATTGAAGCACGGTTTTCAAATCCCCCGTACAATTCAGTCCTGCGAAATTTGAAAAGATCAGGTCATAAGGGCCTTTATCCTCAAGAGTATCAAGATTTTTAAACGAGCACTTTTCAGTAGTAACTTTATTGTTTAACCCGTTGGCATTAACCTTTTCACGAAGCTTTTCCAGCATGGCTTCGGAAATATCCGTCGCATGAACTTTATGGCCTTGTTGCGCAAAGTATATGGAGTCTTCCCCGGTTCCGGCATTCAGCTCAAGAATAGCGCTGCGCGGCTTAAGAAATCTATTGACGTGGTCCCGAACCCGCTCCCTTTTATAAGCAATGATGGGATTGTTTGAGTAGAGCGCATCAAAAACAGAAGATTGTCTGCTGAAAGCATCGGCTGCGCGCTGTTCGTGCCCCTCCGGGAGCATATTCTCATGCTTTTTCAAGGGAATCCAGTTTCAATTTTGCCAGGTACACGGCGGGGATATAATATGCTGCAGATAAGGCTTTTTTAAAGGTTTGATAAGACAAAATTCCCGGCTTTTGGATGATGTTCTTTATGTTTTCGAATACAAGATGTTTTCGGTAATTTTTTTGAACATACCGGTGCAATTGCTTGTAAAAAGACGCCGGATATGTATTCTTAAACATCAGGGCAAGCTCGTCAGAATCCGTCCAATTGGATTTTCCGCTTAATTCTGCTTTTACTTTTTCATAAAAAACTGTTCCCGGCAGTGGGTAAGACACCGATATCCCAATGCTGAATGGTAGAAGTTCATTTATCATATCGATGGTTTTACCAATATCCTCTATCGTTTCACCCGGATACCCGAACTGTATGAAAAATGAGGGCTTTATCCCGTTTTCTTTGAGCAATTGCGTAGCCTTTCGGATCTGGGCAATAGTAATGCCCTTATCCATAGCGTCTAATATCTTTTGAGAACCGCTTTCGGCGCCAATCCATACATTATCGCATCCGGCTCTTGCCAGGGCTTTGATATTATCATCCTGCAAAAGCAGGTCGGCCCTCGACTGGATTTTAAACCGGAAATCCAGGTTTTCTTTTTCTACAAGGCTGGCAAATTCATTTACCCAGCCCGGTTTAAGGCCGAAAATGTCGTCACAGAACCAGATATGATCAAAATGAAATTTATCTTTTAAAAACAGAAGTTCGTCTACCACATTCCTCGGCGAGCGCGAATTGTACCGGTTGCCATAAATGGGTTTGGCGCACCAGTTGCATTTAAACGGACAGCCCCGGGTAGTGCCCATGTTCATTGAAAAATAGCCTGCATGTTTCATCCAGCTTTTCCGGTAGGGTGTCATATCAACCAGGTCCCAGGCGGGCATTGGAAGGCTGTCCAGGTCTTTGATAACATTCCTTTTTGTGGTCAGGCTTGTAGTAGTGTTATCGCGGTAAGCAAGTCCGGCGATATGTGAAAAATCGTTGTTACCAGAACCCAATTGTTCAACCAACTCTGTTAGTGTCATTTCTGCTTCCCCAAGCATTACAAAATCAGCGCCTGCATCCAGGTATTGCTCATACCTGTCTGTCGCGTCCGAACTGGAAACGATAACGGTACATCCTCTTTCTTTGGCCAGGCGGATCATTTTGAAAGCGGCCTCCCGCATATTGGTGAGGCACATTTTCGTAAGATAATTGAACCCGTCATCATAAATAATAAAAAGCCCGGGCTTCTCTTTATCAAGCGCCGGGATGATTTCTTCCGGCTTTTCGGAGAACATCGTGTCGAATACAGAAACCGTTTTCTCTTTTTCCCGCATTAAAGCCGCCGCATACAATGTCCCAAGTGGCGCATAAGGCTGCCCGAGAGCCCATTGTTTGGGGTCGAAACGCAGAAAATAAGAATGTGTGAACAGTATTTTCACAGTGTTCAGGTTTTACCCACCCTTTCAGACTCAACAGATGCGTCCCTGATCAGGTTCATGCATACTACAATAAAAATGGAAATGCAAATACCTGCCACCAAAAGCCATTTCATAAACCCGTTGTTGCTTTTGCTGGGAGTATCGGGAGGCAGAAAGCCATGCAGGACTTCAACGGACTTGCCCTGGGCAAGTTCTTTGCTTCGCCATTCCAATTGAAGCAATTTGTTTTCCTGCTGGTCTTTGTACTTGAAGAGCGCACTTATGTTGGAATTTTTCGCGGACGTATCAGATATGATCAGCGATTTGCCACTTGATAAATATTTGCCATAATCTTCTATTACCGTATCGGCCAGGGAAAGGTCCTTTTTAAGAAAATTAATTTTATTCAGCGTGGTGGCCGTTTCAAATTCCTCCGTCTTTTGATGGAATGGGCTGCCGGTACTCAGATAATTAATGAGGGCAGGCTGCAAAGCAGAAAAAACAGCGCGGTCTGTGGCTTTTACTTTGATGTAAAAAGGAAATTTATCAGCCGTAATATCTTCATACAGAGGGCTGCCTGACATATTTACAGCATCAATGCTTAATATTCTTTGGGCATCAGGCACCGGTATTTCCAATGTTTGGGCCAGTGTAGGATAGGAATGTGTCTTAACAAGAATATCAAGGTTTTGCAGCATTTCCCCGTAGGTTTTATAACTCATGCTGTTGAACTCGCAGGCCATGCCAGCTTCATAATAATTGTAGCTGCTATTTTTCAGGAAATAATACCCGCCTCCCACAATTAAAGCAAAAACCAGGCCAGCAACCAGGTAATACCGCCTTAAAGAGAATAGGATATATAAAAATGTTCTTTTTATAATGGAAATCAGGGCAGACAAAAAGCCGCCAACATCTTTCTCATCAATCATTCTGTATGAATCCATTCTGGAAAATTAATAATTATCTTCGAAAAGCTGCCCGTCAAATATAGGAATGAATTACGGATTTTTGCAAAGATGGGTTGGGGGACCGGATTGCTAAGCTTCTTTTTCGAGTTGTTTTTTGGGTTGTATTTTTTTTTCGCCTTCTACCCAGTACATTGCGAGATCCCCTTTGCCTTTCACATCTATATTGCCCCTGGATTTGCAAATAAAATAGTCTTTGATAAGCTCATAGGTTTCGGCAGAGATATTAACTTTCCCCGCCTCGCCACACATTTGCATCCTTGATGCGGTATTCACGGTATCTCCCCAAATATCATAAGCAAACTTATATTTCCCTACTACCCCTGCCACTACTGTACCAGAATCAATACCGATGCGGATATTCCAACTGGCCTTGCCTTCTTTGAGAAGGCGTATTTTACGTTCAATCATATACGCCTGCATTTTCAGTGATGCCCTCACCACATCGTTTGCCGATTTTGAACCGCCCAGCAAAAGGCCTCCGGCGGCCAGGTAGGCATCGCCTATTGTCTTGATCTTTTCAATTTCAAACTCCTGGACAATTGAATCAAAAGTCCCAAAGCACTCATTCAGTTCACTTAGCAGCAGGTCCGGGGGCATGTTTGCGGATAGCTTTGTAAAATCTTCAATATCTGCGAACAGGACTGTTACCAACTGGTGTGTCTGCGGCCTTGTATATCCAAAATCCTTCAACTCTTGCGCTATGGGTTCAGGCAGGATGTTCAGCAATAATGTTTCAGCCTTTGCCTGTTCTGTTTCTGCAGTTTTCAGGGCAGAATTAAGTCCCAGGTTAAGCTCTTTTAGCTGGTAGGTCCTTTGTTCTACCTGTTGTTCAAGGATAATGTTTTGTTCCTTGACTATTTTTTCATTTTCCCGGGTTTTGGATAATAATCTGGCCTGTACATCATTCTGGGCCTGCTGCATATCCTCTTTTTCCCATTCAAAGCGTTTGGACAGGAGGTATGAAAGTAAAAATACTTCCACCAGTATTGCAATGTGTACATGGCTCAACTCGCTCACAAAATAGGGGGGCCACCCTGTATACCCATAAATACTTTCCATTATAATGAGGGCAAACCAGATACCGGTCGCTATGGCATAATAATATCCTAACCTGTTTCCCTTTTTTCCAACATTTATAGCCAGGATGGTGGTGGATGAAAAGAGAACGAGCGCATTGAGGGAATTGACCATTTGCGATGCCAGAATTGGCAAAACCCATTGCCACAAATTGTAGGTTGAGAGATAAATCAGCATCACTACTGCGTATTTCCAGAGCTTTCTTGAATATTTCCGAATGTCAAGGAATACCATGCAATACAAAAGAGTAAACGGCGAGTTTATCTGCGGCAGATGCCGGTATGTCCAATAAAGGTCAACGTTGGGAAACAGGTACAGGATATAACCATCCATAACTGCCCCGGCTATAACCAGGTAACAGGCAACGCAGATAGAATAGTACAGGTAAGCGGTATTTCTCAGTGAGAGAAAAAGAAAAAGATTGTAACAGATCACAAAGAGTAGCAGGCCGCTGTACATGCCGTATATGATCTTTTGTTTTCCTGCCTTTACTTCATAGTCATCCGCCCGCCAGATATGAACCGGAACAGCGCTGTTGTAAGATATAAAACGGACGAAAACAATTCCTCCGTTTTTAGGCAAAGGGAAAATCTGGAAATGGTGCTTAATTACTTTATCATCAAGCGGCACTCTGTAACCTGCCTTATAGCTTTGCCATTCGCCCCTGTCGTTTTTAAAATACATATCGGCGGTAGGTATCATAGCCTGCGAAAGTACCAGCCAGAGATTCTCCTGCGAAGGGTTTTTGAGGGAAAACCGAAGCCAGAAAGCAGACGTTGAAAAGCCGAAGTTGAGAATTTTTTGATCTGAAAGATGAAATTTCGCTTCATTGGCGCTATTGCTAACCTGGTCTATGGTAAGAGTGCCGCCTTTGTCCTCTAAAACAGAGACCCTTTGATCAATATCCATTGAAGGCGCCTTATTATCCCAAACAACAGACTGGCCGAATGCGCTGCAGCTTGCAAACAAAAGGAAGAATATGACTGATAACCGTTTCATGAATTCGTTAAAAAAGCATCATGTGTAGTTATTCTCGTTGGTATATTAAGCATAAAGGTAAACATGTTCCACCATACCCAACAATAAATGCCAAATGGAAGGTAGCCAAAAAATCCAAGGATCGGCATTTCAAAAATATGGCAAACATTAACATAAGGCACACTATAAGCCCAATAAGCCGGGGTATGTGTTTCAACCATCACACCTCCCGAATGTGTTCCGCTATAATAATTCCAGCATTCCAGCAAAAAGCCTTGAACCAGGTAAGTAAGGGCAAATAAAAGCACAGGGGTCCAGTTCCCGTTTTTAATGTTATTAAAAGGCGACCATACCCCGATAAGATCAAGCACAATGGCAAGCATTACCAGTGGACAGATCCATATAACGCCGAATAAAAAATTGGGGAAGAATGGTACAACGAACATTGCCCCAAAGCAGAGAACGAGAGCCGCAATTTTTATATTTTTGGGGATGCTTATTTTAATGCCCCGGTCAAAACGGCGCCTGAAGACCTTTGAAGTAACAAGCAGGTTATACCATTCGAATGCCATGGGCAGAAGCCCGGAAGACCCGAGAACGGCATATATTGTAAACTCATTCATGGGTATGAGGTTGCCCTTTGGGTAATACCAGTTGTCATCAACATAAAAATTAAGGTACTCAAAAAGCAGCCATCCCCAAACCGATGCCAGACCTATTCCGATAATATCCCTTGATGACTTGCCTATAATGGAATTGCCGCCGGTTCTAACGAAAACAATCCCGTCAATAACAAGAGTAAAACCCCAGAAGAGTGGAAGATCGGCCCATCTCAGTAGCCAGCCCGGCCCTGTGAAATGCATCCAAAGGACAAACAAAGTACCCCCCCACATCAGCAAACCAATCCAGGCCCATATTGGGAATGATGCCTTAGGTGGCGCTGTGACATGGTCTTCTATAAATTTTTTGAACCCGAACAAACGTGGGAAAATATAAAGCAAAATGGCGAGGCCAAACAAAATGGCAACTGTGATGAACACAACTTCGCTGAATCCTGCTTTTGGCGGTACAGTAAGAGGAGGATATGCAAAATAGTTATTCGGAAGGGTGGGGCCAAAACATACAATAGCCCCTGCATAAGGGAGGAATGCAATGCCTCCTATGGTCAGCATTACAAAAAGAATTTTTTTGTTGAGACTCATAATTGCCACTAATTTATTGGTTCATTTTTCATTTGTTCTTTAAGAGCAGTCAGGTAAATCTGTAGAAGATATTCCAGCTTGAGAACATTTTTATAAAAGCCCAGCCATATCTTGAGAGGCAGAATAACAGCCGGAAGTTTTTCTGAAGTCAGGCTGAAAACCTGGAATTCTGTATTTGCCTTGAGTTGCTTTTTGTATTTCGCCAGCCATTCTTGTTCATTTGCAAACTGTTCACCGTTCCAGCCTTTGAGGCCGACCGCATTACAGTAATATGAAATTCTTTTAGTACGATAAGGTGAATTACCGCAAAAATAATTTTCGAGGATATCGGTATAACGCATTCCATTGGTAGAAGAAACATTATAAAATTGCCTGATGACATAGGGGTCAATATCCCCAAGCATATCAGAACCGGGAGCATCTATATTTATATCTGCCTGGTCTTTGTGGATAGAAATATTGCGTTTTTTGCTAAAGAGATAATCGAAAAGGAAACTGCCTGAAGAGCTGGCAATATCCCCCAGCCAGGTCACAATGTCCATATTGGAATCCACGTGGGGAACCAGGAAAGTAAGAAACGATAAAAAGCCGGGCAATGGAGTTACCACCGCCTCATAATTAAAGGCATCAAGTCCTGCAAGTATATGGGCCGCATCACAATAGTTGCCATCGGGCAGCAGGACCTCCTGGTGATCATATTTATAAATGAAAGCCCCTTTGCCGGCTCTTGAACTTCCGTAAACCCTGTCATGATCTGTATAGACAACTTCCCTGTATTTAGGCTGGTACTGGTATTCTTTATACCTGACTATTTCCCTTGAATTTTCAGTGGGGTTATCTACGATATTCACCTGGTACCGCATGGGTATATCCGCTGCTCCCTTAATGAGCTCAGAATTCCATCCCCACTGATCGTAGAAAATTTTACGAAGGCGGGTTATCATGAGCCTGGTGTTATTTTGCTCGCCGGGCCAATAATCTTCTTCTTCCCTCAACAGGTTAATAAACTCTTGTATCGTTAATACATCTTTTAGTTCATGGCCTTTTTCCGGGGATTTGGCAAAAATCGGTTGTACCAAAGATTCCATACGATGGGGGTATTAATCGCCAAATATATAAATTATTTATAATGTGGCAATTGCAAAAAAAAATGGAATCCGGATTTAAATGGGCAAAAAGCCTTCAGAATGGAAAATTGGGCTTGGTTTGAAAAGAATTACAACAGGTAGGATTAAGAGGGCATAGGCCAACCAATGCTCTGACCCCTTATTCCTTATTCCTATTTCTCTATCGCTGCAATGACTTGCGGATCGTCGGGTTTCATTCTGGGGATGAACATTTGTACAAAATGTCCCTGTTCGTCCACGAGGTATTTCTGGAAATTCCATTTCACCTCGCTGTCCATAACACCATTAAGGGTCTTGGTAGTGAGCCAGGTATAGATGGGGAACTGGTCTTTGCCTTTTACCTCGATCTTATCGCTTAAAGTAAAGGTTACCCCATAATTTAATGAGCAAAACTTCTTGATGCTGTCTTTAGGTCCCGGTTCCTGCAGCCCGAACTGGTTGCATGGGAATCCGAGGATCACCAGTTTGCCGGCGTATTTCTTGCTTATTGCCTCAAGCTGCTTATACTGGGGGGTATTACCACACTTGGATGCCACGTTTACAAACAATATCTTTTTGCCTTTAAAGTCGCTGATCTTTACGGTTTTACCGTCAATATCCGTGAAACTGTAATCGTAAATACTTGTAGGCAGCTTCTCATGGCCGGCCGGCTTTTTAGCTTTACCAATGGAAAAATACCAGAAGGAAATTGCCGTAAGGGATAAAGCAATAAATGTATTCATAGTTGATCTAAATTAGATGTTGCAACAAAATTACGTAAACCTGTGATAAAAGGTGGGGTATTATTCTTAACTTGAATAAAGCAAAAAAGGCTGCCTTAAATTAAGACAGCCTTTTATTGAGATATTCAACTGATCACCGCTAACTGATCCTTGTTAACTGTTAACTGATCATTTCTCTTCCGTCGTCTCTGCTACGATCTTCAGGTTTACTTTGGCTTTCACTTCTTTGTGAAGGTCAACCGAAGCCTGGTAATCGCCCGTAGTTTTTATTTCACCGTCAAGATGGATTTTCCTGCGGTCAATGTCAAAACCTTTTTCTTTCAGCGATTGAGCGATCTGGAGCGTGGTAACCGAACCAAATATCTTGCCACCTGCGCCTGTGCGCACTGCAATTTCTATAGTGGTATTTGAAAGATTATTAGCCACATCCTGGGCGTTGGTCTTCATTTTGTTCAGCTTATTGGAGCCCTGCTTCAGCTCTTCCGTGTTCATTTTACGGTTAGGCTCATCAGCTATCACTCCCATTCTTTGCGGGATAAGATAGTTGCGCGCATAGCCCGGTTTCACCTTTACAATGTCTCCCCTGTATCCTAAAGAAGGAACATCTTGTTTTAATATGATATCCATTGTGTTGTCCCTCCTTTATTATTTAAGTGAATCGGAAACGAAAGGCAGCAATGCAATGATCCTCGCGCGCTTGATAGCGGTAGAAAGCTGCCTTTGGTATTAAGTGAAGTGCCTGTAATACGGCGTGGGTACATTTTGCCTTGTTCATTTACAAAACGCAGCAGAAAATCAGGGTCTTTGTAATCAATATACTTGATATTGTTTTTACGGAACCAGCAGAATTTCTTGTTATTCTTACGCTCCTGCGGGGCGATATTGATGAATATGTTCTTATAATTATTTACTGCCATAGCTTTTTTCAATTTAGTCGCGGTCGGTTTTTACTCGTTCTTTGCGCTCTCTGTTAAACTCACCGCGTTTCCTTCTTTCACTGAAAGCCATGGCGTGTTTGTTTTGGGCTACGGTCAGGAACCTTAAGATCCTTTCATCGCGTTTGTATTCGATCTCTAACTTCTGTATCAAAGTTGGATCGGATTTGAATTCAATGAGGTTGTAAAAGCCGGTTGACTTCTTCTTGATCGGGTAAGCAAGCTTACGCAATCCCCAGCTCTCCTCATGCACGATCTCCGCTTGATTCTGAGTCAAGTAATCGTGGAACTTACCGGAGACCTCTTTTACCTGGTCTTCAGTAAGAAGCGGAGACATAATAGTAATTGTTTCGTACTGTGTTTGCATGATAAAACATGAAATGAGGGGCAAAGGTAAGGGAAAAATTGGAATTGGTGATTGGAAATTTGAAATTTGGTTTTATCGCAATGGTTTCTCATTCGATAAACCAATCATTATTATTCTATATTTGCCATCAAGTTATTATTAATAAGAAAAAATTATGGGCAGTGAACCTCCCATCGAAGAAATCCGAAAAAATTATCAAAGATTACCAGACAATAAATTATTAGAGCTG
>Ga0134126_10011113_pt1 | contig 11349 bp, 10 predicted proteins | sample KB31752_FD_96881 | JGI IMG/M metagenome (GOLD analysis project Ga0134126, IMG submission 96881) | Terrestrial soil microbial communities with excess Nitrogen fertilizer from Kellogg Biological Station, Michigan, USA - KB3-175-2 | ecosystem: Environmental > Terrestrial > Soil > Unclassified ... | reverse complement strand
CACCGGCCAGCCCCATCGAGGGACAGCGGATTTCCGACGTCGGCCTGGATTGGCGTTACCGTAGCACCGTGCTCGCCGTGCACCGACGCGGGCAGGTCCTGCGCGACAAGATCAGCGAGATCCAGCTCGCGGTCGGCGACGTCCTGCTGATCCTGGTGGAAGACGAAAGCGCCATGCCCGAACTGCGCAACAACGACGCTTTCATCGTGCTCAGTGAACGCGAGGACGTGCGCGGCATGTCGCGCAAGGCGTGGCTGGCGGCCAGCATCATGGCTGGCGTGGTCATCGTCTCCGGCCTGCATTGGTTGCCGATACCGATGGCGGCGATCTGCGGCGCGATCACCATGGCGCTCACTGGGTGCTTTGGACGCAAAGACGTCTATGAGGCCATGGACTGGAAGATTATCGTGCTGCTCGGGGCGATCCTGCCGCTCGGCATCGCGATCGAGAAGACCGGCCTGTCCACGGTGCTGGTGCGCGAGGCCATGGAGCTGGTCGGCGGGCACGGGCCGCTGGCCGCGCTCCTGGTGGTGTACCTGCTCACCGCCCTGCTGACCGAGCTGATGGGCCACAACCCTTCGGTGGTGCTGATGGTCGGCATCGCGGTATCCATCGGCCATGCCATGGGCGTCGACCCGCGGCCGTTCGTGGTGGCCGTGGCGTTTGCCGCCGCCACCTCATTTGCCACGCCGGTGGGCTACCCGACAAACACCATGGTGTATTACGCAGGCGGCTACCGCTTCACCGATTTCATGAAGGTCGGCATCCCGCTGATCGCGATCTTCTGCGCCTTGTCGATGTGGCTGATCCCGATATTCTGGCCGTTCCACCCCTAGGAACGCGGGCGGTGGAAACGTTCGAGGCGAGAACCGCCGTCAGCCGTCGTGGTAACTGCCCAGCGCGAGCTGCAGCAGGATCTTCATCTCCTCGCGCAACGGCAACGGGGCGACCACCTCGGCGTCGGCGCCGTACTTGAGTACGTCCATCAACAGCTCCTTGGACTTGGCGTAGGGGATTTGCAGCTCGTAGCGCCCATCGGCCAGCCAAGTACCCTTTTGCTGCGAGTGCCAGCGCTCGTCGGCGACCCAGCGCGCCGCATGCGCCGAGAAGCGGATCGTGGCCCAGGCCTTGGGCAGGCCCGAAAAAATTCCGTAAGCCGACGCCAGCAGCTGGTCGAGGTCGGCCTCCGGCACGTCCCTGCAGGCCTGCTCGACAGTGTGCGGATCGACCATGCGGTCGACGGCGAAACTGCGCAGCGCCTCGCGGTCATGGTCCCAGGCGTCCAGGTACCAGTTGTCCCGGTAATGCGTCAGGCGTTGCGGGGAAACCTGGCGCTGGCTGTCGGTATTGGTCGTGCGCGCCCGATAGCCGAAACGCAGCCGGCGCCGTTCGAGCACGGCGCCGGCGACGATGCGGAACACCTGTTGGTCGAGCCGACGCTCGCCCCAGGGAATGACGCGGATGCGTTCAATCGGCAGGGTCTTGCCGCTGCCATGGTCGGCGAGCAGGTTCTCGATGCGCGAGCGGAACGGGGCCAGGGCGCCGGCAAGCACGCCGGGCCCGGAGCGGCTGATCAGCTCGTTCAGCGCCAACAACGCCGCCAGCTCATCCGAGGTCAGCCAGAGGCCGGGCAGCTCGAAGCGCTCGCCCTCCCCCAGGGCATAGCGGAACGCTGCCTGCTCGGTGCCTGCACTCTCGATCGGCGCACCAAGCGCGTCCCTGAGGAAGGCCACGTCGCGGTACAAGGTGGCCCGGGAACACCCGAGCTCACTCAGCAACTGCGGCAGCGGTACCGGGTAACGTGCCGCCTTCAACAATCGGTGCAGACTGAGGATGCGCTCGTATCGATCCATGGCGTCGTTGCCGGCTGCGGGCCCGGCCCATTGTGCGACAAAGAGCGGCCGCCGTGCCGCCTCAAATCAGCCCATGACTCCGTAGCAGGGCCTCGGGTTCAGGCTTGCGGCCGCGAAAGGCGACGAAGCTCTCCAACGCCGGTCGGCTCGCGCCGACTGCCAGCACCTCGCGGCGGAAGCGCTCGCCGCTGTCGCGGTCGACGACGCCGTGCTCGGCAAATGCGGCAAACACGTCGGCGCTGAGCAGTTCGGCCCACAGGTAGCTGTAGTAGCCGGCCGCATAACCGCCGGCAAAGATGTGGCTGAAGCCCTGCGGGAAGCGTTGCCAAGCTGGCGGGTGCAGCACCGCGACCTCGTGGCGCACTGCCTCCAGGACCTCCAGCGCACGCGCACCCTTCCCGGGATCGTATTCGAGGTGCAGGCGGAAATCGAACAGCGCGAACTCGAGCTGGCGCACCAGGAACAAGCCGGCATGGAAATGCCGGGTCGCCAGCAGGCGCTGGAACAACTCCTCCGGCAGGCGCTCACCGGTCTGGTGATGGCGGGCAAACAAATCCAGGGCCTGCCGATCCCAGGTGAAGTTCTCCATGAACTGGCTGGGCAGTTCGACCGCGTCCCACTCCAGCCCATCGATGCCGCCAATGGCCGGCAGGTCGATCCCGGTCAGCAAATGGTGCAAGGCGTGGCCAAACTCGTGGAACAGCGTCTGCACCTCGTCATGGCTGAGCAGCGCCGCCGCCCCCGCTGTCGGCGGCGCAAAATTGCAGGTCACGAACGCCACTGGCAATTGTCGTTGTGGGCCATCGGCGAAGCGCGCGCGGCACACGTCCATCCACGCGCCGCCGCGCTTGCCGTTGCGGGCATACAGGTCGAGGTAGGCACCGGCAAACGCCTGGCCATCGGCGTCCAGCAACTCGACATAGCGGACGTCGGGGTGCCACACGTCGATGCCTTCACGCGTGGCAAGGCGTATCCCGTACAGCTTCTCCACGAGCGCGAACAAGCCGTCCAGCACCGCCGGCAGCGGAAAGTAGGCGCGCAACTGTTCCTCGTCGAGGGCGTAACGCCGTTGCCGCAGTTTTTCGGCCGCATAGGCAACGTCCCAGGGCTCCAGGTTGTCCAGTCCGAGTTCGGCCTGGGCAAACTCGCGCAACGCGGTCAACTCCCGGCGTGCCGTGGGCAGCGCCCGCGCGGCCAGGTCATGCAGGAACTCCAGCACCTCCGCCGGCGAGGCTGCCATCTTGGTGGCCAACGACTCCTCAGCCGCATTGGCGAAGCCTAGCAACCGTGCCGATTCGTGGCGCAGGGCCATGATCTTTTCAATGCGCGCGCTGTTGTCGAACTCACCAGCGTTTGGACCCTGGTCGGACGCCCGGGTCTGGTACGCCCAGTAGACGCGTTCGCGCAGGCCGCGCGCGTCGGCGTGGGTCAACACGGCGTGCACGCTCGGCTGCTTCAAGGTCACCAGATAGCCGTCCAGATCCTGCTCACGGGCGTACTGGCGCAACACCTCGCGACCCGATTCGGGAATGCCGGCCAGGTCGCGCTCGTCGGCGATGTGCTCGCGCCAGGCCTCGGTCGCATCCAGCACGGCGTTGGAGAACTCCGTCGACAGGCGCGACAGCTCCACCGCGATGGTGGCAAAACGCGAGCGCGCCGGTTCCTCCAGCGACACCCCGGACAACCGGAAGTCGCGCAGCGTATGTTCCACCAAGGCCCGCTCCGGCCTCGGCAAGCCCGCAAAGTCGGTAGCTTCGGCCAGCCCTTGTACCGCGGTGTACAACTCGCGGTTCTGCCCCAGCTCGACGGCATGCTCGGCCAGCAGCGCCTCGGCCGGTGCGTAGACCTCTCGCCAGGCGGCGCTGTCGGCCACCGCGTGCAGATGGCTGACCGGCGCCCAGGCGTTGGCCAGGCGCTGCTCCAGCCGTTGCTGGGCCAGGAGCAAGCCGGCGAAGCTCCGCGGCGCACCCGGGGCCAGCATCGCTGCGGTCGCCTGGCGGAAGTCGCCCAGGATGGCCTCGATCGCCGGCAGGACATGCTCGGGCCGGATGCGCGGGAACGCCGGCAGCGGCGTGTTTTCGAGCAAGGGATTGTCCTGGTTCATGGCAGCTCCGCGGAAACCTGCAAGATGGCGTCCGTGGGCGGCGAACGCAAGCCTGTTTCCGGCCGGCGCGGCACCGGCCGTCCGGGATGCGGCACCAGCTCGCCGGCTATCATGGCGCCATGGATTCCCTGCGCGCCTATCGTGGCACTTCCCCGACCCTCGGCGAGCGGGTCTACGTCGATCCTGCCGCCAGCGTCATCGGTGACGTGACGCTGGATGACGACGTCTCGATCTGGCCAGGGGCGGTGCTGCGTGGCGACGTCCAGCACATCCAGGTCGGCGCGCGCAGCAATATCCAGGATGGCGCCGTCGTGCACGTCACCCACGACGGCCCCTACACGCCCGGTGGCAGTCCCTGCGTGCTCGGGATCGGGGTCACCATCGGCCACGCCGCCGTGGTCCACGCCTGCAGCATCGGCGACTACTGCCTGGTCGGCATGCACGCCACCGTGCTGGATGGGGCGGTCCTCGAGCCATATGCCATGGTTGGCGCGAACAGCCTGGTCACCGCCGGGACGCGGGTGGGTACCGGTGAACTGTGGCTGGGCAGCCCGGCGCGCCGGGTGCGCGCGCTTACGCCCGAGCAGATCGAGCAGCTGCGCTACTCGGCCGACCATTACGTGTTGCTGAAGGATGAGTATCTCGCTGCCGCCCCGGATCCCGGGCAGTAAGCACCCTGTCGCTGGACGACCCTAGGCGATCAGCGTGCTGGATTCCTGGACGGGCGCAACGAGGTGCCGGCGCAGCTGCTGGAACACAGGCTCGGTGACCGGGTGCGGCCCATGCCAGATGGCAAACGAGTCGGCCGCCGTCTCCACCAGCATGCTCAAGCCATCCACGGCTTGCCCCGCCCCGGCTGCACGGGCCCAGGCCAGGAACGGCAAGGCAGCCTTCGCATACGAGACGTCATAGCAAAATACGTCCGGCCCACCGAGCGCCAACGGCAAGTCCAGGCTGTGGCCAAGCAGCCCGGCCGAGGTCGCATTGATGATCAGGTCGAAGTGCTCGGTTCCGGACAGCCGTGCCAACGGGGAGGCTTGCACCCGGCCCGGATGTCCCAGTGCGTGCACCAGTCGCTCGGCCGTGGTCGCCGTGCGGTTGGCAATGGTCAGCGAGCGCACGCCGGCATCGAGCAGGCTGAACGCCACTCCCCAGGCCGCGCCACCGGCGCCGAGCAGCAGCACCGTGCTGCCCTCCAGCACCTGTCCGTGGCGCTCGCGCAAATCCCGCACCAGGCATGCGCCGTCGGTGTTGTGGGCGGCCAGGCGGCCATCCGGCAAGCGGCTGAGCACGTTGGCGGCACCGACCCGCGCGGCGCTCATGTCGCGTTCGCTGGCGAGTGCGTAGGCCGCGTGCTTGTGCGGCACGGTGACATTGGCCCCGGTACCGCCATCGGCAAAAAACTGCCCGACCGCAGCCTCGAAGGTTCCTGGCGTCGCATCGACGGTGCCGAATTCGAGCTGCATGCCAAGCTGGCGCGCAAACGCCTGATGGATACGCGGCGACAGGCTGTGCGCGATGGGATGGCCGAACACGGCAAACCTGGTTGACGCCACGATGTTCTCCAATGCATCCACGCCCAAGGCGGCGCGGGTGGGCCAGTCTACAAGATCATGGCGCCCCGGACCGCGTGCGCTGTCGCAATCCTTGCGACCGGCAGGGCGCACGCTCGGGCCATAAGCCGAGGAGAGCAATCCATGTCCATGCAACGATCACCCCGTGCCGCTGCGGCATCCGACCGGCAAGCCCTGCTTGGCCCGCTCGGGTGGTGGCTGGGACTCGGGAGCCTCGCGCTCGCGACCAGCCTGCTGCCGGTGCACAGCGCCCTGCTTGGCTGGAGCGCGCCATTCTGGCTGCTGCTCACCCCGCTGGGGTTGATGGCGCTCGTGGCCCCGGAACTGCCCAGGCAGGGGCTTCGCCGGTACCGCCCGCGCCTCGCGGTGCGCGAGCGCACCTGGAACTGAGGTCCGCGCCGCACCGGGCGCGCCGGTCAGGCACTCAAGCCTTGCCGCTTGCGCTCCATGCGCCGCAGGAACTCCTGCATGATCTGCAGGTAGAGCTTGTCGCCGAGATGGCCGTCCTCGACACCTGCATCGATCGACGGGTTGTCGTTGACTTCGATCACCACCGGGCGGTCGCCGATTTGCTTCAGGTCGACCCCGTACAGGCCGTTGCCGATCAGCGCCGTGGCCCTCAGGGCCAGCTTGACCACAGAAGCGGGCGCGTGGCCGACCGACACGGTTTCGTAGCCCCCGGTCATGTCCGCGCCTTTGGCGCTGTGGTTGTAAATCTGCCAATGCCCGCGCGACATGAAGTACTTGCACGCGTAGAGCGGTTGCCGGTTCAAGATGCCGATGCGCCAATCAAACTGGGTGTACAGGTACTCCTGGGCCAGCAACAAGGCGCTGTGCTGGAACAAGGTAGTGGCGGCCCGCTCCAGCGCTTCGTCGTCCTCCACCTTCACCACGCCACGGGAAAACGATCCGTCCGGAATCTTCAGCACCAGCGGCAAGCCCAGCTTCTCGACCACTTCGCGCGTGCCCTTCGGATCGTCGCGATAGAGGATCTCGGTGCGCGGCACCGCGAGCTTGTGCGACTCCATCAAGTCCTTGAGGAAGATCTTGTTGGTACAGCGCAGGATCGACCCCGGGTCGTCGATCACCACCATGTTTTCCTTTTCCGCCCGATGCGCGAAGCGGTAAGTGTGGTTGTCGGACGCGGTGGTTTCGCGGATGAACAGGCCGTCGTATTCGGCCAGCCGCTGGTAATCGTTCTTGCCGACCGCATCGACCTCGATGCCGAGCTGGTGGCCGGCACTGACGAAGGCCTTCAGCGCCTTGCGGTTCGAAGGCGGCAAGGCCTCGGCCGGATCCACCAGCATGGCCAGGTCATAGCGGTACAGCTTGCGCGCCCGCGGTTTGCGCCACAGCTTTTTGGAGAAACGGTCCAGGCTCTCGGCAAAGGCGTCTTCCTGCGCATCATCCAGAGTGTGCAGCCCCACCGGCTTGATCGATGCCACCTGCCACACCCGGTCGCGCACGAACTCGATGCGCAACAGTGGACACGGAAAGGACTCGAACACCTGCCGCGCCAGATCCTGCAGCGCCGGGTAGGCGGTCTCGCCGAAATAGACCAAGGTACCGAAGTCGGTCGTGTCCCGGCCGCCGGCGGGCAGGAAGTTGGTGAGCATGGCGTTGAGGTCGCCAATGTCCACGCCATACAGCGACCGTCGCCGCAGGTCGTTCACCGTGCGCACGGAGGGCAGCACTTTGTGCCCGCGCGCCTCCGCCAACAACGAGACGTAGTAGCCCGTGCCCAGGTACTTGTAACTACGGCACAGGTTCAACACATGGGTGCGCTCGTCGTCGCGCAACGCCGGCAAGCGCAGGTAATCCATGGCGCTCATGACGTCGCCGGACGGGTAATACGAGCCCCAATCCGCGACCTTTTCCACCACGATGACCAGACGGGTCATGACAGCCTCAGGCAAGGCGGCATGCACCGGAACACCCGGGGCGGGGCCGCAAAAATGTGCAGTTTCGCACACCACCGGGCGGACACAAGCCCGCATGCGGCCCCGCGACGACGCGGCGAATCCGCGCGCTGGCAGGCTGCGCGCGGCGCGCCTCCGCCTGCGGGTTTCGCTGCGCAGCGGAGTCCCCCATGCCGGTCGCGGCTGCTAAAGTTCGCGAATGTCTTCCCCCCCTCCCACCGCCAACAAGGTTTTCCGCAGCCTGACCCGGCGCGACCCGCAACCGACGGCACAGGTTGCCTCGCCCTACGCCGGGGTGCGCGTGCGCCGCGGAGAAAATACCGACCTGGACGAGCTGCTGAAGCTGGAAGAGCGCACTTTCGACAGCGATCGCTTGTCGCGAGCGCAGTACCGCCGGCACCTGGACAGTGACTCGGCGCAAGTGCTGGTGGCCAGCGCACCCCACAATCATTTCCTGGGCGCCGCGGTGCTGCTGTTCCGCAAGCACAGCACCGTCGCCAGGGTGTATTCGCTGGCCACCCAGCCGCAGGCACGCCACCAGGGCGTGGGCACCGCGCTGTTGCAGGCAGCCGAACGCGCAGCCCGCCGGCGCGGCTGCCGCGCCCTGCGGCTCGAGGTGCAGGTCGGCAACGCCCAAGCCATCAAGCTCTACGAGCAATTCGGTTTCGAACGCATCGGCGGCCATACCCGGTACTACGAAAACGGTGCCGATGCCTGGCGCTACGAAAAGCTGCTGGCCTGAGCCGGAAGCCGCCACGCCGCCATGGCAGAACTTCCAATCCGCTGCACCATGGCCTCCGTGGTGGTGCTGCGGTCTGCACATCCCGAGCCGCAGGTCCTGCTGTTGCGCCGGGCCAGCAGCTACCTGCATGGGGTGTGGAGCTACGTTGCCGGTCACCTCGAGGCTGGCGAGACCTTGTGGCAGTGCGCGCTGCGCGAGCTGGACGAGGAGACGGGGCTACGGCCGCAAGCCTTGTATTCGGCCGATTGCTGCGAGCAGTTTTACGACGCGCAAAGCGATTGCATCCAGCTCGTGCCGGCCTTCGTCGCCATGCTCGGGGCCGGCGCCCACGTGCGCCTGAACCAGGAACACGATGCCTTTCGCTGGCTGAGTTTCGCCGCAGCCCTGCCCGAGCTGCTCTTCGACGGGCAGCGCGAACTCTTTGCCCGTGTCCGGCGCGAATTCGTCGAGCGGCCACCGCCGGCGTCGCTGCGCCTGCCGCTGCCCAGTGGCAACTGACCTTCGCTCAGCGATCCAGTCGCTGCGCCAGCAGTTGCTCGGTGGCGGCATCCGCGCGCGCCACCAGCGCGCCGGTGCGCATCAGGCTCACGCTGTAATGCCCTTGGTCGACCAGGGGCAGGAAGACGCCGCTGCCGTAGACCGTATCCACACCTGGTACCCAGGAGGGGTGGCGCCGCTGCAAGTCGACGATATCGAGTCCGCCTTCCGGAGCCAGGTCGACGACGGCGCGCGGTGCGGTGGCTTCCTGCTGCGTGTCATCGTAGCGGCCCGACAGGCGATCGAGCCGATATAGCGGCGGCACGCCAGCGAGCAGGGGCGGCAACTTCCACTTCAACACGACAGCCTCGACGCGCCAGGCGTCGCCGAGCACGATGGCGTGCCGCGTCGTACCATCAGGCCAGGTCAAGGTGAGCGCCCAGTTCTGCGGCGAAAGGATCCGCGCGTCGACGTCCACCACCGGCGCCTCGTCGGTGAGCACGCGATAACCACGCAGGTTCAAGGCACCGCCCGCCAGGAGCAGGCTCAAGGCCACGCAAACGGTGCAACACAAGGCATGCACGCTGGCCGCAAGCGTCCGACGCTCACGCAGGCGTTGCCGAACACGCAGCAATTGCACCAGCGCCAGCAGCAAGACCAGGCCGGCCAGCAACAGCAGCAACGTGGTCGGCAGGCGCAGCAGGTTGCTCCAATCCATCACAGCTCCTCGGCGCACGGCGCGCCTGTGGCGCCATGATACGACCCGCGCGGCGCGGCGCAGCCGAGGCCGGCCGCTATACTCCAGTTGCGCCGACGCCCGCAGACCGTGCCCGCGCCGGCGATGCCGAGGCAGCATGCGAGGTCATCTTGAATACAGCAACACCTACCCGTGAGCGACGATATCCATGGTGGCTGCCGGTACTGGCTACCCTTGGCTTGGTGGCCTGCGGCAACAAGGGTCCGCTGCGTCCGGCGCCGGCAACCGCGCCGGCAACCAGTGCCATCGCACCAGTCGCGGCAGCCAGCGCGATGCTGCCGCGGCCATGACGTTGCGAGTGGACTTCTGGACGGCCATGATGATCCGGCGCTCCAGCCCGCACCAACGATCCCTTCCGCTTGCTCCGCACTGCCATGTCCATCCAGATGGATGGCCCAAGGGAACCATGCCATGCCTGCTATCGTGACTGACCAGGTGCTCGACCCCGCGACCGTCGCCGCCTACCTGCGCGCACACCCCGGCTTCCTCGGCGACTATCCGGACCTGGCCGCGCAACTCACCGTGGGCCGCTCCGAGGGTCCGGTTGCCTCGTTGGCCGCCTACCAGTTGCAAAACTTGCGGGACAAGAACGCCCAGCTCGAGCAGCGCCTCGCCGAGCTGGTCAAGGTCGCCGCCGAAAACGAGGCCCTCATGAAGCGCGTGCACGCCCTGACCGTGGCCTTGCTGCGCGCCAATACCCTCGAGGTGACATTGCGCACCATCTTTGCCCGGCTGAGCGCCGACTTCCACAGCGAGCAGGTACGCCTGCTGCTGTTCGGCCCGCAACCCGAGCTGCCGCGCGGCGAGTGGCTGGTGCGGATTCCGCAGCGCCTGGACGACGTGCCGGAATTCGCGGGCTTTCCGGACAACGCGGAGCCGGTATGCGGACGCCTGTCAGAGGAAAAATTGTCGCGCCTGTTTGGCGACCAGGCCGCCGGGATCCGTTCGGCAGCCATGATGCGCCTGGGCAGCTCCGGCATCCTGGCCATCGGCAGCATGGACGTGGACCGTTTTCAGCCGGGCATGGGCACGCTGTTCCTGAAGATGATCGCGACCACCATCACCGCGGCGCTGACGCGCTCCTACGACGTGGCCTGACGTGTCGATCGACGCCCAGCTTTCCGCCTGGCTCACCGGACTGGCGGTTGAGCGCCATGCGTCACCACATACCATCGCCGCCTATCGCCGCGACCTGGGCAAGCTTCGCCAGTTCATGGCGGCGCGGGGCATCGGCAGCTTTGCCGCGTTGGACGAGCATGCGCTGCGCGCTTTCATCGCCGCCGAGCACCGCCGTGGATTGGCGCCGAGGAGCATCCGGCGCCTGTTGTCCTCGTGCCGCAGCCTGTTCCGCCACCTGGGCCGGGAAGGCCTGCTGGACCACGACCCCGCGCGTGGCGTGCGTGGACCAAAGGTGCAGCGCACCCTGCCCGACGTCCTGGACGTGGACGAGGCGGCCGCGCTGATGGAGAGCCCGGCCGATGGTGCCCTCGCGGTGCGAGACCGGGCCATGCTGGAGCTGTTCTATTCCTGCGGCCTGCGCCTGTCCGAGTTGGCCGGCCTGCGTTGGCTCGACATGAACCTGGACGAGGGCGAAGTGCGTGTCCACGGCAAGGGGGACAGGACACGCATCGTGCCGGTCGGGCGCTTTGCGGTGGCGGCCCTGCGCAGCCTGGGCGCACAGGAAGGCATGCGCCCCGACACGCCGATTTTCCGTGGGCGGGGCGGCGCCGCCATCAGCCAGCGGGCTGTGCAACTGCGGGTGGACAAGCTTGCCTGCCTGCATGGCCTGCCCAAGCACGTGCACCCGCACATGCTGCGCCACACCTTCGCCAGCCACCTGCTGGAATCATCCGGCGACCTGCGGGCGGTGCAGGAGCTCCTCGGCCATGCCGACATTGCCACCACCCAGATCTACACCCATCT
>Ga0134126_10011112_pt1 | contig 11349 bp, 9 predicted proteins | sample KB31752_FD_96881 | JGI IMG/M metagenome (GOLD analysis project Ga0134126, IMG submission 96881) | Terrestrial soil microbial communities with excess Nitrogen fertilizer from Kellogg Biological Station, Michigan, USA - KB3-175-2 | ecosystem: Environmental > Terrestrial > Soil > Unclassified ... | reverse complement strand
GTGCGTTTGGCGGATTCCTTGTCGCGATGATCGCGTACTGGATTGTTTACGCGGTGGCTCTGGGCGCCAGCACCTTCGCGGTGGGCGATGTGTATTTGGGACGGACGGCGGCCATAGCCGCGTCGTATCGGCGCGTCCGCGGCCGCATCGGGCGGTTGCTTTGGCTCATGCTCCTGGTGGCGGTGCGCGTGTTTGGCATCTTTCTGCTGATCCTGGTTGGATTTGCCCTCCTCATTCCGGCAATAGGAGTGGGGCGTGGCTCGGCAATGGCCGTGGGGATCGGCGTGACAATGCTGGTGCTATTTCCTGTCGGCTTCGTAGCCATGATCTGGCTGATGCTCCGCTACAGCATTTGCATTCCCAGCCTGGTGCTGGAGGATGTGCGCGCCGCGCAGGCAATTCGCCGCAGCGTGCAGCTCATGAAGGGCAACTACCTACGGTGCTTTCTTCTCCTGGTGCTGACTTTGATCATCACCTACGTGAGCCTGATGATTTTCCAGGGCCCGTTCTACGTCGCCATGATTCTGATGGCGCGCCATGGCCAGGTAGCTATCTGGCTGCTCTCGCTCAGTTCCGTGTTTGGCGGCCTGGGACAGGCGCTCTCCGCGCCTTTGATCATGATAGGTTTGGTCCTGCTGTATTACGATATCCGGGTCCGCAAAGAGGCGTTTGACCTGCAGCTAATGATGTCGCTGGTGGACCAAGCCGGGGTGCAGCCCGCTCCAGGAGCGGTGGCTGCCGCGCCCAGCGCGTAAACATGTCGCTTTCTTCCCGGAAATTCTGTTCGGCGGTGCTGCTATGGCTGTTGGTCGCGGTAAGCGCCCGAGCCCAGCCGCCCAGTACCTCCGCTGACCTCCCGGGCTATATTGCCGATTTACAGAGTTGGTCGGCGAAAGTGACGCAGCTGCCCGCCAATCCCGAAAACGCTCTCGCCCTGCGCCATTCCGTTCCTCTGAAGCTTGAACTGCAGACCGCCGGCCAGCACTTCACGATCTCCAATGCCTGGCTGGTGCTGGCCCTGGTTCATTGGGAGAAAGATATCCGGCACCGAGCCGCCATTCAGCAGGAGATCGAGCAGAGACTGCAGTGGGAGTTGCAGCAGGCGCAGGCGCTGACCCGGCCTTCGCAGGCGCCTTCCGCGCAAATTGCGCGGGCGCAGCTGACAGCCGTGCTCAGCCGGCGAGAATTCCGTTTTGTGCGCCCGCCCAGTTGGTGGGATGTGATGTGGGCCCGCGTGTGGCGCTGGATCGGCCGGCAACTGGATAAACTCATGGGCCGCCTGCACCTGAAGCCCTCGGTGAGCAATGTGCTCTCCTGGATCCTTCTGGGGGCGGCCTTTCTCCTGCTGGCGTTGATGCTGTGGCGCAACCTGCGGCGGGCCTCGCGCGGCATGACCCGCCTGGGGCTGCAGGCTCCCGCTTCCGGCGCCTGGGGATGGCGGCAGTGGGCGGATGCGGCCCGGTCAGCCGCCGCCGAGCAGCGCTATCGCGATGCGGTTCATTGTTCTTACTGGGCCGCTGTTTTCCGGCTGGAACAGATGGGAGTATGGCGTCTGGACGACTCGCGCACGCCCCGGGAATACCTGCGCCTGCTGCCGCCCGAGTCCCAGCATTGCGAGCCGATGGCAAGCTTGACGCGCAGCTTCGAGATGGTGTGGTACGGATACCGGCCGGTGACCCCGGCGCAAGCGCAGTCCGCCTTGCAGGAATTGGAGAACCTGGGATGCAGTTCGCCCTCGATAGCGGCGACCGCAAGCTGCTGATCGGCGCGGCCGCGATTGTGCTGGTGCTGGCCCTGATCGCAGCGCTGGTCGGCACCCAGGGTCCAAGTGCGTCCATCTATCCTTCCAGCTATTCGGCCGGTTCCGATGGTGCCAAGGCCGCCTTCCTCACCCTGCAGAGGCTAGGCTTCAAAACCGAGCGATGGCTGGACCCGCCGCAGACGCTCAATGCCCAAGACAGCCTGCTGATTCTCGCCGACCCCATCATCCAGCCCACCAAGGATGAGCGCCAGGCCTTGCGCCACTATCTGGAGTCAGGCGGGAGGATTTTGGCGACTGGGATCAGGGCTGACATGGTGTTGCCGGAAGCCGCCGCCGGCGCGAACGATGTGCTCGCGGTGGAGTGGAAAGAGTTTCCTGCTCTCTTTCCCGGGGCTTTGACCCGCGGCGCCGCCAACATAACGCTGCTCCCGCTGGCTAGGTGGAACAGTACGGCGGCACGCTACATTCCGCTTTATGGCACGGCTGAGGCGCCGGTCGCCTTGATCTATCAAGTCGGGCGAGGTCAAATTCTATGGCTCGCTGCGTCCACCCCGTTGACCAATGCGGGCATTCAACGTTCCGGCAACCTGGAACTGTTGCTGAACTTCGCCGGCTCGCCGCAGGGCACGCGCATTTTCTGGGACGAATACTTTCATGGGCAGGGACGCTCGCTGGGAGACTATTTTGCGCGCACGCCGCTGCCCTGGGGCGCGGCGCAGTTGGGAGTGTTGCTGGCACTCGCTCTGCTGGCATTCTCGCGGCGCAGCGGTCCGGTGCATCCGCTGCCCCGCGAATCGCGCCTGTCCTCGCTGGAATTCATTGACACACTGGGCGGCCTCTATCAGCGCGCGCATGCCGCCCGGGGAGCGGTGGAGGTGGCCTACCAGCGCTTCCGTTTCCTGCTGGCCAAGCGTTTGGGAATGCCGCTAACCGCGTCAGATATGGATTTGGATAAGGCGGCGCAGCATCGGCTTGCACACGCGAAAGGGTTGCTGGCGACGCTGCAGCGCTGTCGCGAGGCCCAGGACAATCTCGATTTGCAGGACGGCAAGGCGCTGGAAGTGGTGCAAGCCCTGCACCGCTACAGCGACGTGCTTTCATTACAGAAGGTGGGGGAGCGGGCATGGAAAAAGTAGGCAACCTTGCCGAGCAGGCGCGGGCGCAACTGGGCAGGGTATTGGTCGGCCAGGACGAACTCAGTCAGCAACTGCTGGTGGTGGTGCTCTGCCGCGGCCATGCCCTCATCGAAGGCGTTCCCGGGCTGGCCAAGACGCTGGCAGTGAAGGCCCTCGCCAAGGTGCTGCAACTGGAATTTCAGCGCGTGCAGTGCACGCCTGACCTGATGCCGGCGGACGTGATTGGCGGCAACATCTTCAACAGCACCACTGGCGCCTTCAACCTGCACCGCGGACCGCTCTTTACCGATCTGCTGCTGGTGGACGAGATAAACCGGACGCCGCCGCGCACCCAATCGGCGTTGCTGGAGTCCATGGAGGAAGCGCAGGTCACCATTGACGGCACCCGTCACCAGCTCTCTGATTTTTTCACCGTGTTCGCTACTCAGAACCCCATTGAGTTTGAAGGCACGTATCCGCTGCCCGAGGCGCAACTGGACCGGTTTTTGCTGAAGATCCATGTCGGTTATCCCTCCGGTGAGGAGGAAATTGCGATTCTGGAACGCTATCAGTCGGGCTTTGACGCGCGCCAGCTGGACCGCATGGAGTTGCAGTCCATTGGGATAGAGGCGCTACGCGAGGCTCGCGCGGCCGTTAGCTCGGTGCAAGTGGAGCCAGGCCTCTTCCGATATGTCAGCGAGCTGGTGCGGCGCAGCCGCGATTGGCCGTCGCTCAGCCTGGGCGCCAGCCCGCGCGCCGGGCTTAACCTGCTGCTGGCGAGTAAGGCCGTTGCCGCGATGGAAGGCCGCGACTACTTAGTGCCGGACGACGTCAAGCAGATCGCGCCCGCTGTGCTCCGCCATCGCGTGGTGCTCAAGCCTGAGGCGGACCTGGAAGGCGTGAGCGCCGAGCAGGTGGTACGCGACCTGCTAGCTGCAGTCGAGGTTCCTAAATAATGCTGGGTAGCCTGATTCCGGAGCCCCGGATCGTGGTGGCGCGAAGCTGGCGCCGCTGGGGCTTCGGCATTGGGCCGCGCCTTATTCTTCTGCTTCTGGTGGGACTGTTGTGGCTGGTGCCTGCCTGGTGGGACCGCCGCGCCCTTTATGGCCTGCTGGCCTGGGACGTGCTGCTCCTGGCGGTCTTTATCTGGGATCTTCGGCAGTTGCGGCGCGCCCAGCCGGAAGCCAGCCGCATCTGGACCGCGGCGCCCGCGCTTTCCACTCCCGCTGAAATCCATATTCAATTGCGGAATTTGGGCGAAATTTCCTACACCAAGGCGCAAGACGACGTTCCCGCCAGCCTGTGCCGGACGCCCCCGGAGTTGCACTTCCAGACTGACCGCTGGGGCGAAGCGCGAGCCGCTTACCAGGTTGAGCCGCTGCAGCGTGGCGACCTGCACATCGGGCCGCTCTTTTTGCATTGCCAGAGCCGATGGCGCCTGGCGGAATGCTGGCTGCGCGCCGACTTGGCGCAGACCATTCGCGTCTATCCCAACCTCGGCGAAGCGAAGCGCCACGTGCTTTACCTGCTGCGGAGCCGCCAGATTGAGTTGGAGCGGCGGCTGACGCGGCGGCGTGGCCTGGGCAGGGAATTCGAAAGCCTGCGCGAGTATCGCGACGGTGACGAACTGCGCGACGTCTGCTGGACGGCGACGGCGCGCCGCGCCAAGCTCATCACCCGCCAGTACCAGATCGAGCGCAGCCAGGCAGTATGCCTGGTGGTGGATGCGGGCCGGCTGCTCCGTTCGCGCGTTGGCAAGCTGCAGAAGCTGGACTTCAGCATAAACGCCGCGCTTACCCTGGCGCACGTGGCCCAGTATTCCGGCGATCGCGTGGCCCTGCTGGCTTATGGGCGCCGGGTGCAACAGCAGCTAGGTCCGGGACGAGGCAGCCTGCACATGCGTACCCTGGTAGAGCAGCTCAGCCTGGTGCATTCTGAAGTGGCGGAAGGCGACCACGTGCGTGCCGCCCGCGTGTTATTGAGCATGCAGAAGCGCCGCAGCCTGGTGGTTTGGATTACCGACTTGGCGGAGACGGCCATGACTCCGGAGGTAATCCAGGCGGCCCTGCAAATTGCCCGCCGACACCTGCTGTTGTTCATCAGCTTTTCCGAGCCGCAAGTGATGGAGTTGCTAGCGCGCGTCCCGAAAAATCCTCTGAATATGTACCGTGTCATGGCCGCCCAGGAGATGTCGCATCGCCGCGAACTGCTGCTGCGGCGCCTGCGCGAGCAAGGAGCCTTCGCCCTGGAAATGCTGCCCGACCACGTTTCCACCGCGGTCGTTAATCAATATCTGGAAATTAAAGATCGGGGATTACTGTAGCTCCCAAGTCCCCCTAAGTTCATCCTAAGAAAGGCGAGCGCGCGTGGCGGGTGAGCGCGACGAAGAGCTCTGAACTTGCCCAAGGGACCTTGGGTATATTTCGAGTTCGCAAATAGCGTCTTTCTCAACAATCAATCCGCTGGCCGAATGTAGTACCCGGATACCTTAAAGCTGCCGTCCATTTCTTTCATGGGCGCGACAGTTTCAATAGCGGACTTCAGATTGGCAAACGAGGTTTGGTATTGCAGGATGACGTATTCACCCTTTGCTGCGTGGGGCAGATCTGTGGTGTAGGTGGCGCTCTTTAGCTTGCGCGATTGAACTGCGCCGAGTGGAGCGCGCACTAACTGCAGAGAGCTCTCCCACTTTTGTTTCGCTATTTTCGACTGGAAGTCAGCGGCCGCCTTTTCCCAGCTTTCGCCGTATTGCCCCGTGTCAAGAACCCTTAACCAGGACTGGGCAGATTTCTCAGCCGCATCCACGCTGGCGCCATGGTCCTGTCCAAAAACTGGCCAACAACAGAAGAACAAAGCAGCAACCGCGCAGGCAATTTTTCGCACAATCCACCTCGCCCGACAGAAGCAGTGCAGCACAAGGGAGACGATTCAGCGGTGATTTCAGGCACCGGCCGATGTGACTTGTTCCTCGTGGGCACGAAAACCTTCATCGGCCGTGGAAAACAGGTAAATGGTCAGCGCCGTGCCCAACGCCGCTCCCAGTGCAAACTTCAGCGGAATTGGGAAGTCGGAAGGCGAGAGATAGCCCTCAATGAAACCGGCGATCACCAGGATGGGAATCACGCCGAGCACCAGGCGCACGGCCCTTCCCCCAGCCTCGATCAACGAATCCCTCCGGGGCAGGGTTCCGGGGAAGAGCAGGCCGCGGGCCAGCAGCAAGCCCGCGCCCCCGGCGACAAAAATCGCGGGCAGTTCCAGGACCCCGTGCGGCGCTACGAAGCTCCACAGTTGGCTGCTCATGCCCGCTTGCCAGCAGGCGGTGCTGATTACTCCGATGAGCAGTCCGTTGAGAATGAGCATGGCCACAGTGCCCAGGCCGGCGGTAATTCCGCTGGCGAAAGTGGCAAGGGCCACAGAAATGTTGTTGGTCAGGATACGGCTGGAGGCCAGCGGTTTAAGCGCCACCACCGAGTGCGTCCAGATGCGGTGCTGCTCGATGGTGTCAATCATCTGTGCGCCCAAGAAGTAGCGCTCAAAGCCGGGATCGGAAAGGCACAAGGCGATGCCGGCGATGGCGCCCGCCAGAAAAATCAGGAACGCAGTGGCGGGATAAGCGAGATTTTCGCGAAATAGGCGCGGGTAAGTGGAGCGAAAGAATTGTACAATGCCCGCGGCATTGGTCTTTCGTCCCATGTAAACCACATTATGGGCGCGGCCCAGCAACTGATTCAGGTAAGCGGCAATGTGCCGGCTGGCGGGGTCCTCACGCACGGTGGAGAGGTCGGAAGCGATCTGGCGGTAGAGCAGGCTCAGTTCCTGCAGTTCGGAACGGCTGAGCCGGCTGACGCCGCGCCGTCCCGACTGTTCCACCAGCGCTTCCAACCGCCGCCAGTAGGGCTGCCGCTTTTCCAGCCAATGCGTGGAGATCAAAGGTGTACTCGCCGGACAAGCTTACCATTGAAACTCCGGAACAGATCCCTCTGGAATTTCCTCTCGCCGGAATTGGCAGCCGGTTTCTGGCAATTGCCATGGACACGCTGATACAGGCGCTCGGATTCCTGTTGCTTCTGTTTATTGCGGAATTGCTGGTTCCCGCCATGGCCCGCATCAATCCTGGGGCTTTGACCTGGGTGGCAGCCATTTTCTTTATCGCTCTTTTCGTTCTGTATTCAGGGTACTATGCGCTTTTTGAAGTTTTCTGGAACGGGCAGACGCCGGGCAAGCGCCTGGTGCGCATACGCGTGATCAGCGATTCCGGCCGGCCCATCACCGTCTATGAGGCGGTGACGCGCAACCTGCTGCGCCTCGTGGACCAGTTTCCAGGACCGTACGTGGTCGGCATTATTTCGGTTTTTCTGACCACGCGGAACAAGCGCATAGGTGACATCGTGGCCGGAACCGTCGTAGTCCATGAGAAGGCGATGCAGGATGTGCAACCGGATTTCGCCGCGTCCACCCGGGAAGCCCGGTCGCCCGCCACGCCGATTTCCGGCGACGAACTGGAACTGATCGAGCGCTTCCTGCAGCGCCGCTACGATTTGACGCCGGAAGTGCGGCGGCAAAGCGCAGAGCAGATTGCTGCGCGCTTGCGCGCGCGGCTGGGCGCAGCCCAGGATGACTCCGCCAATCCCGAAGACTACCTGGAATTGCTGGCCCGCCAGAAGCGCGATGCCGCCGGTTTCAGCCGAACCTGATTTGCGACGCGGGCCTGCTTGCGGCTGTTGCCAGGACATCCGCCGCAACAAAACGCCTTGAGCTACTTGCCGGTAGCTTCGTGGCCGCTTTGCAACTCCTGCACCACCCGGTTGGCGCCGTAAATGCTGTGCAATGTCTCCACAATGCCGCGCGAATCCACGCTGATGGCGCGGGCTGCTGTATCGCTGTACACGAAGTTCCAGGGTAACGACTCAATGTTGCCGTCGAAAATGATGCCCACCACCTCGCCCTTGCTGTTTATGGTTGGGCTGCCGGAGTTGCCGCCGATGATGTCGGCGGTGGATACGAAATTCAGCGGCGTAGCCAGCTTGACCTGAGACTTGTGCTCCATCCAACTGTGGGGCAGCTGGTACGGCGGCTTATTCCCGTGTGCCGCCGCGTGCTGGTAGGCGCCACCCATGGTCGTGTAATAAGGGTAGCCTTTGCCGGCGACGGTATATCCTTGTACTTCGCCGTAGCTGAGGCGAAGCGTGAAGGTGGCGTCGGGTGGCTCGCTCAGCCCGCCCATGGCAAAGCGGACCTTGGCCAGCACGGCTCCATCCCGCCGGGCTACCGATTCCACCTGGTCTTCGTACTGTTTGCGTACCTGCAGCGCCTCCGGCTCAATCTGCCGCATGACGACGATTAAGGGATCCGTGCTGGCCTTAATAGCTGCCTCTCCGCCATTCCACAACTGTTTCCGCAGCGCTACGTCTTCAAGTTTGGTGTTGTCAACCAGGTAATGTGCGGCCTGCTCCGGCGACTTACCGTTCAACGCTTCGCGCACCACTGGGTTATCGGCTCCCAAAGCCTGCTGCAGGCCGGCCAGAGAGTCCGCCAACTCCGCCGCTTCCAAGCTCTTGTAGATGGGAGCGGTCGAGAACAGCCGGTCCTCGAGGGAAGGCAGCGCCGACTCGCGAAATTCCCGCAAACGCTCGCCGTTGGGTTTCGGCCTTTGCTCGGCGCCGCGCACCAGGTCGCGCGCGTACATCGCCAGCAGCCCGGTGAAGCCGCGCATCCTTTCCACGTAGGTCAGCGGCCAATAAATCTGCTTTTGCACCTGCATAGATTGGGCCAGTGCCGTCCAGGGATCGTCAAATTCAGCCTTCCGCTTGGCGTCGGAATTTACGAAGTCCTTGAGCTTCTGCTCGTCTGCCGCCTTCTTCGCCATCAGTTGCTTGTCCTGCAAGCCAGAAAGATAGCCGGTGACCGCTTTCAACGAGTTCTGGTACCCGAACAGGTCTTCCTGTGCCATCCGCGCATTGTCGGGCGACTGGGCGCTGAACTTCTCGAGGGTTGCTATCCGGCTCTGATAGACCTTCAGGCGAGTGGGGTAGTCCAAGTCGCGCAGGAACTCCAACTGCGTCATGGTCAGCAGTCGTCCGGTGGAGCCGGGATTCCCAGATACGAAAATCAGCGCCTTTTCCTTCACCCCTGTGGGCGACCATTGGAAGTAGTTGTCCAGGTGAACCGGCTTGCCGTTCTCATAAACGCGGAAGAAGGAGATGTCCAGGTCATAGCGCGGGTATTCGAAATTGTCAGGATCGCCGCCGAAGAAAGCGGCGTCGAACTCGGGCGCAAACACCAGGCGCACGTCGGTGTACTTCTTGTAGCGGTAGAGGTGATAAGCCTCGCCGGAATAGAGCGTCACCACATCACAGCGAAGGCCTGTCGTTTTCGTGCATTGCTCTTCCAGCCGCGACATCTCCGCGCGCTGTGCCTGCCCCGCTTCGGCGGCCGTTATGCCGGGTCTAGCCGCGCCCTTCACCTGCGCGGTCACATCCTCAATGCCCACCAACTGGTTAAGTTCGTACGCCGGGCACTTCATCTCCTCGGCCTGGGTGCGCGCATAGAAACCTGTTTTCATGTAGTCCTTGCCCGCCGTAGAAAGCTGCTGAATGCACTCGGAGGCGATGTGATGATTGGTAAACGTAAGCCCGTCAGCGGAAACGAAGGAGCCCGAGCCTCCGTTGTTGAAGCGCACCGATGAGAGCCGCACATGGTTGAGCCACTGCGCCGTGGGATCAAATCCATATTTGGCCTTCACCTTGGCCGCGGGAAAAGCCTCAAACAGCCACATGCCCGGGTCAGCGGAGGCAAAACCACCGAGGAAAAGAATTAAGAGGCAACTGAGCAGGAGAGGGCGTCTCATCATAAGAAGTACTCCTTAGAAGTATGGCTCGCGGGTGGAGCATACAAATGCGCCTGCGGGTCGGCGGAAACCCTTAATTGTACGACCTAGCAATAGCAGCTAGGCAACGGTGGCACATTGGAAATCTTCTGCAAAGTGCGGTATAACAAGGAGTTGCGTGACGCCCGTCACAGCGGCTTGTGCGCAACCGCCGCCTTCCGGCGCTTCTGGTGCGAAAGGACCCTATGTCCAGTTTGTCGGCTACTCATCCTCCCAAGGGGTTGGAAGGCATTGTCGCCACCACCTCCCGTATCTGCTACATAGACGGCGACCGGGGCATTCTGGCCTACCGTGGCATTGATATCCACGAACTGGCCGACCACTCCACCTTCGAGGAAGTCTGCTACCTGCTGTGGTTTGGAAAGTTGCCCAGCCGGAGCGAGTTGCAGGACCTGCGCTCGCGGCTGGCCAAAGAGCGCACGCTGGATCCCGCCATCCTTGACTTTTTGCGGCAGGCGCCGAAGAACGCCCTGCCCATGGACGTGCTGCGCACCGCGGTTTCGGCCCTCTCATTTTATGACGCCGACGAGAAAGCCAATGATCATGACGCCAATGTGCGCAAGGCGGTCCGCCTGACCTCGCAGATGGCCATGATTGTGGCGGCTTACGACCGCATCCGAAAAGGCCAGCCCGTGGTCGAACCCCACCGCTCGCTCTCCCACGCGGCCAACTTCCTGCTCATGCTGACCGGGGAAAAGCCTTCGCCCACCGCGGAGCGCGCCTTCGACATTGCTTTGATCCTGCATGCCGACCACGAATTGAATGCCTCCACCTTCGCCGCGCGTGTAACCGCGGCCACGCTTTCAGACATGCATTCCGCGATTACTTCTGCCATCGGCGCGCTCAAGGGCCCGCTGCACGGCGGCGCCAACGAAGCTGCGTTTCGCATTCTGGAAACTATCGCCAAAACCGGGGCCGATCCCGTGGACCACGTGCGCGGCATGCTGGCGCAGAAGAAGAAGGTTCCAGGCTTCGGACACCGCGTGTACCACACCGAAGACCCCCGGGCCACGCACCTGCGGCAGATGTCGCGCGAACTGGGCGCTTCCAGCGGCCAGGGACAGTGGTTCGAGATGTCGCGTCGCATCGAGCAGCTGCTGAACACGGAGAAGAAGCTAAACGCCAATGTGGATTTCTATTCCGCTTCCACCTACCACGTGCTGGGCATTGATCTTGACCTGTTCACGCCCATATTCGCGGTTTCTCGGATCAGCGGCTGGGCCGCGCACGTTATCGAGCAACTGGACGACAACCGTCTGATCCGGCCGCGCGCCGACTACATAGGTCCAGCGTACCCGCAGAAATACGTGCCGATAGACCGGCGTTGATTGGAATGTTCTTTCGGAAGGGCACAGCTTCAGGCGGGTGGCCCATTCAAGCCCGCTTTTGGGGGCTTGAGTGGGCCACGCGTAGGTGTGGAGAGCGCCGCTCGGCATAGCCAATTCAGAGCAGCACTCTGGCACAATGATCGCGACCAAATACCCCAGCGCTGTACAAGTTGGCCACTTAGCTCTCCGGGTTACAATAGATTCGTGGGGTCCCTTCGCCGCGTTTATTTCGATAACAACGCCACCACGCCGGTGCTG
>Ga0134126_10011110_pt1 | contig 11350 bp, 8 predicted proteins | sample KB31752_FD_96881 | JGI IMG/M metagenome (GOLD analysis project Ga0134126, IMG submission 96881) | Terrestrial soil microbial communities with excess Nitrogen fertilizer from Kellogg Biological Station, Michigan, USA - KB3-175-2 | ecosystem: Environmental > Terrestrial > Soil > Unclassified ... | reverse complement strand
TTCAGGCGCGAAACAGCGACACTCTGCAGGCGCTGAACGCAGCACACGGCTGGTTTTCACAGTTGCGCGCGGAGCGTGATCTCGATGCAATCGCGCGACGCAATGGACGCCTGGAAGAGCGGTTCCTCGAAGTGGTGCGGAAGTGGGGCGAATCGATCGAAAGCAAGGACTGTTACACACAGGGACACTGCGTACGTGTCGCAGACGTGGCGTGCATGCTCGCCGAGCGGATGGGGTTCGACTCGAAGACGTTGTTCTGGTTTCGCATCGGTGCCCTGCTGCACGATGTGGGCAAGTTGATAGTCCCCCAGGAAGTGCTCAACAAGCCCGGCAAGCTCGATGACGACGAGTGGCGCATCATGAAGCGTCATCCGGAAGCCGGCGTGGAGCTGCTGGCCGACATCGAGTTCCCGTGGGATGTGCGACCCATGGTGCGTAACCACCATGAGCGTTGGGACGGTACAGGATATCCCGATGAGCTCGCGGGCGAGGCGATACCGCTTTCGGCGCGCATTCTTTGCATTGCCGATGTGTACGATGCCCTGACGACGAATCGCTCGTACCGCAAGGGTTTCGATCATGAGCGTGCCGTGGCCGTAATGACCGAGAACAATGCGAACGGCCACTTCGACCCCGCGATATTCGATCTCTTCCTCGAGTGGGCTGCGACGCACAATACAACGGTGGCATGACCATGCCGTTCATCTTTCGAGGGAACGCTGGTGCGTCACTGCGATCGGCCGCACTCGCGGTGCTGATCATCGGCGTCGCTGCGTGCACGCCGGATGCGAAGGTCGCGAAGATGAGTGGTGCGGGAGGGACACTCGTTGTCGCCACAGCGGGTGACGCCGACAATCTGTTTCCGCCGCTCACGATGACGAGTCAGGGGCGCCAGGTGGTGGATCAGATATTCGACTATCTGGCCGACATCGGACCAGAGTTGAACACGATCGGCGATGGAGGCTTCACGCCCAGGCTCGCTGATTCCTGGAGCTGGGCGCCCGACTCGTCGTGGATAGCATTTCATATCAACGCCCGTGCGCGGTGGCACGACGGGCAGCCGGTTCGCGCAGGCGACGTCCGATTCACGTTCACGTTGCTGACGGACTCGACGCTTGCATCGCCGATAGCAGCGACGTTGCGCGGGATCGATTCCGTAAGCGTACGCGATTCACTTACCGCCGTCGTGTGGTACGCGAGACGGACGCCGGAGCAGTTCTTCGATTTCGTGTACAACGTGGCGATACTGCCCGAGCATCTCCTGCATGATGTTCCGGTGAAGTCGCTCGCGTCGTCGCAATTTGCGCGGCATCCGGTGGGCAGTGGCCGCTTTCGGTTTGGCAGATGGGACGGCGGATCGCGCATCGAGATCGTGAGCGACAGCAATAATTATCGCGGCCGCGCACGGCTCGACCGCGTCGTGTGGTTGGTGTCACCGGACATGCAGGCAGCGACGACGCGGTTGCTTGCGGGCGAGGCGGACTTCCTCGAGGTCGTGCGTGGTCCCGCGGTGGATCAGGTCGTGGCATCGCCGCGCGTACGGCTGTTGACGTCGCCAAGTCTCGATTATGGTTTTCTGGCATTCAACGTTCGGCGCGCGCCGTTCAACGACAGGGAAGTGCGACGTGCGTTGAGCATGGCCGTGGATCGGTCGGCGATGGCCCGGAACGTGTTCGACACGCTGGCGCTTCCGGGGCTCGGGCCTGTGACGCGCGCATTGCCGGTCAGCAGGGGTGTTGTCGCACTTCCATACGATTCCGCGGCGGCGGTGAAGATACTTGCCGCGCACGCTCCGATCTCATTCAGGTTGCTCGTTCCCACGTCGAGCGCCGTGCGCGTCAAGTACGCGACGCTGCTTCAGGAGCAGTACCGCCGCTTCGGGGTGAAGGTGACCATCGAGCCGCTCGAGGTCAACGCATTCGTTCAGCGGCTCACCAGGGGCGACTTCGACGCGGTGCTCAATGCATGGCATTCCGACCCCAGTCCTGCGGCCGTCGTTCAGGCATGGGGGACGGCCGGTGCGCCGCCTGAAGGCGCCAATTTCGTCGGGTACACAAGTCGGAGCTTCGATGCACTGGTGGATAGCGGAGCCCGCTCGTTCGATCCGGCGCGCGCGCGTGCCTATTATGCACGCGCCTATCAGGAGATCGATGCCGACGCTCCCGCGGTGTGGTTGTACGAGGCCCGGAACGCGAGTGGCGTGAGTCGTCGAGTGCACGTGGCCGGCAGCCGAGCGGACGCGTGGTGGTCCGATCTTCCGGACTGGACCGTCGACCAGCACTGATGTCCGATTCCGTACCGACCCGGTGCGGCGCGTGCGATCTCGCGAGGCGATGAATACAATTCAGGGAGTCCAACCTGTTCAGTCAGCGCCGTGTCTGACCATTTTGCATAGCCGCCGGCGCTGAGCCGCGGCGCCGCTGGTCAGCGATTCCATTCTTTCGGAGTAATCAGAAATGCTTCAGCCAAGATCGGCCGCCGCGGTGGTCGTTCTCTTCAGCGCGCTCGCGGCAGGTGCGCAGCAGCCGACTCCACAGCAGACAGAAGCCGTCCGCAGAGGAGCTGGCGACACGTCGATCTTCGCACCGCTCGATCTGTATCCGTCGCCGAACGTGTACAGAACCGGTGACGGACGGCCCGGCGCTCATTACTGGCAGCAGCGCGCGGATTACGATCTGCACGCGACGCTGGATACGGCGAACAAGTCGCTCAGCGCATCGATGACGATGCGATACACGAACAACTCGCCGGACACGCTGCGATTCATCTGGGTTCAGACGGAGCAGAACGCATTCCGGCCCGGTTCGCTCAACACGCTCGTGTTCGCACCTGACAGCCGCTTCGGATCGCGCAGCTTTGTGGGTGGCGACGTGATCGATCACTTCAATCAAGTCGTCAACGGACATGCGACACCGCTCAAGTTGCGCGACAACGGAACTGTGACCAAGGTCGATCTGGCGCAGCCGCTTGCGCCGGGCAAGACTGCGACGTTCGACGCGGCATGGCACTTCCTGATTCCGGAGCATGGAGCCGATCGCATGGGTCGCGACGGTTCGCTGTTCGAGCTCGCACAGTGGTACCCGCGTGTGAACGTGTATGACGACGTGCGCGGCTGGAACACGGAGCCGTATCTCGGACAGGGCGAGTTCTATCTCGAGTACGGTGATTTCAATCTGAGCGTCACGGTTCCATCGGGCTACATCGTGGCCGCGACGGGCACGCTCGCGAATCCGCGCGAAGTGCTGACGCCGACGGAGATCAGCCGTCTCGCCAAGGCGGCCAAATCCGACACACCGGTACCGATCATCACGGCATCGGATCTCACCAGCGGAGCGGCGCGGCCGCGCACTACCGGCACGATGACGTGGCGCTTCAAGGCCCACAACGTGCGCGATGTGGCGTGGGCGGCCTCGCCCGAATACCAGTGGGATGCATCGAGCTGGAAGGGAATCCTGGCGCAGGCCTACTATCGGCCGAGTGCGGCGATCAACTGGGACGACGCTGCGGATCAGGCGCGCATGTCGATTCAGGAGTATTCGGAGCGCTGGTTCATGTATCCGTATCCTCAGATCACCGCGGTCGAGGGTCCGATCAGCGGCATGGAGTACCCGATGCTCGCGATGGAGACCAAGAGTCGCGACAAGCCGGACCTGTACAACGTCGTGACGCACGAGATCGGACACAACTGGTTCCCGATGATCGTCGGCTCCAACGAGCGGGTGCAGTTCTGGCAGGACGAGGGCTTCAACACGTTCATCAACACCTTCAGCGAAGCGCGTCGTTATCCGCAGAACGGCAATCAGATGCAGCGCGCAGCCGAGGAGCGGGCACAGGTCGAGCAGACGCAGAAATTGAACATCGACGTTCCGATAATCACGAATCCGGATCGCATCGACCCGCGCAAGCTTGGCTTCACGGAGTACGTCAAGACGTCTGTCGGCCTTCAGCTTCTGCGGCAGGAGATCATGGGGCCCGAAGCGTTCGACGACGCGTTCAAGGAATACACGCGCCGCTGGGCGTTCAAGCATCCAACGCCGACTGATTTCTTCCGCACGATGGAATCGGTTGGCGGGCAGCGGCTGGACTGGTTCTGGCGCGAGTGGTTCTTTGAAGATCCACATTTCGATCAGGCGATCGAGTCGGTGCAGACGAGCGATTCGAGCGGGGTGCAGCACGTCACGGTCGTTTATGGCAACCGTGCACGCGGTGTGCTACCGATACGCGCGCACTTCACCTTCAGCGACGGCACGACTCAGGATTTCGAGTATCCGGCGCTGGTCTGGAGCACCAACAGTGTCCGCTACGTCCGCGAATACGACTTCAGTGGCAAGACCGTCAAGCGGATCGATCTCGATCCCGACCGGCGTCTCGTGGATGTCGATCGGACAAACAACAGCTGGATGGCGCAGTGAGGTAGGCTGGTGGATTCGTCAGTACATCCGGCATTCGAGCATCGGTACATCGCCGGCGAGGGCAACCTCGCCGGCCTTACCTTGTTGCTGTTGCACGGTACCGGGGGTGACGGCGATTCACTGCTTCAGTTGGGCTACACGCTGGCGCCGGGAGCCACGCTTCTGAGTCCGACGGGGAAGGTGCTGGAGAACGGTGCGCGGCGCTTCTTCAGACGATTGGCGGAAGGCGTGTTCGATCAGGAGGACCTGGCGTTGCGTACGCGGGAGCTGGGCGAGTTCATTCGCGACGCTGCACGCGCGTACAATCTCGATCGGCACCGAATCGTGGCTGTCGGTTACTCCAATGGAGCGAACATCGCCAGCAGTCTCATGCTGCGCCAGCCGGATGCACTCGCCGGCGCCGTGCTGCTCCGGCCGATGGTACCGTTCACGCCGGAAACGCGCGTGGTGTTGAGCGGGATTCCGGTTCTGATCTGCGCCGGAGAGATGGATCCACTGCTGCCGTTCGGCGACACGGAACGTCTTGCGGAAATATTCAGATCGGCCGACGCGGATGTGACGGTGCACGTCGAGCACGCCGGTCACGAGCTCGCAATGGGCGACGTGATCGCGGCGCGCGACTGGATCGCGCAGAACTACGACGCCCAGGGCGCCCGATCGTCCTAGGGCTCGTGCCATGTCGTAAGAGTGTCCACGATGCACTCCACGAAGCGCTCGATGGGCAGTGGCTCGCGGATCGCCGCGACCGCGAGCCCGCTGACGGCGATGCACTGCCGCCGCAATGCACGCTCCGAGCTCAGCCCGACCGCTCTGGCGACGTCGAGCAGCGTGAGACTCCTATCGCTGAGTATGTCGTAATTCCTGAGCAGCGTGAGCGCCGCCACGAAGCCTGACGGAGATGCGATTCCTGCGTTCCTGAACTGACGCGACAGAGCCCAGCGCGTGACGCCGCAGACGCGGGCGAGCCTCTCGACCGAGTCGATTCTGTGACCATCCTCACTCACGTGGTCGATGCAACTGTACAGCGCCGATGGTACCATCTTCAGTCGTTGCGACAGAGCGGTGGTGAGCAGGTGCGCCCGCGTGGCACGTGACTGCCGTCGCAGAATGTCGGCAAACGTCGTGGGATCGTCGTTGTATCCATAAGTGACGATTTCGCCGATGCCGAGCTCGCGAATGAGGTCGATCGATGCCTGCGCGTACTCCGGCGTGAGCAATATGTAGAGCACGGTGCCGAGGTGCGCGCGAGACAGCGAGCCGGGAATACCGCGATCGCGCTCTGCGAGCATGGGGTCGACGACAGCCACGTCCGACGATCCACGCGTCACGGCATCGATGAAGTCGGCCGTACCCGATCGTATCGTCACCGATCCCGGAGGCATCACTGCCGCGCGCGCGCGGTCGTGAAACGGTCTCCGGAGCATCGCCAGCGCTCTCATCGCATTCCGTGCGCCTTTTCCGTCAAGAAGATCCGTCCTCGTGTGTCCCCTATCGCGCACCACTCATGGCAGCGTTCATGGCAGCGCTCGTACCGACGCCGTGTCGGGCTGCCATGAAATCGAGCGATTCCGCGACCTCGCGAATTTCATGCGGCACGCTGTCCCAGTCAAGGGAAGTTGCGGACGGATTGGGCATCACATCGTCACTGACGGCGACGGTGTTCGAACGGGAGCGCTCCGCGCGCTGTGGCATCCCGCTGGGAGCGTTCTCCATTGCCCGCCGGATGTCGCTCAGCTCGGTCTCTGCCTCGAACACGAGCTGGAAGTGCTCGTACCGGCTTGCAAGCTCGATGGCCCTTTGCGCAGCCGACCTGGCTTCGGCGAATCGCCCGAATCGCCGGCATCCCTGTGCGGTGAACAGCGCAAATTGTGCCTGCTGGCGAGCCGTCAGTCGCTCGCCGGCGAGCTCGGCACGCAGTAGGTCGAAGGCGGCGGCGTCTTCGTGATGTGCAGCGAGAAAGAACAGATTGAGCGTAGCATGGCGTCTGACGTGTCTCTCGGGCGAAGCTTTCTGCACGACGCGAAGCGCGGCGGATGCAACCATGGGAAGTCCGTAGTCGCTGAGGAAGGACGCGAGATCGACGAGCGTCTGGTACTTGAGCTCGTCGTCGTCATCGAGCGTGTCGAGGAGACCGAACGCGAGGGAGATCGCCTGCTCGTATTCGCCGCTCATGTTCGCGACCCCCGCGAGCGCAAGCGTGACTCTCGGGACGACCGATGGACACGATCGTCGCGCCTGCCTGGCAATACCAGTGAGACGCAGTCGCGCTCCCTGCAGATTGCCGCGGCTCCAGAGCAGGTTCGCCTCGCCGATCTGCGCGCGGAACGCGATGGACAGGTCGCCCGATTCCCTGCCAAGCTGGGATGCGCGGCGGTACGCTATCTGCGCCATCTCCCAGTCGGCGCACATACGGTACGCGCGTCCCATCATCAGACGTGACTCCGCCGCGAGCCAGGTTTCGCCGTCGAGCTCGGTATCCATGCCGGCGAGTGCGAATACCTTTGCGGCCATCGCCCATTCGCCCTCGCTACCAAGCGCCTGTCCGTACATGAGAAGTGAAGTGTACGTCGCCTTTCTTCCCACGCGGACCGGTCCCGCGCTCTCCCAGAACTGAAGTGCGCAGGCCATCGCTTCGAGCGCTGTGCGCACGTTCGGTGCAGCGTCGAGGACCGCGACATCGGATTCGATCCTGTGGAGGGCATTGCGCTGGAACGAGCTCAGGCCGTTCGTCTTGACGCTATCGTAAATCTGCAGGATGGCGAATCCTGCGGCAGTGCGCGCGAATTCTGCATCCGATCGCGTTGTTGCGAGATGCTGGAGGAAGGAGGTGTCGGTCATGGATTGGTTGTCGGTTCGCCGGACGCCTTGAGGCGTACGTGTCGGGGGCGAGGTCTGCCGTGGATGAGTGTCAGCGAGGGCTTGGCGTCTTCCGGGGGATTGCGTGGAACGCTGGACCGCTGACGCGTCTTGCGTTCCGTGAGGCGCTGTGCGAGTACATCGGCCGCTTCGGTGACCCTGAGCGGACGAGTGCGAAGCTTGCCGCTCGTGGTGTCGAGCAGGAGTGTGAACTGTGCGTCCATCGTTCGATGCGACTTGTATCCAAGCAGCGACGCGATGGTCGTGAACGGGATGCGAGATCTGGTGATGGCCCTGTACGCCGCCGTCAGGTGCGTCGCTTCGACCATTCTTCTCGTCGACACGAAGCCGGCATCGGCGATATAGCGATCCATGGTGCGCCGCGGCAGCGATACTGCTGCCGACAGCGCGTCGGGAGAATCGGGTCCATCACCGGTGCGGAACATTGCGACCAGTCTCTCACGGATCGCAGCTGGGAGGAGATTGAGGTTGGCGTCCAGTCGCGACAGGAGCGCGGCGCAGAACTCGGCGTCAGGCGTGAGAAGGATGGCGCGCTCGAGCAACGAGCGCTCGTTCGCAGTACCGCGGAAGACGAAGCGCGCGGGAGTCCGTTGTGCCAGGATCACGGAGCTCTCGAGCGCAGCGGTGCTCACGGAGCTGAAGGCGACGACGGGCCGGGGATATTGCGCGATACTCGCTGCTATCGACTGCGCGATGCCGGGAGTGACGAGTGCCGGATCCAGCACGAGGCAGTCGTCACTCGGAAGCGCCAGCGCGGCGAGGAGCTGGCGCGTGTCCGGAATGGACTCGACGGTACCGTGTCCACCGACAGCTGCGTACACGTAGCCCATCCCCTGTGGTGCCAGAAATACGATGTATCTCAATTCGGCCCCGATGATGCAACTGCTGTCCGCGACATGGCACTCCTTCCCTAGCGACGAGAACCTTCAATAAGGTAGCGTCCGCCAGGTGCCGGGGAAATGCGATTTCCGGCCAACCACTGCGATTTCCGGCCAACCCGGAAATCGGGCAGTTTTGGTCCGGATCTGGTCCGACGCCGACAGGCATTTGAGGGCCTGTCGGCGTCGGATCGGGGCACTATCCCCCTATGGGAGTGCGACCTTTACCGTGGTGGCAGACTGGGAGGTGGTGTCGGAGCCGCAGTGGTCCCAGCCCTGGGTTCCACCGCCGCTGCAGAGGGCGTTGGAGCGGGGGGCTGTTGGTTCTGCGCAAGCGACAGCGAGCGCTGCTAGGACTGCACCAAGGATGGCGATGTATCTGCTGGTACTGCGCACATTATCTCCGGCAAGGGGGTTGAGCAGGGAGATTACAGGGAGTTTCCCCAGTGCGAAATGCGCATTTGCGCCATTTACCTGCGCTTTTGTGCGGGCTGCCACAATTGGCCGGAAATCGCAGTCCGTGGCTGGAATGCGCACTTGTCCGATCGCTGTCGGCAAGCAAATGTATGAGGTATGGCTGCGCAATGCGGAATCAACCGGGTACCGGCATGTGGCATCGCTCGAACAATGAACTCAGCCAAGCGCCTTAAAAAATGGGCGGCGTCACATGCCAACCCCCGGCTTCCGGGCCGGATCCTCACCACTTTCCATCAGCATCGTACACGATAAGTCATGCTCGACTCAGTTGTTACGTTCGATGTCGCCTCCAGGGTACGCGAACTCGAGCTATCGATCGCTCGGCGCGTTCGGCAGGAGCTGCGACCCTACATTCGCGACGAGGCGCAACTGGAGCGCGCCACGAGTGAAGTCCTGATGATCAGCAGGGACTACGCTGGATCCTTCCATGCGATCAACGATCGGGCGCGTATAAGGCGGGAGCGGGACGCGGAGTAGGCTGTCACACGGAACGGATGATCCATCGCCAGCCGAGCCTGTGCCCGAGCGGTTGCTTGCGCCGGCCAATCTCGCGCACTAACTGTGTCACTGGCGATCCACACGTGAATCCGTGAGCATGTTCAATCGAATTCCAATTGCAGCACTCATCGCGGGCTGCTTCATGATCGCGTGGGCACCGGCGAGTGTCGATGCGCGCAACACGCCCGTACGAATAGGCGTCACGGCTCGATCTGCGAGCGCTGACAGCACGGTCGTCGTGATGCTGGGCGTGGGAATGCCGAGGCCCGATCCGGACGCCTCCGGGCCGGCGACTGCGGTCGTCGTTGGCTCCCGTGTTTTTCTCTTCGATGCCGGTCCGGGAATCATGCGGCGGATGGCGGCGGCGCATCTTCCGATAAATGGAGTAACGGCGCTGTTCATCACCCATCTGCACAGCGATCATACGCTCGGATTGCCGGACCTGATCTTCACTTCGTGGGTTATGGGACGCAAAAGCGCACTCGAAGCTTACGGGCCGCACGGATTGCAGGCGATGACCACGCACATTCTGGAAGCGTGGAAGGTGGACGAGGACGTTCGCATCAACGGATTGGAGCACGAACCGGCAAGTGGCTACGCGGTGAACGTGCACGAGATCGAGCCGGGTGTCGTTTACGACAGCGGTGGCGTGCGCATCACGGCGATCCCGGTACTGCACGGCAGTCTCAAGGAAGCGTACGCATATCGGATCGACACGCCCGCGCGCTCTGTGGTGATTTCCGGTGACACGCGTCCATCGGACGCACTGGTTGCTGCTTCGCGAAACGTGGATGTGCTGGTGCACGAGGTGTATTCGGCGGCGAAGCTGGCGCCCGAGAAGCGGCCCGGCGGCGACGACTGGCCGCGCTACATGCACGAGTTTCACACGTCCGACGTGGAGCTCGGGAAGATCGCCGCGGAGGCGAAGCCCAAGCTGCTGGTGCTCACCCACATCATAAGAATGGGGAGCAGCGACGAGGATCTGATCCGCGCGGTACGTGCTGGCGGATTCGGTGGCAGGATCGTCGTCGGCCGGGATCTGGCGCGGTACTAGAGTCGGTCACCGGTACCGTGGCGTCGTGCTCGACGCCCGTGGTGTGGGCTGCTTGCGAGGCGCGCGTCGCCTTGCCGCTTCAATGCGGGAGCAGCCCCCGACGGTGCCTCCACACAAGGTTTTGCAAACACTGCGGAAGAAATAATACGCACTGTCCAGTGCCGGCGTTGTAATTCTTAATGCACGTCGCCGGCGGGCGTTGGATTCGGAATAGTAAATATTTTATCCGATCTTGACACCCGGAGGCCCATCTTTATGTTCGCTTGAGATCGCTGGCCAGTCCCTTCGTGCACGGCCAGCACGGTACAGCGACCCAATGAAGATGAAGCGCCTCGCACTGTTGTTTCTGTCTCTCGTCACCGCGGGTCTTGCGCCCGCACAGAATGCGCCTCGAGAGCGTGACGTACTCGTAACTGGCGGGTGGCTGTTCGCATCGACCGGTAACCAGCGAGTTCGCAACCCCGGCATTCTCATTCGCGCGGGAAAGTTCCTGCGCGTCGGCGGTGACCTCTCGATAGCGGCTGCTGACGCCGAACGCGTTCAGCTGGCAGATACTGAAACGGTCATTCCCGGCCTTTTCGATCTGCACGCGCACTACGCGATGGATCTGTTCAACGCGGGGCGCAAGGACGAGACGACTGCGTATCCGTCGCTCTTTCTCGCCAACGGTGTGACATCGACGTGGCCCGCGGGCGAGATGAAGCCGGACTCGATGATGGCGCTGCGCATCAGGATCGATCGTGGATTGGAGCCCGGTCCTCGGCTGCTGAATTCAGGACCATACTTCGGAACCGCGCGGCCAGGGTGGGACAGCAACATATCGGTCGACTCGATCTACGCTGAAGTGGATTACTGGGCCGAGCACGGAGTGCGTGGATTCAAGGCAAAAGGGATAAAGCCGTATCAGCTGCGCGCGCTGATCGAGCGTGCGCATCAGCACGGGCTCACGGTAACTGGCCACCTAGATTCCGGATTCGGTGAGTCGGTCAATCCGCGCGACGCGATCCTGATGGGGATCGATCGCATCGAGCACTTCATGGGCGGCGACGCGTTCACGCCGGATCGTTCTGCGTACGCATCGTACGAGCACATGACCTTCGACACGCCGGCGTTCAGACGGATCGCCGCGCTGTACAAGACGCAACACGTCTATT
>Ga0134126_10011109_pt1 | contig 11350 bp, 12 predicted proteins | sample KB31752_FD_96881 | JGI IMG/M metagenome (GOLD analysis project Ga0134126, IMG submission 96881) | Terrestrial soil microbial communities with excess Nitrogen fertilizer from Kellogg Biological Station, Michigan, USA - KB3-175-2 | ecosystem: Environmental > Terrestrial > Soil > Unclassified ... | reverse complement strand
GCCACGAAGATCGTCGAACACTGCCACGCGCGGATACCACTGACCGACCTGATACAGCGAGTCGCCCCACGCTCCCATGCGCAGTCCGCGAACACCCAACGACTGTGGAACGCGAAAGTGCCACTCGGCTTCGATCGTGCTGGTTCCCTTCGCGGGGATCGGCGCTGGAAGCTTGATGGTTGCGACGGTCTGCGTGATACCGGTCGCTTCGGGGTGCGTGATCGGCGGAGCTGGCCGGCCGCGTGGGCTCCGTCCCGCGGCGTTGGTTCTGTCGCTGAGATCGACGTTCGCGCCATCGACAGTCAGCTTCGTCACGACCATTCCGTCCGTGATCTCAGGCACCGTTTCGGCGCGTGGCACGTTTGCGCGATAGATGTTCTGATCCAGCCGCAGGACGATCTCGTGCATTGCGGAGTCGCTGTTGTTGTGGATCACGACGCGCTCACTGCCGCTCACCGTTGCGGTCGGTGCGTCGAAGCGCGCGTTGATGGTGTAGTCGTTCCACAGCTGCCAGTAATTCCGTCCCGGCCGTCCTGTGGAATCGCGCGTCCCCGCTTCCCATGCTCGGCGGATCATGTTGGTCAGCGGGATGTCTCTTCGTATCGCGCGCGGGGCGTTGGTCGGCGTGTACGGTAGAACGGGCGTGGACTGCTGCGCGGAAATTGGCAACGCGACGGCGCTGCAGAGTAGCGCAAGCGCGGCTATGGATCGAACTGACATCCAGGCTCCTTTACGGGACATGACTGAAATACCACTTTCGGCGCTGCCACGCGAGCGGCGCGGAAGTGTCAACGACTGATATACGTATTTCAGTGCCGGAAGGCTGCGGAGAAGACCCTACCGCTCAGCGTACGGCCGCGTCGTCCCGTCTCGCATCATCGCGAGTACCGTATAGTGCTCCGGAGTTCCGCCTTCCATGCCGGGTGTGCCGGTCACCATTCCTGGCACTGTCAGTCCCACGACGTCGGCCGGCTTGTCGGTGAGGAGCTTCTGTACGAGATCGGCGGGCACGTGTCCCTCGATGACGTACTTGCCAACCTCGGCGGTGTGGCACGATGCGGTGGCGTCGTTGATTCCGTGCGCGGTCTTGATCGAGTCGAGTACTCTTGCCGGCTCGTCGATCGCCGTCACCTGGAATCCGTTGTCACGCATGTGCTGCACCCACGCCTTGCAGCATCCGCATTCGGCGTCCTTGTAGACGACGACCGGGGTACCCGGAGTGCCGGGCGCGAGCGTCGCAGAGGCATGTGCGGCGAGACCCTGGGTCGAAGCCTGCTGGCTTGCGGGTGGTGTGTCTGCCTTGCTGGAGGAGCAGCCGAGCGCGGCGACGATTCCAGCAATGGCGATGGTGGCTACGGCGTGGAATCGTGATGTATTCGGGGCGTTCGACATTATGTGGGTTCTCTCATTGATCGAAACTTTGGCTGGTGCAGGGCAGGCACGGGGCCTGCCCCTACGACATCCACGTAACCGCGGGCCCGGCACGGAAATATCCGCTGACATCCATGTCCGATTGCATCTAACCGGGCCAGGCGCGGAAATATCCGCTGACATCCATGTCCGATTGCATCTAACCGGGCCAGGCGCGGAAATATCCGCGCCCTACGAGTGGCTTATGGTGCCCTGTTTGCTGGTGTCGATCTCGCTGGACTCGCCGCGCTTGAACAAAAACGCTTCCATGTTGCGCGTGATGAACTGGCGTGCCTGCGGATCCATCACGTTGAGGCCGTAGTGATTGATCAGCATCGTCTGTTGCTTGAGCCAGTCGCCCCAGCAGACCTGGCAGATCTCCTCGCCGGCGCGCGCGCCGATGGGACCGGGGAACGGGGCGCGCTCGAATCCTTCACGCGTCTGGCCGCAGCGCGTGCACGTTACTGTTGCAGGCATTCTTCTACTCGATTTCTCTGGTCATGCGAGGCGCGCGTCACGCGGCGTCACGCATCTCCGACGCGTCGTGCTGCCGCATTCCGCGCGCGTACTTGATCTCGGCGAGCCGGAACATCGCGAGGATGCGGAGATACAGTGCACCGACGTCGAACTCGAACCAGCGCGCGGAGAAAACTGCGCTGTGCGGATCTGCGTGGTGGTTGTTGTGCAGCTCCTCGCCACCGAGCCAGATGCCGATGGGCGAGATGTTGCGGCTCTCGTCCTTGACGTCGAAGTTGCGATACCCGATCGCGTGCCCGACGCCGTTCACGATGCCAGCTGCCCAGAATGGAATCCAGATCATCTGGATGCCCCACACTAGCGGTCCGACGAAGAATCCGAAGAGCCAGATGTCGATTCCGAGCATGAGCAGGATGCCGACCCAGTTCAACCTGGAAAAGACATGACGCTCGAGCCAGTCGGTGGGAGTGCCCTTGCCGTACTTCTCCAGCATGCCAGGCTGGCGGACCGCCTTGCGGTAGTAGAACGCGCCCTTGAGCACGATGTTGCGGAGGCCTTCCATCAGAGGTGAGTGCGGATCGCCCTCGCGGTCGGCGAACGCGTGATGCTTGCGGTGGCAGGCCACCCATTCCTTGGTGACGATGGCCGTCGACAGCCAGAGCCAGATACGCATCGGCAGCGCCGCCAGGTAGTGGAGCTTTACACCGCGGTGAGTCTGGGCGCGATGCAGGAAGATCGTCACGCAGACATTTGTGAGGTGTCCAGCGATGACGATGAAAAGAACCGGCTTCCACCAGGCGGTGGCGAGAGCTGCGAAATGGGGCATTGTGGTGTCAATCTCCGTGATCTGTAGCAGACTCGTAATCTATAAAGACGCAGGAATGAGGGTATCGGGAAAACGCCTACCGAACGATCGTTCGAATACGCGGCGATCAAGCGGAAGGATCGATCCGACGCAACCACTCGCGCGGGCACCACTTGCGATGCCGCGACGCGGCCGGCATCATCCCGCGACATGCCAACTGCCGCCCACACCGAATCTCCGCAGAATCCGCCGCCGCTTTCCATACTGGGGATCGGATCGGCACTCGGCGCTCCGACGGATGAGGAGGACGCGGCTTACGATGGCGCGTTACGGCGCGCGATCGAGCTGGGCGTGAATCACGTGGACACGGCGATCAACTATCGCTGCCAGAGATCCGAGCGCGTGATCGGCCGCGTGCTGCGCGACCTTGCCGCGAGTGATGAGAGTCCGAGAATCTTCGTGACGACCAAGGGCGGATATCTGCCACTCGAAGCGCCGCCTCCAGCGAGCAAGGAAGAGTACCGCGCCTACATCGCGCGCGAATATCTCGACACGGGGATCATCGACGCCGCCGAGCTGGTTGCGGGCGGGCACTGCATCGCTCCGCAATTTCTGCGCAATCAGGTCGAGCGCAGCATAGCGAACCTCGGCGTCGATTCGATCGACATCTACTACATACACAACCCGGAGCAGCAACTCGAGGCGGTGTCGCGCAACGTTTTCGACAACCGGCTGCACGACGCGTTCGCGGAGCTGGAACGTTGCGTGAACGATGGATTGATACAATCATACGGTTGCGCGACGTGGATGGGTCTGCGGGTACCGGCAGACGCGCAGAACCACATATCCATCGAATCACTCGTGTCTGCCGCGCGCGACGTTGCTGGCGACGACCACCACATGGTCGCGGTGCAGATGCCGGTCAATCTCGGGATGATGGAGGGAGTACGCTCACCGACGCAGATGGTGAACGGGCATCAGCGCACGGCACTCGAATCCGCGACCGACATGGGAGTCGCGATGATCGCGGTCGCACCGCTCATGCAGGGCCGGCTGGCGACCAACCTCCCGCCGGCCGCGCGCGAGGCGTTCCCTGAAGCAAGGACGGACGCAGCGTGTGCGCTGTCGTTCGTGAAGATGTTGCCGAATGTTGCGAGCGTCGTGGTGGGGATGCGCGACGTGCGCCACGTAGAAGAGAACGTGGAGCTCTTTGCGTAGTGGTGTAGGGTCGATGCGAGTCGCGATCGTCGGCGGCGGGATCAACGGAGTGATGAGCGCATGGGCACTCCGCGGCCGCGGCCACGAAGTAACGCTGTTCGAGCGCGGCGTGCTGATGGGCGCGACGAGTGCTGCGTCGAGCAAGCTGCTGCACGGCGGACTGCGGTACCTGGAACAGGGCGACATAAAGCAGGTGTACGAGGGGTTGCACGAGCGCCGCTGGTGGATGCAGCGCGCGCCTGCGCTCACGCGACGTGTCGAGCTGTTTCTTCCATTGTACAGTCACGCGCCGCACGGACGTCTCGCACTTGCCGCGGGTCTCACAGCCTACGATCTGCTCGCAGGCCGAGCGAGGCTCGGACGGCATCGGTGGTGGGGCGCTGGTGACGTGCCCGAGCGCGCGAGCGGTTTGAAGCGCGAAGGGTTACGTGGCACGTTCTCGTACTGGGACGCGCAGATGGACGACGCGGCGCTGGGGCGCTGGGCGGCTGAGCGCGCGCGCGATAATGGCGTCGTGATTCACGAGAACACCGACGTGACTCAGATCTCGCGCGACGGAGAGTTGCGTACTGCACGTAGCACTTCGCGCTTCGACGTGATAGTGAACGTTGCGGGGCCGTGGGCACACGCATTGCTGGATGCGAGCGGAATCGCGGTGCAGACGCAACTCGATCTCGTGCGCGGATCGCACCTGGTGGTGAACAGACCGACCGAGGCGGGATTCGCACTGAATCTGCCCTCGGATGGCCGGCTCATATTCGTGTTGCCGCATCACGGGCGCACGCTCGTGGGCACCACGGAAGTACGTCAGACGCTCGCGGATCCCATCGTGTGCAGCGCCGCCGAGCGTGAGTATTTGCTGGATGCGTACAATACGTTCTTCGTCAATGCGATCAGAGAGGCCGACATCGAGACGACATTTGCGGGTGTGCGTCCGCTCGTCGACTCGGGGAAATCGGCGCACGCGCAGCGGCGCGGCGAGACTATCGAAGTGGAAGATCGCGTCGTAACTGTGTTTGGCGGAAAGTGGACGACATCGCGACTGCTGGGAGAGCGCGTGGCGAATGCAGTGAGCAAAATGGAAAGGTAGCGTGCGCCTGCACCAAGGGGATATTCATGGCACTCAGTAAAGGCGAAGGGATCATCACCATCGCCAGCAATCATTCGGTCGACGGAACTGTAGACAAACTCAAGGGAATCCTGCAAGCGAAGGGGGTCAACCTGTTCGCTCTCGTCGACCATAGTGGCGAAGCAGAAAAAGTGGGGATGAAAATGCCGCCTACCAAGCTTCTGATCTTCGGAAGTCCGAGGGGCGGCACACCTGTGATGCTGGCTGCTCCGAGCATTGCCATCGATCTCCCGCTCAAGATTCTGGTTTCGGAGGATGTCGACGGGAAGGTCTGGGTTTCCTATAACACTCCGGCATATCTGCAACAGCGGCACGGTGTACCGCAGGAAGTATTGCAGAACATCGCGGTGGTGGAGATACTCGCAGCCAAAGCCGCGGAGTAGTTTCAAAGAGAGCTCCATCGGAATGCACACATACGGCACGTGAAAGCAACGCGGGTTTCTTCGCATGGCTTCCCGGATGTGTGCAAACCATGCACGATTAGTAATGCCCCAGCCCGAGATCTTCGCCACCGACATTCCTGCACGTCTCGACAGGTTACCATGGAGCCGATTTCACTGGCTCGTCGTGATATCGCTCGGCATCACGTGGATCCTGGACGGACTGGAAGTAACGATCGTCGGCTCGCTTGCCGGCGTCCTGGTGCAGAAATCCACGCTTGCGCTCACGGCATCGCAGATCGGTCTTGCGGGAAGCACGTACATCGCTGGCGCAGTGCTCGGCGCATTGCTGTTCGGCGATCTCACCGATCGTTACGGCCGCCGGAAACTGTTCATGGTGACGCTCGGCGTGTATCTGGTGTCGACCATCGCGACGGGGTTCTCCTGGAGTTTTCTGTCGTTCGCGGCGTTTCGTTTTCTCACCGGTGCGGGGATTGGCGGCGAGTATGCCGCGATCAACTCGGCGATTCAGGAATTCGTGCCGGCGCGATATCGCGGACGCACGGATCTCATCGTCAACGGAAGCTTCTGGATCGGCGCGGCGTTTGGCGCGCTGGGATCGGTGGTGGTGCTCGATCCCGCGATCTTTCCAGTTGACATCGGCTGGCGGCTGGCGTTCATCATTGGTGGATTGCTTGCCGTGATCGTCATCGCTCTCAGACGGTTCGTGCCCGAGAGTCCGCGCTGGCTGATGACGCACGGGCGCATGACGGAAGCCGAGTCGATCATGTCGGAGATCGAGGCGCGGGTTGAGCGCGAGCATGGTGCGGCGCTCGCGGATGTGGGGGCGCAGAGCATTCGATTCGGAGCCTACGGTGGCACGCACTTCGGTGATGTGGTGCGTGCGCTGGTGAAGCACTATCCGCAGCGCACGTTGCTGGGGCTCACGCTGATGGCGACGCAGGCGTTCTGTTACAACGCGATCTTCTTCACGTACGCATTGATACTGACGCGTTTCTATGGTGTGCCGGCGCCGTCTGTGGGCTGGTTCATACTACCGTTTGCGGTCGGCAACTTCATGGGGCCGATATTGCTGGGGCATCTGTTCGACATCGTCGGACGCAAGGTGATGATCGCGAGTACGTACGCGATATCGGGTGTGCTGATGGCGGTGACGGGATGGCTGTTCGCGCTCGGCGTGGTGGGACCGGTAGCGCAGACTGCATTGTGGTCGGTGAACTTCTTTTTTGCGTCGTGCGCGGCAAGCGCCGCGTATCTCACTGTCGGAGAGTGCTTCCCGCTCGAGGTGCGAGCGAGGGCCATATCGATATTCTATGCGTTCGGAACGGCGCTGGGCGGGATTGCGGGTCCGGCGGTGTTCGGAATGTTGATCGAGACCGGCGCGCGTGAGGAGATCTTGTGGGGTTATCTGTTTGGCGGCGCGTTGATGGTACTTGCTGCGATTGTCGAAGGGGTGATTGGAGTCAGCGCAGAGTGCGTGGGGTTGGAGGATGTGGCGAGGCCGTTGAGCCGGGTGGGGTAAGATCGGCTGCTGGATGTGGATTGCAGCGCCTCCTTCGCGGTGTGGAACATTTTTTCGTGTATCGTGTACCCATCCGAGCAGTGCGATGTGCATCACCCCGGTTTTCGCGGAAGTCCCGCTTTCTTGACTTCCTCCGACTCCCGGGCTACAGTACCAAAGAGAGTCGCGTCCTGATAATCCACACCAGACGTTTCCGGCGTTTCTGCTTTTCGCCGCACGATCTGATCGTCCAGATATCGGAACACGCGGCCTTTTTTGCTAACGGAGATCATCTCATGTCGACTTCAACTCAGCGCGCGGATCTCGATCCGACTTGCGGCACTGGCCGGTCCATGGCCTGCCGGCCGGTCGGCATTCGCGCGCCCAAACGAGTCGATCTGAGATGGATGATGCGCCGGAGCACGAGCTGCAGCCGAGTGTCGGCCATGCGATCGCACACATCTCCCAATAGCAGGACGGGCAGCCAGGAGTACCGCTACAGCGGTTGATCCGGCTCACAGTCAGAGGCGGGTTTTCCACTCGCCAACTCGACACCCCGCCTGCGCTTTCGAGCCTGGCGGGGTTTTTCGTTTCCACCATGCACTTCCTCGAATCACGCGACACGCAATGACAGGAGGCAGGGATGAAGGCACTCTGGACCCGATTCGCAATTCCGGTCTGCATGCCGCCAGCGATCTCCGAACTCGATACACAAAGCGCGGCGCACCGAAAGGAGAGTGAATCAGAAATCACCGATGGCAACCGAATTAGACGACGCAACAGAAACAACGGAAGCAGCGAAAGTGGTAACAGCCGGACAGATGAAACAATGCATTGAGAGCAACGCGGATCTGTTGAAGGCGCTGCACTATCGCGCCGAACTGCACACGGTGGTGCCGATGGTGCTCGATGCGATCGAAGATGATCCGCTTGCATCAGCTGGAAGCTTTCGCGGCGACTTGCTACGGGCGCTGATCGAGCTTCCGGCAACGTTCTGGCATGACGATCCGGAATCGTTTCAACGCTACAAGGCTGCCGTGCGCGCAGGTGCGATCGCGCGGCTGGAGCTGCCGCGTGCGGAGCGGATGGCGTTCTGGACCAACACTGAAGGTTAGGCGCGGGCTCCGGAGACGGCCGTCATCCGCGCGAAAGCGGGGATCCATTTTATCGATCTCCAGCTGCGATTACGGTAGGAAGCTTCTCGGCAACAGATGGGTTCCCGCCTTCGCGGGAACGACGACTGTTTGCCCTTCACCAACAGGAGGACCGAAATGAGATCGACCGGAGCAATATCGAGTGCACAACTGCGCGAGCTGGAGGCGGACATCCGCTCCGAGCTGGCACGCATCGAGCGATCGCTCGCGCGTGAGGCGCAGGAAGAGGCACTGCTCGCGGATACGGCATCGCTGCGCGTTGCTTCCGGCACGGCGAGCGACGGTGGCCTCACGGTGACGCTGACCGGCCGCGTGCACGCGAGGCACGCGGAGCTGACCGAGGCGTTGAGGCGCATCGAGGACGGCAGGTATGGTGTCTGCGGACACTGCGGGGAGAGCATTGCGTATGGGCGCCTGCTCGTGGTTCCCGAAGCAACCAACTGCCTGGAGTGCAGATAATGGGCGGCTCGGATCGAAAGCGCCTCGTCATGTGGCGCCGCTTAATGTTGATACATGCAGCTGCCAGACGACAGAATGGCTCAGTCACAGATACCGACACACCGAAGCACTCACGGGAAATTCCTGAATCCGTGGCCACACACGAGTCCTCACGGACTGCGTGACGTACTGAAATGGGTCCGGGATCGCCGCAGGACGCGGCGCCCGGACCCGCCGGCGGCGATCTTTCCTCGCGCAACTCCGGAATTCCCCACTCGCGCGACGACGGACGAGATCGTCGTCACCTGGATAGGCCACTCCAGCTTTCTGCTTCAGATCGGATCCGTGAACATCCTGCTGGATCCAATCTGGAGCGAGCGCGCGTCACCAGTGCAGTTCGCTGGTCCCAAGCGCGCGACGGCACCGGGTGTCAGCTTCGACTCGCTGCCGGCGATCGATCTGGTGCTACTCTCGCACGATCACTACGACCATCTCGACATCGCAACGATCCGGCGGATAGTCGCGCAGCATCCGCAGGCACGATTCGTCGCGCCGATCGGCGTCGGTGCGTGGCTCCGCGCTCGCGGCGCGACAGTTGTGGCAGAGCTGGACTGGTGGCAGAGCCTTCACTGGCAAAACCTCGACATCACCTGCACGCCGGCACAACACTTCTCCGGCAGGCGTCCGAACAACAGGGATTCGACGCTGTGGTGCGGCTGGACGATTCGCGCGGGCGACCGGGCCGTTTTCTTCTCGGGCGACACGGGACGGCATCCGGAGTTCGGCGCGATCACTCGACGGCTCGGCCCATTCGATGCCGCGTTCATCCCGATCGGTGCTTACGATCCACGCTGGTTCATGCAGCCGGTGCACATGGCGCCGGACGAGGCGGTATCGGCTTACGTGGACGTTGCAGCGGAGAATTCGGGGCGGCCCTGCAGGTTCATCGCAATGCACTGGGGAACGTTCAAGCTCACGGATGAACCGCTTGATGAACCGCCGGCGCTTACACGCGTTGAGTGGGAGAAGGCGGGGCTGGATCCGGAGATGTTATGGGTGATGGCGCACGGAGAGACGCGACGGGTGTGACGAGGAAGGCTCGCGCGGCGACTCGTCATCCCGCCGCAGGCTGGGAACCATGGACGAGGCTTTAGGCATAGCATTCACGCTCGCAGGTGTCGCGTTTGGCGGATGAACGACCGGACTACGGTCGTTGTCCTGGATCGATGACGCCTGCAAACGTGGACAACGTCATGTAATCGTCGTCCATGGTTCCCAGCCTTCGGCGGGATGACGAACGCTGCGGGATGACGAACGCTGCGGGATGACGACACACATGGATCCCAGGCGCGGAAAAATCCGCGCCCTACGCGGGACTACCATTCGTGGTGGGACATGGATCGGTTCGGTGGCGCGGCCACCATCGGGCGACCGATCACGCCCGTCCGCGGATCACGGATACCGGCGTCACGATCAGGTGCAGGTTGTGGTTGATCCGCACGCCCGTAATTCCGTTCAGCGGGACGTCCTTTCCAGTGATGGTGGTGATCGGGACGCCGTTCACGCTGACGTTTGCGGTCTTTCCGCTGACTTCGATCCTGATTCCGTAGAGACCCTTGCCGGATGCGTCCTGCACGGGGATCGACGGGTGCGCGGTCCAGTCCGTTATGGTGCGGGTGTTCGCGCCGTTGCGGACCTTTACCATGTACTTCCCGTCGCCGCGCACTATGAAGTAGGTGTACCTGGCGCTCGGTGCGTTCAGATTGGAGCCGCCAACGAAGACGCCGAATGCTTCGGGGTGCGCCGGCGCTTCCAGCTGCTCGAACGTGGCGGAAGTGCTGTACTTGTTGGCCGCGGTGTCCCTGGGCGAGTACAGAATGTGGGCCGGTCCGGTCTTCACTTCCCAGCGGCCGGGCTCTTTCTCCCTGTACGACGCATCCGAGCCCTTCGCGTCCGCGTGATCGAACTGCGCCATGTATCCGGGCGGTAGACTGATGCCCTTCGTAACGTTGTCCGTGTCACCGGAAGCTGGTTGCGCGGCGGCCGCGGTGATGGTGCCAGCGACGGGAGCTGAACTGGACGATCTATCGCTCCGGTTGCATCCAACGACGCAGACGGCGGCGGCCAATGCGACTGCCGCAAACTTCGACGCACTCGGCGTGAACGTGCTGGCGAATCGCCGACCAGACTGCGGCATTCCGCGCACTACGTGGTGGTGAGATGGCATTGGTTGGGATGAATCGGCGTGAATCTCGAATTGTCGCACGGAAAGATATCCACGGATTGCACGAAAAACTCTTGCGCGTTATACATTTGTGCGCGATTCTTGCTTGGATTCACGTGAGCTGATTTAACCAACGTTCCGGAGTAGAGCATGGCAACTAAGAAATCGTCCCGTAAGAGCTCGAGCCGTACTTCCGGTTCACGCACCGGCGCAAAGCGCGGATCGAAGTCGAAGGCGAAGAAGGGCACGCGCAAGACCGTCGCTCGGAAGGCAGCGTCCCGTAAGGGCGGTGCTCGCAAGTCCACGCGCAAGGCTGCGACCCGCAAGAGCACGCGGAAGTCCAGCGCGCGGAAGACTGGAGGCAGCAAGGCAGCCAGCAAGCGCGGAGCGACCAGGACGGCCGCCAAGCGCGGGCCAGCGCGCAAGAAGAGTACGGCGCGCAAGTCGCCCGCTGCCAAGAAGACGCGGAAGACTACCCGTAAGAGCTCGCGCAAGAGCACCCGCAAGCAATCTCCGGTCACGCGTGTGAAGCGCGTTGCGGCTGGTATCGCCGAGCAGGTGACGCACGTTGCCGAAGGCGCTGCGACTGCGGT
>Ga0134126_10011108_pt1 | contig 11351 bp, 10 predicted proteins | sample KB31752_FD_96881 | JGI IMG/M metagenome (GOLD analysis project Ga0134126, IMG submission 96881) | Terrestrial soil microbial communities with excess Nitrogen fertilizer from Kellogg Biological Station, Michigan, USA - KB3-175-2 | ecosystem: Environmental > Terrestrial > Soil > Unclassified ... | reverse complement strand
TCACTGGCCTGCCGTAAGAGCTTCAAACGCCATGCGACCACTCGGTTCTGTTCGTTCTTGTTCATGGGCTCTCTCCCGGGTCGAGAAGGAGCCAGAATGTCACCTTAGCCGTGGGACTTCACATCGAGTTCTTCCGACCAGCCCAGTCGCCGGTTCGACAAAATCGCCTGGAGCGATTTTGGACCGCGCGGAGCGCGGGCCCGAAGGGCGCCGGCCAAGGACGGTCAAGGCGCAATCCAGTCGGGCGCGCCAATGAATTCAAAAATCGGCGCTAATGCGGACACATCCGCGACGGCCCCAGTCCCCGCCGCGATCCGAACCGGCAGGCATATCCACGCGTGAGCTCCACGCCGAACAGGAACACCTGGGCGGAGTAGTACACCCACAGCAGCACCACGATCACCGAGCCCGCCGCCCCGTAAGTGGAGGCAACGGTGCTGCTGCCGAGGTAAGCCCCGATCGCGTATTTTCCCGCGATGAAGAGCACCGCCGTGATGAGTGCCCCGACGGCGACATCCTTCCATGCGAGACGCACGCTCGGCAGTACCTTGTACACCGTCGCGAAGAGCAGCGCGGCGAGGCCGAAGGAGACGAGAGAGTTCGTCCAGCGAAGGATCACGCCGACGACGAGGATGCCGCGCGACAGCGTCTCGAGTGCACCGAGCGCGGCGCTGAAGAGCAGGGACGCGAGCAACAACAGCCCGAGCGCGAAGATCAGCGCGACCGAGAGCAGACGGGTGCGCAGATAGTCCCAATACCAGCGCCGCGCCGCTACCGGCACGCTCCAGATCTCGTCCAGCCCGGACTTCAACTCGACGAGCGCGGTGTCCGCGCTGAGAAACAATGTCACCAGGCTGATCACCGTCGCCACCAATCCTGCCGTCGGCCGGTGCGCATGCTGCAGCACCATCTGCACCTGGGCCGCTGCCTGCGGACCGATCAGGTTGGTCATCTGCTGATAAACCTCCCCCTGCGCCGTGCCCCGGCCAAAGAAGAAGCCCGCCACCGCGACCGCGAGCAGAAGAATGGGCCCCAGCGAGAAGACGGTGTAGAAGGCGAGCGCCGCGCCGATGCGAGAGGCGTGATGGTCACTCCAGCCGGTGACGGCGTCCTTGAGCAGGCCCCATATGTCTTTGGCCCACCCGTTGACCCAGAGCGGAATGCTGACCATACGCACGGCCGCGCAACCGTCGTGCCGCGCCGGGGCGCAGCCCGGCCGCGGACTTGACTATCCCTTCAGCTCCTTGAGCGCCAACGCCGCCGACACATGCGCCAGGTGCGTGAGCCCCTGCGGGAAATTGCCCAACATCTCCTTCTCCTTCGGCTCGAACTCCTCGGCGAAGAGCCCGAGATCGTTGGCGCACTCGCAGGCCCGATCGAAGGCTTCCTCCGCCTCCTTGCGCCGTCGCTGGTGCGCCAGGCACTCCGCCAGCCAGAACGTGCAGGCCACGAACACACCCTCGTTGCCGCGCAGCCCGTCCTTCGCGTCATAACGCCGCACCAAGCCCTCGTACGACAGATCGCTGCGGATCGCGTCGGCCGTGCGCACCATCCGCTCATCGTCCCACGCCACGAAATCGACCGCGGGCAGCAGCAACAGTGACGCGTCCACGTCCTTGCTGCCATAGCTGCGGACGAAGATGCCGCGCTTGCGGTAGTAGCCCCGTTTCTCGATGTCCTCGCGCAGACTATCGCGCTCCTGTCGCCAGCGCTCGAGCGGCGCCGGCAACGAGTGACGCTCCGCCAGCGCGATGCCGCCGTCCACCGCGGCCCAACACATCACCTTCGACTGCACGAAATGCAGCGGCCGCGAGCGCACTTCCCAGAAGCCCCGGTCCGGCAGACGGCGCCGCTCGATCGCGGCCTCCACGATGGCGGTGAGGAAGCGCCAGTAATGCTCATCCGGCTGCTCGCCGCGCTCGCTCCAGCGCCATGACAGCTCCACCACCATCCCATACATGTCGGCCTGAAACTGCACGGCGGCGCCGTTGCCGATGCGCACCGGCCGCGAGCCGCGCCAGCCATCGAGCTTCTCGAGGGCGATCTCCGGCACCCTGCGCTTGCCGTCGACCCCATAGAGCACCTGCAGCTCATCCGCGTTGCCGGCGGCGCTCCTCTGGATGAAGCGCCGCATGCCGCCTGCTTCCGCCTGCAGCCCCAGATTGCTGAGCGCGTGCACGGTGAAGATCGAATCCCGGATCCAACAGAAGCGGTAGTCCCAGTTGCGCTCGCCGCCGGTCGTCTCCGGCAGGGACGTGGTGGGCGCCGCAATGATGGCGCCGGTGGGCGCGTAGCACAGTGCTTTCAACACGATGGCCGAGCGAACGACGCTGACGCCATGGCCGTCCCCGTAGACGATCTTGCTGGACCACTCGCGCCACCAGCGCAGCGTTTCGTCGTAGTGCTCATCCAGCTGCGGGACTTCTCCTTTCCTGCCGATGCGCGTGTGTTCGCAGTCCTCGGGAGGCAGGAACTGCAGGCCGATGCGATATCGGGAGTCCGCGCGCACCTCGAGGGTCCCGTGGAGGTCGTGGTGGCCGTCATCCGGCTGCAGCGTCACATCGGAGAACACGACGAGCCCCGCGTTGCTCCCGACCGCGACGAAGGCTCCCGTGGGGGATGAGCGGATCCAGGGCTTGACCTCGCCGAAATCGAACCGCGGCGAAAACGTGACGTTGAGGCGCAAGGTGCCGCTGACGCCTTCTACGATCCGCACGATCTCCCGGCGCGGGCGCTGCGCGCCGCCGGCGCGCATGGCGAAGAAGTCGATGAGCCGCGCCTCGCCGCTGCCGGCGCGGAAGGTGGTGACCAGCACCAGGCTGTGCTCCAGGTACTCGCGATGGGAGCTGAAGCGGCCCTCGGGAGTGATCTCGAAGTAGCCGCCGTTGCCCCGGTCGAGCAGGCGCCCGAAGCAGCTGTCGGAATCGAAGCGCGGCAGGCAGCACCAGTCGATCGAGCCGTGCCGGGAAACGAGCGCCGCGGAATGACAATCGCCGATGAGCGCGTAGTCCGCGATCGGGGGGTACTCGCCTGACTTCATTCCTGCATCGCGCCGCGGATCAACGGCTCACCGAGCCGGCCATCTCGTCGCTCACTCGCCCGATCATCTCGCGATAGTCTTCGATCGCGGCGGTAATGACCCGGGCGGCGTCCTCATAACCGTACCGCCCGACGACGGCGATGTTCGCGGGCTCGCCGGGCACCAGCTTGTAGGTCGAGAAGTAATGCTCCAGGCGCTCGAGCAGAGCGCCCGGCAGGTCGCTCAGATCGCGCGCGCCTCCCCAGATGTAGTCGCCATCCAATACCGCGACGATCTTGTCGTCGGCTTCGCCCCTGTCGATGATCTTCAGGCCCCCCAGCACCCGCGCACGCAGCAGGATTTCCGAGTGCGTGATCGGCCGCTCGCTGATGACACAGATGTCGAGCGGATCGCCGTCGCCCCGGTCGCAATCCCTGGCGAGGCGCCGCACCCGGTCCCCGCAGTACGTTTGCGGCACGAAGCCGTAGAGAGAAGGAGGGTGAGAGGAGGTGCGCTGTGGCCGGTCCACCCGCAGATACCCCGTCGTCTTGTCCACCTCATACTTCATGAGGTCGAACGGCGTGATCTCGATGAAGGCGTTGACCACGCGCGGACACTCGGGCCCGGGCTCTAGCCCGTGCCACGGGTGGGGCCGCCAGCGGGCGTAACCGAGCGGCGAGTCGGAAGTCATCGTGTCGTTCTTCTTTCCTGATCGACTCGGCGCCCCCGCTTCGTCCGCGGACGAGGCGGAAGCGCCGATGCTGGTGAGTGACGGGCTCAGTGCCGGTCTGGCCCCGCACCAGCGATTGCAGATTATTACGGCGGCGGTGGGTTCGTGCCGGGCGGCGGCGGCGCGTTGGGGTTGGGGTTGGTGCTCGGCGGCGGTGGCGGCGGATTCTGCTCCGGCGCACCACCGGGCTGCGAGCTCGGGGCGTTGGCGGGCGGCGGCGCCTGCTCGTTGGACGGCGGAGTGTTCGGACTCGGCGTCTCGCTCGACGGCGAGCTCGCCGATCCGTTCGGATTGTTCGACTGCTGATGCGAGCACGCGCCCGCGGAAAGCGCGAGCGTAGCGACGCAGAGCAACAACAGGCTGCGATTCATAGGGTCACCTCGCAAAGGAAGTCGCCAGACGGAGGCGCCGTGTCGCAAGCCGCGTTCCACCTCAGGCCGGACTGCCCCGCCCGGGGTGCTTCGCGAACGCGGGCTACTTCTTCGCCGTGGCGCGCTTTTTCCGCTTCGCAGGGTCCTTGGCGCGTGATTTGCCGAAGGAGCCCCGGTAGATCTTGCCCCGTCGGGACCGCTGGTCGCCCTTGCCCATGTACCGTCTCCGAGAATCGTTGCTGAAAAGGGCGCGCAGTCTATCAGAGCATCCCGTCGGCCTGCGCGCCCGGGCCCCGCCCAGGCTTTGGATTCCGGGCGCGGGCTCAGGCTTTGGCGGTTCCGGCGAGCTTCTCGAGGGCGCGGATCTGCCTGACGGTCGAGTCTGACGCCGGCAGAACATCATTGGCCTGTCGCACGAAGGCCGGCACGGCGGTGTCCGGCATGGGCGGGCTGATCAGATACCCCTGTGCGCAGTCGCACTGCAGGCGCTTGAGCAGGTCCCAGGCCTCGGGCTTCTCGACACCCTCGGCCACCACGGTGAGTCCCATGCCATGGGCCAGCGCGACGGTCGAGGCCACGATCGTTGCCGCGCTCGGGGTGGAGAGCGCCTGGGAGATGAACGAGCGGTCGATCTTGAGCTCGTCGACGGGGAGCCTGCTGAGCAGGGAGAGCGATGAGTGCCCCGTGCCGAAGTCATCGATCGCGAAGCGTACGCCCGCCGCCCGCAGCGGCTGCATGTGGCGCGCCGCGAGCTCCGGATCACGCATCACCGCGCTCTCGGTGATTTCGAGCAGCAGCGCGGTCGGCTCGACCCGCCGCTCGGCGAGCATCCGCAGGATGCCGTCGCCCAGGTCGGGGTCGAGAATGTCCGGTGCCGAAAGGTTGACGGCAAGCTGCACTTGCAGGCCTTCGCGCCGCCACGCCGCCAGCTGCCGGATGGCCGCGCCCAACACCCAGTTGGTCAGCGACCGGGAAGCGCCGGCGCTCTCCGCCAGCGGCACGAACTCTCCCGGCGACACCGCTCCCAGCGTGGCGTGCTGCCAGCGAACCAGCGCTTCCAGGCTCTTCACGCAGCGCGTGGCCATCTCCACCTTCGGTTGGTATTTGAGAGTCAGCTCGTCGTGCTCGATGGCGGCGCGCAGCCCGGTGATGAGCGTCAGCCTGCGCCGATGCTGCTCGTCGCGGCCGGTCTCGTAGCTCGCGACACGCAAGCGGGTCTCATCGGCGTCCTCCAGCGCAACCTGCACGCGGCGCAGCAGGTCCTGCGCGGTCTGCCCGTGGTCCGGGTATACGCTGATGCCTGAAGTCACGCCGAGATCGAGGGTCATTCCGGAGAGGTGAAAGCCCGCGCGCAGCGCGCCGGCGAGCTGGTCGAAGTAGATGCGTGCGCGCTCGGTGGAGAACCCCGGCGCAATGATGAGAAACTGACTCTCCCCGAGCCGCGCGATGATGTGATCGGCCGCCACGTTGCGGCTGAGGCGCCGCGCCGCTTCCTGCATGACTTCATCCCCGACCTCGTGCCCGAAGGTGGCGTTCACCTCGCGCACGCTGCGCACCAGGATCAGAATGAGCGCAAGAGCCGCCGGCGCCTCACGCGCCCGCAGCAACTCCTCCAGCCGCCGCTCGGCGAGCGTGCGGTTGGGAAGACCGGTCAGGGAATCGTAGAAGGCATGGCGCGTGATGTCCGCCTCGCGGTCGGCGATCGTGCGCTGCATGGTGTTGAAGGTCGCCGCCAGGCTGCGGAACTCCTCGCCGCCCGACGCCGCCACCGCCGTGTCGTAACGACCGTGCTGGATGCGCTCTGCTGCACGAACCAGCTCCCCGAGCGGACGAGTCGCGCTGCGTCCCAGAACGATGCCGATTGCCGCGGCCAGCACGAGGGTCAGGCCGTCGATGAACAAGAGCGAGTAGCGCAGCTGCCGGTAGGGCGCCAGCACCGCGGTCATCGGCTTCTGCAGGACCGCCTCGACCGGCTCGCCGCGCGAGTCGATGCGCTGCACGAAGGTGAGATAGCTCGTGTCGCCCACCTGGACGACATGCGCACCGCCGCCGGCCCGGGCGCCGCTCCCATCGAGATGAAGCGCGCTCTGTGCGAAGTCCGGCAGGCTCGAGGCCACCGGTGTGATGCCCGCCGGCCCACTGGTGCCGAGAGTGACCTCCACGCCGGCAAGATCACGGATCCTGCGCGCGAACGCATCGTCCACGGCGAATCCCATCGCAACCCAGGCGATGATCTCCGGCGTGCGCACGGGGGCGAGAAAGAACTGGTAGGTCTTGTGTCCCAGGACGACGAACTGCGGTCGGTTGCGTCGCGCACCCGACTCTCCGAGCAGCAGACCGCCGATCGGGGAGCCGGCCTGCGCGTCAGAGGGCGCGTTCGAGGCCAGTACCCGTCCCTTCGTATTGATGAGCAATACGAGGTCGGCACCGATCCGCCGGGCGTTGTTTCCCGCCGCGGACAGCATCGTCGGGCCATCGCCGCTCGCGACCGCTTCGCGGAAGCCGAAGTCCTCCGCCAGCACCGCAACGGCGCTGGCGAGCTGCTCGGCCCGGTCGCGCACGAGCTGCTCCACCAGGGAGCCGGCCGCGGTCAGCTGCTCGGCACCCCGCGCCCGCACGTTGCGCGCGGTGCTTGCCAATACTGCAAACAGAGTCACAGTCTGCGTTAGAACCGCCAGACCGATGATCAGCACGAGAAGTCGTTTGCGGAAACTGCGCATGAGATCCGCTCGAATATCGCCGCATCGTATGCGCCCCGGCACCGGGGCGCGAGTAACCGGTTGAAGGAATGAGACTTTCCGCACGCTCGAGCCATGGGCCCCTCGCCGCCAGTCCCGCCGCCATCGCGGCAGCGCTGTTCTGCGTCCTGCTGCGGGTCGTGCCCGCGGGCGCCGCGTCGCTCGTCATCACCGCACAACTGCCTGACGGCCGCCCTCTGGCGGACGCCGTGGTCACCGTGCAGCCGATCGGCAAGAAGTTGCCTCCTCCTGCGCCCGTCCATGCGGTTATGGATCAGATGAACCGCATGTTCGCTCCCGAGGTCATCGTGATCCCGGTGGGATCGACGGTAGCCTTCCCCAACAGCGACTCGGTGAGCCATCAGATCTACTCCTTTTCGCCGGCCAAGCGTTTCCAACTGCCGTTGTATCGCGGCAAGCCGTACCCGCCGGTGTTGTTCGACCGGGCGGGCGTGATCATCCTCGGATGCAACATCCATGACTGGATGATCGGATATGTCGACGTGACGGATGCCCCGTTCTACGGGACCACCAATGCACAGGGCACCTGGTCGGCCGAGCTGCCTGCCGGCCGTTACGAGATCACCGTGTGGCACCCGCGCATGCGCGAGCCCAACCCCGGGCTCGTTCGCGACCTGTCGGTCGACGCCACGGACCGCGCCACCCTGACATTGGAGCTCACCAAGCCCCTGCGCCCCGCTCCCATGGAAGGCCAATCTCCCTCGTCGGACAGCTACTGATGCGCCCGAACACACTCCGGCTCGCGCTGGCCGCCTCGGCACTGCTGGCGGCCACCGCGGTCCGCGCCGCCAACTGGGAGCTGGACCTCGACCTGCGTGCGGTTGCATCGGACGCGGATACGTCGGTGCTCGACGGCGGCTACAGCCCCATGCGCTTCAGCGAACGCCAGTCCGGATTGCAGCTCGGGCGTCTGCGCCTCGCCCTCGACACGCCGCTCGGCGAAGTCTGGCGGCTGCACCTGGATGCTTCCGCATGGGGCAATGTCTACAGGAGTCCGATCGGGCTGACGGAAGCGTATCTGCAATTCCGTCCGTATCCGCGCGACCGCCTGCGGGTGCGAATGAGGGCCGGGGCGTTCTATGCGCCGATCTCGCTGGAGAACGGCGCGCCCGGGTGGGGCTCCCCCTACACGATTTCCTTCTCGGCTCTGAACAGTTGGCTCGCGGAAGAGCTGCGCACGGTGGGCGTGGAGACCAAAGTCGACTGGCTCGGCACGCGGACCGGTCTGCCGTTCGACGTCGGCGCAGTCGCGGGCGTGTACGGGTGGAACGAAGTCGCCGGAGCAGCTCTGGCCAACGGCGGCTTCATACTCGATGACCGGCAGACAGCGGTGTTCGACCGGACGGGCAAGCTCGAGGGCCCGACGGGCGCGCACATCGAGCCCTTCCGGGAGATCGACGGGCGCGCGGGGTACTACGCCGGCATGGACCTGAATTTCCCGGGACGCCTGCTGATCACCGCGCTGCGATATGACAATCTGGCCGATCCGAGCACGCCGGACACCGTGAGCCACGTCTTCGCCTGGCGCACGGCTTTCAACAGCGCGGGAGCCCGATGGGAGTCCGGCGCGGGCTGGACGGTGATCGCGCAGTGGCTGGCCGGACGGACCGAGATCGCACCCGGAGGGCACGCGCTCGAATGGCCCTTCAACGCCCGCTATGCGCTGCTGTCGAAGCGGATCACTCGCCGGCAGACGCTGAGCGTGCGCTACGACCGCTTCGAGGTCGACAGCCGCAATGCGGAAGCCGACGGCGAGCAGCGCGGCCACGCCTGGACGGCGGCCTATGTATTCGACGCGGGAAGACGCTGGACAGTGACCGTCGAGTGGCTGCGGGTGACGAGCAACTCCTACAGTTGGTCCGAGGAGCTGAACCGTCCAGGCCCGGTCACAGATAACCAGGCACAGCTTTCCATCCGCTACGCCCTGGGATCCGCAACGTACTAACTCTCGCCTGCGGCCCACTTCGCGCGCCGTTCGAAAGCAACGCATCCAGCGGCCCAGGGCCGCTCCCTGGGCCGCGGGCTCGAAAAAGCCGCAGCCCGCGCTCCGCCGCAAATCGCCGGGAGCGATTTGCGCCAAATGAAAAAGGCCGGCCCCGCGGGGGGCCGGCCTTCAGGATCGGCTGCTTACCAGCGCTTCGGAGCGCCGCCGCCCCGTCCGCCGCCGCCCCCGGTGCGCTCCTGCGCCTCGTTCACCCGCAGGGGCCGTCCGCCGAGGTCCTTGCCATTCAGGTTCTGAATGGCCCGGGAAGCATCGGCTCGCGACATCTCCACGAACCCGAAGCCGCGGGGCCGACCGGTGTCCCGATCGGTGATGAGGCTTACGGACTCGACGGTGCCGTGCTGCGCAAACAGCTCACGGACCTCACTCTCAGTGGCCGAAAACGGAAGGTTTCCGACGTAGATCTTCGTCATGCAATCAAACTCCAAAGAAACAGATAAGACCTGGCCGGGAACGATTCGGCTTTTCTCAGACTCGGAAGCCGGTCCCGAGTGCAAGGCGGGCGGCAGGCGGCAGGAAAGGGAATAGGTCACGGACCGGTACGGCACGATACCTAGGAGATGGCAAAGATACAAGCCATCTGTTGGCTGGCCTGAAGTCGCCTGCGGCGCTTCAGGCAGACAGGCCCTGTAACCGGTTTGATCCCGCGGCCCAGCGAGCGGCCCCCCTTAGACCCGTCGACGCTAAAAGACATGCCCCGGGAAACGGCCGCTCAACGGCTTGCTTCGGGTTCTGTTAGCGGTAACGCGCCAGGATCTTGGCCAGGCCTTTGGAGCCCGGAGACAGGAGGTCGTAGGAGAGGCTGTTCAGCGGCTCCTCGGGCGTGCGGTTGATCTGGTGGAACTCCCGTTTGCCCCCCTCCACGCCTCCGTCGGGATCAACGTACAGCAGCCCGGTCAGGTACTCCCCCGACTTGAGGCGCTCTTGCACCCTGGCCTGCGCCGTGCCCCGGTCGGTCGGGTCATAGGCCGCATCGAGCTTGCGCAATACGATGCGGCTGCCGTCGTGCATCGTGACCGCCAGCGCTTCGCCGGCGCCGTACTCGGCCGTGATCTCCCGCTCCGGGGGCACGAAGTCCGCCTGCACGGCGGGCTCGTAATGCTCGCGGGTGTAGGCGTAGCTCTTGGTCGAGCCCTCGTGATCGTTGAAGGTCACGCAGGGCGAGAGGACATCCAGCAGGGCGAAGCCGCGATGCCGCAGGCCCGCCTCGATGAGCGGCACGAGCTGCTGCTTGTCGCCGGAGAAGCTGCGCCCCACGAACGAAGCTCCGAGCGTCATCGCGAGCAGCACCGGATCGATCGGCGGCTGGAAGTTGGTCTCGCCCTTCTTCGCCTTGGTGCCGACGTCCGCCGAGGCGGAGAACTGTCCTTTGGTCAGCCCGTAGACCCCGTTGTTCTCGATGATGTAGAGCATGTCGAGATTGCGGCGGATCGCGTGACAGAACTGACCGAGGCCGATCGACAGCGTATCGCCATCGCCCGAGACCCCGATGTACGTGAGCTTTCTGTTGGCGGCGTTGGCGCCGGTGGCGATGGACGGCATCCGCCCGTGCACGGAGTTGAATCCATGCCCGCCGCTGACGAAGTAGGCCGTGGTCTTCGAGGAGCAGCCGATGCCGGAGAGCTTGACCACGTCCTGTGGCTCGAAGGCCTGGCGCCAGCACGCCTCCACGATCGCGGCGGTGATGGAATCGTGTCCGCAGCCGGCACAGAGCGTCGACAGGGCGCCCTCGTAGTCGCGCCGGACGAGTCCGAGCGCGTTGCGCGGCAGGGAGGGATGGACGACCTTGGGTTTCGCGATGAAAGTCATGACGGGACCTGCGCTCTGTCGGCGCGCTCAGGCGCTTGCCGCGCCCTTGTGCCGCGGCAGTGGTTCGGGTAACACTTCGGCCAGGACGCCCTCCACGATGTAGCTCGAGGAGATGGGCAGTCCACTGTAGTGCAGGAGCGAGCGCAGCTTCGACTTCTCCACCGCGGTCTCCAGCGTCAGCAGCGAGCGGAACTGCGCGTCCCGGTTCTGCTCGACGACGAAGAGCAGCCGGTGCGCGGCGAGGAAGCGCTCGACGTCCTCACTGAAGGGGAAGGAGCGCACGCGCATGTAATTCACGCCGACACCGCGCGCCTTGAGTATCGCCATCGCCTCGCGGATGGCGCTGTCGCAGCTTCCCAGCGAGACGATGCCGACGTCGCTTCCGGCGGTCGCGTCGATGACGGCTCGCGGCACCAGCTTCTTCGCCGTGCCCCATTTCTTCACCAGCCGGTCGAGCACGATCTGATATTCGGTCGAATCCTCCGTGTACGCGCCGTACTGCGAGTGTCCCGAGCCGCGCGCGAAGTACGCGCCCTTGGGATGCACGCCCGGCAGCGTCCGATACGGGATGCCGTCGCCGTCCTTGTCGAGGAAGCGATGGAACTTCTCCAGCTTCTCGATCTGCGCCTTGTCCAACACCTTGCCGCGATCGGGCCGATAG
>Ga0134126_10011107_pt1 | contig 11351 bp, 7 predicted proteins | sample KB31752_FD_96881 | JGI IMG/M metagenome (GOLD analysis project Ga0134126, IMG submission 96881) | Terrestrial soil microbial communities with excess Nitrogen fertilizer from Kellogg Biological Station, Michigan, USA - KB3-175-2 | ecosystem: Environmental > Terrestrial > Soil > Unclassified ... | reverse complement strand
TGACATTGAAAATCTCCTTTTCGAATTCCGCCTGCGCTTGAGGCCCCGGCTAGACCTCAAGTGCCGAGTACCGCTGGTTGGAGCAGGAGGTTCTTTTGTTGCGGGCTACTTATCGGCAGTTCCCGATTTTCTATACAAGTCCAATAGGTGACGCCGGTAATCGGAATTCGTGTTACTTTGAAACCTCCCGAAAATGGATGTTATTGAATACAAGTCACTTACCGATCTTCGAAATATGCTCTTTGGGTGAGCTCTGGAAAAAGTAACTTCGTCCAGTCAGTCACCAGCACTCACCGCCCTGGCTTTTCCTTCTTGCCAAGTTTCTAAAAAGCTGGCAAAAAAATGCGTCCAATACACAACTGGAACCGCTTCCTTAACGACCTGCTTGACGCTTTGAACCTTGAACGCGCCGTCCGCAGCATTTATGTAGGGGCGCAGATCAATGGCATTTACTCTTTCCAGCTCCTTTGTCCGTTCCCGTGCGTCCGCCCGATTTTGTTTAACCAATTGATGAAGTTTTTTTACAGCAGCAGCGTCAAGCTTTCCGAATGGTCCACTGCCGTCCCCTGTGAGGAAAGGGTGTTTCTTGAATATTTGGGCCTGCGCTTTGCCAAATCTGCGGGCCTTGCAAACAAATTCTTCCACCGAAGTCGAAAGATGGTTGTGGTCTGATGTGATTGCCGCTAGCTTTTTTAAAAGGAAGCCGGCGCTGTGCATCCGAACTCCCAGTTCGATATCTGCAGCAGTTTCGAATGCAGCATCAAAGGAGCCCAACGCCAATACGATCTCTTTCGCAATGCTTAGATTTGACGTCATGAAGTAGAACTTTTTGGCCTGCAGTTCCGGCGAAAGTACGGACTGCACAAAAAACAACGGATTCTGCGCAATAAACAAATTCAATGCATTCTCAGCCGCTTCAGGTGGATAGGAACGGCTTCCGAGAACCGCCGCCTTTTCGCCCGCGAGCGTGTATTGCGCTTGCAGATGGTCTGACAGCATTGAAGGATGCGGAACAGTGTCATCTTTGATGAATAACAGATACGGGCTGCGGCTTCGTTCAACCGCTACCCGAAGCGCAACGCCGATTCCGGCATGTTGTTGTTGCAAATATTCAAACCGGCAATAGCTTGGGAATTCTTCGCATACTTGCGGCGTGTGATCGGTTGATCCGTCATCCACGACAATAACTTCCCAACTGTCCGCTGGGAGCGATTGGGCGGCGAGATTTGCCAAACACACTTTGAGCTGAGATGCGCGATTGTGGGTGGGAATGATTACCGAGAGCTTCGGTCCTGATCGCTTGGCCACATTCGCTAATGCCTGCGGTGGAACTATGCTTCTGGTGTATTCCGCTTCCTGTTTTCTCCGTGCATACTCCCGAGCTTTATTTTCATTGCCAAGCTGGCTGTAGCAACGTCCCATCAGATCCAGGACTTGATCGCCGATTACGTGCTCAAGAATTCCATCACGTGAGGCGCTGAATATGTGGCGAAGTTGTTCCAACGCCTGACGCGGGCAATTCTGCTCTAAGTGCTTTTCTGCAAGTTGAACATATCCTGTGAAACGCAACCAATTTCGATAGCGAACCGGCCGGCATGTAAGGACTTCCGGATTACTCTTTTCGACCGTCAGGTAAGAAGGCTCATAGGAAGTATTGTGAGCAGATGGATTGATGGCGCGAGCCTGATCGATCAGAGCCCTCATGGATACCCGCAAACGGTTGTGGCCAAACTCGACGGATACGTGCCGGCGCCCTTCGCGTGAAAGCCGTTGCCACAATATGCTGTCCCTGTAAGACCGTACAATTTCCGCGGCAAATGCGTCGGCCGCGTCGGCGATCAACGCGCTGTGGCCATGCCGAAGATTCATTCCTTCCGCTCCGATGGTCGTTGTAACCAAGGGAAGTCCGCTGCCGAGGGCAGAAAGATTTTTGGTTTTGATTCCCGTCCCGAAACGGATAGGACATACAAATATTCGATGTTCATGAAGGAGCGGCTGAATATCCGGCACATGGCCGATTGCCTTTACGCCTTCGTGTTGCGAACCTAAGCCGGCAGGGAAGTTGCTTCCCGCCAAAGAGAGTGTCGCGCCGGGAATTTGCGCGCGAACCAAAGGCCAGACTTCTCGAAGCATCCAATCCGCACCGTCACGATTGGCGGCGTTGGCGAAGTTACCAAGAAACAAAATTCCTTCACGCTCCGCGAAGCCCCGCCCATCCGGCAGAAGTTCCGCTCTCATGGGGAGCAGGCTGATATTGAGGGTAGAGTCCTTCGCGAGCAATCCACGCCGATCATCTTCCGATATCGAAAGAACGATGTCCGCATTACGGTAAACTTCAAACTCACGCATGCTGTAGTCTTCTGCGCGTTCGAAATCGGTCCAGTTACCGTTTAACTCCGCCATCCGCAGTTCTCGCAACCCATGTTGGTCGTCGGTAAGTACTGCAATGCGAGTATTGGGCGATTGTTTGCGAATTGCGCCCATATATTGTTCGGGAACCGACGTACTGCTCCAGAACCACATCAGAAGAATCGCAAGATCGAAATTGCCTTCCTCTAATACCTGCTCCAGTGTCCATTCGACTGGGTCATCGACTCCCAAGTAGTGCAACCGCTCGCTATCATGGGCCCAGACTTTAACTCCCAATTCTTCAAGAGCGGCAGTGTAGTGCTCGCGTAGGTGTCCGTTGCGCGCGAGATACGTAACTTGATGCCCCTGCTCGCGGAGTTCGCGCACAATTTGCATAATCCGGACGTCAGAGCCATTCCGGTCCGGCTGGGGAAGCATTTCGTTGACAATCAGAACGTGTAGGGGCTCGCTTGTATCAGAATCTCCAGATTCAGTACTGCCGGTTTGCTCATCTCGCCGCTCCGCTTGGGTACCAAGAGTTAAGTAGAACTCCTCTGGATATCGTTCAATTGTCGCGGTCGTCTTTCGTGCCAGGCATAGAGTATTGTCGCCGCGGCGAGCCACGGGAAGTCCGCGGGAGGCAAACAGCCGTAAAAGTGATCGGTCGCGGTTCCACCAACTGTCTTGAGTGAAAATACGCTCCACTTGAAAACCACCGAGGACAACTAGTCTTTCCACTTCGTTCGTGGTGTACTCGCGATTGTGATGATCCGTTGGACGGCCTCCAGGTTCATAACGGCCATAGATGTAAGGGCTCTCTCCACGCAGCGCATATTCCACGCTCTTGGCGCTCGCCATATTTGGAGTGGTAAGCAAGAGCAGCCCATTTTGTTTTAGGACGCGGTTGATCTCCGCGATCACTCCCATGGGGTCAGTGATTAAGTGCTCGAGCATCTCGCAGCACAGCACAACGTCAAATGAATTATCGGGATATGGCCAGGGGAAGCGTTCGACATCGAAGTTATCCACACTGATCTGGTGGGATTCGGCGCCATCCGCCGAAGAAACCTGACGGGTAATTTGTGCGCTGCCTTCCCACACATCACTGCAACGAACTTCATATCCTTTCAATGCCTTGAGTGAAGGAGTGAGATGGTGAAAGGCGGCTCCCAATTCCAGCAATGTCTGGCCGGGAACGGCATTCGGCAACAGCTCCAACGTTTTTACGTAACGGGAAAGATGGGTTTGTAGATAGGACCGTTCGTTGTCATTCTTGCCGGCGAAGTTCAGCAGATGGGCTGCAAGGGAAGTGGAGGACGTATCGCCGGTGACGCCTGCGCGGCATTCTTCCAACATGCCAGTGATCGATGATCGGTCTGGCTCCGTAAGTTTCGGAACTGCCTGTTCTAGCCATTCTATGGCTTCGCTATTTCTATTGGCATGCTTGAGCAGAACTCCAAGATTAACGGCGGCCTCAACGTTCTTATCATCCAGTTCCAGCGCGCGACGATATCCCTCCTCCGCTTCTTCGGCATTGCTCAGGTGAAATTGAGCCGTAGCCCAATCATTCCAACCCTCGCTCGATTCTTCTTCGCCCAGAACTTTGCCGAATAAGCGGGCAGCTTCCTCAATGCGCCCTTCCTGAAAAGCCTTCAGTGCATTCGTATGTTCTGAATTCCAGGCCATGCTCAGCTCGTTTAGCTCGTAGCGTGCTTCGTCGGTAAATTCGGACAGATGTCTCCCAAAAGATCCTTAGCAATCGGCATGCCTCATTTGGGATTAATGGGAATTGCAAAAAGAGCGCCGCTGCTTGCCTTCTGCCAGGCCAGAGTTGATTAGAACGGAATGAGGAAGGCCGATTGCTTGTAAGGACTCGTATTCATCTCAGCGGGAGTGTTTCCACATGACAGAAAATCACCGGTTGGCGGTCGAGTCCTATCGCAAAGGGGCGCTGACGGAGGCCGACAAGTTCATGGCCGCCGCGCTTACTCAGGAAGAGAGCGGCGAGACCTGGAATGACTGGGCCATGGTGCAACTTGCGTTGGGCCGAAAGCAGGACGCGGAACGGGGCTTTCGCAAAGCGCTGGAACTGAACCGGGAGTATGACAAGGCAGCTGCAAATTTAGGGATTCTTCTTTTCAGCTCCTCAAAGTTCACTGAGTCAGCTCCTTACCTGCAACAGGCCTGCGCCACGGCGACCGAACAAGAGCGCGAAATGCTCGGCAGAATGCTGACAAAATGCGGATCGGGCACGCCCCAGGGTTTCACTATGGTTTCGAATGCAAACTCCTCCGCGGCCGCAGTGAAACCTGCCAAAGTGGCGCCGGATGCAGCCCCGGAACTTGCTGATGGGGAAGAGGCGTTGCTGAAAATCTATCGTAAGTTTGATGCTGAGTTGTCGAACCTGCGTATAGAAGCGCAGAATTTCGCTTCACGATTTCCGGAAAATACAGAGGGACGGTTTTTCCTCGCTGACATTCTTCTCGCAGCAGGCCGTGCAGATGAAGCCTTGATTGAATACGAAAAAATAAAGGCTGGAGCGTCACCCAACCAGATCCGGCGCGCGCAACAAGGTATTCAGCAATGCAATGCGGATCGCGATTATTTTCCTCCTTCATACGCAAAGCGCCTGGTCTCGGGCGAGTATTTTTCGGGGATCAATTCAGCGGTGTGGCGGAGCTACGCCAATCGAGAGATTCAGCGAGGACGCGCCATAGCCCGCCAGATACGCAAACATATACCGCTTGCAGGACGGCGAATGCTCGACGTCGGCTGCGGCTACGGTGGAACCCTGGTTTCCTTTGCCGAGCAGGGATGCGCTGTCACTGGAGTTGAAATTGATCCCGAACGTGCGCGAGTGGGACGACAACGCCTGGCGGATTTAGGAATCCAATCGGACTACCGGCAGGATGATATCTGCGCTGCAGGAATCAAAGAACGCATCGGCACCTTCGACATTATCGTCGTGCAGGACGTGCTTGAGCATGTAATGGACCCGGGGCAGACTATTTCGGCGCTGTCTTCGCTCCTGCGCCGCAACGGCGTAATCTATGTCGTGGTGGGAAACAAATATTCGCCGGACCAGTTAATGGCTGATCATCATTATGCGCAGCCTGGCATGACCATCCTTTCGCGGCCGCAGGCGATTGAATACTTTAAAATTGCCACCGGATCTGGCGCGGAATCGTATGGCGTGGGTTACTGGCGCACGGAAGCCTACTATCGCCGAATGTTCGCGCGGAATGGCGTCCAACTCGATCATTTAGGCAATTTCGCCAATGTTCATCATGTGCTTTGGTATGCCAAGTGTGTGCTGGACGTCTGTAAGCGCGCCGAAAAAGAGATCCACCCGGGATTGTCTCCGGTGTTGCAGGAGCGCATACGCCGGCGCATGTTGACGGTAGCGCGCTATTTCGCGCACATCAGTGACATCATTGCCCAAACCGAATCCGATCCTAAGCTTCAGGCGACGATTTGCGATCGACTTGTGAAGAAGATATGCCTTCCCACGTGGGCATTTGTCGGACGCAAGGAAATCGCGGCCAAGTAAAGCGCGATTGCGAATCGGACGGACTAAGAGTTAAACGCTCTTGCCGGCAACCGCCGTCTGGATGTTTTCGCCATAGGCCGTTGCGGAACATTTAGCAGCCACTTCTTTTGCCGCCAATTGCAGATCGGCCGAATCAGGAAACACTTCTAGTCCAGCGGCCAGAACCTGTGCAGCCCGGTCCCATTGCTGCAGCTGCGCCCGGATGCTCGCCGCCCGCATGAATAATTTCGGATGTGTCACGAGGGATAGAAACTTTTCCGTTGCCTCTGCGGCTTGATCCAGGTTGTTCATCAGAATATAGGCCTTCACCAGGCGATCGTTCACTTCTAGCAGTGCTGGCGCGGCCTCTGCGGCGCGTTTGAGTTTTAAGATGCCAGCGGTACTCTGGCCAAGTTTTACCTCAATAAACCCCAACTTGCTTTCAAGGATAGGATCGTGTTGCCGCTTTTTAAGGGCCTCGCGATAGGCAATGCGGGCCTCTTGCAGCTGCTCCAGGAAATGAAAAGCATCTCCTCGAAGTTGCTCCCGCAAAGCCGCCCCGTTACTGTCCTTCCGCGCTTTGGCAAGGGCAATGAGCGCGTGTTGCGGGTGGCCAAGGTTCAGCAAGACCATACCTTTGAAAATCCAAGCGTCAGAAGCCTGGGGTTCTAAAATCAAAGCGCGATCCAGGCAGCGCAGCGCTTCTTCAGGGTTTCCAAGGCATTCGTACTCCTGCAGCCCGAGTTGAATCCAGGCCAGCGCATCGTTCGGCTGCTCTTCAGTTTTTAGGCGTAACAGATCGCGATAAAAAATGGCCTTATCATCTTTGGTCTGTTGGGTGGAGAGTTGCCCGAAATGATGGATAAAGAATGGCGCAATTGACAACTTCAAACCTAAAGTTTTTATCGATTGTTCCACCGCCTCGTGTACGCGTCCTGCAAACTGGATTTGTGGATGGCGGCGGAAAAGTCGGCAGTTTTCATGGACCACAAAAGCCGGAGCATCTTTGGCCCGCGGATGCTGGCCATCATTGGGAACGGCCACGCGGTCCCACGCACGCGTGAATTTATTCGGGACATAATTGCGGATAGGAGTGACGTACCCTCCGACATCCGAAGCCGTTAATAGCCCGGGGATGCGCTTTCGCGCGCCCTCGTCCAGTTCTTCGTCCGCGTCAAGGACCAATACCCAATCTGTCGTCACCGGCTTAAGAGCCGCGTTGCGCGCATTGGCAAAATGGTTTTCCCACGGGGCGGAGATGATAGTCGCCCCGAAGGCTCGTGCAATTTCGCAAGTATTGTCAGTGGATCCTGTATCGGCGATGACGATCTGATCCACGATGTCGCGCACGCTTTCAAGGCAGGGCCGGATGGTTTCGGCTCCGTTCTTTACGATCATGGAAAGGGCTATGGTCGGCATAACAAATGAAGATTAGAGTTTGATTGGAGACTTCGCGCTCCAACGACTCTTTTGAGCATTTGCGGTGCCAGGAAAAACACCGCAGGCAAGAGCATAGAGTCCGATGAAATTAGAAATACATGAGGTTAGAAGATTGCAGAGATAGCCGAGGAAAGTTGTGCCAAAGGGAAAACTATTTTGAAGCTTGCATGTTTTCATCCCGCCTCTATCTTTTGTGCCTGGAGCGTAGCTACCGGATTGGTGGATACGTTGAACCGCATGGGGCACCAGACCACAGGCTTCTCGATTGATGTGACAAAAAAGCAGATTGATTGCCGGCAATACCCGACCGTGGAACAATTGCGTGGCTTTGATGGAATCCTGATTTCAGGGCCCGAACACCTCCGCTCGCATTTGCTCCAGCTGTATCCGCATTGGCACAAGATCTCCGTCCCGAAAGTTGCCTGGATGCATGAGACGGTTGAGCGCGAAGACTATGGACGCATGCCTTTGGAAGAGATCCGCAAGTTTGCAAATTTCACCTTTTGCTCGGCTGTTCAGGATGAGCAATATGGCTTCAAGTGGCTTCCTTTCGGCGTGGATACTGAGGTGTTCAAGCCGGATTGGAACCAACCCAAAGAGTATGACGCCGCATTTATTGGGCTCATTTATCCCAAACGGGCGGCGTTTTTGGAAACGTTGAAGCCCTTTTTGAAAGGCATTACTTTGAAATTAGGCAACGTGCAGGTGCTTGATTTAAGTGGAGTCCGGATCCGCGAAAGCGCCGCTCTATATGCGGACAATCTCCGCAAAATCAAAGTATTTGTCAATCTTCCCAGCCTTTCTGAACTGGTCGTGACCAAAGTCTATGAAGCCCTCGCTTGCGGAACGTTTTTAATCACACCCGCAATCCCATCACAAAAAAACTATGACAATATCCTGGCCCACTATTACGACCCCGCAAAACCCGCAGATCTGGCGGAACGTATTCGGTTCTGTCTGAACAATGAGGATGAGCGGATTCAAGCCACGCGAATGTGTTGTCAACAAGTGCATCGTCTGGACAGGCTGGAATTGCGCTGCGAGGTACTGCTAGACGCATTTCAACAACAGGCTTATTCCCACGCAACAGGGAAGAGATAGCCCCCGACGCGGATCTCCAAAGAAAATCTACTCATCTGTTTCTAATTCTTGCGCGCAGTGTTTAAAGTCCAACAGCTCAAAGGCCGATAAGAAATTCCCGTTAAAAGAGTTACGAGTTTTGATATGCCAGACTTCAAAGACCCTGAGATCTTTCGCACGGTGCTCGGTAGCCTCCAGACCGGAGTCTATCTAATGGATCGTGATCGGAAGATTCATTTTTGGAACGATGGGGCGGAGAGGATTACGGGTTATTTGCGTCACGAAGTGCTGGGTCATTCCTGCAGGGAGATCCTTCTAAAGGAATGCGATGAGCACGGATGCAGTTCCTGCCAGGGCATATGCCCTGTGCGGGATACGCTTCTCAACGGCAGACAGAAGGGATCGCAGATGTACTTCCATCATAAAGATGGGCGTCGAATCCCGGTGCATGTCTGGACCGTTCCTATCCGCGATGAGCACGGCTCGTTAATCGGGGCTGCGGAGAGTTTTGAGAATCAAAAATCCTCTTCTGAAAAACGGCGGGTTCAAAACAGTCTGGCAGCTTACGGTTGTCTCGACGAGACCACCGGTATTCCAAATCTTGGATTCACCCAATTTCACCTGCGCGAGAATCTGACCGGTTTCGAAGAATATCGCGTTCCTTTCTCAATATTGCTTACCCGCGTTGAGAACCTCGATCGCATTAGGCAGAAATATGGCCGGGAAGCCGTAGATACCATCCTCGGTCTGGTGGCGAGAAATCTTAAAAACGCGCTTCGCCCAACGGACTTTCTGGGGCGTTGGGATGAGGATAAATTTCTGGCAATCGCGCTGAATTGCGAGAACCGCGGAATCAAGAGCCTTGTGGACCGCATTCGGAGGGTACTCCACTACGAGGGCATTCAGTGGTGGGGAGATGAACTGCGGGCGACCACAACCCTCGGGTATGCAACGGTCATAGCTGGAGATACGGCTGAATCGCTTATGGAGAGGGCAGAAATTTCACTTGCACAAAATCTTGCCAAGGCAGCAACTGCTGGCCGCGGGAAGGATAGCAACACTTAGACTTATGTTCGCCATTATAGGAATCATTGTTGTTTTTGGGGCCATCGTGGCCGGCTACAAGATGGAGCACGGCAACATGAAAGTGCTCTTGCAACCGGCTGAGATCCTGATTATTTGCGGTGCGGCATTGGGCACCGTGCTTATTGCGAATCCGTTACGTGTATTAAAGGCAATTATCGCAGGAATCATGGGAGTATTCGGCGGATCGCCTTACACCAAACAACGTTATAACGAAACGCTGAAAATGATGTATGAGCTTTTGAACAAGGCCCGCAAAGAAGGTTTGATGGGCTTGGAAGGGGACGTCGAAGAGCCGACCAAGAGTCCCATCTTCACTAAGTACCCTAAGTTTCTAAAAGACCATCACATCCGCGATTTTCTGTGCGACACACTTCGCATGGCGATCACAGGTGTTGAAGCTTTCGACCTCGATCAGCTCCTCGAGCTTGATATGGAGGTGCACCACCATGAAGCTACCCAGCCTGCCACTGCTATGAGCACCGTCGCCGACACCTTGCCGGGTTTGGGAATTGTTGCCGCTGTTTTAGGCGTGGTCATCACCATGGGTTCCCTTGGCGGCCCTCCGGAAGAAATTGGGCGCAAAGTAGCGGCCGCTCTGGTAGGCACGTTCCTCGGGATCCTTCTTTGCTATGGATTAATTTCGCCCATTGCCGCGAGCATGACCAAAGTCGTTGACGAAGAACACGCTTACCTGCACGTCCTTCGCGTTCTGCTGATCGCGTTTCTAAAAGGAAGTGCTCCCATTCTGGCGGTAGAGGTTGGCCGGCGAGCCATCCCAGGCCATGTGCGTCCGTCCTTCCAGGAAGTGGAAAATGCCTGCCGCAATAAAGGCGGGGGCGAGACAGCCGCAGCGGCAGCTGCCGGAAAATAGGTTCTTTCATGGATAAAGCGCGTCCAATCATCATCGTTAAGAAGAAGATTACCCACAACGCTCACCACGGCGGTGCGTGGAAGGTCGCTTATGCCGACTTTGTCACTGCGATGATGGCCCTCTTCATCGTGCTTTGGCTCATGAATACGAGCAAACAGATTCAAGAGGCAATTGGAGGCTATTTCAAGGATCCCTCAGGAACTTCCAAGATGGTGGGTACCGATCAGAATGGGTCGGGGGAAAACTTTTCGCTCTCTAAGAAGGACATGGAGAGGCTTAAAGAACAGCTGCAAAAATCCATCCGCAGCATGCCTGACTTCGACAAACTCAAAGATCATATTGAAATTACCATCACAGCGGAAGGTCTACGCATCGAGTTATTAGAGTCGGCGACAGGCACATTTTTTGATAGGGGAAGCCCGGATCTTAATAAAGACGGAAAAGACCTGCTGGCCTTACTTGCCGAGGAACTGGGAAAGTTGCCGAACAAGCTCTCCATCGAAGGACATACAGATTCCAAGCCCTATGCAGGGAAGGGCCCCTATGGAAATTGGGAGCTTTCCACTGATCGGGCCAATGCCGCCCGCAGGTGGATGCAGAAAACAGGAATTCAACAGGACCAGGTGGCCCAGGTGCGTGGTTTTGCCGACCAGATGTTGCGTAACCCCGCCAATCCTCTCGATCCTTCCAACAGGCGCATTTCAGTCATCGTGCACTATCTTGTCAAAGATCTTTCGATCGGTGCCTCATCTACAAGCAAAGTAGATTCTAAAAACATCGATCCGAAACAAATCGTTCCACAAATAAATGTCGCATCACCGCAGCCGCAACCCGCCCGGGAATCCAAAACACAAACTCCATGAGCGTAAGGTATTTCTCTGCATTAGATACTGTTCGGATTCGGGGCATTTGTCTGAATTCATGACAGTGCGTGAGCTTCGTGTCTTTCTTATCAAAAACTAAATCATCCCAAGAATTCATAGAGATACATTAATC